>Ga0181554_1003294_pt1 | contig 13779 bp, 13 predicted proteins | sample 011ome_16_FD_145602 | JGI IMG/M metagenome (GOLD analysis project Ga0181554, IMG submission 145602) | Coastal salt marsh microbial communities from the Groves Creek Marsh, Skidaway Island, Georgia - 011503CT metaG (spades assembly) | ecosystem: Environmental > Aquatic > Marine > Intertidal zone... | reverse complement strand
CGCGTGGCCGGCGCGGGGCGGGGCGCGGCGTGGAGTGACGAAGAGGCGCGGCGCGTCGTCGTCCGATTCGAGGCGCCACGCGTCGGATCGAACGGCAGGAAGGCACCCAAGTGGATGAGACTACCCTAAACTACGTAACCCTAAAACTAGGGTTTAGTGTCTCGAACGGACCGAGGCGTGATGAACTGGCGTGATGAACAGGAAGTTGTTCGTTCTCGTCGCCGTCCTGTTGTTGTTGTTCGTGGATGCGAGGCTAGCTAGGACGCGCCAGAAGACGCGCGCGCGCGGCGCGCGGACTCGACGCCGTCGGCGGCGGGGCATCGCGCGAGCGCCCGCGGCGAACTCGACGTCCGTCCCGTCCGTTCGTTCGTCCGTCCGTCATGCGCGCGCCGCCGCCGCCGCCGCCGCCTCGTCATCATCTGGACGCCGTCGATCTCGTGCGCGACGCGCGCGACGCGTTCACCGACCTCGCGCCGGACCTCCCCGGCGCGGTGCTGTACCTCGACCGCGGCGCGGGCGAGGCCGCGCGCCACGGCTGCGGCCTCGGGCACCTCCTGAGCCTCGGCGCGGTGAACGTTCTGCGGCTGCCGCGCGCGACGCGCGACGACGACGATGCGTTCGACGACGACGACGACGCGTTCATCGACGCGCACGACGCGTTCGCCCACCCCGCGCCGACCGACATCGCGGGGCTCCCGATCGACCCGCGCGCGCCCGTCGTGATCGTCACGACGACGCTCCTCCAGCGCGCGAAGAGGGACATCGCGCGCGTCCTCCGAGCGCGTCACCCGGAGGCGACGCGAGCGACGGTGTACTGCGCGGTGAGCGAGGAGTGTCACTGCGCCGTCGCGCGCGCGCTGGCGATGGCGCGGCGAGATCGAGACGCGGCGGCGCGCGCGGACGAAGCGTACGAGCGCGTCGTGAGGGACCTGCGAGACGCGGTGAACGCGCCGTGGGGGCGGGGGGGCGGAGGCGGCGGCGCGGCGGGAGGCGCGCCCGCGCCGGCGACGCCGACGCCGAAGAATTCCGATGAGGTGCGTTCTCTACACTGGTCCCCATACGACCGCGTTGGCGTGGTGAACGCCGATCCTTAAGGACTTTGCCCGGCGTGTCTCTCCGCCCACCCCCCGCTTTCAATCCCCGCCCTCGACGCCTTTCAACTTCAACCGACGCCTTTCAACTCCACCCCGACGTTCGCTTGTATAGAACGGCCCTGACGCCGACAACGATTGGGGCGACGACGATTGGGGCGACGACGACTGGGGCGACGCCGACGCCTCCGACGCGAAGAAGGCGACCGTCGCCGCTCTTGCGAACGTCCCCGCGAACGTCCCGAACGTCCCGAACGTCCCGAACGTCCCGAACGTCACGAAACCGCGCGTCAACATCCCGTTGGACGCGAGGTACCTCCCGCTGTGTTTCGTCCCCGTCGGCGCGCGCGCGTTTTCGTCCCCCGTCGGCGGCGCGGTCGCGTCCGCCGCGGTCGCGTCGATCGACGTGCGCCCGGGGTATCGGTCCACCGTCGCGCGGACGCTGCCGCCGGCGGACGACGGCACGGAGGAGGACGGCGTGGACGCGCCCGCGCCGCCGGGGATCGTCGTCCTCGCGAACCACCTCGCCGCGATCGGCGGGCGGCTTCGACGGAAGATCGAGTGTTTCGGCGTCGGGCGGACGTCGCGAGCGGTGGCCAGGGCGACGGCGGCGGCGGCCGCGCCGCTCGCGTTCGGGCCGATCGACACCGGCGGGAGGACCGCCGCGATCGTCGTCGTAGACCGGACGTGCGACTTGTTGTCGCTCGCGACGGGGGGCGCGTCGAGCGACGACGGGTTTTTTAGCGCGGCGAAGACGGCGGCGGCGGGCGCGGACGACGACGACGACGACGCCGACGAGACGCTGCCGCCCGCGGACGTCCGCGTCGCGCGCGATGGACGCGACGACGACGTCCTCGCGGCGACGACGTCGCACCCGCACGACGCGCGCGTTTTGGAGTGGACGAACGACGCGCTGGGGTCGAGCGTCTCGTCCGCGGCGGCGTCCGCGGCGGCGTGGCTGCGAGAGTGCCTCGCCGAGGAGCGCAACGTCGAGGACGCGCTCCCGCCGGCGACGCAGAAGTATCCCGGTCCCGGTCCCGGCGCCGGCGGCGGGGATCGAACCGCCGCCGCCGCCGACGACGTCGACGCGCTCGTCGACGCGTTGTCGTCGCGGGGCGCGCGCGTCGCGACGCGGCACCGCGGCGCGATCGACATCGCGCGCGTCGCGTCCGCGGCGGCGCGCGCGTCCGCGGTACGCGCGGACCGGTCCGAACGCGTCCGATGGTTCTGCCGCGACGCCGCGAGAGAGGGCGCGGCGGCCGCGGCGTCGGGTGCGGGCTCCGGCGCCGCATCCGCGGCGGTGGCGAAGCGGTTGACGCGTTTTTTATCGAACGCCGTCAACGAATCGAACGACGCCGCGCTGCTGAGCGCGTCCGACGGCGCGAGGGCGGCGTTGGCGGGGTACGTCGTCGCCGCGGAGGCGGCGGCGACGGAGCGTCGTCTTCTCGCGCGGCTCCGCGCGGCGTCGGGGCCCGGGGGATTTCAACGGGGATCGACCGACCGCGACTACGACCACGACCGCGACCGCGAAGGCGGCGACGACTCGGACTCGGACGCGACGCGCGCGACGGCGAGCGGCGCGGGCGCGAGCGCGTCCCCGTTCGCGCGCGAGGACGAGCGCGCCGTTCGAGACGCGCTCGCGACCTTCGCGTCGCGCGCGCGGACGGCGGACGCCGCGGACGCGGCGTGGCTGGGAGAGGACGTCGTCCTCCGGCTCGCGCGCGCGCGCGAATCGGAATCGGAATCGGAATCGGAATCGCGCGCGGACCTCCCGAGCGGCGATGGCGGCGGCGAGCGCGGCGACGCCGCCGCCGGGTGGGACGCGGCGGCGGACGACGACGACGACGGATGGGGCGACGACGACGACTGGGGCGACGACGACGCGTGGGGCGACGGCGGCGGCGGCGGCGACCCAGACCCGAAAAAAAACACGCCGCCGACGCCGACGACGACGAGCGCTTCCGCCGTCGACGCCGCCGCCGCGCTGCGCCGCGACGTCCGCGATCGCGTGGACGCCTTCGCCTCCGCGGTCGCGCGCCTCGCGTCGACGCGCTTTAGGATGCGCTCCGCGGGAAGCCTCCTCCCCCCCGCGGCGAGCTCCGACGCGCACGTGCCGCTCCTCCGCGATCTCGCGTCGCGCGTCGCGCGCGGCGCCGACGGCGACCAGAGCGGAGGAGCGGGCGGGGGGGGATCCATCTCCGGGGACGTCCACCACGCGGTCTCGAGCCTCGGCGGGCTTCTGAAGACGGGGCTCGGGCGGTTCGGGTTGGGCGGGGTTTCCAAGCCGAAGCCGTCGGATCACGCGTTGGTGATCTTCTTCGTGATCGGGGGGTGCGTTCTATCTCACACTGGTCCCCATACGACCGCATTGGCGTGGTGAACGCCGATCCTTAAGGACTTTTGCCGTCGTGTCTCTCCGCTCACCCCTCGCTTTCGATCCCCGCCCTCGACGCCTTTCAACTTCACCTGACGCCTTTGAACTCCACCCCGACGTTCGCTCGTATGGACCCTCGACCCAAAGGATCACGCCGGCGGAGATGCGGGAGGTCAGCGACGCCGCGCGCGCGTGCGCAGCGCGCGGGAGCGGGGGGTCGAAGACGACGGAAATCCTCGTCGGCGGGACCGGGGTGGTGTCCCCGGTCGGGGACGACGTGTTCAGGTTATTAGTCGCCGGCGCCGCGCGCGCGTAGCGAGCGCTTCCGTTTCGTGAGTACCCTCACGGTCGAGCTCTCGTCGCCGCCGCTACACGTAGTCTATTCTCACGAGTCTTGCACGCGGCTATTCCTCATCCAGTCGCGTATGATGTCGTTGTACTGGTCCTTCACGCGCTGCGACAGCGGCACGAGGAACTCGCTCCGCGCCCACACCTCGTCCATCGGCATCCCGCCCTTCATGAGCTCGTTCCCGGACGCTTTGTTCTCCCGCGCCGTCCTCCGGCGTTCCATCTTTTCCTCGACGACGCCGCTCAACCTTCCGAGCAACGCGCCGACGACGCCGTCCGCGTCGTCGTCCACGCCACCGTTTTTCTTCTCTACAAACGCACGCGGCGGAGGCGTTTCCCTGTCAGACATCGCCACGAACCCCCCCGTGGGCCCGTCCATGCGCGCCTTCCCGTAGTCGATCCTATCGCCGTCGAACACGTACGTGGAGACGCCGCCTCTGAGGCCGACGCGCAGGTTCGTCCGCGCCGGCTGCGTCGTGAAATCGAACCACTGATCGACGAGCGGCGACACCCCACCGGGTTTGTCCAGCGCCGCGGCGGGGACGCACCACGCGTCCGCGTAGAGCGTCGTCCCGGACGACGGCACGACGACGCCGATGTTGGAGCTCTTCGCCGCGGTTTTCAAGACGTCGTCGGAGTTTCCGGCGATTATCCAAACGTCGCCGTTGCTCAACCCTTGGAGCGCGTCCAGGTCCACCTGCGTCGCGAGCTGCGTCGTGCGCAAGTCGTACAGACGGTTCCGCGTCGCGTCGTCCACGTCCGTCGCGTTCGCGGAGCGCCCGCCCGCGCGCAGCGCGACCGTGAGCATAAACCTCGAGCCGGACGCTATCCCGACTTTTTTTTTATACTGCGGCCGGAACAAATCCGGCCAATCCGTTGGCGGACGCAGACCGCGCGGGATCTTGTCCTTGCGGTACGCGATGAGGTAGCATCCCCATCGATACGGCACGCCGTATAGCTTCCCATATCTTCCGTTATTGGCCTCCGCGGTCGAGGCTGACGCTGAAACGGCCGCGGAAGAGCCGTTACTATTAGCGTTCGCCCCCCTCTTATAACTCCCCGGCGGCGGCGGCGGCGCGGGATACCCGGAGGCGTCGCGACACGCCAACGCGCGCCACACCGCGGGCAGCCGCGCGTACCACTCCGCGTTCGCGACGTCGTCTGGCAGCGGCAAGATGAGCCCGTTCTGAATCGCGGGCGCGAGGAACTCGTCCCCCAACGAGACGACGTCCGCCTTGGCGATCTTAGGGCCGTTCCGTACGAGCGATGATATCGGGGTGGAGTTGAAAGGCGTCAGTTGAAGTTGAAAGGCGTCATAGTGTCGGAGATTGAAAGCGAGGGACCATGGGCGGAGAGATGCGACGGGCAAAGTCCTTAAGGATCGGCGTTCACCACGCCGACGCGGTCGTATGGGGACTAGTGTGAGATAGAACAGAACGCGCCTTAGCTGACGAGCCTCCCTTCCCCTTCTTCTTCGGCGGCGGCGGCGTCGGCGCGAGGCCGCCGGGTCCGCCGCCCGGCGCCGCGACCATCGGTCGCGGCGGCGTCACCGCGACGAGGCCGTCGTACACGTCCTGCGGCGTCGTCGCCGTCGACAGCGACGCTTTGCCCTTCCCGGACATCGTTCGGTTGAACTGATCGCACCACTCCCCCGGCGCGGTCCCTCGAATCGAGACGACGTCCAGGGTCACGTTGAACGCGAACGCGGTCACGGGCGCGCCGTCGTAGACCATCTCCGTCGTCGCGAGGGACGTTGGGGGCGAGGCGGCGGCGAGCGGCGCGAGCGACGCCGCCGCGAGCGCGGCGCGGCGCGTCAGAGGGACCCTCAGAGACGGCGGCGCGTCGTCCGCGACGACGACGATCGATCGCGCGTCGAATCCAAGAGGTGAGACCGCTGAGACTGCTTCCCATACGACCCCGTTCGCGATGTGAACGCCGTTCCTTAAGGACTTTCCCCCAACGTCGTCATTTTCGGCGACTCCGGCGCCGAGGCGCGTCTCTCGATGGTCGCCGCGCGACGCCGACGCCGACGCCGACGCCGACGCGTCCGCGCGCGTCCGCGCGCGCGCGCGCGTCCGTCGCGCGCTCGGCGACGCGCTCGCCGGCGCGATCGACGCGGCCGCGGCGGCGCGCATGACGTTCTGATGACGGTCGGAGGCTTCTTCGCGTCCTGTCGTCGTCCACGGTTGGTTTATATTTTTCTGGTGCGAATTTAATCTACTACCGGCGCGCCGTCGACGCGAACCCGCCCGCCCTACGCGAACCCGCGCGCGCTCTCCACCGCCGCTCACTTCACTCCCACGTCATCTCCGCGATCTGCTCCGGCGTCAGCGGCGGACCCATCGCCGGGTCCTCGCTGAACGTGAGACCGACGAAGCTCCACGTCAGCGCCGCGAGCGCCGCCGCCGTCGCCGCCGTCATCCAGCCCGGCGGTCCGTCCTCCGCTTCCGCTGATGACGTGTCGTATCCCCGGCCGCTCGTCGACGTCCTCCTCGATTGTGAGCGTATCAGATCGTCCGACGTGTCGCCTCGCGATTGGTTCTTCTCCCGGCGTCGCCGTATCGCCTCGTCCGCGTCGCGCTCCTCGCGCTCCACCTTCGCGATCGACTTCCCGAGCGGCTGCGGCATCCGCACGCTGTCGGCGAAGGAAGAAGGAAAGGAAAGGAAGAAAGAACACGCGGAGTGAAACGATTGGTCAGTACTCGATGACGTGGCGAATCGTTCGGCGGTCACGCGTCGCGCGGTCAAACGGCGAATGAACGATGAAGAGGACGGGACGCACCGGACGTCCGCGCCGAAAAACGCGAGCACCTCCCTGGCCGCAGCCTCCGCCTATGCGAAGCGACGAATGTCGGGGTGAAGTTCAAAGACGTCAGAAGCGGAGTTGAAAGGCGTCGAGGTGTGTGCGTCGGGATTGAAAGCGAGGGACCCTGGGCGAAGAGACGCGCCGGGCGAAGTCCTTAAGGATCGGCGCGCACAACGCGAACGCGGTCGTATGGGAACCAGTGTGAGATCGATGGGACGTACCTCGATCGCCTCCGCGAGCGCGTCCGTCATCTCCTGGACGTCGTCCAAGTCCGCGCTGCCGTCCAAACTCCGCAGCCGCGTCTGTCGCAGCGCCTCCTCCGCGTCCTCGCGGTCTCGTCGTCGGTCCACCGCCGCGGCGACGCGGCGGTTGACGACGAAGAAGGACGTCAGGACGACGACGGACGCGAACGCGGGCGCGGGATCCGCGCGCGGTTCGAACGTCGTCGTCGGCGGCGGGGCGTAGGGCGCGGCGGCGTCGACGGACGCGACGAACGACGACGAGGAGGAGGAGGAGGCAATCGGGAACGACTCCGACGACTCCGCGAAGAGGCGCGCCGCGGGGAGCGACGACGGCGCGGCGAGATCGAGGTCGAGATCTCTAACGACGACGGACGCGGACGGCGCGGCGAGGACGTCCGAGGCGCTCGGCCGCGCGACGACGACGACGACGCCGACGCCGCCCTCCTCCGCGGCGGCGAGCGACGGCGACGGCGACGCCGACGGCGGCGCGTCGAGCGTCGCGAGCGCTCGCGTCGACGACGCGCGCGGTCGCCGCCGTCGTCGCGCGACGCCGTCGACGCGCGCGACGACGACGTTTCGAGGACGTCGTCCATGTCGACGCCAAGTGGCGTCGGCGATGATGGCGCGCGACGACGACGACGACGACGACGGCGGCGGCGACGACGACGCGCGCGCGGCCGCCGCGGTCGCGGACGACGCGCGCGCGGCGGCGCAGCGCGTCGGTGTCATCGGACGCCGCGCGAATCGAATCGCGAATCGACCCCGCGACGGTGGAAGTGCCGTCGGGAGCGCGGCCGGCGCGCGACGATGATGATGACGTGGGCGGAGACGCGACTCGCGCGCGAACTCGTCGCGTCGCGAACATTAAAACCCCAACGCCTCGCGGCCGCCCCTCCACACGCGCGACGCACGCCACCCCGCGCGTCGGACGCTCCGCCGTCCCCTTCGCGCCCCTCCGCCGTCGCATCGACCGACATGTCCACGACGCGCGCGCTTCAGCTTCACTCCGCGCCGACGTCCGCGCCGACCGCCGCGCTCTTCCGCCGCGCCGATCGCAGCAGATCGCTCCTCGCGGCGACGGCGACGCGTCGCAGAGCGCGAAAGGCCGCGTCCGCGATGACGACGACCGTCGCCATGGCGGCGGCGTCAGGCGGGCCCGAGCGCGAGACGCTCCGGTTCTTGACCGCGCGAGAGTGCGTCGACGTGAGGACCGCGCACGGCACGCCGACGTACGTGTACGACGCGGCGACGCTCAAGGCGCAGGCGGCAAAGGCGCTCGATTTCCCCAACGCGTTCGGACTCACCGTGCGCTACGCGATGAAAGCGTCGCCGAACGCGGCGATCCTGAAGATCTTTCGAAACGCGGGGCTGAAGATCGACGCGAGCAGCGGGCACGAGGTCCGGCGCGCGGTGCGCGCGGGGTTCGACCACGCGGACTGCTCGCTCAGCACGCAGGAGTTCCCGGAGTTTTTCGAGGAGCTCGTGAAGAAGGTGCGTTCTATACACTGGTCCCCGTACGACCGCGTTCGCGTGGTGAACGCCGATCCTTAAGGACTTTTCCCGGCGTCTCTCGACGCCCACCTCTCGGTTTCAATACCCGCCCTCGACGCCTTTCAACGCCAACTGACGCCTTTGAACTCCACCCCGACGTTCGCTTGTATGGAACGACCCTAAGGGACTCAAGGTGAACGCGTGCAGCTTGTCGCAGCTGGAGGCGTTCGGCGCCGCGTTCCCCGGCGCCGAGATCGGCCTGCGGTTCAACCCGGGCCTCGGCAGCGGCGGCACGGGGAAGACGAACGTCGGCGGGCCGTCGAGCTCGTTCGGGATCTGGCACGAGCTCCTCCCGGAGGCGAGGTGCGTTCTATCTCACACTGGTTCCCATACGACCGCGTTCGCGTGGTGAACGCCGATCCTTAAGGACTTTTCCCGGCGTCTCTCTCCGCACAGGGTCCCTCGCTTTCAACCCCATCTGACGCCTTTCAACTCCACCCCGACATCGCTTTGTATGGAACGACCCTCAGAGCCATCTGCGAGAAGCACGGGCTCAAGGTGGTTCGCATCCACACGCACATCGGCAGCGGCAGCGACCCCGCGGTGTGGCAGAAGACGTCCGGGATGAGCTTAGACCTGTGCCGCGAGTTTCCCACCGTCGAGACGCTGAACCTCGGCGGCGGGTACAAGGTTGGGCGGATGGCGTACGAGAAGAGCACAGACCTCGCCGTCGTCGGCGCGCCCGTCAAAGCGCTCTTCGAGGCGTTCGCGAAGGAGACCGGGAGAGAGTTGAGACTCGAGATCGAGCCCGGGACGTTCCTGCTCGCGAACAGCTGCGCGATCGTGTGCACGGTGCAGGATAAGGTCACGACGGGCGCCGCGAGCGACGGCGGGCACGTCTTTTTGAAGCTCGACGCGGGGATGACGGAAGTGTTGCGGCCGTCGCTGTACGCCGCGCAGCACCCGCTCGTGACGGTGTCGGCCGCGACGGGGAAAGAGCCGGAGGGCACCGAGAAATACGTCGTCGTGGGGCACTGCTGCGAGAGCGGCGACCTGATGACCCCGGGGCCGGACGACGCGGAGGAGATCGCGGAGCGAGCGATGGGGGAGGTGGAGCGCGGCGATCTGTTGGTGGTGGAAGGCGCCGGCGCGTATTGCGCGGGCATGAGCGGGAAGAATTACAACTCGTTCCCCGAGGCGCCGGAGGTGATGCGCACCGCGGAGGGGACGTTCCACGTCATCCGAAAGAAGCAGAGCTTGGAGCAGATCATGGCGAACGAGGTGGAGCTGCCGGACGACGCGTGCTGATCTGATTGACGAGGATCGGCGGTTCGAGCGAGGAAGGAGAAGCGCGGGCGAATATTTATTGGATTCGATTGTTGACTCGGGGAGAGAAGAAATTTTTTAAATCTTTCAGTTCTGTTCGTCTCCTCGGTCGCGACGAGGGGGCGCTCGCACTCGCCTCCGCGCGTCTCCTTCGCTCGCCGCGCGCGCCTCGCGACATCGCGCGGCGGGGGCGCGATGACGGACGCGACGACGGACGCGACCGCCGCGCCGCGGGACGCCGCGCCAAAGGGCGACGACGACGTCGTGAACAAGAAAACCGTCGACCAGACGACGAGATCCGCATCTTCCTCCCCCGCGGCGCCGACGACGCCGCCGCGCGAGCCGTCCTCGCCGCCGCCGCGCGCGGGCCTCGACGCGTTCAAGACCGCCGTCGAGCGCCGCGGCCGCGAGCTCCGTGCGGCCGTCGCCGCGTCCGTCGCGTCGACCGCCGTGATGGGCCGCGGTCGTCGTCGTCAGATCAGGCGCGTTCTCCTTCATACTGGTCCCCATACGACCGCGTCGGCGAGGTGGACGCCGATCCTTAAGGACTTTTCCCGGCGTCTCTCTCCGCCCAGGGTCCCTCGCTTTCAATCCCGACACACCTCGACGCCTTTCAACTCCGCTTCTGACGCCTTTCAACCGCACCCCGACATCATCGCTCGTACGGACCCTCGACCCTCAGTCGCCCTCGCCTCGACACGTCGCACTGGGTCCCGGACGCGTCCGTCCGCGCGTGCGCGTCGCTCGCGTGCGCGACGCCGTTCACGCTGACGCGCCGGCGGCATCACTGCCGCGGATGCGGCGGCGTGTTCTGCGCGCGATGCGTCGACGCGAGGCTGCTGTTCGACCCGCGGACGTCGCGGCCGACGCCCCGGGGGGACGTCGGCGCCGTCGAGGGAAGGGTATGTCGCGCGTGTTACGAGCGCGCGTTCGACGAGCGCGTTGGGGCGCGGGGCGCGGGCGGGTGGGAAGACGCGACGGGGGTGGACGAGGAGGAGAGCGACGACGACGACGACGACGAGTTCCACGACGCCACGCCCGTCGCCGCGGACGACGACGACGACGACGACGACGACGACGTTCTTAAGGAACGGCGTTCACCACGCGAACGCGGTCGTATGGAAACCAGTCACGACGACGTCGAGAGAAGAGAGGACGAGCGAAACCAAAACCGAGACGACGACGACGACGACGACGACGACGACGACGGCGACGCGCGCGAGCACGGGATCGATTCCGTGTACAAGTCCCCGCCGGTGAAGGTCCCGAGCTCGAGCGCGAAGACGCCCGGGAGCGTCGACGCGACGCCGCCGGCGAGCAGCTTCGAAGCCGCGCGCGCGAGGATCGAGGCGTTTTCGAAAAATCCAGACGGAGGCCCCGGGCCCGGGCCCGGACCCGCCGACGCCGCCGCGAAAGCGAAAGCGAGAGCGTCCTCCGACGCCGACGCGGAGCAGGTCGCGCGCGAGACGAGCGAGCTCTTGTGCGATACCCCTCGCGCGATGAAACGCGCGTCGCCCGGGACGATGCGCGCGCTCATCTCCCGGTACGCGCGGTTGCTGCGGGAGCAAGCGAGGCTCACGGAGGACGCTAGAGAGGTCGCGAAGACGGTGCGTGCTCGACCACAAAATGATTTCTTCTTCCACGTCATCAAATCTGTCGCATACATGTTACCAAATCCTTCTTACATGTCATCGCATCGGATCACGCGCTGACCAATCGATCGCCTCCACGTCGACGACTTGACTTTGACAGCGCCGCCGCGAGAAGGAGACGATCGAAAAAGAGCTCGCGCTCGCGCGCGCGCAGGTGCGGCGCATGGGCGCGCTGTGGGAAGAGCTCACGGACGCGAGGAACGAGCTCGAGCGGCGGCGGGTCGCGGACGCGGACGCGGAGAAGGAAGGATCGCACGGAACCCGCGAGCGAAGAGCAGACGGGGAGCCGCCGCCGCAGCTCGGCGGCGCCGGCGGCGGCGCGAATCTTCTCTCGACGGTGGAGTACCGCTTCGGGGAGTCGTCTAAGGTGCGTTCTATACACTGGCTCCCATACGACCACGTTCGCGTGGTGAACGCCGATCCTTAAGGACTTTTCCCGTCGTCTCTCTCCGCCCAGCCCTCGCTTTCAATCCCCGCCCTCGGCGCCTTTCAACTTCAACTGACGCCTTTCAACTCCACCCCGACATTCGCTCGTATGGAACGACCCTAAGTCTCCCCCGTTCGCGCCGTGGACGCGCGCGGTGGCGTGGCACGACGACGCCGGGATGGCGTGGGTGAACATGTCCGACGGCGGGTACGCGTGGAGGGTCGAACACGCGGACATGCGAAGCGCGGCGGCGGCGTTCGACGAAGCCTCGGGGGCGTCTTCTTTCGTCTTGACGCACGGCTGTGTTTCCGACGCGGCGGCGGCGGGCGGCGGCGGCGGCGCGACGACGCGCGTGGAGTTTCGGTGCGACGGCGGCGTCGCCGCGTGCCGGTGGGCGCGGACGTTGGACGAGCGCATCAAGCGACGCGAAGCGGAGGCGGTGTAGACAGACGCGGATGTTCAGAAGAAGAAGACGACGAGTTGGACGACGTCGAGTGATGAGAAGGCAATTTTTTGCGACGTCTGATACGACAGCAACACCTGGAGTCCTGTCGTCGGTCGCTCGTCGTCGACGCCGCGACGCCGCCGCGGCGGTCGATCAGTTGAGCTGATACAACCCGAGCGCGGGCCCGACGAGCCGGAACAAGACCCAACAGAACGCGAGGATCCCCGCCCCCCAGAACGACCCTTTGTTCATCCACCACAACACCCCGGGCTCGCCGCTCCACGCGCTCCACGCCTTGTCCCCGAATCCTCTCGCGTCCCACGCCCCCGGGTCCACCTCCCACTCCCCTTTGGGATAGTTCGTCTTCGCCTCCGGGTACGAGTCGAAGTACCCGGAGTCGCCTCCCTTCTTGTTCTTCCCTTTATTGCGCTTCAGTCGAGCTTCGATGGCTTCGATGTCGTCTTCTTCGCTGGCCGCCGCGCGCGTCGTCGTCGCGAGCGACCGTCGTCGTCGAAACGCGATCGCGCGAGAGGATCGCGGGGCGAGGCGGACGCGCGTCGGCGTCGGCGTCGGCGTCGACGCGCCGCCGCGGGCGAGCGACGAGGACGCGCGCGTCGGCGACGCGCGCGGGGTCGTCGTCGTCGTCATCGCGCGGACGCTCATCGTCGTGAAGAAACCCGCGAAGGCGTCCCGCGCGGGCGTCGATGACGTCGAGCGACGTTCGAGGGGGGGGGGTATCGTATCCGCAAGAAGTTTCGTTCGGCGGCGGCGCGCCGCGCGCGCCGCTGGAAAACCAACCGAAAAGCGATGCACGCGGCGCGAAGGAAGCGCGGCGACTCGTCGACGCGTACCGCGCGCTAACATTGATACCAACGTCTCTACGGACGTCGCGACGCCCCCCCCCCTCAACTCCGCCGCCAACGCGTCATCACGACAGCTCCGTCAACGCCCTCTCCACCGCGTCGTCCGCCGCGACGTTTCTCCAATCCGCCGCGACGTCGTCGAAGTGATCGTCGAAGTCGACGATCGCCGCGGCGACGCCCGCGGCGTGACACCGCGCGACCCCGGCGCGCGCGACCGCGCTCACCCTCAGCGCGCCCTCCTGGTCGCCGACGCGTTCCCACCCTCCGCCGCCGCCCCTTTTGAACGCCGCGACCGCGACGGGACCTATCGACGCGTCCGCGTTATTCGCCGTCGCCGCCGCGAGCTTTTCCGCGGAAATCAGCAGCGCGCGCGCGTCGACGCCGCGCTCCCTCGCGACCGCGGCGACAGCGTCCGCGATCTTCCGCGCGCCGTGACCGAGCGTCTCGTCTCCCGCGAGCTCGTTGCCGTGGTAGTACCCCACGAGTGTTCCCGCGCCCGAACTCGACGCGTGCGTCGCGGCGTGCTCGAGCGCGATCTCGACCGAGGGCGTCGCGCGGCCCGCGGAAGCGTGCAGCATCGGGACAACGTCGGTGACGACCACCGCATTCGCGCCGTCTTCCGCGGGGGACCCGAGGAGGACGCCGCACACCGCGCGCGTCGGGTGTTTCAGCTGTGGAGGGAGTGGGGGGAGGGGACGGTCAGGCGGACGGGGA
>Ga0181554_1003292_pt1 | contig 13779 bp, 28 predicted proteins | sample 011ome_16_FD_145602 | JGI IMG/M metagenome (GOLD analysis project Ga0181554, IMG submission 145602) | Coastal salt marsh microbial communities from the Groves Creek Marsh, Skidaway Island, Georgia - 011503CT metaG (spades assembly) | ecosystem: Environmental > Aquatic > Marine > Intertidal zone... | reverse complement strand
TTCAGAAAAGGTTTCTTCAAATTCGTTACTGTCTTCCCAAGTCATATTGTTCTAAAATTTTCTCTATGTATTGTATACTATCTGAACTACCAAAGAATATTTCAACGGAATGATACATATTCCATATCTCTTCAGCCGACATCTCCATAAGTTCCTCGATGTCAGGTACAAATCTTTTAACTGGTCCGCCCATTGTCTTTCTCTAAATCTTTTTGTAACTTTTCCAATACCCACTCGTTACGTTTTTCATTGTACTCCTTAGACATCTTGTTAAGAGAGTTGTGTTCTTTGTCCGAAATATCTCTACCCTCAACCTTTGCGGCTGTATAAGCGTATCGTTTAAGGTAGTAACCAGGTAATGGTTTACTGAATTGTTTTAGATACTCAGCTTTGGTATCCAAATACTCTAAGAAATCATCCTCACTCAATTGAGTAAGTTGTTCATCGGTTAGTTCTTTATTTGGGTCGTAAATCATATTGGTAAATATACAAAATTAATTTCAAACATCCAAGCCTTTTCTTCTCATTTTTTCTTGACAATAATAGTCATATAATTGTTCAAGGTCCATTGGTTTCTCAGACATCATCTTATCCCAAAGGTCAAATCCAAATTCTTCTTTGAGTGAAGAACGTAGTTCGTATAATAACTTTTGTTCATCTTTATATGCTTCCTCATCCAATTTCAATGCTCTGACATTCTTCATACGAGCAAAGGAACGTGCTTGTGCATAATCATTAGTCTCATCCATCTTTTGTTGGAAGAGAGAGGAGTACTCTTTACGAGCACCCCTCGCTTCCGTGTAATAATGAGAGTAATCAAAGTCCCCATTTTGAATCTTGTCAAACAAGTGAGCGCTCGGGGCCAAGCGTTTCTTTTTACCTTTAGTATACCACTTAAACGGATTGTATCCCATAGTTAATTTTTTTAGTTACCCGATTAGGACTCGAACCTAAAATGACTGGACCAAAACCAGTAGTGTTGCCAATTACACCATCGGGCAATCACTCTAACCCTTAGAATGGGTTAGAGATGTCTTCAGTTTCAACATTGAACAAGTTCTCATCCTCCGGCGTCTTACCTAAGAACTTTTGAACATATTGTTTCATATAAACTCGTTCTGAGTCAGCACCACCACTTTGGTCGAACATTGGATAGATAGCCAACTCAGCAGCCTCCTCAAGTGAGAAACCATCGTAGAGTAGTGACCCAATCTCAACAGCAGTACGAGTGGATAGTGCGTTGGTTAACTTTGGAGACTCAGACATCATATCTTCACGAGTCATCGAAGTTACCTCAGCAACATTCTTGAGAACCTCAAGTTCAACCGATGGGTACATCATTGAGAGAAGAGAAGTTTCTTCATCACGAGTCAATGTATCCATCTCAATTGGAATGAATCGGTCAAGGATAGCTCGGTCAAGGGCGCGAGTCGCCGTGTACTCATTACCAATGTTAGCCGATGCGATGAACGACACACCATCAGCCACCTTGACAACAGGAGCGTCAGCAGCCTCATCCAATCGTAGGTATCGTTGACCTTGGTCAAGTACCGTCATTAGGATGTTGTGAGCCTCAGGATGAGCTCGTGTCAACTCATCAAGGATAACCACGGTATTTGGAGTGGAGATGGCCTTGACAAACGGACTGGCGTTGAAGACCGTACCCTTCTTAGATTCGAACTGAGTGTTCCCAATCAAAGTGGTTCGAGGGTCTTGGGTAGCCCCCAAGTTAATTACGAAAGTGTTGTAACCTTCAATCGAACCAGCCGCAGCCTTAGCAGCCATAGTCTTACCACAACCAGCGGGGCCAGTCATCATAATGTTCTTACCACGAATGATGTTACGAATGAGAAGTTTCCACTTCAAAGGATTCATAAACAACATCTGAGGTTTGAGACCCTCAGACTCCTCGTGGATAAACTTGAGGACATCATCTGGCATCTCAACCGAAGCAGGTTGAGCCTCAGGAGTTTTCTCATACTTCATAGAGACAAGACCACCATTAGGGGCCGTGAAGTTACCAACTGGCTCAAGGTTCTCTTCAACCTTTTCAATTGGGACACGAGTGTGACCAATCTCACCATTCTTTAATGTACCAACCACACGAACTTTCCAACCCCACTTAGCAGGATTGTTAGCGGCCGCTCGGGCACGTTTGTAAAGGGAAGACCCTTTCTCATTTAGTTCCTCGATAAGGAAGTTAACTCCCTCGGAGTCTTGGAACATCAAAAGACCATCAACCTCGACAATCTTTCCAAAAACTGATTTTTGTGCTTTCATACGCAACTGATTACTATTATTATTTCTCATTATTACTCTGTAAATGTACGACAATTAATCGTTAAAACCAAATTTCTAATGTTAACAAATTGTTAAACTTTCAAGTTCACTTTTGTGACTCTTACTACCAAAATACTTAGAAATCTTATGTTCAACCACTATTGCTCTGGCATGAGCTTCCGTGATGTAAGTTCCTAATACTTGTTTACCTTTAACGACATCCCAACATTGGACACCATTGATAATTTTCTGACTTGGTTTAATTTTCATCTCTCTCATTATTACTCTGTAAATGTACAAAAGAAAGGGGACTTTTCCAAGCCCCCTATGTTAAGTAATTGTTAAATCTTCACTTCAAACTTTTTATTCAAGGTCTTAGCGAGTTGATTCATATTACTCGTATCAATGAACTCAGCATCTTTACCATACATCTCTTTGAAACCATCACTACCATACTCATACCCATAGTCAGCGATGTAGTAGGAAAGAACCTTGATTCCGGCTTGTCTCATTTTCTTAACTTGCTCCGCTGTGTGTTTACGAGCAGCAGTACCCCCATAAGAAATCTGAGAGTTATCGAAGCCAGGGTAGCCATCAGAGAAGTTGACTAAGTAAGTCTCAACACCATTTGAGGTTTTAGTGATTTCAGTCATCACTGCCTCGTAACACAATCCTTCTGGAGTAGTTCCATCGTAGGTAATGTATTTGAACAATTGTTGAATCTTGGAGAACTTGTCCTTACGACTATCATAAGCAATCAACATTAGTGGTTGAACATTATTCCAATTACCAGGTGAGTAGTAGACACCTCGGTAGGAAATCACCACATCTATGTTTTGAGTCATTGAAGCGGCCTTAGCAATCGCAACAGCAGCGGTCTGAGTACTATTCCACTTCTTACCACTCATTGAAGAACTGGCGTCAATTGAGATGTGGAGTAGGACTGGTGTTGCTTTATTAATCAAGGTTTGTTCAAAGATGTCGAAGTTACCAAACCCAATCTCGTGAATCATACGACCACTCAACTTACCACTCTTCATTCGTGGAGTAGTGAGGACACGTTCTTCATTACGAGTCTTTAGTTTCTTACCAAGGATAGTACCCAATTGAATACCCTTCTTAATGTTATCATTCATTCGGTCAACATTCCAAGTCGAAGTGGATAACATACCTACCATACCAGACTCACACAATCCCTTGTTTAAGTTGTTGATGATGTAGGTTTGAACACCATTTGAACCATTAGACCAACTATTCTTATTAAATCCCTTAGCAACCACCTCAGACTTAATGTCAGCCTTGTCAAGTGTATCAATCTTCTTCTTATCTGCTTTAGAGATTTTCTTCTTTTTGACATCACCATCCATAAACTCATTTTGTTTATTAATAGCGTTATCCAACATCTTCTTTTGTCGGTCTGATAGTGGAGTGTAATCACCACCTGCTCCGTGAGGATTACCCTCACCACTTGGAGACCCACTTTGTGGAGATTCTTCATCGGAATCAGAACCCTCATTAGAGTCACTCTCAGAGGTCTGACCACTACCATTACCCTTCATACCATTGTCTGAAGTTGGGTTGGTTTTAGTATCACCACTCGTTGGAGATTCACCATTTTCTTGACCCTCACTTTGAGACTCACCATCACCATCACTTTGAGAACCACCACCCTCATTTGTCGTGATATTCTTTTCAACAATCATAAGAATCTCACCGGCAACCTCAAGAGCGTCCCAAGATGACTTGAGTCGAGAGATGTTACCAAGGTCAAGAACTTTCCAAATCTCACGAAGACCCTTGAGAGCATCAAGGTCACGATTTGTGTTAGTGATGTTTATAATACGGAACATATAAGACTCCCAATCCTCAGTACGTTTCTCACCACTCTGAAGACCTTTGTCAATCACATTTGAGTGGAAGTACTTATCGTACATTGACTCGTAGTAACCACGATACCCAGGGGCAGTGGTGTAAATGTGGTTATCGATTCTTCGGTCTTCAACGTAGTTAAGAAGTGACTTGAGGTTGTTTGACAAGTGATTTCGTAACTCCCAATCTTCAGCATAACCATACTTATTCATTAACCATTCTGCGTCAATCGTAGATGGTAGGTAACCATTACGAAGTTTGGTCAAAGTCTCGAAATCGGTCAAAGCGATGTGAGACCCCTCGTGGAGAGCCAGACCAACAACAGGGTCAAACTCTTTGTCATCCAACTTAGCGGAGATGGTAACGGATTGACCATCAGTATAAGAATCCTCACCACGACCATCGAAGGTCACGGGGATTGACTGACCTGTAACGATAGAAACGAAGTTACCGATAGACCTTTTATAGGCCATCAACTTCATTAGGTCACTTGACTTTTTCTCAACCGTGGTTAGGTTGTCATCGGACTCTTCAAAGATTGAATTGTCAAGCCAGAACGATGAATAGGACATTTGATTTTTACTCATAACTCTTAATCATTATTACTCTGTAAATGTAGTGAATATATCGGATATAACCAAATTTCTAATGTTAAGAAATTGTTAAATCTTTTTTGTGTTTCTCTTTACGAGAATACGTTTTTTTGCTCTTGTGAGTTTGTTGAGTGGTCTTTTTACCAATATGATGACTTGCCTCACCGGCAGTCCACCCACCATTGAAGTCCAAACTTTCTTGATATGTCTTCTTCTTTCCCATCACAAATACATATAAATGTAATGAAAAAAAGTGAGACTGCCAAATATCGAATGTTAATTATTTGTTAAATTTAGAACGGACTCTATCTGAGATTGGAATCGGGTCTCCGTTCTCATCGATACGAACGAATGTGATATTGGTAGATAGAATTACGTTTTGCTGACCACTATATACATTATGTGCTCTTGCTTCTAAGTATAGTGTAATAGAGGTATTACCAACACATTCCACATCACCATATATTTTAATCATCTGACCTTCTTTGGCAGGCTTCTTAAAGATACATTCATCAATCTTTATAGTTACCATTCGTGGAGTATCACAAGTCTCCATAGCAAATGCGGCAGCTGCTGCATCTAACCAAGCAAGTAGTTTACCACCAAATAGATTAGCATGGAATCCTAAATCGGATTTTTTAATTGGGTGTGTTGTGATTAATTGCATACTTAGAATGGTGGTTCTAATAACCACTCTTTAATCTCTTCTTTTACTGAATTATCTTTTTGTTCCATCCAAACAAGTTGCCACTCATCTCGTAGATATCTTCTATGGTGTTCCAACAACTCATCACCTCTATCAAGATAGGTAACAATCCCTTTCAGAACTGCGTAGGTTTTATCCTTTTCTAATTGACTCCATTTAGAGTTTTCTATAAGTTGATACATCACCAACACGATTTCAGCTGGTGATTTATTGGACCATAGTTTATTGATGTACTCCTGCTTGTTCATTATGGGAATTCAACATTTCCGTAATATACAAAACATTGTTCACCCCTACGGATATCTTTAACAGCACGATACCTAAATACCTTATTGATAGTTGGGTGGTCATACCATTCCACATTGTAATCGTTAGAATGATTGTATATAGCACCCATACCCAATGGTAGTACTAACTCTAACCAATCAATTCTACCAGCAGGCCAATTGAACCTATAATCTGGAAGTAATGTAGAATCATTTTGTCCTTGTACGATTGGTAGTGGTAATAGATGACAATCTTCTAATATCTCACCTGCTTTGATAGGTTGGGTAGCGAATACACCCATTCCCATATTGTTGGTAGGCCTTACCTCTATTTTCTTCGGTGGTTGTAGTTTTACCATACTTTAATACTTTGAGCGAAAGACCGGGTTCGAACCGGCGACCCTCACCTTGGCAAGGTGATGCTCTACCAACTGAGCTACTTTCGCTTATTATAATAAAGGAAGTTCCCCTTATGGTGAATACCCGTCAGCACCACTATCAGTTACGGCCAAACCTGCGTCCAGGGTTTTACTTTTTCCCCAACCTTTATTATTTTAGAGCGGGAGGTTGGTACTGCCCCAACTCCTCTTATCTGGATGATAAGCGACTTTCTTTTAAGTCTTCTCCCGCGTTATTGATTACAAATATACAAAATAAATTTCATATATACAAGCGTATCTCAACAAAAACATCTGACTGCGTAGCAGAGGAGGAGGGATTCGAACCCCCGGTACCGTGAAGTACGCTGGTTTTCAAGACCAGTCCATTCGACCACTCTGGCACTCCTCTAATTGAATTACCCTTTTAGTAATTCCCTTTTATCCATCTCATCAAACCCACCATACTCTTCACCAAAGTTATCACGAAGGGTAGATAGTTTATCAGTAGCATCAGTCAGTTGTGATACTAACAAATCAATCTCCTCAGTATGTTGTGGGTGTTCTCCAATAGCAACTGGTGATTCGAAGTATACCGAGATACGTGCTCTCGCATCCATAATCTCAGCAGTATACTTTGCTTCTAATGCTTGGAATAGTCTTCTTGAAATCTTACTCATAACTTAATTGTTTTAATCCAATATAAATAGTTTACAAAACTTTAATAAACATAGTACTCCGTAGGGGAATCGAACCCCTCTCTCGGCCGTGAAAGGGCCGTGTCCTAACCGATAGACGAACGGAGCAAAATAAGAGTAGTCGTTAGGATACGGAGTCCTATTAATAGTAACTTACCTTTACCCCTGCAGAGGTGTACTAAACTTTTTACCCACTCTATGTGAACCCGACAGGATTCGAACCTGTGACCGTCTGCTTAGAAGGCAGATGCTCTATCCAGCTGAGCTACGAGTCCATTTGTTTAGTGGTACAAATATACAAAAAATATTTTACACCACCAAATCAAAGTGTGATATAATACACTATACCTTACCAATTACTTCTCTCCATCGTATCTACATACGACTCGAACCGACCAGTCTTACGATATTCTTTGTTTGGTACACCTACTTCAATCCACTCATCAGCATACTTATCTCGTGTATCAGAATACTCTTCTAATGTAACATCATCCATCATTAGGTCGTATGCTGCATCTTCACCATAAACTTCACCATTGGTTTCAGACCAATCGTAGTTATGCCACACCTCTTCGTTTAGGTATTGGATTAACTCTTCGTGTGAGTTTCCTTCATATGGTGGTTCACACTTTCTTAATTTTTCAACATCAATCTCAACAGGTTCTGATGCTCTCCATTGTGTGAATCGTTCACACATTCTCACATAAATCTTTTCAGACATAACTTAGTATTTAGATATTTGTTTTTGTAATTCTTCAATTAATTTCTCGTTGTCAATATGACTACTCACTTGTGTTAAAAGGTGTCTCATATATTCCTTTGATTTCTTTTTGGAAATGCTTTGATTGTAATGTTCTACTTGATACAAGTGATACGCAAGTTCATCAACTGCTTTCAATTTCTTATAGTACTTATCCAATCGTTGGTCTAACTTACGACTACGTTCCAAATCAGTAATCGTAGGTAGTGCTTTGTGTAGTTCATCCAACCTACCCTTGAGGTATTGAATCTCTAATAGTTTGTGTAATGTTTGTTCGTTCATAACCTAATAGTCTATACCCTCTTCGGGTGCTGTTTGTGAGTTACCATATATCTCAGTTCTCATTTGAATCAAAACATTCTCCCAATTGGTAAATCCATATTGTATAATGTTAGGAGTATACATTTGTTGTACATCTTCACGAGGGTTCTTTCCATAAGTACAAGGTAAGAACTCATCGGCCGGTATTAGGTTTTGTCTAAGAGTTGGGATATGGTCTTCTACTAATTTACGAATACCTTCCTTACTTAACATATACGCATGAGTCTGATACGAGAACCCAGTTCGTGTTATATCACTATCAGATGGTTCATCTAATATACCAAATCCAGTTTGTACAATCCTACCAATATAGAATAAGTCCCAATTAGTTTTATCTAACTCATTTAAGAATCCCCAATCGATTGGTCTAATCGGGAAGAAGTCATCTTCTAATACTAATACGTTTTCATATCCATTATTATATGCATCTTCCCAAATCTCAATGTGAGATGCAATACACCCTAACTCACCACGAGTCATATCACGAGACCAAAACCCATTTGAATTAGGTCCAAGATTCCAACCATCATACGCTTTATATCCATATTGGGTTAGAGAGTCTTTAGTAGGAAACATTTCCTTACCATTAACGCCATAGAATTGATAATCAACCTCATTAGGTAGAGACATAAACTCAACTCTCCTCAGACAATCGTTGTAATTTTCTTCTGAGTGATTGATGGATACAAAATATAATTGGTCTAACTTCATCGTGATACCGAATACAATTTTAGAAATTGTTTCAATGACATTTGTTTACCCATTGCAAATCTACGAGCAGCCACCATACGACTAATCGCATTGATTGTGTAAATAGGTTCTTTTGATGAATCGAATTTGGAATAAAAATAATACTTCTTCATATTAGTTCTTCTTTTTTATATAGGTCATCATATCAGTAACAAACTCACCAGCGTATACCTTACTACCCACATTCCAAGTTTGGTTCATTGTAGTAGTGAAGCTATCATCAAATGTCTTCCAATCATATACAGTGAAAACCGCACCATCAGAGACTCGTTGGAATACCCATTCTTTTTGAACTTTACCATCACTACTTGGAGCAGAGAATGTTGGTTCACCAAATGCGGCAACGAGTTGTTTGTAGTTGAATCCCACCAATCGGTCTTTCAACGATGTCCCACCTAATAGGTTGAGAGCACTTTCTTTGTTTGTGATTTTGTTATACTTCATATTTCTCATTTCTTATAATACAAATATACGAAATATTTTTTAGACTGCCAAATTTTTATCCGACAAATCCAAAAAAGAATCCAACTCATTACACGATATAAGATTGAGATACTCATCTTTCTTATCTTGTAACATATTGTAATCATAGAAGGTGTTATCGGCAGGAGCAAGTGTCTGACTTCCTTTTCGGATAATACCCACTCCATAGTCAGTATCCACACAACACATCGTTAAATCACTTCGAGTAATCCTCAGAGCATAGTATGCTTTCCACGTTGTACCATTCCACGGATAATTAAACCCATCAATAGAATAGTTCTCTCGTTGTCTCCAAACATTTGGTGGATTACAATCGTGCATAAGAATAAACCCACCTTCATTCAAATGGTCTAATGCATTATAAACATCTTTGATTACTTGTTGAGCCAGATGAAGGCCATCAATGAATATTACATCCCACTTCTTATCCTTTGGAATAGACTCAAAGAATTCATCAGAAGTCATCTTATAGTTTGCAGGATTATGTTCATACTCCAACCCAGGGTCTACCCCGTCTTTATCTCGACACGATACCATATTGAAACACCATCGTGGGTTAGATACACCAATCTCTAAGTAGGACTCAAACCCATATCGTTTAATGATATGATTAATAATTTCCCATCGGTCCATACACCAAGGTTCTTCCCAATGGGTAGATAGCGCGTGTTCTATTTCTTTCATAACAATATAGCAAATGTATTTTCAGATTCAACCATACAATGGTATCCCTTGGACTCTAATAAGTATGTAATTGATTCGATGTCAATGTGCTTGGATTCGAACTGAATAAATTTTGGTCGGATGATATCCCACGGAAACATTTTTAGAATCTCCCCATCATAACCTTCAGTATCTATCTTTAGAAAATCAATCTCACTAACACCAGTGGTTTTGAATAGTGTATTAAATGATATTGTATCCACAACCACTTCTTTTGTCAGTAGTGAATTACCATTCTCTATAAGGGTTGACATACCTCTAAAGTCATTATCAGTATCTACTACATCATCAGGAGAAGTCCACATAGTAGCAGTACCATCCTCCCAACTCACAGCAGCATTTATATATTGTATGTTCCGTTCCGTTGGGATATTGTCAAAATATTTCTTTATGGGTTCTACGATAACACCTCGCCATCCGAAGCGAGATAGGTGTGTTAGTGTATTGAAGTCACACGACCCAATCTCTACAAATGTTTTCATTGACAATTATTTATCTCAGGTAATGTAAATCTAATTGGTGTGGTATGTTCAAATGTAATTGTAATGTTCTTTGGGTCTTGGTAATAAATCTTTTTTGGAAGGTTATCACCAGAATACCAATCTAAGAAGTTCACATAACATTCTTTGAATGATGCCATATCTTGAATTGGTTCATCGGTAATAAATTGATGACCACCCCAAGATTTGATTCCCCATTGGTCTACATCATACATCATCATAAATGTATACACATAGTTCTCACCTTGGGAGTACTCACGTTCACACCCCATCAGAAGAACCATCAATAATAATAGAATTCGTTTCATCGTGTTACTTAAAAAAATTTGTCGTGTGTGAAAAGGGAACTGGCGTTCCCCCCGTTGCTCATTTGCTCATTTGCTCATTTGCCTATCTGCTTATCTGCCTTATTCGTTTCGATTCCCAAAGAATGTCTTGAGAAAGTTGTACCAAAACACAAAGGTGTAAATAGGCCATAGTAGTAATACAACCATCCTTTCCATATTGGTGAAGGGCTCTTTGTCCAAGAGCTTTGCTATTTTGGTTACGGCATAATCCATTACCATAAGAGATATCCCCCCTATAAGGAAGTAATATGTAATTATCTTAAAGACCATAGTTGTTGTCATATATATCGTTCCAATCTTTTTTTGCTATCACATCAACTTGTTCCCAATCGGAATCCCAATCGATGGGAAAGATACCTGAAGAAGATTGGTGTGATTGAAACTCTGAGGTAAAGTTGGTATTGTTGTACCACTCCCTCAACATTTCTTCTTCACCATAGTCTTCTATTACTTCATCTATGTTGTTATACCCATAGTCCATATAGTAAGACATTAGTTGAGACTCTGAAGGTTTTATTAGTTCAGCCTTTCTTACCTTGACTACTCCGTAGAATTGTCTTTCTTTTGTATCACGAATTTTTGTCATCACCAAATTCTTTGTTTAGTATTTGTTCTTGCCATTCTTGAAGTTCGACATCAGCAAATTTTTCTCTATCACCTGCTTTAGTTTCGTAATACTCTTCTAATAAGAATTCCACCAACTCTTGCTCTTCTTCTTCGGACATAATATAGAGTTCTATATTGTCCCTATCTAACATTGACTTCTTATTCATCGATTGTCTTTATTATCCAAATAAATTTGGTATGCTCCTATACCACCTACGATACCTATCACTAATACAATTGCTAATGCCATCATTTTACCCACTCTCTAAATGCTAATTCGTATGCGTCTACTTTTCTCATCTTTGGATTCTCTTCCAATTCTTTCTTAGCCCAATCCATTACTTCTTGTGCTAACCCATAGGAGTGAGACTCCATTAGGATTTCTTCGATTTGTTCTGATTCAGTCATTTTATAACTCCGTTTAATTAGACAAAGGTGCTTTTATACTTGGGTGGGATTCGTATCCCTTTACTTCATAATCAAACTCTCCATTTAGAATGTCTACATTAGATAGTTCTATTGTAGGTAATTGGAATGAACTTCTTTGTAGTTGTTCTTTCACTTGCTCTATATGGTTATTATAGATATGTATGTCACCGAGGTTTCCGATTAACATACCTGGTTGGTATCCAGTCTCCTCACACAATAATAGGAGTAGTGTACCATATGATGCAATGTTGAATGGTAGACCAAGGAATGTATCCACACTTCTCTGATTCCACATTAGCGATAGTTTACCTTCTGATACATAACATTGGAATCCATAATGACACGGTGGTAGAGTCATATCATCTAACTCACCAACATTCCAAGCTGATACCATCAATCTACGAGAATCGGGATTTGTTTTTAGTTCACTAATTAAATCTTGGATTTGGTCTATGCTTACGCTATCAGTTTTCCATCTTCTCCATTGCTTACCGTAGATAGGACCTAAGTTTCCCCATTTACTTGCAAATTCATCATTGGTTTTGATTTTGTTAATGAATTCTTCCATTGTATCTGGAGTAAATTGATAAGGGGCTGGTTCAAACTTATTTCTATAATTCTTATAAGCATCACCATTCCAAATGTTACAACCATTATCCACCAAATACTTAATGTTAGTATCTCCTTTTAAGAACCACTTCAATTCAGTCATCATTGTTTTGATAGCCATCTTCTTTGTGGTTAGTAGAGGAAATCCATCACTCATATCGTGAACGAACTGTCCACCAAAGACTGATAGTGTCCCTGTTCCAGTTCGGTCATTCTTTTGAGTTCCGTACTCTAATACTCGTTCGAGTAATGCTTGATATTGATTATCTAATGTGTTCATATACTAAATACTATTGCTTTGTTAAACCATCCAATGATAAGTTCTTTATCACCATTGAGAAATCTATCGTGTGTTACCTTTACATATGGTAATAGGTATACTTGACCCAATACACTATACGTTCTTATCTTCATCCTTTTTCATTTTGTATATTAAGTACCCGTTCCATAGCACTACAATACTACCAACTATTACCCATTCAATTATCTGCTGTGTCATCATCTTCGTTGTTAGGTGCAAAGATGAACAATGCAGTTAAGATACAAGTTAGTAATAATACCATATGTGGGAAGTCTATCATTTCTCTTCGTTATCAAAGATGGTGTACACAATGATTCCTAATGTAATCAAAAGTGATGTAATAAAAAATATATCTGTTAGTGTTATCATCAATCAAATTTTAATCCGTTCTCAAACATAATCTCACGGAGCTGGTCTCTACACTTCTCAAATGTTTCATATTTGTCAGCGCTGTATTCTTCATCAGACATATATTTGTATTGTGCTCTCAGCCATTGGTCCATTTCCCAAAGAGCTACTTGTGCTTTAGCACCATTAACCGCTAAATCAAAGTCAGATTGGTCTTCTGGTAGGTTAAACTCTAATGTTGCTTTCATTTATATTTTCTAATTACTTCAAATGTTCGTTTCAAATCACTATCGAGGTGTACCTCTTCACCTAATTTAACAGGATACCAAGCAATAGTGTAACCGTGATTAGCATTATAATCTTCGGGTTTTACTCTATTACCATTTACTTTATGTAGATAAATCCAAGGTATATTGCCCATTAACTCAAGCTCAATACCGATTCTTTTAAGTCGGTTGATAAATATTTCTACTTCGTTCATCTCTCTTTTGTTTTTACAGAGGGACATTGATGTCCATATGTCGTTAAATGTTAAGAATAAGGTGTGAGGGCTTTCTTTATTCCCTTACTAGCTAAGCAACGGGGTGGTTTTCCTCAAGCGTTTGCAACCGCTCTTTACATATCATACCAACAAGTTTTGCCTTATTCATTTCTCTTTGGTGTTAAAGAATTCAGATAAGTTATCATATAAAGATATAATTTCATTATCAGTTAGTTCGCTAACTTGCTGCATTAACGAAGCTCTTAGCAACTCTGTTTCTTTATTTTTATCACTCATCTCTCTTTGGTGTTAAAGGTTTACCCATTTATATC
>Ga0181554_1003276_pt1 | contig 13816 bp, 16 predicted proteins | sample 011ome_16_FD_145602 | JGI IMG/M metagenome (GOLD analysis project Ga0181554, IMG submission 145602) | Coastal salt marsh microbial communities from the Groves Creek Marsh, Skidaway Island, Georgia - 011503CT metaG (spades assembly) | ecosystem: Environmental > Aquatic > Marine > Intertidal zone... | reverse complement strand
GCGGGCCAGATAGGGGCATTGGAACTGAGAGATGCCACCAAACAGGCGGAAAAGGCACTCAAAGAATGCGAACCGGACGCCGAGACACAGGTCTTGGCCGTCGCGGTGCCGCTGGAGCGGTTGTTGAAGTCGGTTCAAGTCAGCTTGGTTGAAATCGAGCAGGTTTCTCAATTAATGTTCAATGTCTGTAAGCCCAGGGCCTACGATAACTAGCACATACCGCGTCAACTCTAGACTCCAATAGCGAATAAGGTCAAAAATCACTCGAAATCCAGCGGTGCTCATGCCGCTTCTGCTCCCCGAAGCGCATAACCAAATGAATTACATTGATTATCTTCGGATTTTGGAAGCGGGGGAGGATCAGTGCGAACACACATTTACCTGCAGGGGTGCAGGGGATAGCGGGTTCAAATCCTGTCTCCCCGACCAATTAAATCAATGACTTGCATTGGAAGCCGGAGACCCCATCTCCGGCTTTTTCGTATTCAGTGGCATTCTTTAATTGAATCTGTTCTACTGGAATTGAGCAGATCAAATTTGGTTCTCACAAGCCATCCTTCTGCAGGGTATGAGCCATACCTCTGCACATTCACTCACTCCGCATGTCCACTGGCAGATTACTTTCCGTGCTTCTGTCCCAATTAGTGGTACTTAATAGCTGCTATTCGGGCTACTACCTGACTGCCGCCGAGAAGGACTCAGGGAGCATCCAAAACACCGGAGATACCGGGGGCTTTCCGGTGTATGTCGCATCGGTGGTTGATAACCGGGACAATAAAGGCGAATCCACGCTAGTCTTCGACTTCAGCAAATCACTGCAAGCGACGGGGCTCTACCCGGCGGTCCATGTCGTGCTCCCTCAGGGCGAATTCATAGAGGCAAAGCTTGCGGTCCGCTTGCCCCATAATGAAGACGAGCAGGTCGCGAACATCGTCAAGATGGTATTGACCGGGGCGTCATTTTTTCTTCTGTCCGCCGCCCTGCCCCAGACCAATCACTTCGATGCCGAGTACACCCTGGACGTCAACTGGCCCAACCATAGGCAGCGACATTACAGAGCGCATTGCGGCGCATACTCCTACGCCACCATCGACAAATATCGGGAAGTTCAGCACTTGGCTAAAGACCTGCGGCAAACCGCCTGCCTGAATTCACTGGTCAACCAAATGAGTGCGGATTATTCCGGGATGACGAAGGGTGAGGTTTTCACGCCAGCCAAAGGGATGACGACCGGCCAACTAACGCAATGGGGGCGGATCAAGGATCCGAACCAGGCCAGCCCGGAAGCGGTCTGTACGGAAGTTGGACTCACGCCCGGAACCAAGAGCTACGGCGACTGCCTCGCCGAGTTGAAATAAACCAGAGCAATCAACGGACTTATAGAACTGCGAGGCAAATCCGTTTATCCATTTATTCAGATGGATTCGTCCCTACTGCCTTTTCAGCTTAGCCAAAGCCTCCTGCATAACAGTTCCCATCAATGTTGCTGGCTGTGCCTCCTGCCTAGTCACCGGGGGTATGGCCGCCGGGAGCTGCCTCTCCTTTTTCCGTTGCGACTTAGCGGGCTTTTGGTCGGCTGTCTGATTTACAAGCTTGCGTCGCTGCCTCTGTTGCGCCCTGTAAGCCTCTAGCCGCACCTTTGCATGGTCGATGTGTTCCTGGGTGGGGACATCGGCATCAGTCCCATCCAGGTTAACCCTACACGTTCCGGCCACGGTGGCGGCCAGGTAGTCCGGTCGTGAGCAATACATCCTGAGCACCTGCTGAACGACTTCTTTCGTATAGCCGAGACCGATCAGGTCGCGCCGGGCCGTCAGCGCCAATGGCCGAATAGGGAACCCGAATGCCTCCGGGAACCGGGCGGCAATTTCACGTATGGCGCTTAATCTATCTCCTGAACGTAGCTCGGACATTTTTCCCTCATGATGGATGGTAGATGGATTCAAACTCCGGCAGTCTGCTGGACTTGTCCAAAAGGATCAAGCTGAGCCCATGATCATCTCGTCATCAGAAATACGGCCGCCGCGATAGAAATGGCAGCCATCACAAGAAGATACTTCCATGAATTGGACTTTTGAGGTGAGCTTTTCTCAGGGGTCATACAGTTTCTCCGTCGGTTTACCGGGACAGATCAGGAAAGAGGGCATCGGTAAAACCGAATCGGCGAAAATCACGGACACGAATGGGAAAGAGCATTCCTTCGAGATGGTCACACTCATGCTGAACGACTCTGGCGTGAAATCCATCCACCGTTCTGTCGATAGACTGACCGGCTTCATCCAGACCCTGGTACCGAACAGATCTGTAGCGAGGCACCTCACCCCTCAGACCGGGCACCGATAAGCAACCTTCCCACCCCAACGTCTGATCTTCGCCAACTGGCGTGATAACCGGATTAATCAGGATGGTTGCCGGAATCGGCTCCGCCTCCGGATAGCGTTCGCTACTCTCGAAGTCGAAAATCACAATCCGAAGCCCAACCCCGATCTGGGGAGCCGCTAACCCGACTCCACCCGCACTCCGCATGGTGTCAAACATATCCTCTATCAGCTCGGTTACCATGGGATCAAAGACATCATCGACCGGACTAGCAGTCTCCACTAGGCGAGAATCCCCCATGCGAAGCAAAGGTCTGATAGTCATGTTAAAGAAATCGTGTCGTGAGAGAAGAAAGTCCGTTCCAATGCGGCCAGTCTAATACCTGCTCCCCGAGACCTCCGCCACCGGATGGCCACTTCAAGGCTGCCATCCTTGTCGCCAGCGATCGGTGTTACGAAGCTCCCCCCAGGCCATCACGCAAGTACGTCGTGAGTAGATAGCTTCCAGCTCGACAAACTCAACCAAGCCATCCGGGGCATCAGGCTCTATCAATCTGGTCACGACAAAATGCTTTTCCTTATTCAGGGGAACAGTGGCTGTCCACTTGCTCAACAGAAGCTTGCGGGGATTGATGTAGATTTTTTGCGCAACGTTCATATCCGCCATTAGCGAAGTATGGGGTTTTCGTTTGCCGGATGCTCGATCTCGTGACGCATTTTCATCAGTAACTTCAGGTTTCCCGCCAGCAAAATCAAGCTACCAAATCCGAACAGCCCAACGCTTCCGATCAATACACCTGAGGGCAATACGCACAGCCCCAAAAAAATAAGCCCGGATGCTTTCATAACCACCTCGATTATTGTTGAGGTTGCAAAAACCGACCTTAAGACCATCATGGATGCCTTTGGTGCCCGCTGGGGTTAAGACAGAAACTCATCCACAAACCCCGAATCAAGAACGAGCCGTCGCCATAGGCAGACGACAGCCTCTGATTAGCGGCTTACAATCGTGCCATCGGCTGCAAGCCCAACTCCCGCCATCGTCTTACCAATCACCATGAAAATCGTCTCAAACACCCTGCTCGCAATCGGCCTGCTCATGCTGACGGCTTATCTGGTGATCGGACTGGTCAACCATGTCGGCTTTATTCACCGGCCATTTCTTTTATTCATTGGCGGTGTGGTACTCCTGCTAGCAGGGCTTGTCGGCCGCTACATCCTGCCGAAACTTTGATCCGCACGGCAGGTTTCTCCCCTGCCCCCATGCTTCAAAACGTCAGGTCATCATTGAAATCATCCGGCGCGTCAAAAATCGCGGGTTGCCGACGGGCTACTCCGGATTTGTGCGGTAAATGGGCGCGGACCTCGTTGCGATCATTGCTTTCCCCCCGTCGCTTGCGCAGTTCATAGGCAGACAGAACCGCGGTGGCCGTCACGTTCAGTCCGGTCATGGCGCGACCGTCTCTCTCCCATTGGGACAAACGCGCCGAACCAGACACCGAAACCGCATCTCCTTGCAAAAGCCGGCCCAGCTTTTCGGCATCCTCGCCAAAGGCAATCACACTGGCGAACACCGCATCGGGTTCATCCTCCCGCTGCCCCTGGACGGGCACCCGAATAGAGGCTGTGCAGAAGGGTTGGCCATTTTTGCCTGTGCCAGATTTGGGGGGTTTGCTCAGCTTGCCACTGATGAGTACGTTGAACATGCCTGTGTATTACTCCCGTATGTCAGGTCAAATTGATTGGTTGTAGTCTCGACATAACAAATGTTGCCTTGCGCAGCCGAGACAAGATGAATAGCGTTTTCAAGGAACCAGCCAACCGCCCACCCATTCCTTTATGGCTTGGCCACTGACTTGCAGAGCGCCGGCATCCGGCAGCACCCACTGCCACAAAGATAAGGAGCGGGCCTGATGGTCAGTCGGTGCCGGATCGACCTCTATTGCCTGCTGCTCGAACAGCTTTTTTGCCCGATGCATGTGCAGCGCGGAAGTCACCAGCAAAATCCGGCGAATGCCCCGCGATCGCAGCAGATCTGCCGAATAGATCGCATTTTCGCGGGTTGTGCGACTCCTACCCTCCAGCAACAAGGCCGAATCAGGAACACCCAGATCCCGCAGAAATCCCCTCATCGCTCCGGCTTCCGTTTCCACACTTGTCCTCGGATCGCTACCGCCGGACAACACCAGCAGAGGCGCCTTCCCGGCATGGTAAAGCTGCGCGGCATACCAAACCCGATCAGCAGAGGATTCCAGGTTAGATGGCATGAACGTCGAGCCAGATGGTCGGATACCGCCACCAAGCACCACCATACACCGAGCGCTCGGCAGTGCCATAAGGGGCTTTAGAGGAAACTCCTGCTCCAGCCGTCCGACCAGCCAATTACTGGCTAGGGGCAAGGACCACAGCACAAGCCAAACAAAACCAAACATGACCGAAGACCAGGCTGCCCGGGGTCGGCCCCATCCGGCCAACAGCATTCCCAGCAACATCAACATCAGCGCTGTCCCGAGCGGCGCCATCAGGGCAATGGACAATTTGGAAAGGAACACGATCAGGAGAGGCTTGGTGAAAGAAACAGCTAAGCGGGGAATATACTTGAAGTCGCACGGTCGAAGGATTGATTGACCGGACCAGTTTCCACCGTCTCATGCAGCCAACCATGAAAAACCCCGACATAGTCCCTTTATGACTTCGGCAAAAAAGCCACCATCCTGGCAGTAGCTGACCCACCCTTCATGGCATTAAGTCATTTTCATCCGATCGTTGCCGACTGGTTCAGGGCTTGCTTTGACGCACCCTCGGAATGCCAGGTAGCCGCCTGGGAAGCGATCAAATCGGGGCAAGATACGCTGATCGCTGCGCCCACCGGTTCCGGCAAAACGCTCGCGGCCTTCCTCTCCGCCATCGACGAACTGGTGCGCGAGGGCGAGATATTCGGCCTGCCCGACGAAACCCGCGTGCTCTACATCTCGCCGCTGAAAGCACTCAGCAACGATATTCAGAAAAACCTCGATGGACCGCTGGAGGCCATTCACGCCCGACTCTTTGAGCACGGCACGATGCAGTTCGCCATTCGCACCCAAGTCCGCACCGGCGACACACCCGCGCATATCCGCACCAGCATGGCGAAAACGCCGCCGCACATCCTGGTTACCACCCCGGAATCAGTCTACATTCTGATGACCAGCGACAGCGGCCGGCGGATGCTGGCCACCGTCCGGACCGTGATCGTCGATGAAATTCACGCACTGGTCGGTAGCAAGCGCGGCTCGCATCTGGCCCTGTCGCTGGAACGGTTGCAACGGCTGACGAGCCAGCTGCTTAACCGCATCGGCCTCTCTGCCACCCAGAAGCCGATCGAAACGGTCGCCCAATTCCTGACCGGGGGCGGTAACTGTTGCATCATCGACACCGGCCATCGCCGGCGTCTGGATCTCGCCATCGAACTGCCGGAACTGCCCCTGGAAGCCGTGCTCTCGGGTGAGGCTGCCAGGGATATCTACGATCGCATGGCCGCTCTGATCGAAACCCACCGGACCACCCTCATATTCGTCAACACCCGTCGACTAGCCGAACGGCTGGCGCGCGGGCTTAGCGAGCGACTGGGCGACGAGCATGTCACCTCCCACCATGGAAGCCTCTCGAAAGATCAGCGCCTGTCGGCCGAGAATCGGCTGAAGGGCGGCCAGCTGAAGGCGCTGGTTGCCACCGCCTCCCTGGAACTGGGTATAGACGTCGGCGAGGTCGATCTGGTCTGCCAACTGGGCAGCACCGGCTCCATTGCCGGCTTTCTACAGCGGGTCGGCCGTTCCGGTCATTTTGCCGGCGGACTGCCCAAGGGTCGCTTGTTTCCAACCAGCCGCGACGATCTGATCGAATGTATCGCCCTGATTGATGCAGTTCGCCGGAACGATCTTGACCAGCTCGAATTGCCCGAACAACCGCTGGATGTTCTGGCCCAGCAGATTGTCGCCATGCTTGCCTGCGAGGACTTCAGCGAGGACGAACTCTACCGCACGGTGACCCGGGCCTGGCCTTACCGGAATCTGAGCCGCGACGACTTCGATGCCGTGGTCCGCATGCTTGCCGAGGGTTACGCCACCCGGCGCGGGCAGCGAGGAGCCTATCTGCATCGCGATGGCATCCACCGCCGACTGCGGGCTCGCAAGGGCGCCCGGCTGACCGCCGTCACCTGCGGCGGCGCCATCCCCGACAATGCCGAATACAAGGTCATCCTTGAGCCACAAGGCGAATTCATCGGCACAGTAGATGAAGATTTCGCCATCGAAAGCATGGCCGGCGACATCTTCCAGCTCGGCAATTCCAGCTGGAAAGTTCTGAGACTTGAGGGCGGTAGCCTGAGGGTTGAGGACGCCCACCATCAGCCGCCGAGCATTCCGTTCTGGTTCGGCGAGGCACCGGGCCGCACCTGGGAGCTTTCGGCCGCCGTGGCAGAGGTTCGAAGGGAGCTGGAATTCCGCTTGGCGGCCGCTCCACAAGCCGGGGCGCCCGACAACACGGCGGCATTGGCCTGGTTGGTCGATGAGATCGGTATAGGCCCGGCTGCGGCTGAACAGGCCGTCAATTATCTTGCCGCCGCCCGACTGACCCTGGGTGCATTGCCCACCATGGACACGGTTATTTTCGAGCGGTTTTTCGACGAAGCCGGCGGCATGCAATTCATCATCCACGCGCCCTTCGGCAGCCGGGTCAATCGCGGCTGGGGCCTGGCCCTGCGCAAGCGTTTTTGCCGATCTTTCAACTTCGAGCTGCAAGCCGCCGCTACCGAAAACGCACTGATCCTTTCACTGGGCACCTCACAGAGTTTCGATCTCGCCGAGGTCGCCCGTTACCTGAACGTCAACACTGTCCGCGACATTCTGGTCCAGGCGCTGCTGGACGCGCCCATGTTCACCGTGCGCTGGCGCTGGAATGCCGTCTGCTCACTGGCGCTGCGGCGTTTCCAAAGTGGCCGCAAGACGCCGCCTTACCTGTTGCGCATGCAGGCCGAAGATCTGGTGACCGCCGTGTTCCCCGACCAGCTCGCCTGCCTGGAAAACATCGTCGGCGACCGGGAGATTCCCGATCACCCCTTGGTCAATCAAACCATCAGCGACTGCCTCACCGAGGCCATGGATATTGGCCGATTGACGCGCATCATAGGCGACATACAGCGCGGCGCGATCCGTGTCATCTGCCGGGATCTGGTTGAACCTTCCCCGCTGGCCGCAGAAATCGTCAATAGCCGCGCCTATACCTTCCTCGATGGCGCCCCACTGGAGGAGCGCCGTACGCGCGCCGTTGCCAGCCGGCGCTGGCTTGACCCGACCGAGGCCGGCGACCTGGGACGGCTGGATCCGGAAGCGATTCACCGGGTCCGCGAAGAGGCTTGGCCGGAAGCCACCTGCCCAGACGAATTGCACGATGCCCTCATGACCACCGGTTTCCTGCTACCGGATGAGGCACAACCGGGCTGGGCCGGCTTTTTTAAGACACTATCTCTGCAGAATCGGGCGGCGGAAATTTACTGGCCGGAGGGACCAGGTTTATGGCTGGCTGCCGAACGCTTGCCGCAGTTCGCGGCGGTCTACTCGTCATTATCCGAATCGAAGGAGATGCCGGAACCCCGGCTGAATGGACTCATGCGAAGCGAAGCCAATGTCGTCGAATCGGCCAGCGCCCGGTTCGACTCGGTTGGTCCCGAGCAAGGACGGAGCGTTCAGCCAACGCTACCGGCGCAACTTAGCCAACCCGCTATTTGGCAAAGGCTGCCGGCCGAATTCGCCACCCAGGTTTGGACGCCCGAGGATGCGCTTAGGGAAATCCTGCGCGGCCGGTTGACTTGCACCGGCCCAACTTCGGTGAGCGCGCTGGCCAGCCAGCTGCGCCTGCCTGTCGGCCGCATCGAACAAGCGCTGCTGGCGCTGCAGACAGATGGCTTCGTCCTGCATGGCCACTTCAGCATGGGTGGGGCGGAGGAATGGTGCGAGCGACGATTGCTGGCGCGCATACATCGATACACGCTGAACCGCTTGCGACAGGCGGTCGAACCGGTCGCGACTGGAGACTTCATGCGTTTCCTGTTCCGTTGGCAGCATGTTCACCCGGATACCCGGCAACAGGGACCGCAAGCACTGGCCGCGCTGCTGACCCAGCTGGAAGGCTTCGAAGCGCCCGCCGCCGCGTGGGAGGGCGATATCCTGCCAGCCCGACTAGATGACTATGATCCCGCCTGGCTGGACAGCCTGTGCCTGTCCGGCAAGACCGTCTGGACCCGTCTCAGCACATCTGGCAATGGCCTGAGTCCGGTCAAGTCATCGCCGCTGAGCTTCATCGGCCGACGTCATCTCGGCCTTTGGCGGCCCTGGGACGACACTACCCCGACCGACACACTGAACCCAACCGCCCGTCGCGTTGCCGAGTTGCTGGCACAACGGGGCGCCTTGTTTTTTGAAGAACTTGCTGGCGCCGCCGGTCTGCTCAAAAGCCAACTTGAAACCGCCTTGGCGGAACTGGTCGCTCGCGGCTGGGTGGCATCGGACAGTTACGCCGGCCTGCGAGCCTTGCTGATTCCGGAACAAAGAAAACAGCGCTATCGGAACCTGTCACTGGGCATGGAGGAAGCCGGCCGGTGGACACTGGTGCGGCCACTGTTGGAATCGCCATACCAGCCCGTAGACGCAACCGCCCGTTGCGAAGCCGTGGAGCATATCGCCGGTTCCTTACTCAAACGCTATGGCGTCATCTTTCGCGCCCTGCTGACCCGTGAACACGCCGCTCCGCCCTGGCTGGATCTGCTGCGGGTCTATCGGCGGCTAGAAGCACGCGGAGACATTCGCGGCGGACGCTTCGTTGCCGGCCATTTTGGCGAGCAGTTTGCCCTGCCCGAAGCGGTAGAAAGCTTGCGACAGGTGCGCAAGCAAACCGGCGACCCGACACTCATCACGCTTAGCGCCGCAGATCCTCTGAGCCTGGCTGGCATCGTCACCCCCGGGGGGCGAATTCCAGCACTGACCGGCAACCGCATTCTCTACTGTGCCGGCGCGCCGGTTGCCGTCCTGGTGGGCAAACAGGTGAACTTTCTCACCGAGCCTGGAGAGAACGCCTGGGACTACCGCAACCGGCTTTTGCGCCGGACGGTTCCGCCCGCACTCAAGGCTTATCTCGGCTAGGGATACGTATATACCAAGAAGATTCCGGTCTACAGCCCCAGTTCACTCAAGCCGGGATGATCGTCAGGCCGGCGGCCGAGGGGCCAGTGAAAGAGGCGATCAGCTTCATTGATCGGCACATCGTTGATGCTGGCATGGCGGCTGTGCATCAGGCCGTTGTCGGCAAACTCCCAGTTTTCATTGCCATAGGAACGAAACCAGTGACCACTATCGTCGCGCCACTCATAGGCAAAACGCACGGCGATACGGTGATCGGTGAACGCCCATAGCTCCTTGATCAACCGGTAATCCAGTTCCTTCGCCCACTTGCGGCTGAGAAACGCGACGATCTCATTGCGGCCATGAATGAACTCGGCTCGATTCCGCCACGCGCTGTCCGGCGTATAAACCAGAGACACCCGCTGCGGTTCGCGACTGTTCCACCCGTCCTCGGCCATGCGCACTTTCTGTAAGGCGGTTTCCTGGGTAAAGGGCGGCAGCGGCGGACGCGGTTCAGGGATTGTATTCATGGTTGAATCCGGCTAATTCTCGGTTTGTTAAAGGGTAAATAACCGTCATCGCGAGCCCTGGGTGTCAAACCGGGTCAGGTCGTCAGGGGTGTTGATATTGACCAGTGCAACGCCGGCATCGCTGAAATCAACGCTGACCCAGTGATGCCGGCGTATCCAGTGCTCCACCTTGCGCTCGCCGGCGTCCAGATAGGCTTGCAGGTCGTCGGCCAGACGGGTCTCAGCCAACATCACCACCGGATGCAACCGCTCGCCATCTGCAGCCACGGCAATAACGGCGCCTGCTTCCATAAGTCGTAAAGCCAGTCGCTGCAGCAATGGGCCAGTCAACAGCGGCGCATCGCAGGGGACAGTCAGCACAAATGGCGTCGCCACGACCCGCATTGCGCTCAACAGACCCGCAAGAGGCCCGTCGAAATTATTGCTGGCATCCGAAATCACAGGAAAACCCAATGCCGCGTATCCTTCGAGGTTACGATTGGCGCTGATCAACCGCGACTCGGCGACCTCGCCCAGCGCATCCAGCGCATAACTGACAAGAGGCCGTCCCCTGAACGACAGCAGCCCCTTGTCAGCGCAACCCATGCGCCGGGCTTGTCCACCGGAAAGCACGACGCCGCTGATGTCTGCCCGAGTTGGCGTCACGATGTTAATCTCCGTTGCCTGTTTGTCTTTCATAGCGCTGCGAAATGGATGGGAGCTTGCGTCGAATCATATGTTATTCGGTTATGGGGATTACCTGGCTGTTCTCTGGATGTACACCAGGAGAACCTGATCCTCAGTACTATTCAGCGGAGACGACAGCCAAATCCTACCCCGATGTGCTGGCGGAGCTAGAAGTGGCTATCACCGAACGAAATTTCCGCATTACCGGACATAACAAGATCGGCAGCGTAATCAGGGAACGGGAGAACATCGCCTTTCCCGATTACGACACGCTCCAATTCTGCAATCTGACCCAGGCGCGGGTGATGCTGGAGATATCTCCGGCCAGCGTGGCATGGATGCCCTGCAATGTAGCGGTGCGCTCAGAGGGCACGAAGGTCATCGTCACCACGCATTTGCTGCCGACCGACAGCACCAATGCCCGGCTCAACGAGTTTGCGCTTAAGATGAATGAAGAACTCAAGGCCATCGTCCATTTTGCGGTTGAGAATTGAGCCTCGCCCGAGTCTCCCTTATCATCCGCCCTACCTCAACATAGCCGGTTCAACCCATGAAAACTCGACTGTTATCCTTGCTCATCGCGACCGCCCTGATGCTGGCAGCTGGCCTGCCGCTTACAGCAACTGCTGCCAAGGCAGTGAAGTCGACCAGTGGTAAACCGGCTTCCGATCAACCAAAGGGGTCCACCAAACCTTTGGTCAACGATTTCCCGACTCAGGCACGTGTCGAATTCGTCATGCAGTGCATGGCCGAGCATGGCGGTATAAATCTTGATAATTCCTACCATTGCGTCTGCGCCGTGGACAAGATCGCCAGCCATATGAATTTCCAGGACTATTCCGAAGCGCTTACTTTTACCTATATGTTTGACACTCCCGGCGACAAAGGCGGCGAGTTTCGTGACCCGCCCAAATCAAAAGAGCTTCGCGAGCGATTGAAGGCCGCGCAAAAGGAAGCAGAAGTCTGTTTTCCGGTGATTCCCGGCAAAACTGCTCCAGCGGACATTCAAGCGCCATCCGATACCCCCAAGTGATCTTGACGGAGTCTTACCAAGCCGAACATCGACCAGGCCAAAAATAAAATTCGCCTTCCCCAGCCAATCGGCGTATCCTTTCCCCAGTTTGTCGCGGCGCGGATCTTTGACCGGCCCCGAGGATACGTCCGGCCTTCTCCTTCCAAAGCGATCGCCTTCAGGCGAACCCAGCCTCGATTCCTCCTGCAAACCTTGCGACTCCCGGAAGTCCGTTTCCCGGCGTTCGCCCATGCCTTGATTACTCTATCAATACGCCCAGACCGTCTCTTGATGGTCACACGGACTGGCGTACAGGAATTTTATATATATGGCTTTTTCTTCCCTGGGCCTCGACAAGACCCTTCTGCGCGCCATTGCCGGGCAGGGTTATTCGGCACCGACGCCGATTCAGTCGCAGGCCATTCCGGCAGTGCTCGCCGGTCGTGATTTACTCGCCGCTGCCCAGACCGGCACCGGCAAAACCGCCGCCTTTACTCTTCCGCTCTTGCAACGCCTGCTGGATTTTGGCCAAACCGGTGAGCGGTCGCGCCCCGGTCGCGCCCCGCGCGTGCTGGTATTGGTCCCAACCCGGGAACTGGCCGCTCAGGTGAACGAGAGTGTTCGCAACTATGGCGAATTCACCCCCATCAAAGCGGCAGTCATCTTCGGCGGCGTAGGCATGCAGCCACAGATCGATACCGTACGCAGAGGGTTGGATATTCTGATCGCTACTCCCGGCCGCCTACTGGACCTCGTATCACAGGGCCATGTGAAGCTGAATGAAATTGACGTGCTGGTCCTCGATGAAGCCGATCGCATGCTGGACATGGGCTTTATCCGCGATATCAAGCGCATCCTGACCCTGCTACCGAAGGTTCGTCAGAACCTGCTGTTCTCAGCGACCTTCTCCAAGGAAATCCGTGAACTGGCGGCGGGTATCCTGCACAAGCCCTTGAGCGTTGAAGTCGCTCCGCGTAACGCTACGGCGGATCGCGTTGAACAACACATATATCGCGTACAGAAAGACTGCAAACAACCATTGCTGGCGCATTTGATGGCGGCCGGACAATGGGGCCAGACCCTCGTTTTCACGCGCACCAAGCATGGCGCCAACCGACTGGCCCAGCAGCTTGAGCGTGATGGTTTTCAGGTCGGTGTGATTCATGGCAACAAAAGCCAGAGCGCCCGTACCCGTGCCTTGGCTGATTTCAAGGAAGACCGCATCCAGGTGCTTGTAGCAACGGATATTGCCGCACGCGGTCTGGATATTCGCGAATTGCCACATGTGGTGAATTACGAACTGCCTGATGTACCAGCGGACTATGTCCACCGAATCGGGAGAACTGGGCGGGCCGGTGCGGGCGGCGAGGCGATTTCTCTGGTTTCCAGTGAGGAATCCACACAGTTACGGGATATCGAACGCCTGCTGGGACGGAAGCTGACTCTCAGAGAGATGCCGGAAGGGATTCAGCCATTGCAACGCAGCGCCGAACCCGCCCCTGCTCGCCGGGCACCGCCACCCCGCCGGGGCCCGGCTCCGCCCCGTGCCGGTCAACATCGACCGAACCGCAAGCCGGCCAATGGCCCGCGACGCGACGCCGTCTGAGCCTTGATCCATTTTCTTGCCAGCGCAGAACCCTTGCGACACCGGGAAGAAGCCCACAACCAGGCTTTTCCGATGTATCGCAGGTCGCGCAGCGTTCACGACCGCTCGTCACCCCTTTCCCATCAGTGTCTATGGAGGACTACCATGCTTAGACTTTACGCGGGCAATCTGCCGCCCGATATCACCGAAAAGGAATTCACCGAACTTTTTTCCGAATTCGGGCGCATTTTCAAATATGAGCTGGCCCGGGATATTTTCACCGGGCGTTGCCGCGGTTTTGGTTTCATCGAGATGGAGGGCCATGAAGGCAGAGCGGCGATTGCCGGTCTGAATGGTCGTACGCTCCGGGGCAACAGCCTCCGGGTCAACGAAGAACGTCCGCGCACCAAGGGTCGCGGCGGTCGTCGTTAAGGAATGAGCCGATCGCTCCGAGCGGTCGGCCCTCGTGATTCCGGCATTGGGCCAGGAAGCCAGGCCACCGAATCATCGTTTTGTCGTCAAGCGATCCGCCGCCAAGGGAACCGGCCCGG
>Ga0181554_1003274_pt1 | contig 13819 bp, 10 predicted proteins | sample 011ome_16_FD_145602 | JGI IMG/M metagenome (GOLD analysis project Ga0181554, IMG submission 145602) | Coastal salt marsh microbial communities from the Groves Creek Marsh, Skidaway Island, Georgia - 011503CT metaG (spades assembly) | ecosystem: Environmental > Aquatic > Marine > Intertidal zone... | reverse complement strand
AGGCGTAAATCGCGATTCCTGGTACCAGCGCCAGTAAAACCTTGAGCATGATCTTGGTCACGCTGACGGGTTGTACCAGGTAGGGTGATTGCGTCAGGACGTTAGGCGATTCAAAAGACACAGGTTGGGCTCATAAGAAAATTAGGGGGCGGTACTGCCGGCTTTGTCGGCATGCTGTTCGCGTTTGAGCCGTGCCCGTTCCACGGCAGCAGCAATGGCTGCCTGCTTGGCGCTCGCATCCAGCACAGGGTGGTTGTCGACAGCAATCGGCGTCGATGCCTGATTCGGATGGCTTGATAGATCGGGGACACCCTCGTCAGGTTTGGCCGGTGTGGGCGTCGACGCAGCGGCGGCGGCTTCTGCCGCTTGACGCGCAGCATTAGCCTTGGCAAGACGCTCTGCCTTCTCGCGTTTTTCACGTTCGGCACGCGCTTCGCGGAATTCAAAACGATCACGCGCAGCATCCGCAAGCTGTTTCTCACGCTGCGCAGCCTGAATTTCGCTTTTGGAAAACCGGAAGTAATTAACCAGTGGAATATGGCTGGGGCAAACGTAGTCACAGCAGCCGCATTCGATGCAGTCAAACAGTTTGTATTTTTCCAGTGGTTCAAACTTGTTGGCGCGTGACCACCAGTACAACTCAAAAGGCTGCAATTCCTGAGGACAGGCTGTCGCGCATGCGCCACAACGGATGCAGGGCAACTCCTGCGGCTTGGGCGGGAAGAGGCCGGGCGCGTTAACAATCAGGCTGTTGGTTGACTTAATCACCGGGGCGGCATTGGTTGAGACCTTGAAGCCCATCATGGGCCCGCCCATGATCACGCCATCGCTTTCCGGCTTCGGTTGGGCAAGTGCCACCAAGTCGGCAATCGGCATGCCGATCGGTACTGACCAGTTGCGCGATTCACCGACAGCGCCGCTAATCGTAACGATGCGAGAGATTAAGGGTTCGCCGTATGTGATGGCGCGCCAGGCCGACTGCACTGTCGCCACGTTAAACACCTGTACGCCAAAATCAGTGGCGCGTTTGCTGCCCGGTACTTCCTTGCCGGTCAGCACGCGAATGAGTTCTTTGGCACCACCGGTCGGATAGATCGTTGGTACCGTAATCACTGCAACTGGCGCGTCCAGTTTTTCCTGCGCAGCCTTCAGTGCGGCAATCGCTTCTGGCTTGTTATCTTCAACACCGATCAGCACCTGACCGGCGTGAACGAGCTGGCCAAAGAGGGCACTGCCCAGAATGACTTCTTCAGCCTGCTCACGCATCAGGCGGTCGTCGCACGAGATGAATGGCTCGCACTCGGCACCGTTGATGATCAGTTGCTCAATGTGTTTGCCTTTAGGTACAGCCAGTTTCACATGACTGGGAAACACCGCACCACCCATGCCCACAATACCCATGTCGCGCAGGTATTCACGTATGGCGTCCGGCGAAGCGTGGTCTATATCAAAGGGCGTACGTTCAATCCAGGTGTCACGACCATCGGCTTCGATGACCACGCAATCGGTAGGTAAACCCGATGGGTGCGGAATAATGTGCGGGCCGATCTCGACCACGGTGCCAGAGGTAGGCGCATGCACCGCCGCAGAGACCCAGCCATCCGCTTCGCCAATACGCTGACCTTTAAGGACATAGTCACCTACGCTGACGATTGGGCGTGGCGTTCCACCGACGCTCTGATGCAAAGGCACAATGTAACGGCCAACCAGCGGGGCCTGTGCAATAGGCAATGCCGTGGAGACCGATTTATTCGGATTCGGCTTGACGCCGCCTTTGAATGAAAATAATTTCATATCAGGCCGCCTGTGTAGTTGGGGCAACCGGCATGATAGGAATCACACGCTTCGTGCCTGGCTTTTGCCATTTCCATGTATCCAATGTTGCGTCCACCGTGATCATGCTGATGCATTCGACCGGGCAGGGCGGAATGCACAACTCACAACCGGTGCAAAGATCCGCTACGATGGTATGCATCTGTTTGGCGGCGCCCACAATGGCATCCACCGGGCAGGCTTGAATACACAAGGTGCAACCGATGCAGATTTTTTCGTCGATCAGTGCCACCTGTTTGGGCTTTTCAACACCATGTTCGGCAGACAGCGGTTTGTATTCTTTGCCCAACAATTCTGCAAGCTTGTGAATGTTTTCATCACCACCTGGCGGGCACTGGTTGATATCAGCCTCGTCTTTGGCAATGGCTTCTGCATAAGGGCGGCAACCCGGGAAGCCGCATTGGCCACATTGCGTTTGCGGCAGAATGCTATCGATTTTATCGACCAGCGGATCGCCTTCTACCTTGAAGCGCGTCGAGGCATAGCCGAGCAGGGCACCAAGCACGATGCCGCCCAATGCCATCACACCAATTGCGTAAAGAATATTGTCCATGGCGATCAGTAACGGTCGAGACCGGCAAAACCCATGAAGGCCAGGCTCATCAGCCCGGCAGTGACCATGGCAATGGCCACCCCGCGAAAGTAGAGTGGTACATCGGCTGCTTCAACCCGCTCGCGTACGCCAGCAAATAGAATCAGTGCCAGAGAAAAACCAATCGAGCTACCGGCACCAAAAATCAACGAGGCAATAAAGCCGTTATCCTGGCTGACGTTGATCAGCGGTACACCGAGCACGGCACAGTTGGTGGTGATCAGTGGTAAATAAATGCCCAGCACCTGATGCAGTACCGGGCTGGTTTTCTGAATGACGAGTTCGGTCAGTTGCACCAAGGCAGCAATGGTGACAATGAAAGAGATGGTGCGCAGGTATTCCAGGCCGAATGGAACCAGTAAGTAATGATCGATGATGTAGCTGGCGCCGGTACCCATCGTCAGCACAAACGTCGTGGCTGCGCCCATACCGTAAGCCGTTGCCAGCTTTTTGGAAACGCCCATAAACGGGCACAGCCCCAGAATGCGGACCAGCACCACGTTATTGACCAGTACGGCGCCGACAAGAATGAAAAGATATTCGGTCATTTACCCGTTTGAATGCGGAGTTATTGAAGCTTGGCGGCATTATCCGCCCCGGCTTGGTGTGGCGCAACACGCATTCGCTATATGCTTATGCTTTTAAAGAATAAAGACCGTAGCTTAACTACGGTCTTTGGGCATACACACCGATTCTAAAGGCTAGGGCGATGATTCTGTCGGTTGTAACGGACGAGGGCTTCACCCACGTCTTTGATTAGGGCAGGGCCTTGATAAATTAGACCGGTGTAGACCTGGACCAGATCGGCCCCGGCCTCTCGTTTGGCCACAGCATCCGCCCCTGATGCAATACCACCCACGCCGATAAGTGGTAGTTCGCCCGCCAGCTTTTTATGCAGTTCAGCCAGCACGGCCGTCGATTTTTCAAGAACTGGTTTGCCCGAGAGGCCACCCGTTTCACCCGCATGCGGGTCGCCCATCACGGCAGCACGTTCCAGGGTGGTGTTGGTGGCGATGACGGCATCAAAACGGTGACGGCGCACAGCCGAAGCAATGGCCTCGATTTGCAGATCGTCGAGGTCCGGTGCAATTTTGAGCGCCAGCGGCACGTATTTGCCGTGTTGGTTGGCCAGCCGTTGTTGGCGCTCTTTCAATCCGGCGAGCAGGGTTTCCAGTGCATCATCCTGTTGCAGTGAGCGTAGGTTCTGCGTATTCGGACTAGAAATATTGATCGTTACATAGTGTGCATGCGCATAAGCCTCATCCAGGGCCATCAGATAATCATCGTTGGCCCGGTCAATCGGCGTTGTGGCGTTCTTGCCAATATTGATACCGATAATGCCGCCGTTCTTAACGAACTGGCTGGCCTTGACGTTGTTGACCAGATTGTTGACGCCCAGATTATTAAAGCCAAAGCGATTGATCAGGGCGCCGTGCGCCGGTAAGCGGAACAAACGCGGCTGCGGGTTGCCCGGTTGCGGCTTCGGCGTAACGGTACCAATTTCAATAAAGCCAAAGCCCATTGTCGCTAGGCCGTCAATGTGCGCGCCATCCTTATCCAAACCGGCGGCCAGGCCAACGCGGTTAGGGAAAGTAATGCCCATGAGCGTTACCGGGTCTGTCGGCAAGGTTTGGCGCAACAGGCCGAGCTTGGCAGCCTGATCCAGCGCATTCAGGCTCAAGTTGTGGGCGGTTTCGGGGGCCAGGCTAAAGAGGAGCGGGCGGAGGAGCGGGTAAAGATTCATCATGTGTCCTGGTTGCTGCCAGAGCAGCCCGGTAAATTGGCTGAATCTGGCATTTTAATCCACTGATCGTTGTCCAGCATCTGCATTGGCTGGAAACGGGATTTGTAGGCCATCTTGTCACTTTCAGCGATCCAGTAGCCCAGATACAGGTAAGGCAATTGGTTGTACTGACACTGGATGATCTGCCAGAGCACGGCATACGTCCCGTAGCTGGCTTTAGCGTCTGCCGGATCATAGAAGGTATAGACCGCCGACAGGCCATCGGCCAACACATCCATCACGCTCACCATCACAAGCCGCCCGCCCACACGAAACTCAATCAGCCGTGTATCGACACCACTGGTCAGCAAAAACTGTGTGTACTGGTCGGCATCGTCATCATCCATGCCGCCATGGGGGTGGCGTGTTTGCTGGTAGGCACGGTACAGCGCATAGTGTTCCGGATCAAAAGCCAGTGAGCGCTCACGTACTTGCATCCGACCTGGTTGATTCAAGCGGTTAACGATTTTGCGTTGGGTCCGATCCGGGGCAAAGTCCAGTGCGCATACGCGTACCGGGACGCAGCGCTGGCAGCCATCGCAACGGGGGCGATACGTAAATTGACCGCTGCGCCGAAACCCCTGCTGAACAAGCGTGCCGTAAACAGCGTGATCGATGTGCTCAGGTGGAATGGCCACCTGTGAACGTGCCTGCCGGTCAGCCAGATAGCTGCAAGGGTAGGGCGCTGTGGTGTAAAACTGGATCAGGGCGTCGGGCAAGCCGGACTCATGCGCATTTGACATCGCACAGGCTCAAACAAAAAACGCCGCTAGAGAGCGGCGCTTTGTCAGGCAACAGCGTAGCTTAGAAAGACAAGGCACGGCTCGGCGCTGCCGACACACCGTCTAAGCGACGGGCACCATTGTATTTACTGACCCAATAAGACTGTTGCATGTTCTCGACACGAATTTCTGCACCCGGCTTGGGGGCGTGCACAAACTGGTTGTTGCCCAAATAAATCCCGACGTGGGAATACGCGCGACGCATGGTATTGAAGAATACCAAATCACCCGGCTTCAGCTCTTCAGCGCTGACCTTGGTGCCCACCTGGCTTTGTTCGGCTGCCGTGCGGGGCAGGTCAATGCCGTTCGAATCCAGGAATACAAGACGTGTGAAACCGCTACAGTCCAGACCCGACTCCACCGTGTTGCCACCGCGGCGATAAGGGACACCTACGAACTCCAGGCCTTTAATTACCAGGTCCTGAATGTTCACGGTGTATCGCTGCAGCAGCCCCGGTTTTTCCAGTTCATCAGCACGAACGGCCGTCGAAACCGGAATGAGCGCGCTAGAGAGGGTCATGGCCGTAATGGCCTGTACCAACACTTTGCGCGATAACAGAGACGCTTTGCGAGGGGATTTCACCTTTTGCATGAGACCTACTCTAACTCAAAGTGTTGTCCAGGGCAAGTTATCGGCAAGCCATGACTTGGTGCAAGAACGCCCCTGCGGTTGCACCAATTCTGAGCGTTCCGTGAACAATTTTTAACTCTTTTATAAGAGTTCGCCAAATTCTCCGGTTTGCCTCTCGCTTCTGGGGTCGCGTTGTGTTACAAATTCGGTTTACGTAGTATTTCCCGATAATTTTGCTTAAATTGTCGTTCCTCCGTTTTTTGAAAGGAAACCGCCGTGCTAGAAGCTTACCGGAGCCATGTTGCCGAGCGTGCCGCCCTGGGGATCCCCCCGCTGCCGCTGAATGCCCAGCAGACCGCAGATCTGGTCGAACTGCTGAAGAATCCACCGAAGGGTGAAGAAGATTTTCTGGTTGAGCTCATCACCTACCGTGTGCCTGCCGGTGTGGATGATGCGGCTCGTGTTAAAGCGGCTTTCCTGGCGGCGGTTGCCAAGGGTGAGACGCAGTGCGCGCTCATCTCGCGCGTTCGCGCTACTGAGCTGCTGGGCACGATGCTCGGTGGTTACAATGTCAAACCGCTGATCGATATGCTGGGCGATGCCGAATGTGGCGCCGCTGCTGCCGAAGGCCTCAAGAAAACCCTGCTCGTGTTTGACTTCTTCCACGACGTGAAAGAATTGGCCGACAAGGGCAATGCCAACGCCAAGGCTGTACTGCAATCGTGGGCTGACGCTGAGTGGTTCACCTCACGTCCTGAAGTGCCTGCCTCGCAAAAGCTGACCGTACTGAAGGTCACGGGCGAAACCAATACCGATGACCTGTCGCCAGCACCCGATGCCTGGTCGCGTCCGGATATTCCGCTGCACGCGCTGGCCATGCTCAAGAACCCGCGTCCGGGTATCGATGCCGATGAGCCGGGCAGCCGCGGTCCGCTGAAGCAAATCGAAGGTCTGGCCAAGAAGGGCAACCAGATCGCCTACGTCGGTGATGTGGTCGGTACCGGTTCGTCACGTAAATCAGCCACCAACTCGGTGCTGTGGTTTACCGGTGAAGACATTCCTTTCGTACCCAACAAGCGTTTTGGCGGTGTCTGTCTGGGTTCGAAGATCGCCCCGATCTTCTTCAACACCATGGAAGATGCCGGTGCGCTGCCAATCGAAATCGACGTCAACCAGATGGACATGGGCGACGAGATCGAACTGAAGGTTGATCACGCCACCGCTAAAGTCACTGCCCTGAAGAACGGCGCTGTCATTGCCGAGTCGCAGCTGAAGACACCGGTCATTCTGGACGAAGTCCGTGCCGGCGGTCGTATTCCGCTGATCATCGGCCGTGGTCTCACCACCAAGGCGCGTGAAGCACTGGGCCTGCCAGTGTCGACCCTGTTCCGTCTGCCGCAAGATCCGGTTGATTCGGGCAAGGGCTTCTCGCTGGCCCAGAAGATGGTGGGTCGCGCCTGTGGTCTGCCAGAAGGCAAGGGCGTTCGTCCGGGCACTTACTGTGAGCCGAAGATGACCACCGTGGGTTCGCAAGATACCACCGGCCCAATGACCCGTGATGAGCTGAAGGATCTGGCATGCCTGGGCTTCTCGGCGGACATGGTGATGCAATCGTTCTGTCACACCGCGGCTTATCCAAAGCCAGTGGACGTGAAGATGCACCACGAACTCCCACCGTTCATCGAAACCCGTGGCGGCGTTGCGCTGCGTCCGGGTGACGGCGTCATCCACTCGTGGCTCAACCGTCTGCTGCTGCCGGATACCGTCGGTACCGGTGGTGACTCGCACACCCGTTTCCCGATTGGTATTTCGTTCCCGGCGGGTTCGGGTCTGGTGGCCTTCGCGGCTGCTACTGGCGTCATGCCGCTGGATATGCCGGAATCGGTACTGGTTCGCTTCAAGGGCAAACTGCAGCCTGGCATCACGCTGCGTGACATGGTTAACGCTATTCCGCTGGCTGCTATCAAGCAAGGCCTGCTGACCGTTGAGAAGAAGGGCAAGAAAAACATCTTCTCTGGCCGCATTCTCGAAATCGAAGGTCTGCCCGATCTGAAGGTGGAACAAGCGTTTGAACTGTCGGATGCGGCTGCTGAGCGTTCGGCTGCTGCTTGTGCTATCCAGCTCAACCCGGAACCAATCGCCGAATACCTGCGTTCGAACATCACCCTGATGAAGTGGATGATCGCCAACGGTTACCAGGACAAGCGTACGCTGGAACGTCGTATTAAGGCCATGGAAGCCTGGATCGCTGATCCTAAGCTGCTCAAGGGCGATGCTGATGCAGACTACGCTGCCGTCATCGAAATCGACATGGACCAGATCAAAGAACCGATCGTGGCCTGCCCGAATGATCCGGATGACGTGAAGCTGCTGTCTGAAGTGGCTGGCGACAAGATCGACGAAGTGTTCGTGGGTTCGTGTATGACCAATATCGGTCACTTCCGTGCCGCTTCCAAGCTGCTGGAAGGCAAGAGCGATATCCCGGTTCGCCTGTGGATCGCCCCGCCGACCAAGATGGATCAGCACGTACTGACCGAAGAAGGCCACTACGGCATTCTGGGTCGTACCGGCGCCCGCATGGAAATGCCGGGTTGCTCGCTGTGTATGGGTAACCAGGCTCAGATCCGTAAGGGTTCGACCGCCATGTCCACCTCGACCCGTAACTTCCCGAACCGTCTGGGTATTGATACCCGCGTGTATCTGGGTTCGGCTGAGTTGGCTTCGGTTTGTGCACTGCTGGGCAAGATTCCGACCCCGGCCGAGTACATGGAGCATCAGGGCGTTATCAGCAAAGATGCTGACAAGATCTACCGCTACATGAACTTTGATCAGATCAAAGAGTTCAAGGACGTGGCAGATACGGTCAACGTCTAAGTTGATCTAGCCTCAGAGAAACCTGCCGCTCGTAAGACCGGCGGGTTTTTTAATGCCGTAGTTCTGGTAAATTAAACGCATTCGAACAGAGGAGTGCATCATGAAAAAATCAAATCTTGTTCTTGTGATGAGCATCGTTGCAGCAGCTAGTGTGGCTCAGGCAGAAACCCTGCGTGCGATTACGATTGAACAAAATGCCACCTATGCGCTTGATACCGATAGCATCGTGCAATCAAATGGCAAAACGGCTTTTACCGTACAGACGATTTATACGAACCGGATGAAAGCACCTAATGGTGCCGATTACACCAAGGCTACCAATACCTTTCTGGCTGACTGTAAAGCTAAAACCCAGGCTTTGACAGGAGTAAGCCTGATGGATGGTAGCGGTAAAGTGGTTTATAGCTACACGCCGACCGTTAACGAAGCACCTATGATCGCGCCTGAAAGAAACTCGCTCGACGACAAGATCATGCAGACAACGTGTAAATTAAAGTAAGTAAAACCCGCCAGGGCAGGTGCTACTCGGTAATCTTCTCAAGCACCTGCTCGGGCGTTGCACCTGGCTGCTTGAGCGTGGGTATAAAGGCTTCTACCTGTTGTAAGCCTTCGTTCATTAGCGCATCAATCAGTTGTGGATTGCGCGAGAGCTTGCTTGAATAATCCAGTTCAGATTGAGCCTCGTCGGAAATCCGGATTAGCCGGAAGGTGAGATCGCCGAAGTTGCTATGGCCGTTGGCTTCTAGAATATCTGGATTGAGCCCACCCATCTTGAATGAACGGTAAAAAATTGCGATCTTTTCGATATCGTGAACCAGCGAGATGTTGCTGGTCATTTGTGTGCGGCGTTCCAGGATGTCGCCTGGTGAGGTGGGTATTCTGTCGTAACGCAACGGATCAATCAGTACCACCCAGATTTCATCCGGGAACTGGTTGTTGGTCATGTGGGCTGGTCGTAGCACCGGGCTGATGGGCGGGTTCGAAGAAAACAATCCATCCCAGTAATAGTCATTACCAATTTTGACGGCAGGGAATACGCTCGGGATGGCCGCTGAAGCCAGAATGGTTTCAACGGTGATCTTGTCTGCAAGGGAGTTGAAGATCCGGATCTTGCCATTCAACACGTTGGCCGCGCCCATAAATAGGGCGGGGCTATGCGCTTTAATAAGTTTGGGCAATTCCTTGAAGTTGATATGGGACTCCAGAAGTCCTTTGAAATCCAGATAATTCTCGCGAGGTAAAAGCAATGAAGCGGATTCCTGGAGCAACTGGCTGAATTTCGATGATGGGCTGCTTTCAATCTTCGGTAAATGTCCTGCACCCGAAGCACGAATCATGAAGGTGTTCAGCTGATCGAGCCATTGCTCCATCGGGCTGCTGGCCTTCAGTTCGTTCCAGAAGTCGGCAATACGCTGTTGTACCGGCGTGGTATCACCGGCCGCATTTTTGAGCATGCCATACCAGGCGAGCGCACCATTCACCGCACCACCCGAGGTGCCGGTGAGGGCGACGATGTCATGTGTTTGGTCAATGCCATGAGCAAACAGCCCGCGAAGTACACCGGCGGTAAATGCCGTTTGGCTGCCACCCCCCTGACAGGCGATGGCGATGCGTGTTTTTTTGGGTTTGCTCATGTGTTTCACAGACAGATTAAAATTTCAATGCAACGCTCACAGCAATGGTGTCGCTTTCTGGCAAGCTAAATACCTCGGTAGGCATTGCGCCATTGCGTAACATCACGTTAAAGAGTTTTTTACGCCAGAGACTCAAGCCGTTCGAATTTTCAGAAGTGAATGCCAGACGCCGGATGATGAACGAGATCGGGTCGTAATCAGCTTTGACTGATGCTGGCCAGTGGTTTCTTAGAATTTGCGGAACATCGGTCTTTTGCATGAAGCCGCTGTGAATCTGGATCTGGATAAATCCTTTGTCACAGATGCGTATATCAACCCGCGATGCTTCATCAACGTAAGGGATCAGTTCATATTTAACGCTCAGCACAGCCACTGTCTTATGGAGTACGTTGAAATGTTTTACGGTGCGAATTAATGCCATTGGGGTTAAGTGTTCATTACCCACCATGTAAATGGCACTACCCCGTGTTCGGAAGATGCTGTCATTGACGTCGTTTTTGATAAATTCGAGCAATGGTTTGGTGAGGTTTCTTACCCGCTTTTCGGCAATCAGGTAGCCACTGTGCCATGTGGTCATGATGATGATCATGCCGATGCTGAGGAGAAGCGGGAACCAGCCGCCATCAAACAACTTAAGCGTATTGGCACTGAAGAAAACAGCATCGATGACAATGAAGAATGTTGCGCCGAGTACGGCGCGCCAGGGCTGCCATTTCCACGCGATGATCGCCACGGCAATCGCAAGAAAATCGGTAATCAGCATCGTGCCGGTGACGGCAATGCCATAGGCCGAGCCCAGTGCGTTCGACGACTGGAATATCAGAATGACGGCACCAACTGACAGGGCGAGCACGCTATTCACGAAGGGCAGGTAGATCTGGCCAATTTCATCGGCAGAGGTTTGCAGAATTCGTAAACGCGGCAGAAAGCCGAGCTGTATGGCTTGTCGCGTCATCGAGAACGCACCGGAGATCACTGCCTGCGAGGCAATCACGGTAGCCACGGTAGCCACGATAATCAGGGGTGTTTGTAGTGATGCAGGTGCCATCAGGTAGAACAGATTGCTCAACGCATCCGGGCGATCCAGAAGCAGAGCGCCCTGACCAAAGTAATTAAGGATCAGAGATGGAAAGACCAGGCCCATCCAGACAATACGTATGGGCAAACGGCCAAAATGGCCCATGTCGGCATAGAGGGCTTCGGCGCCAGTGAGGCAGAGGACAACAGCGCCCAGGGCAAAAAAGGCAAGCAGACCATCATGATGTGCCAGGAACTCGAAGGCGTAGAGCGGATTCAATGCCGCCAGAACACCGGGGTGCTGAGCCACGTTCCATAGCCCGAGGGTACCGATGGTTACAAACCAGATGAGCATCACTGGACCAAAGAAGAGGCCAATCCGACCCGTGCCGCGGCGCTGCGACCAGAAAAGCAAGCCCAGAATTGTTAATGCCACGGGAAGCACGATGTCTTTTAGATCGGGTGAAATGAGCTCCAGACCTTCAACCGCCGAGAGTACGGAAATGGCCGGCGTGATGACACCATCGCCATAAAAGAACGAGGCACCGATCAATCCTAGAATCATCAGCACGGTATGCAGTTTCGGATTCGCCCCTGTTTTGCTTAAACCAAGAGCCATCAGGGCCATGATGCCGCCTTCACCATGGTTGTCAGCGCGCATGATGAAGAATACATATTTGAGCGTGACCACCATCATCAGCGACCAGAAGAACAGCGAGAGCACACCGAGAATATTGATCTCCGAGACAGGGACCGAATGTGCACCATTCGAAAATACCTGTTCAAAGGCGTAGAGCGGGCTGGTGCCGATGTCACCGAATACAATGCCGAGAGCGCCTAACGCCAGCGCTTGTAGGGACTTTTTAGTGGTTTCGTTGGGTGTGGCTGTAGCGTTAGGCATGGGGCATCAAACTGTTTGGAATAAGCGTTGGCGCCATTATAAAGTGTGGCCGCTAGACAGCCCGCGTTAAGCGAGACAAAAGTAAAAGCCCCGGAGGTTTAACTCCGGGGCTTTTAAGGGGGTATTGCTTGAAGCTTAGCCGCAGGTACCTACTGCGCCGCAAGCGGTGCAGAAGTCACAACCATCCTTGCGGATCATGGTGGTGTTGCCGCATTCGCTGCAGAGCTTGCCTTGAACTGGCTTAACGGCACCTTCTTCAGTCGGTGCTTGCAGGATGCCCATCTGCTTAACTGGGAAGCCATTCTCGTCGAGGATGCCGAGCATGGCATAGCGGTGCAGAATCAGGTGCGCCAGGTAAGCAATGGTCGACGGGTAGGTCTGTTGCTTACGCGAACCCGGTACAAAGGCCAGCATGTCACCCAGCGGTTCTGGGTAGTCCAGCAGCTTACGTAGCTTCATGCCGATCCAGGCCGGGTCGATCACACGCATGTCGGTAGACAGCAGCTTCGACAGACCATCCAGGGCACGTGGGTAGTTGCCCGACAGCCACATCGAGTATGGGCGGCTGACGCCATCCGGCAGGGTGATTTCTTTCAGGCCCAGTACGAAGTCTTCGCCGGTGTTCGGGTTGTAGATATCTACCGTCCACGACAGCGTACCGTCGGTGCCAGTCTTCGGTTCCTTGGCGCTCATCAGTGCATCAAACACTGGGGTTGGCAGGTCTTGCTTGAACCAGCCCAGTTGCTCAACACGGAAGCGCACCAGTTGTGCAAAAGCCGAGACAGACGACGACATTAGTTGACGTTCGCCATTCGGTGGGAAGGCCATGTCGAAAGACTCACCGGCCGATGGGGTATTCGACAGCGAGTCGAGCTTCAGTTTCAGCCAGGCTGGGTCGTTAGCACGCATGTCCATCGACAGGGTCTTGGCAACTGCACCCAGGCCGCGTGGTTGATCCGGGCCGTTGACCCAGACTTCAAATGGCCAGTTCTTGGCTTCCTGCTCAACGTGACCGACGAACAGGGCAAACTTGCCGAATGGACCATCGATCATGTAGGTCCAGGCCAGATTGCCTTCTGGCAGATTCGGGCGATTTGGCCAACGCAGGGAGGAGAGCACCGGTGCCGGCAGATCCTTGATGTGCAGACGACGGTTGGCGTCGTTGGTCACAAAGTCCTGTGGCTGCTTTTTCTCTTCTTCCTGCTTTGGTGTGTCGACTGACAGAACCGAACCCAGTACGCTGTTCGGACGATACGTGGCCAGACCCTTCAGGCCAGCCTTCCAGGCTTGCATGTACAGATCCTGGAATTCTTCGTACGGGTAGTCTGCTGGTACGTTAACGGTCTTCGAGATCGAGGTGTCGATGTACGGGGCAACGGCTGCCACCATGTCTTTGTGAGCCTTGGCAGAGAGTTCTAGCGCGGTCACAAAGTAATCTGGCAGGTTGTTCACATCACCGCCCAGGTGGCGGTACAGACGCCATGCGTGGTCTTCTACGGCGTATTCTTTGATGGTGCCATCGGCCATGCGCTTCTTGCGGGTGTAAGTCCACGAGAAGGCCGGCTCGATACCGTTCGAAGCATTGTCGGCAAAGGCCAGCGAGATGGTGCCGGTTGGCGCGATCGACAGCAGGTGCGAGTTACGCAGGCCGTGCTTACGGATTTCTGCCTTTACTTCGTTCGACAGACGCGACGCGAAGTTGCCACCTGACAGATACAGCTCGGCGTTGAACAGCGGGAAAGCACCGCGCTCTTTAGCCAGATCAACCGAGGTCAGATAGGCGGTGTCACGCATGTGCTCGGAGATCTTGGCGGCCATGGCCAGTGCTTCTT
>Ga0181554_1003272_pt1 | contig 13822 bp, 9 predicted proteins | sample 011ome_16_FD_145602 | JGI IMG/M metagenome (GOLD analysis project Ga0181554, IMG submission 145602) | Coastal salt marsh microbial communities from the Groves Creek Marsh, Skidaway Island, Georgia - 011503CT metaG (spades assembly) | ecosystem: Environmental > Aquatic > Marine > Intertidal zone >... | reverse complement strand
ATGCCCCCGGTCACTTTTACTCTGCCCAGCCTCGTACGTGTACAGTACACGTACACGTACAGTACAAATGTACTCGTATCCACATTACGTTTACACGCTTCAGCGCGCGGCGAACGGCCGCCGCCTCGCGCCTTCTCGCGCGTGCGCTTCCGAAACCTGCGCGACCGCCCGTCTGCGCGTCCGTCCGCCCGCGCGTCCGTCGCGATGTTGACCGAGTACGAGCGAAAGCGCGAAGCGCGGATCGCGCGCAATCGCGCGATCCTCCTCGCGCTCGTGGGCGACCTCCCGAACGCGCTGACGACGACGCCCTCGCCGCCGCCGCGCGCGAGGGTGAAGGCGAAGGAAAAGCGTGCGCGAATCGCGATCGACCTGGAAGACCTGCGACGGTCGGACCGCGTTCGACGCCTCCCCGCGCGCGTGTACACGACGTTCGAGCGCGACGAGGATCTGGGCGACGACGCCGCGCGACGACGCGCGGCGAGCGACCTGCCGAAACCGAAACCGAAACCGAAACCGACGCGCGTCGCCGCGGTCGCGACCGCGTCCGCGAAGGCGAAGTCGCCCGCGGCACCGCCGGCGAAGGGGAGCATCAAGACGCTCGTCGTGCGCGCGCGCGCGTTCGCGGCGAATCACCTCGGCGCCTCGATCGGCGACGGCACCGGCGCGAAGAAAGCGGCGGTGATTCACGCGCTCGCCGCACCGCGTCGCGACGCGCGATTTTCAAAGTACAGCGGCATTCAGGAGTTCAAAAACGTCGTGTGCCTGTTCGTCAACGTCGGGGATAAGAACGGTAATGCGTACGACAACGTCTTCACGCACGCGGGTGGAAGGATCACGTGGTTCGCGCAGCCACGGCAGACGGAGGTTCGTTCGCGTTTCGTCATTCGGTTTCAGAGTGCGCGCTCTCCTCTTCGCCCGCGACGCCAGCGGTCTCGTTCTGATTCTGGCCGACCGCCGACGCGATCGATCGCGCCCTCGCTCACGTCATTCCTTCTCACCGCCTGCCATGTTTCCTGTCATCGTTCACCACATCAAGGCGACGCCCGTGATCGAGCGCATCTTGAACGCCGCGGGTCCGAGCGTCGACGGGTCCATGGCTCGTTTGGCACGCGAGACGGCGCCGGCGGCGTTGTCTCCGCGCGCGTCCATCGCCGACGCCGCGCCGGCCGACGACGACGCGGAGGGGCGAGTGGACCCCACGACGACGACGACGAGGGATGCAGATGCAGATGGGGATGAGGACGCGAAGGAACCGCCGGCGTGGCCGCTTCACCTCTTCGCGCGCATGGAAGGATGCGAGTACGTCTACTGCGGCCGCCTGCGCGCGCTCGAGCACGACCCGAGGAAGGTTCCGATGAAGTTTACGTTCCGACTGCTGGACGCGCCGCTGCTGCGGCGCAGCGACGACTTTTTAGGTGCGCGCCGTTCCTCGAGGATCCCTCCCGGCGCTAAACCCGGTCGTCTCTCTTCGCCGCGCGCGTCATCTTCGCCCCAGTTCTACACCCTAAACCTCCCTAAACCCTACAATGTACCTAACCCGAAATGGTCGGCAGCGCTCGTGGACATGGCGGACGCAGACGGGAGCCTCGGCGCGTTCAGAGAAGGCGACCGCGCGGCGACGCGTGCGGTCGAGGAGGAGGCGGACGCGGAGGGCGCGGAAGAGAAGAGAAGACGACGATGATCGTCCATTTTCATCACGCAGTCGTCGTCGTCTTCCGTCGCTATCTCTTCGCGGACGCTTCGCCGTCGCCGCGTCCCTCCGTCGTCGACGCGCCCAAGCTCCCGCCGCTCGCGTCCAGCGCTTCTTCCAAGTCGCGCGCGGCGCCGGCGCCGTCGTCGGCGAGCGAAGTTGAAGTCCGCTCCGACGCGCTCCCCCCCGGGTTCCCTCCCGGCGTCGGCGACACTCCATCCTCCAACCGCCGCGCGGAAGCTGCGCCGTCGAGTACCCGTGTCCCGCTCTCGTTGACCTCGTTCACGCGCACGATGAGCGCGTCTACCTCGGTGAATATGTCCTCCACCGCGTCCATCACGCAGGATAACCGATCGTTTTTCGAGGTCACCAGGTCGAGCTGTGAGAGAAAGCCGGGCGTGCCGAGAAGGTCCGCGAATGACAACAGCTGGTCGAGCTCTTCGCGCGCGTCTTGCGTTCGCGCAAACTTCGCGTCGAACGCGACCAACGTCGCCCGGCGCGCGTTCTTCGCGACGCGACGCGCGCGAGCGTTTCCGCTCGTGACGTCCGTGGTCGTGGCCGTGTTGAATAACCGTTTCAGAGACGCGAGGTCTTGCTCGATGAGAATCTCCATCTCCTCCACGGCGGCGAGGACCTCGTCCAAGACGTAATCGTGCACGCGAATCGCGTCGGAGAGCTTTTGGAAGTTCGACATCATGGCACTCGCGCGCGTCTTCGTTGCCTCGCGCTCGCGGTACAGCAGCCACTGCTGCGTGAAATTCGCGCCGACAACAGATATCGGCAACGCGGTGATGACGACGGAGACGACCATCGTCGCGGCTGCGACGACTTTGCCCCACCCGGTGATCGGATACGCGTCGCCGTATCCCACGGTCATGAGCGTGACCGTGCACCACCAGAAACAACGCGGGATAGACGCGAATGGATCGCCCGCGTACGCGTCTAACGCGTCCGACGCTTCCCATGCGCCGTCCTCGCAAAAGTACAAGAGTGTGGAAAAGAGCACCAAGGTCAAGACGAGGATGAAGATGAGCATCAAGAGGAGGTCGATCGAATCCGCGACCGCGGCGGCGACGACTTCGAGCTTTCGCATCTTCGCTCCGAGTTTCAAGACTCGAAACACGCGAAACAGGCGGAACAATCTAAGCAACCCGCTCGGCGCGCCGGACTCCTCGCTCGACGTCGCTGCGACGACGATGAGCTCGATGTAGAACGGCAAGATCGCCGCGAGGTCGATCATGTTCATCTTTCCATTCAGCCACTCCGCTCTGTGCTCCCTGGGGACGGTCGCGAGCTTGCCGACGTACTCGAGGGTAAACGCGGCGATGCAAAAGTACTCCACGCCCGCGATCGCGGCGTTGTTTTCAAACTCTCGAATCGTGTCCATTATGAACGTCGTCGTGGACGTCACGATCAGCGCGAGAATAGTCAACGAGATGTACTTCGCCAGCGAGCTGTAGTCCGGATCGTTCAGCGTCGCGAACATCTTCTCTCGCGTCGTCGGCCCCGTCCGGCGCGCTCTCCGTCTTCCCGCGGGAGCGTCGCCGTCGCTCCCGCGGCTGCTCGAAGCGCGTCCGTCGCCGCCGCTCTTCGATATCCTCGGCGCGCTGAGATGATCGTCCCCCCACAGCGCGACGGACACCCCGGGCGATCGAAGAGACGATCGTCCCCGTCTCCGCTCGCGCACCGCGCGACGCATCGCGACTTTCATCCGCCGCGTCTCTTCGTCGTCCCCCGCGTCGGAGGACGATTCGCTCCATTCCCTGCTCTCGTCGGACGTTTCGCCGTCGGACGACGACCACGCGTCAACGCCCGGGCGACCGCCGCCGCCGAGACCGAGCGACCGCGATCGGAGCAGCGCGTTCGAGACGCTCTTCGTCGCGAACACCGGCGTCGGACCCGCGTGGGAGCGCAGCGAGAAACGCCCGGGGGGGAGCGTCGCGGACGAATCGAGCCGCGTCTTCCGTCCGCCGCCGCCGCCGTCCGCGTCGTCGGCTTTCTCTCCGACGCTCGCGAGGGACGCGCGAGGCGACGACGACGACGACGACGACGACGACGACGACGACGACGACGACGACGACGACGACGACGACGACGCGCGCGCGCCCTCGCCTTCGAGTTCGCTCGCGTACGATATCGCGCGCACGCGCGCTTCGGTGATGACCCTCGTCGCGTTCGTGATGGCCGGGACGCGTTCGTTCACGCCGTCGCGCAGGCGTTGAAGTTTCACCACGTAGGACACGACGCATCGCAGCTTGCACCACAGCGCTCGCGGGCGCGGGAGGACGATCTCGTCGATGCCACGGACGCGGAGGACGCGTCGCGCCGCGCGCGCGGTCCTCGCGTCGCGCGAGACGTTCGTCCGCGGTCGTCGCGCGCCGTCGTAGTGCTCGAGTTCCCGGTCGTCGTTGCGTCGGTCGTTCACCGCGGCGAGGTTGAGGACGACCATCGGGACTCACCTCGAGTGGGGAGGGGTGGCGCGCGCGCGTGCGCGCGCGAGGACGTGGGCGAAGACGACGCTCGGGTTCGCGCGACTCCTGCGCGGCGGTCGGGGGAAGGCGCGACGCGCGCGCGGCGCCCCCGAATGTGCGTGTGTGACCAAGTTCCTACACGTACGTGCGTGTACAGTACACGAGTACGTGTGCACGTCCAAGACGCGCGCAAATGCATGGATCTGGTGTCTAAAATCGTGCACGTACAGTACTGTACGTGTACCGCCGACGGCGCACGGAGAAGCGCGGAAAGTGAGGGGAGCGTGTCTGACTGACGCTCATACTGTACAAGAAATTAATAATAAAAATAATCGGGACCGTAGAACTGACCCGCGCTACGCGCTAGAGGTGAAAATGCTGTATCAAACTAAGATTCCATACGAAATTTTGCGTACTCGCTCGTACTCTATGGTTTTTTTGTCTGATCGAGTTACGAGGCGCAACTGGTCTATCGATACCTGTATAAGATCAGATACTCGTAGGATAGAAGAAAACACCCTCGTCGGCCGCGGCGCATCGCTGCGTTGCCCCCCACCCTCCTCGCCGTGTCACCGCGCGCACGGCGCGCTCATCTCCACGCCGGAGACGACGCTGGCGACTTCCCGCCTTCACGCGGCGCGGCGAACCGAGACTTCGCGGCCGCGGGCGGCGCAGCGCCGAGTCCCGTGGCGTTCGCGCCTCGGTCCTTCTTCCCGAGCGCGAGCGCGCGGAAGTTACCCTCCAGCTGCGACGGGTTAAACCTATGGACGCGTTGACGCGGTTTGAGACGTACGGCTCGGTTAGTGTGATGTCGGAGCGGGAGGACGCGATTCGCGAGCGAGCGGGCGCTCCCCGGTGTTTGGCGGAACGGTTCGTCTCGCGTGTCCGAAACGAACAGCTGTGCGGCGTCAGACAGCTGTCGAATCTCGGTTCGATTGTTCGCACCCGGCGCGGATCTTCTGCCCCTTCTTCTGCTTCTGGCTGACGAACTTCGACGCCGGGGACATGACGCTGTCCGTCGGGCTGCTGAAGCTGCGAGCGCGACCGGGGTAGCGAAGGGGAGGCGGAGACGTGAGGACGCGACGAAAAACCGACGAACGCGGTTGTCGCGCGAGGGAACGACGTCGCGTCGGAGCGCACCGTCTCGCCTTCTTGATCGAGAGCGGCGCGAGCGCGACGGGCGCCGCGACGTTCGCGTCGTGCGCGCCGAGCGCGGTACGTGGCGCGAGCCCGGACGCGACTTGATTCTCCGGCGAGCCCACCTTCGTCGCCATTCGGATCGATCGATCGAGAGCGAAGTCGAAAGCGACGCGGATCTCGAAACGCGCGCGCGCTCCGCGACGCGCCCGCGACGCGCGCGAACGCTTGGCGCGGCGAGCGGCGAACAGACGTCGAGGTGACTCGCGACGATTCGAGCTCGAGCGCGCACGGGGATGCGATGCGCGTTCGTGTGTGCCGCGCGCGTGGTATGCCGCGATCGGTCACGAGACCTCGGTCCCCTCTTGCTTCTGTACACGACTACGAGTACCTGTACGTCGCAGACCAGAATGCGGTTTTTCACCCGCGTTAAGCTTTTGATCGGCTATTGCGATGATGAAAATACCCTTTCAAAATATTTGATCGGAAAATCCCCGATCGCTTTGATCGGGTATATCGACAGACCTGTCGATACATGCGGGTGAAAAACCGCATTCTGGTCTGCGTAGTACTTTCGTACACGTAAAACAACTAAAAAGTCTACTGTACTGTACCTTCGTACCGAAGGTACACGTTTTATATGAAGGAAGGTAGTAGGCCCTACATTTTATACACGTGTACAGTATCACTCGTGTACTGTATCTGATTTATTATTACCTTCGAAGGTAAATCTATCTTTCGTACACGTACACGTACGTGTACAACGTTGTACTTCCAAGTAAGTTGTTACCTTCCGAAGGTACGAAAGTACAATCGAGGACATCGTGCGGGGCGGTGAAAAGTGAGGCGGGGATATTTTATTTACATACTAAAAAACGGGAACATCGTCCTCATCGTCCTCATATGGGTTTAGGCTACCCCCTCCATTCTTGTATCTTATCATCACACTTTCGGCGATGGCATGTTGAATTGAGGGGGTAATCGTGCTTTCTGATGCGGAAATATCAATCTCTTTTTGGTCTGTCGCCATAATGTTGTAGTGAAGCGTCCAGTACGCTCGGGTTGGGCTTTGCGAGTGTGCGTCCTTCAGGCGACCCTGAATAACGACAGTTGGAAATTTTTCTTTGACCCACACAACTTCAACATTAAAAGTATCATCTGCCGATACGACATCAAAGCTTATGAGTTCGCGCACGTCGGCCATCGTGCGGGGCCGTTCAACTATACTGAATCGGGACGGCGTGTAGTCCCAGTCTATTTCAACTGGTATATAATCCGTCTCCCGCGTGTGATCGAGCGACGCCTGTAACGCGGCTGCCATTGCTGGGTCCTCGCCAGCCGCGTTCGCGGCGTCCATTCCCTCAGCGTTCAACGGCTTGAATCCTTCGCCGTGCGGGGGGCGGGGGCGGTGAAAAGTGGGCGAAAATAACTACAATAAAGCAACTTACTGTACAACGTACACGTACTGTACCTGACAAGTTGCCTGACGATGACGAGAAGTGGTTCGCTACGACGCGGGCGGCCCCGCCGTGCACTCCCCGTCGCGCGCTTCCGTCGCGTCGCCCCTCCCCCGCCCCGATGACGCACCGCTGACGCCCGCGCGATGCGCGCGACGCGTGATTCTCCACCTCCGCAGCCGCCGCCGCCGCCGCGGCGGGGCGACGCCGACGCGCCGTCGTCGTCGTCGCGCGCGGCGAGCGTCGATTTCGCGTGCGGCGTCGTCGCCGGTTTCTTCTACACGCTTTCCGCGCATCCGTTCGACACGGTCAAAGTCGCGATGCAGACCGCGCCGCACACGGGGGCGTCCGCGCCGTCCGCGCTTGCGACCGCGCGCGCGATCGCGTCCGCCCCTGGCCCGGGCGGGGGGATCCGCGCGCTGTATAAGGGCCTCTCCGCGCCTCTCCTCGGGTACTCGCTCGAGGGCGGCTTAAACTACGGGGTCGTGTCGCAGACGCGACAGTGGCTGACGCACCGCCGAATCGCGATGGACGAGCGCGCGTCGGCTGACCCCCCGACGAGCAGCGGCGCGGCGGCGGCGGCGGCGGCCATCGCGGACGTCGCCATCTCCGGCGCCGTCGGCGGGGCCGTCCTCTCTCTCGTCATCGCCCCGACGGATCTGATCAAGTGCCAAGTCCAGGATGGACAATTCGCGAGCGCGAGAGAAGCCGTCGCAGCTGGTGGGCGCCTCTGTACATATCTTTTCACCGCACACACCTCGCGTCGTCGAACCTACTCTCATCGGTCGAGCCCCCTCGATCGGATCGATGTGAAACTGACCCGACCGACGTCGATCGATCGCGTCGCAGCGTACGAACGCGACGGCATCCGCGGGTTGTTTCGAGGGACGTTCGCGACGATGCTTCGCGAAATTCCTGGGAACGCGCTGTTCTTCGCGACCTACGAGCTGGCGCAGAGTGCGTTCCCGAGGTGGACGCGGAAGCCCGCCCGCCGGGAAGATGCATCATCGACCGTCGCCGCCGCCGGCGACGGCGGCAGTGGCGGCGGCGCGGCGGCGGCGTATCGCGTCCAGGAAGCCCTCGCGGCGATCGCGTGCGGCGGCGTCGCGGGGTCGGCGTTTTGGCTCGCAGTTCTGCCGATTGACGGCGCGAAGACAAGGTGAGACTACTTTCCATGCGACCCCATTCGCGCGTCGCGCGTCGTTTCTTAAGGACTTTCCTCCCAGGTTTCAAGTCGCGCGCGTCGGGTCGAAAGACGACGTCTCGGTGTTTCGGCTGATCGGAAGAGCGTTCAAGGCGGGGGGCGTCGCGGGACTTTGGCGCGGCTCGACTCCGGTGCTTGCTCGAGCGGTGCGCGCGCGCGGCGTTCGTTCGCGTCGCGTCGTCTCGTCGCATCGTTTCTCTCTTCTCCTTTCCCTGCCCGCCCGCCCCGCGTCTTCCCTCGGTCTTTTCTCCGCGCGACTGCCGCGACGCGGGCCTGCCGTTCGACTGACCGTCCCGCGAACGCTGCGCGTACTTTTTCGCGTCCATCCGTTCACCGTCACCAGTTTCCGACGACGGCGGTGATGTTCCTGGCGTGGGAGTGCGCGCGAGAGTTCGCGGACGCGAGCGACCGCGTGTAGCGTAGGAAGGTTGGTTGGGCGCTTCTCGGGAGCGAGTAGTCTAGTCTAGTTTCTTACTAAAACCTGTTGTGTGAAGTACCTTCGAAGGTACGAAAGTACCTTCGTACCTAAGTAAGTTGCCTTCGTACGGAAGTACGAAAGTACCTTCGTACGAAAGTACTTTGTACGCACGTGTACGTTGTACGAAAGTACGAAAGTACGAAAGTACGAAAGTACTTCCGGAAGTATACGTGTACGTGTACGTACGGTATCTACTCGTAGCATATCTACGTGTACTACACATACCTTTCGAAGGTACTCAAAGTACGAAAGTATTTCCGGAGTGTACACTACGTGTACAACTATGATACACGTGCAGGGACCGACCCGGGGACCGACGAGAGAGAGCGCCAGACCACCCGCGCGGCGGCCGAAGACCCCCGCTCGCGCCGCGCCGCGCCGCGCCGCACGATCCGATGTCCGCCGCGACGGAAATCGCCCCCGCGTCGCGCGACCACGCGCACGATTCGCGCGTGATCATCTACCCCGTGTACCTCAACGCGAACGCGTCGGTCGCGGACGGGCGGAAGCTCGCGCGGTCCGCGTGCTGCGACGCGCCGCACGTCCTCGAGATTCGCGACGTCATCGAGAAGCACCTGAAGCTGCCGTGCGAGATCGAGGACAAGCATCACTCGCGGGACACGTGGCAGCGCGGGCGCGTGCGCGTGACGCTCAAGAAGGACGACGGGATGCCGCTCGCGAGGGAGATCTCGACGCGCGGGGCGCTGTTGACGGAGGTGGCGCGGATGATTCCGAAGCATCCCGCGCGCACGCCGGGGACGAGCGCGCACAAGGAGCGCGTCGCGCGGATGCCGACGCCCGGGGAGATATTGACGCAGTTCACGTCGCAGGCGGGGCAGGCGGGGGCGGCCGCGGCGGCGGCGACCGGGGGGGGCTCGACGACCGGGAGCAAGAAGAAAGGAAAGAAGGGGCGCAAGTGACGCGTCTCGGAGCCCGCGTGATGAGGTACTGTGCGCGCACCGTGCCAGACCAATTGCGCGTAGCCGGTAGTGTGTCTTGAAGTACTTTCGTACTTTCGTAGGACCGTAGGGCTAGTCGTCTGTACGAAGGTACACGTACAGTACACGTACAACGTTAATAACGCGTTGTACACGTACAACGTCGATAGTACAAAGTACGAAAGTACTTTCGTACGAAAGTACTTTCGTACCTTCAGGTACTTTCGTACGAGGTATTCTATCCGCGAACCAAACACGTACGGACGTGATCGCCCCCGCCCGCGTCGCGTCGTCGCTCGCTCGCTCGCTCGCGCGTCGTCGACGGCGAGACCTCCCGCGTGATGGCGGAGGGGTACGCGTCGATCGACCCCGACACGGGCGCCCCGCGGCAGCGCGACCCCTCGGACGCGTCGTTCCACTCCCCGGCGTGGCAGGCGCACTACCTGCAGTCGCTCACGGCGACGCGCCCGACGTACGAGGAATTTCAACGACGAGAGAAGGAGCGCGAGGGGAAACTCGCGGCCGCGGCGGAGAAGACGGACGAGGAGACGCGGGCATTTCGCGCGCAGCTCGAGGCGGATCGCGAGAAGCGGCTCGCGCGCGTCCGCGGAGGGGGGGTCGCCAAGAAGAAGAAGCGCGGCGGCGGCAGGAAGGATGCGAAAAAGTCGAAGGGATCGAAGAAGGGATCGAAAAAGGCGAAAGAGAAGAAGCACGGGAAGAAGAGCGGAAAGAAGAAGCGGAAGCGCGACAGCGACAGCGACGACGACAGCGACAGCGACAGTGGGAGCTCCGGGAGCGACGACCCCACGGAGAAGTTCCGCTTGTCCGGGTTCTTCAAGGCGGAAGACGGCGCGGCGGAGTAGGACGCCCATTTAGCTTCTAGGAGTATTTACATGCACACAACCGTGTAAAGTACCTTCGTACTACCTACAACACCTTATTAAAGTCGGATTTTCGCGATGATCCCCATGCGCGCGCTTGACTGCTGGGGTCGCCGAGACCCAAAACGGGCAACTCAGCCTCGCGAAAAAAATGTCACGAAACCGGGGTCACTCAACGCGGCAAACGCTTTCAGTCATTCGCTCGTCATCGTTTCTTTCGCACAAACGGTGCGGTGCGTCTCTACGTGCGTACTTCTACTCCTTACGTACCCTCCGTAACCTCGCGCCTCGCGCCTAATCCCAATCGTGGAAGCTCTCGCCATCGCTCCACCCGCCGCCCTCGCCCATCAGCGCGTCCTGAAAAAACCGAAACATCGCGGACTCGACCGTTTTCCTATTGTGCGTCCTGCGCATCACGTGCCGCTCCGTGGGAAAAGGAAGCAACGTGAGCTCGCCGCTCGTCCCGGCGTCCTCTCCGAGCTCGCGCGTCCTCCGCGCCGATGCCGCCTTTATCGCGTCCTCGAGCGCCGTGGAGTGCGAGAAGTGCACATTCTCGTCGAGCATCCCGTGCACGATGAGAAGTTTTCCGCGCGCGAACCCGTCGACGTGCGACAGGACGCTCGCGCGCGCGTAGGGGTCGTCTTCGGCGCCGGCGGCGCTCGCGGTACCCACGCTCGCGGTATCCACGGTATCCGCGTCCGCGTCGTCATCGGCGGCGGCACCGTCTCGCCTCTTGTTCGGCGCACCCAAGAATCGCTCGGTGTAGTGCGTGTCGTACAGCTCCCAACGCGTCACCGGCGCGCCCGCGCACGCGGCGGCGAACGTCCCCGGAGCTTTCAATACGCACGTCGCGGCGACGAATCCTCCGTACGACCATCCGATGACGCCCACTCGGTCCGGATCCACGCGCGCGTGATTCACGAGCCACCTCACGCCTTCGATCTGATCGTTCACGTCGACGTCGCCGAACGCGTTCTTCAACGCCGCCTCGAACGCGTGCCCTCGACGCGAGCTCCCTCGGTTGTCGAGCTTAAACACGACGTACCCGAGTTGTCGATAAAACTGCGCGCGCACGTCGGACGTGAGCCGCCACGTGTTTTGCACCTCTTGCGCTTGAGGTCCGCCGTAGACGATGACGATTCCGGGACGCAAAGCGTTGCGCGCCGACGCCAACTCCGGGTCCTCGTCCGGGAGGTAGAGCGCGCCGTGGAGCGTCGTCGATCCGTCGGCGGCGGCAACCGTCACGAGCGACGGGGGGATCAGATTTCGACCCTGCGCCGCCACCGTCGCGGAGATGTCGCGATGCAGCGCGAGCGCGGTCGCGTCGAAGTCGTCCGGAAACGCGTCGTCGTCGTCGTCGCCGTCGTCGGTAACGCCGCCGCTGCTGCCGTTACACACGTCGTCGTCGTCATCCGTCGGCAGCATACGCAACATCGCGTTCGGGGCGTTGTTCACGCTGTCGTAAACGTCCAAAAACCGCTTTCCCGCGTGGTCCATCGCGACGGAGTGGTAGCCTCTCTCGCGCGTCAGACGCCGGCACCGCGGCACGCGCGGGCGCGACGTGGCGGCGTCAGGCGTGGTGGTAGAAGCGGAAGCGCACGAAGCGTCCAGGGTCGGAAACAAACGCGCGCGGTACAGGTGCCTCTCCAGCGGCCCGAGCTTCGACGCGGTGAAGTACACGAACCCGCGGCCTTCGTCCACGCCGATGAGTTCGTCTACGCACCACTCCCCGCCGGTGATCGCGTGCGCGCACTCGCCGTCGACGCCGTCGTGGTAGTACAGGTGCATGTACCCGGTCTTCTCGGACGCCCAGATGAAGTCGCCGTAGCGCGCGCCGGAGACGGCGTCGCGTGGAGCCTCCATGAAGTCCCAGTCGCGCGCGCGTGCGCGAGTACTCGTACTCGTACTCGTACTCCTCCTCGATTTACCGCTCAGGACGTACAGCATGTTGTGGATCGAGACCCACGACGCGTCGTTCCGCTCAACGTGCAGACACGTCCCGCCGTCGCGCGGGTTCGTCGCGCGCTCGCCCGTCGTCGGATCCAACCGCACGACTTTCATCGTCTTCTGATCCCGGCTCTGTATCTGCGCGATCAAGAAGTCCCCTCTCGGGGACCAGTCCACCGCGGCGAGGTACTCCTCCTCCAGGCCCGCGCCGCCCAAGCTCGCCGGGCCGCAATTGACATCCATCCACGTCACGTCGTGCGCGGTCGGATCGTCGTCGGGATCCCCCGAAAAAGGTCTCCCGTCGCCGCCATCGTCGCGAGGACTCCCGCGGTCGCGGCGGTGGTCCGTCGTCCCCGCGCCCGTGATCTTCGACACGTCGACGACGCCTAACCTCACGTACGCGTTGCATCCCCCCGTGAACGGGTACGCGTGCTCTTCCACGATGCGCGTCCCCGCGCGCTGCGCTCCCAACGTGCACGGAATTCTCACCGTCGGAATCGCGGAGACGTCGACGCGGCAAAAGGCGAGGGCGCCGCCGTCGCGGCGCCACCAAAACCCGCGATCTCGGCGCATCTCCTCGGCAGCGATGTACTCCGCGAGTCCGTGCGTCACGGAAGGGTTGTTATGCGCGCCGTACGTCACTCGCGCGCTCGGTGGCGCGGTGCCTGGCGAATAGCGAAGCGACGACAGGAAACGTCGTCAAGAAACGTGATGATCAATTTGCGCCCGAGGAAGGGATCCGCGACCCATCGACTCGTCGAAAAGGCATCGAGAAACGGACGTCGCGCGACACAACACGCGAACGGGGTCGCGCGGGAAGCGGACTGTGGACGCACCGAGGCCGGCGATGTGAAGCGACGTCCCGGGGAAACACCACGAGTTGGCGTCGCACGACGCGACGCGGATCTCGTCATCGCGCACAAACGCGACCCACTTGCCTGCGAGAGGGTGGTTTCGTTTCGCGCGCGTCGCGTCGCGCGAATGAGTAGGGAGGGTTCGTGGTTTAGAGTTAGGGTACGAGCGGCGCGGACGCGAGCGGCCGCGGCGGCGCGGGCGTCTCTTCGCGCGCACCGTCCGGGGAGATCTTCGCGTCGAGCACAGGCGAGCCTTCGGCCGAACGCGCGACCAAACGCAGGTCGCCGCCTTGGACGCCGCTGCCGTTGAATACGTCCTGGACGTACGCCCCGTACGTCTGTGAGATGAGCAACCGCATTATCGACGACCGCGCGTGCGAGGAGGAGGAGGAGGAGGTCGACGACGATGGCGACGCGCGGTGGTCCGCGCGATGGGAACTGGACGCCCACTCGTAGCTCGTCAGCCCTTTCCCCGTCTCCCTCGCGCGCTCGCGCTGCATCGCCTCCGGGGCGGAGTACCCGCTCTCATCGTCGCCTTCGAAGTGTAAACGCGTCGGCGGCGGCGTGCACAGCAGTTTCGTCGTCCCTGTCGCGATGTCGGGGTGGAGTTGAAAGGCGTCAGAAGCGGAGTTGAAAGGCGTCGAGGTGTGTCGGGATTGAAACCAGCGAGGGGTGATGGGCGGAGAGATGCGCCGGGCAAAGTCCTTAAGGATCGGCGTTCACCACGCGGACGGGGTCGTATGGGGACCAGTGTGTACAGAACGC
>Ga0181554_1003270_pt1 | contig 13823 bp, 15 predicted proteins | sample 011ome_16_FD_145602 | JGI IMG/M metagenome (GOLD analysis project Ga0181554, IMG submission 145602) | Coastal salt marsh microbial communities from the Groves Creek Marsh, Skidaway Island, Georgia - 011503CT metaG (spades assembly) | ecosystem: Environmental > Aquatic > Marine > Intertidal zone... | reverse complement strand
CAATGTAAAGCCAAGTAAGGAAGCAAAAAAATTAGCAGAAAATGAAAAAATTAAAATTTCATCATATAATATTATTTATGAAGTTTTAGATTATATAAAACAAAAAATGTCAGGATTATTATCTCCTGATATTCAAGAAACAGTTACAGGAACTGCTCAAATTTTAGAAATTTTTAAAGTCTCGGGAGCTGGAAAAGTAGCAGGGTCTAAAGTGATGGAGGGTGAAATCACTACTACTTCAGACGTTCGAATAATTAGAGATGGAGCAATTATTTATACAGGAAAAGTTGGAACTCTATTTAGAGAAAAAAACCAGGTAAAACAGGTTAGTAACGGTCAAGAGTGTGGAATTACAGTAAAAGATTACATGGATTTCCAAAAAAACGACACAATAGAAGCATTTAGTGTAACATCTACTGATAGAATGATTTAATGAGCGATAGAATAGGAAAACCAATATCACAAAGACAGCTAAGGGTTGGAGAAATGATCAAGCAGTCTTTAAGCATGATTTTTATAAAAAATGAGGCTAAGGTCCCAAATTTAGAAACTAATACTATAACGGTTACTGAGGTTAGGATGAGCCAAGACTTAAAAATTGCTAAAGCATATGTGCTTCCATTGGGTGGCAAAAATGCAGAGGAAGTGATTGAAGTTTTAAAAAAATACTCATTTTTAATTAGAAAAATTTTATCACAAAAAGTGGTTATGAAATTTTTACCAAAATTACTCTTTAGAAAAGACGAGTCTTTTGAGTATGCGGAAAAAATAGAAAACTTAATAAAACAAACAAATAAATAGGAAAAAAGAGGCATGAACAAAAAGGCACAAGAATTAGCAATGCACGAAAAAGATACTGGATCTTCAGAGGTTCAGATAGCTTTGCTAACAGAGAAAATTGAAACTCTCTCTACACACATTAAGCAATTCAAAAAAGATAAACATTCATCTGTTGGATTGTTGAGAGCGGTAAATAGAAGAAAGAAATTGTTAGAATACCTAAAGAATACAAAAATGGATTCTTACAAAAATGTACTGTCGAAATTGGGATTAAGAAAATAAAGATCAAGCTAGATAGAACGGAATGGAACGAAACGAACGAAACGAAATGGAAATGAAATGTTTAAAGTATATAAGAAGGAAATAGAAGTAGCAGGAAAGAAGATAAGTTTAGAAACAGGTAAAGTAGCAAGACAGGCAGACGGAGCAATCATCGCTTCATGCGGTGAAACAGTTATTTTAGCAACAGTGGTAGGAGCAAAGAAAGTAAATCCAGATATGGATTATTTTCCATTATCAGTTAACTACCAAGAAAAATATTATGCAGGTGGAAAAATCCCTGGTGGATATTTTAAAAGAGAAGCAAGACCAACTGAAAGTGAAACATTAATCTCCAGATTAATTGATAGACCTATCAGACCTTTGTTTCCAGATGCATTTAAAAATGAAGTGCAGTTATTACCAACAGTAATTTCATATGACAAAGAAAACCAACCAGATATTCTAGCAATCACTGCTTCTTCAGCAGCATTAGCTATCTCAGGAATGCCTTTTATGGGTCCTGTTGGAGCATCTAGAGTAGGTTTTGTTGATGGTAAATATATTTTAAACCCATCAAAAGCAGAATTAGAAAACTCAAGTTTAGATTTAGTTGTAGCGGGTACCAAAGATGCCGTGCTTATGGTTGAGTCTGAAGCAAACGGTTTAACAGAGGAAGAAATGTTAAATGCTGTTAAGTTTGGACATGAAGGGTTTGTGCCAGTAATCGAAATGATCGAAGAGCTTGCAAAAGAATGCAGAAAACCGGAGTGGACTGTTGAGAAAAAAGATTTATCTGAAGTTAAACAAAAACTTGAGGAAACTTTTACAGCAGATTTAACAAAGGCTTTTGCTACAAGAGATAAGCAAGATAGATCAAATCAAATTTCAGAAATCACAGATAAAGCTAAAAAGCTTTTTGAAGAAAATGAAAATTATTCTGATCTTGATGTTAACTCAGAGCTTAAAAACTTAGAGAAGAAAATTGTAAGAACTGACATTCTTAAAAACAAAAACAGAATTGATGGTAGAGGATTATCTGATGTAAGACCTATCGAATGTGAAGTTGGTGTTTTACCAAGAACTCATGGTTCTGCTTTGTTTACTAGAGGAGAAACACAAGCGATTGTGGTTGCTACTCTAGGTACATCTGATGATGAGCAAAGAATTGAAAGTTTAGATGGTCTTCAAAGAGAACGATTTATGCTTCACTACAATTTCCCTCCTTTTTCAGTGGGTGAAACTGGAAGAATTGGAACTGGAAGACGAGAAATTGGACATGGTAAACTAGCATGGAGAGCAATTAACTCTTCACTACCTTCAAAAGAGGCGTTTCCATACACTTTTAGAATAGTATCAGAGATTACAGAATCTAACGGTTCTTCTTCAATGGCCACTGTTTGTGGAACATCTCTAGCATTAATGGATGCTGGTGTTCCAATTAAAGAGCCAGTTGCTGGTATTGCAATGGGGTTAATTAAAGAGGGTGATGATTTTAGCGTCCTGTCAGACATCTTAGGTGATGAAGATCACTTAGGAGACATGGACTTTAAAGTTGCTGGAACTAAAGATGGAATAACTTCTCTTCAAATGGATATCAAAATTACTGGTATTACTTTTGAAATCATGGAGCAGGCATTAAGCCAAGCTAAAGATGGAAGAGTTCATATCTTAGGTGAAATGAATAAAGCATTATCAGCTTCAAGAGATGATGTTGGAAAACACACTCCAAAAATGGAACAAGTAACTGTTGATAAAAAAGACATTGCTGCTGTAATTGGAAAAGGTGGAGCTACGATTAGAGAGATCGTTGAAAAATCAGGTGCAAAAGTAGATGTAAATGACGAAGGTGTGGTGACTGTTGCTGCTCCTGATGAAGAGTCTAGAAACATCGCAATGCAAATGATTAAAGACATCACTGCAAAAGCTGAATTAAATAAAATTTATTCAGGTAAAGTAATGAAGATTATGGAATTTGGTGCATTTGTTAATTTCTTAGGAAAACAAGATGGACTAGTTCATATCTCAGAACTTGCAGACAAAAGAGTTGCTAAAGTAACTGACGTTGTCAAAGAAGGTGACGAAGTAAAAGTTAAAGTGATTGGTTTCGATAGAGGTAAAGTGAAACTTTCTATGAAACAAGCTGCTGAATAACTAATAACTTAAATTAAAATTCAAAACCCCTGGAATGAAAGTTCTGGGGGTTTTTTATATTGAGGATAAACTAATTTTTTTTGAGTACTTTTTCTTAGGTGAGTTTTTGATGACTGCTTGCCCACATCGCATTACACCTCTTTTTTTATCAAAAGTCATTTTTGGTTCACCGTATAATTTCCATCCATTTGATAAGGCTTCCGTTACACGATGACAAAATTCTGACGTATCGTCGTCTGTGATAAATCTATAGCCTTTCATATGATTTTTCTAATAAACCCTTTTAATTTTTAACTAAATTTAACTATATTTTAACTTATATTCTTGGGATCTGGCATCCCAACCTTGTTATAACCAGCATCTACGTAGTGAATTTCACCAGTAACACCGTTTGCAAGGTCACTTAGTAGATATAATGCTGAATTTCCAACATCATGGATATCTACGTTTCTTTTAAGGAAAGAATGGTCTTCATTCCATTTGTATAAGAATTTTGCATCTCCAATTGCAGATGCAGCTAATGTTTTAATAGGTCCTGCGCTTATAGCATTAACTCTCATGCCTTTAGCACCTAAATCTCTTGCTAGATACTTAACACTAGACTCTAAAGCTGCCTTACATACACCCATTACATTGTAATTTGGAATAGCTTTGCTTGCTTCATAGCTTAAGGTAATTAAACTTCCACCTTCTTTCATTACTTTAGATGCTTCTTTTGCAACTTCTGTAAATGAGAAACATGAAATTAACATACTTCTTAAAAAGTTTTCTCTAGTAGTGTTTAAATATTCACCAGATAATTCTGACTTATCTGAAAATGCAATTGCATGAACTACAAAATCAATTTCGCCCCATTGTGACTTAATATCTTCAAATAATTTTGTTACATCTTCTTTTTTTTCAACATCACAGCTAAATGTAGTTTTTGAATTTAATTTTTCTGCTAAAGGAATTACTCTTTTTTTTAAAGCATCACCTAAATAAGTGAACGCAAGTTCAGCACCAGCTTCTGCAAGTTTTTGAGAAATACCCCAAGCAATAGATCTTTCATTGGCAACTCCCATGATTAATCCTTTTTTACCTTTCATCAAACTCATAGTTTAAACCTTTTCAAAAATTAAAGCAGCGTTAGTTCCACCGAAACCAAAACTATTAGACATCACTGTGTTTAAAGTTGCACCAGTCTCAGTTTTTGCAACTATTGGAAACTTTTTAGCCTCTTCATCCATCTCACTAATGTTTGCTGAGCCAGCAATAAAATTATTTTTCATCATGATCAAACAATAGATTGCCTCATGAACTGATGCAGCACCCAATGGATGTCCTGATAAAGATTTAGTTGAACTAATTTTTGGAATATTATCTCCAAAAGTATTTTTAACAGCATTTAGCTCTGTGATATCTCCAACCGGAGTAGAAGTTCCGTGAGTATTGATATAATCAATTTTATTTTTAGCAGTAGACATTGCCATTTGCATACATCTTACAGCTCCTTCTCCTGATGGTGCCACCATATCGTATCCATCTGAAGTTGCTCCATAACCAGTTAATTCCGCGTATATTTTAGCACCTCTAGCTTTAGCATGTTCATATTCTTCAAGCACAAGCACTCCTGCACCACCAGCTATAACAAAACCATCTCTTGTTTTATCATATGCTCTTGATGCTGTCTCAGGTGCATCATTATATTTTGATGATAAAGCAGTCATAGCATCAAACATTGCTGTCATTGCCCAGTGTACTTCTTCACTTCCACCTGCAAACACAACATCCTGTTTACCCATTTGAATTAATTCCATTGAATTTCCAATGCAGTGTCCGCTTGTTGCACAAGCTGAACTCATTGTATAATTGGTTCCTTTAATCTTAAATGGAACAGCAAGAGTAGCTGATGCCGTACTTGCCATTGTTCTTGGAACTATGAATGGTCCCATCAATTTTGGAGTTTTAGCTCTAGTTTTGTCAGCAGCTAAAATTACATTCTCAATTGAAGGTCCTCCTGAACCCATAACTATTCCAGTTTTAAAATTACTTACTTCTGCTTCTTCTAACCCAGAGTCCTCAATTGCCTCTTTCATTGCAATATAATTGTAAGCTGACCCTGAGCCCATAAATCTAATTGTCTTTCGATCAATATGATCTTCTAATTTTATATTTGGTTTGCCATGAACATGACTTTTAAGATTATGTTCTTTATATTCTTCAGCATAAGAAATTCCTGATTTTGAATTGACTAATGATTGATGAACTTCTTCTTGATTATTCCCTAAGCAAGAAACAATCCCTAATCCTGTTATTACTACTCTTCTCATTATTTAAATAACCCCACTTTTAAACTTTCTGCTGAATATATTTTTTTATCATCTGCAAAAACTAATCCATTAGCCAAACCAACTGTTGTTCCTCCAGGAGACATAATTTTTTTCATATCAATTTCATACCTTACATTTTTGACACTCTTAATAACTTCACCAGTAAACTTTACTGTTCCAACTCCAAGAGCTCGTCCTTTACCTGGGTTTCCAAGCCATCCCAAATAAAAACCAACTAACTGCCACATCGCATCAAGACCTAGGCATCCTGGCATCACTGGATCCCCTTTAAAGTGACATTCAAAAAACCAAAGTTCATCTTTAATATCTAGTTCAGCTTTTAATGAGCCTTTATTGAAAGAACCATTGTTTTCGTTAATCTCAGTTATCCTATCAAACATAAGCATTGGAGGAAGAGGTAATTTGGCGTTTCCTGGACCAAAAAGCTCACCATTTCCACATGTTATGAGATCTTCATAGCTGTATGAGTTTTTTTTCATAATTTGAAGATCCTTAATACTTGATTTATTATTAATATAATATACAAATAGTTTAGAATTATTATAAAGAACAATGAATTTTAGCACTGATTTTATTAATAAATTAAGAGATTCTGGTTTAAGGCCAACAAAACAAAGACTTAAGATATGTGAAGTTTTGTTTAATACCGAAAAAACATTTCATTTTACAATAAATGATCTTGTAAAAATCATTAATGAAAAATTGAGTGAAAAAATATCACTAGCAACAGTTTACAATACTGTCCACGCATTCAAGAAAAAAGGCTATTTAAAAGAAATTTCAATCAATAGTGATAAAAGTTATTTTGATACCAATACTTCAGTTCATCATCATTTTTATGATGAAGATACTAATGAACTAATTGATTGTGATGAAAACACAATAGACACTGTGAATGTCAAAAATAATATCACTGGAAAAAAAATAAATTCAGTAGAAGTTTTGATTAAAGTTGCGAGTGATACTCAAAATCAAAATTAATTCAATTAAATCAATAACTTAAATTATACATTATAATTATTCTAAACTATTGACTTTTAGTTTAGAACCATTATATGTTCAGCATCATAAAAATAAGGAGAATAAAATGTCATTAAAAGGAACAAAGACAAAAGAAAATCTAGAGGCAGCATTTGCAGGTGAAAGCCAAGCAAACAGAAGATATCTATATTTTGCACAAAAAGCAGACATCGAAGGATACAATGATGTTGCGTCAGTATTTAGATCAACAGCAGAAGGTGAAACAGGTCACGCGCATGGTCACCTAGAGTATTTAGAAGAAGTTGGTGATCCAGCTACTGGTTTACCAATTGGTGAAACTAAAGCTAATCTAGCATCAGCAGTACAAGGTGAAACACATGAATATACAGACATGTATCCTGGTATGGCTAAGACAGCTAGAGAAGAAGGGTTTGAGGAAATTGCTGATTGGTTTGAAACTTTAGCAAAAGCTGAAAAATCTCACGCTGGAAAATTCCAAAAAACTTTGGAATCTATCAGCTAATAAATTTTTTTAGCGGGCAGAATCTTGCCCGCTAAATATATTCTAAAAATTTAATCAATTATAAACATGATAGAACAAATTAAATATACTTTAAAAGATTGGTTTAATGAACCAGTATTGATTGTTTCTTTATCATTATTGGTTGTTGTTGGTTTATTAGTATGAGTAAAGAAGGAAGTTTAGACGCCCCTATTCGACATCCTATAGATTTCGAGCATCCTGATTTTTTAAATCCTGAAAAGTTAGATGCCGAAATGAGAAGAGCATTTGATATCTGCCATGGCTGCAGAAGGTGTTTTAATTTATGTGACTCGTTTCCAAAGTTATTTGATATGATTGATGAGTCTGAAAATGAGGATGTTGAAAGCCTAAAAAGCGAACAATTTGAACCCGTTGTTGATGCTTGTACTTTATGTGATATGTGTTTTATGACTAAATGTCCGTATGTGCCTCCTCATGATTTTGATTTAGATTTTCCTCACTTAATGTTGAGATATAGAACAGCACAAAAAAAATTAGGAAAATTGCCAAGTGTACCAACGCAATTAGCCCAAATAGACAGAAATGCGAAAATTGGGGTTATGTTTTCAAAATTAGTAAACTGGGCTTCTAGCATTAAAAACAAATTTTTTAGAAAAATTTTAGAAATTGTTGCAGGAATCGATAAAAGAGTTCAGCTACCAAAATATAATTCAGAAACTTTTTCAAATTTTTTTAAAAAAAATAAAGATAAAATAAATTTTCAAACTCCAAATAAAGATAGAAAGGTTGTAATTTATACAACCTGCTTTGTGAATTTTAATAAAAAAAACACAGGAGTTGCCGCTTTAAAAGTTTTGAAAAAGAATGGAGTTGAGGTTCAAGAGGCTTATCCAGGATGTTGTGGTATGCCTTTTTTAGAACAAGCAGATCTACCTAAGGTGGTTGAGCAAGCAAAAAAAGTATCTAAAGATTTATTAGAGTGGGTTGATAAAGGTTATAAAGTAATCACTCTAACAGCTAGTTGTGGTTTGATGTTAAAATTTGAATGGCCTCTACTGTTACCTAAAGATGAAAATATTAAAAGATTATCATCGAATGTAATGGATATTGATGAGTATGTTGTTGATATAGCAAACAATGAAGGATTGGCTGAGGGATTACAGGAGATAGATGGTGGAGTTACAGTTCACAATGCATGTCATGCAAGAGCTCAAAATATGGGTATTAAATCAAGAGACATGTTAAAACTTATTCCAAACGTTAAGCTAGATGTTGTTGAAAGATGTGCTGGTCACGGAGGCACGTTTGGTGTGATGAAAGACACTCATGATTTAGCAAATAAAGTTGGAAGACCAACCGCAAGACAAATTAAGAATAAAAATAATAAATACATGGCCTCGGATTGTCCGTTAGCTGGTAAACATCTAAAGCAATTGGAAGCGGATACAAACATTTCTAATGATGAGGCGTTACATCCTATCGAATTAATGGCAAAAAGTTATAGATTATGATCATGCCAAGAGAAAAAAGAGAAATTTTAAAAGAAGATATTATGCCTTTAGATGTTTATACAAAAAACAGAAAAGAGCTTAGAAAAAATATTGTAAACTTTAAAAAAGATAGAAGAATTGCACTAGGCCCATATGCTACTTTTTATTTTGAAAGTTATGAAACAATGTTGGCTCAAGTCCAAGAGATGCTTTACATTGAAAAAGGTGGTGACGAACAATTAAAAGATGAACTGGTAGCTTACAATCCTTTAATACCCAATGGAAAAGAGCTCACAGCTACGTTAATGTTTGAAATTGATAACCCAGTTTCAAGAGCGGCATTCTTAAGTAAAGTTGGAGGAATTGAAGAAAAAGTTTTTATTAAAATTGATGGTCAAACAATTAAAGCAATTCCAGAAGAAGATGTTGATAGAACTTCTGCAGAAGGAAAGGCTTCTTCAGTACAATTTATTCATTTTAAATTGAATGATGAACAAATCGAAAAGTTCAAATCAGATGGTGTGGAAGTTGAAATTGGGATTGATCACAAAGAATATTCACATACTACAAAACTAAGTTCAGCAAATTTAAGTTCTTTAGCAGCTGATTTTAGTTAATTAAGCCCCAAATATCATTAGTTTTAATCCATCCTTCATATTCTTCAGATTTAATTTTACACCATTTCTCCCGACACTTATCGACAATTAATAGTCTTCCCTTTTCAATTTGGGCTATAGGTTTTGCAAATGAAGATGGTTTTTTAAACAAAACTTTATTTTGAAGTGCGATAACTGAATTATTTTTTTTTAATTGTGAAATATGTATCCAACCACTATTGTTTTTTAAATCAATTATTCTTCTAAAATTTTCTTTTTTATCAATTTGTTTTAAGGGCAAGTTAATCTTTTTATAAACAAATTTAATATCTGATTCAAAACTTGGGCCATAACGAACATTTACTTTGTTTTTTTTTAAGGAAACAAAAGTTTCTTCAGCAACAGAAGAAGATATAAAAATTGTTAGACAAATTAGTGTGTAAATAATTTTATACATTAATTACATATACATTTTTTTCTTTTATTAAATTTTACTTTTCTAAAATTTAAATTTAACAAATCAAAAATTAAAATATAACCATTTAAATTTTTTCCAATATTTAAAATTTTTTTTAGGATTTCATTAGCCTGCATGGTTCCAATAATACCAGCAATAGTGCCAAGTATTCCTTCATATTCACAGTTTAGAATGTCGTCAGAGATAGTTTCTTCTTGATAAAAACATCTTAAGCAAGGATCTTTTTTATTACTAAAATTAAAAGTAAATATATGGCCATCAAACTTACTTATAGCTCCTGTTACTAAAAATTTTTTATATTTTAAACTTATATCGTTAATTAAAAATTTTGTTTCAAAATTATCTGTGCCATCAATAATATAATCATATTTTTTGATAATCTTTATAAATTTTTTTTTATCTAATTTGAAATTATGAATATTAATTTTAGTTTTAGAATTAATACCAATTAACTTTTTTTTGGCTACTTTAACTTTTATTTTCCCTAAATCTTTCTCATCATATAAAGTTTGTCGATGGATATTAGAAAGACCAACTATATCGTGATCTACAATTCCTAGAGATCCAACCCCTGATCTGGTTAAAAATTCTGCAACAGGGCAACCTAATCCCCCCATACCAATTATTAGTACTCTTGAGTTTAAAATTTTTTTTTGACCTAAAATACCAATATCTTTTAAAATAATTTGTCTTGAAAACTTCTCGAGTTGATTTTTACTTAATTTTGAACTCATTTTCCAGTTGAGCCAAATCCACCTTCTCCTCTAACTGTTTCAGGTAAAGTATCTGTTTCTTCTAAATCCATCTTAATAACAGGAGTTAAAATCATTTGAGCAATTCTATCTTTATTATTTATCAAAAAATCAGTATCACCATGATTGTAAAGAATAACTTTGATCTCACCTCTATAATCGCTGTCTACTGTTCCTGGAGTGTTCAATACACTAATATTGTTTTTAGCAGCTAAGCCAGATCTTGGTCTGATTTGAATTTCAAATTCACTAGGAAATGCAACAGAAATACCTGTTGGGACTAAACAAGAATTTTTTGGTTTTAGTGTTATTGCTTCATTTAAAAAAGCCATTAAATCCATACCTGATGCTCCGCTAGTTTTATATGCAGGCAACTCAACAGATGAGTCTAATTTTTTTATAAGAACTTTTGTCATTAATTTAATTGATTTATAATTCTATCAACTATTTCATCAGATATTTCAGATTTTTTTTTATAAGAAAGCTTTTCTTTTTTTTTGTCGCTGTAGTAAACGGTCACTTCATTGAAATCAGAACTAAAACCAATTTTTTTATTGGATACATCATTTGCAATGATCCAATCACAATTTTTAGTACTTAATTTTTTTTCAGCATTATTTTCAACGTTATCTGTTTCTGCCGCAAACCCTATAACAAGATCTGGTCTCATAGAATTATGGTTTGAAACATAACTCAATATATCTACATTTTTTTCTAAATTTAAATTAAGCGAATCTTGTTTTTTTATTTTATATTCGTATTTTTTATTAATTTTAAAATCAGCTACAGCTGCAGAAAAAACTGCTACATTAGCTGGCAAGTTTTTTTGAGTTTCTAACAACATTTCATCTGCTGTTTCAACTTCGATAAGTTTTATATCAGCATCAATTGTTAAATTAGTTGGACCAGAAATAAGGGTGGTATCAAAACCTTTTTTAGATAAAGATTTAGCAATTTCATACCCTTGTTTACCACTAGATTTATTTGTAATAAATCTTACAGGATCAATATATTCATTTGTTGGACCAGCTGTAACTAATGCTTTTAGTTTTTTACTGTTTTTAAGATTTAAGAAATAATTATTTATTTCATTAGAAATTTTATTAGGCTCAGACATTTTTCCTTCACCATATTCACCACAAGCCATTTCCCCAATTTCTGGGCCAATAAGTTTATAACCATAACTTACTAGTTTTTTTAAATTTTGTTTTGTAGATTGATGCTCCCACATTCTGACATTCATCGCAGGCGCTAAATAAATTTCCTTATTTGATGCTAGTACTACAGTTGAAGCCAAGTCATCAGTAGTTCCTTGAGCTAATTTTGAAATAGTGTTTGCTGTAGCTGGAGCAATTAAAATAACATCTGCCCATCTTGATAAAGCGATATGATCCATTTCTGTCTCGTTTTCAACACTAAATAGATCGCTGTAAACTTTGCCTTGTGAAAGAGATGCAACTGAAAGAGGGGTTATAAATTCTTTAGCACTATTGGTCAAAATAGTTTTTATTTGTGCTCCATTCTTTTTAAAAAGCCTAATTGTTTCAAGACTTTTATAAGCAGATATTCCACCACAAATTATATAGAGAATTTTTTTGTCTATCAGATTTTTCATTTGCCGAATTAAAATACCAATAACCCTATAATTACAAGAACTAATAAACCAATAATAGATTGATTTCTAAAAGCTGTCATTTCAGATTTTTTATTATTTAAGGCTGTATAAGAATTTGAGTTTTGTGGAATTTGGCCACTAGCTAAAAATGTTAATGCTTGATTAGCTTTATCCATAATCTCGGGTAATTCTGGTAATTTTTTTAAAACTTCTGATGTGTTGTTTAAAGTATCCGTTATAGTATTTATTGGATCTTTTGTTTCTCTTAACCAATTCTCAAGCACTGGTTTAGATGTTGTCCATATATTTGTGTTAGGATTTAATTTTCTTGCAACACCTTCAACTACCACCATAGTTTTTTGCAACATTAATAATTGAGGCTGAGTTTGCATATTAAATTTTTCAGTTACATCAAACAATTGTTTTAGTAACTTACCACCAGATATATCTTTGACTGCTTGTCCAAATATAGGCTCTCCTATTGATCTTAAAGCTTGAGCTAAATCATCAATTGGAACATTATTTGGAACCAATCCAGCTACCAAATGTACTTCTGCTACTTTTCTATAGTCCCTCTGAATAAAGCCATATAAAATTTCAGCTAAAAATCTCTTGCTAACCTTATCTAATCTACCCATTATACCAAAATCGATAGGAGCTATTTGACCACTATTATCAATAAAGATATTTCCTTGATGCATATCTGCATGAAAAAAACCATCTCTTACAGCATGTCTTAAAAAATGTTGAATAATGTCTTCAGCAATTTTATTTGTGTCTAAATTTCTATTCTTTAATTCTTCCGTCTCTCTTATTGATACCCCATCAATCCAATCAAGGGTCATTACATTTTCACTAGTAAAATTCCAATAAATTTGAGGAACTTTAAAACCAGCATCATTTTTAGTATTTTCCGCATATTCATTAGCTGCTGCTGCTTCAAATCTTAAATCCATTTCAAGATTTGTTATTTCTTTTAATAAAAATACAACTTCTACAAGTTTTAATCTTTTTGTTTTTTTTACAAATGACTCAATAAAGAAAGCAAACAACATCATTGCATCAATTTCTTCATTAAATATTTTTTTGATATCTGGTCTTAGAATTTTTATTGCTACATCCTTAATAGTTCCATTATCATTAATTTTAGCCTTGTGAACTTGAGCTATGGAGGCCGCTGCAACAGGTTCACTTAAATCTATTATTGAATTATATGTTTCTTCACCAAGGTCTTTTTTAATTATTTCTTGTGCTTGTTTAATAGAAAAGGGTGGAAGACGATCTTGTAAATTTTCGAGTTTAGCTGAAAGTTCTTCCCCAATAATATCAGGTCTAGTTGCTAAAAATTGTCCAAGCTTTATAAATGTTGTGCCCATTGACTCTAATGAACTAGACAATCTTTCTCCTTCATTTGTATTTAGTTTTTGTGGATTGTTTTTAGAAAACGAAATTGAGAGTAATTGAAATAATATTGTTACTGCAATGGGTGGTTTTTTAAATTTTGAAGCAATACTTAAAATGTCTGACTTTGCAACTTTTCTCCCTAATTTAAATAAGGTTATAAGTTTTTTTATCATTAATATTTCCATCCACTGTGAATTGAAACAATCCCTCCAGAAAAGTTTCTGTAAGAGCAATTTTGAAATTTATTGTCTTTCATTAATTGAATTAACTCTTCCTGGTTAATAAATTGCTCTATGCTTTTAATTAAATATTCATAGGGCTCTTTTTCGCCAACAACAAATTGACCAATAATTGGAATTAATTTTGAATAATTTTTATATATAAAATCAAGATTTGAGTTTTGTATTTTAGAAAATTCCAAGCATAAGTATCTTCCACCTGGCTTTAAAACTCTGAACGCTTCAGAAAGAGCTTTAT
>Ga0181554_1003257_pt1 | contig 13848 bp, 14 predicted proteins | sample 011ome_16_FD_145602 | JGI IMG/M metagenome (GOLD analysis project Ga0181554, IMG submission 145602) | Coastal salt marsh microbial communities from the Groves Creek Marsh, Skidaway Island, Georgia - 011503CT metaG (spades assembly) | ecosystem: Environmental > Aquatic > Marine > Intertidal zone... | reverse complement strand
CTCCGCGGTCACGGGTTCGGCCGCGACGACGACGGCCATGACCTCGTCCTCGCCCGCCTCCTGCTCGGCGGCCACGGCGACGACCGCGCACTCCGCCACTGCAGGGTGACCGAGAACAGCCTGCTCGACCTCGTAGGAACTGATGTTCTCGCCGCGGCGACGCAACGCGTCCTTGAAGCGGTCGACGAAGTAGTACCAGCCATCTTCGTCGCGCTTCAGCGCATCACCGGTGTGGAACCACAGGTTGCGCCACGCCTCGACGGTGCGATCCGGCATGCCGTAATACCCCATGCTGCAGGTCCACGGGAACCTCGGCCGGACCACCAGCTCACCGATCTCCCCGACCGGGACCTCCTCGTCCGTGGCCGGGTCGACAAGTCGAATATCGAACCAGTCCGAGGCGAGCAGGCCGGCCGCACCGGCCGGGCGGTCTTCGCCGTAGGGAGAGATGATGGGAGCGGAGGTCTCGGTCAGTCCGAACACCTCGACGAACGCCTCGATCCCGAACCGCTCACGGAACTCGGCGAGAATCGAACTTGCCGTGGGTGCGGCAAAAACGCAACGGACCGGATTGTCGGCATCGTCGGGGCGGGGCGCCTGCTTCCAGATGAAATCCATCATGACGCCGATGAAGTTGGTGACCGTGACACCGTTCTCGCGGACCTGGTCGACCCACCGACTCGCGCTGAACTTCGACCGGATGACCAGGCGGGCACCAGCGACGAGTGCCGGGTAGGCCGCCATGAACTGGGCGTTGCCGTGGAACAGCGGGGTGACGGTCATGTACGTGTCATCACGCGTCAGCCGAGTCATGGACACGACCTCGTCGGCGAAGAAGTACATCTGCGCCTGGGGCATGGCCACGCCCTTGGAAGGCCCGGTCGTGCCGGAGGTGAAGAAGATCGACGCCAGGTCGGTCGCCGGAGGCACCGGGAAGTCCCGCGGCGCACCCTCGGCCAGGCGATCCCACAACTCGGCGGGCCAACCCGCGGCACGCAAGGTGTCGAGCGCCTGCTGCCCCTGGCCGCGGTCGATCACCCAGAACGCCTCGATCGAGGACAGTTCTTGGCGCAGTGCAACGAAACGGTCGGCGAAGGTGTCGTCGATGACGGCCCATCGCGGTGACGTGACCTGACCCTGGTGTCGGAGGAACTCCCCCTCGTAGGCAGTATTGATGGGAACTTCGACCAGACCGCTGATCCCCGTTCCGAGCCAGGTCCGCACGAACTGCGAGGAGTTGATCGCCATGATCAGGACCCGGTCACCCGCCTGAGCCCCGGCATCCGCGAAGGCCCCGGCGACGGCCTTCGCCTCCGCGTGCATCTGGCCGTACGTCCAGGTCCGCCCCTCCTCCGGGGCTACCAGGAACTCAGCGTCGGGCCGCTCCTGGGCACGTGTCGACAGCACGGTCGCGATGGTCCAGTCGCGTCGATCAGCGAACGTGGGAACCAGATCCTGGTACGTACGGGTCACGCAGATCCTCCGATGTCGACGGGACCACTCCCGTCATTCAGTATAACTATATACAGCAATTAGATCTCGGTGCGCGGCGTGACGGCCTTGATGGCCGGGACGACCTCGCGTCCGATGCGGCGAATGGCGGCAATCGTCTCGTCAGCGTCCATGGTCGGCCACTGCGGGCGAATCAGCAGCGGGTCGACCGGCAGGTCCGTGACCAGCTTCACCAGCTTCTCGGTGACTTCGTCCGGAGTGCCGATGACCGCGTGGTTCTCCACGGCCGACATGAACTCGTTGCGCAGGTCGGTGTCAGCCATGACATCCAGACCCTTCTCCAGGTAGGTGATGTACCGGCCCTGGGCCACGCGAGCGAACTCCATGGCCGCCTCCTCCTTGGTGTCGGCAACCAGGATGTTGCGCCGCAACGGCTGCGGACCGAAAGCCTTGCCCCGCTCCGCGAAGCCGGCGGCAACTGCGTGGTAGCGCTCCCGCACCTCGTCGACCGGAGTCTCCGGAGGGCAGGCGTAGCCGTCGGCGTACTTGCCGGCACGTACGGCGCCGGGCAGGGAGTGCGCTCCGACCCAGATCGGAAGGTGCTCCTGCAGGGGCTTCAGGTGCGGGCGCACGTTCTCGAGGGTGAAGTACTTGCCGTGGAAGGTGACCTCGTCCTGCGTCCACAGCATGCGCAGCAACTGCAGGATTTCGTCCATGCGACCCGCCCGCTGCTTGAACGGCACCCCGAGGTAGTCGAACTCCTCCGGTCGGTAACCCAGACCGAGGCCAGCGATGAACCGGCCATCGGACACCACGTCGAGTGTCGCGAGTTCCTCGGCCAGCATGACCGGGTGGTAGAGCGGCGCGATGATGATCTGGCTGGCGAGCTTGACGTCTGGGTTGACCTCCGCGGACAGTCGCGCCAACAGTGGTACCGGCTGCAGCCATCGCAGGTCCCCGTAGAGGAAGTGCTGGCCGATCACGATGTAGGTGAAACCGGCGTCCTGGGCCTCGTGAGCAATCCGGACGATGTCACGGAACTGCTGCTGGGGCGGGATGGACGCGGGGACGTCGCTGAGGAGTAGTCCGACCTGAACCATCGTTGATCTCCTTGAGTTGAAGTGGCTGTACTGGGTGACGTGGGTGTGCTAAGAGGGAAGGGTCAGCTGGGGTGGGTGGCCAGCCCGAAGGCCGTCCATCCCCCGTCGACCGGGATGACCGTGCCCGTGACGTAGCTGGCTCGGTCCGAAAGGAGGTAGGCGGCGACGTCGGCGATCTCTCGTGGGTCACCGAGGCGGTCCATCGGGATGTGTGTGAGGTACTGGTCGGCCTGCGAGTGGCCGGTGGCGATCATGGCCTTCTGCAAGGGGGTGACGATGGCACCCGGCGCGACTCCGTTGACCCGGATGCCCTGTGCTCCCCACTCGACCGCGAGAGAACGCACGAGACCATTGACCCCGGCCTTCGCCGCACAGTAAGAGGCTCGGGCCCCGAACCCCAGCAACCCCGCGATGGAACTGGTCATGACCATGCTTCCACCGGCGCCGTTCGCGAGCATGCGGGCACCAGCGACTCGAGCGCCGAGGAAGACACCGGTCAGCATGACGTCGATGAGGCGATTCCACTGTTCCAAGGGGTAGTCCACCGAGTCACCGGGGCCGATGATTCCCGCGTTTCCGACAAATCCACGCAGGGGGGCGGCCGAGTCAGCCGTGTCGACGGCAGCCACCATGACCGCCTCGTCGGTGATGTCACCCGCGACGGCCGCATGCCCCTCGCCCGGGAGACCGGAGACGACCTCGTCGAGGGCTTCGGCGTTGAGGTCCACTCCGACGACCGCCCAACCCTCCTCGGCCAGAACCGTGCACATCGCCTGACCGATGCCGCCAGCGGCACCAGTGACCACTACTGAGGGTCGATCTGCCATGCGGGCATCCCCTTCTCCTGTGCACCACCCCATCAGAGGTGGACTCACGCGATCTCCCACCTGGGTGACCACAAACTATTACAATGATAATCCTAGAATAGGCCGGGGTAGGCCTGCTGTCTGACGAATAACCGGGAGACATGATGAATTCCCTGCTTGCGACCACCACTGCGACGCCTGTTGGCACCCCCGAGGACGTCGCCCGCGCCGTGGCCGATCTCGCTGCCCAACAGGCGATTCGCAATCTCGGTGCCGTGTATTCGATGGCCGTTGACGATCACGACCTGGACACGGTGGTGGCCTGCTTCACTGCGGACGGCTCGTTCGAGAGGGCTGGGACCGTGCATCAAGGACACGATGCTCTTCGCTCCTTCTACCGGGTGATGATGGATCGGTACGCCACCACCTTGCACACGGTGCACTCCCATGTGGTGTCGGTGGCCGGCGAAACCGCGACCGGCGTGATCACCGGCCACGGCGAGCTCGTCCTGGACCGCACCTTGATGATGGCGGCGTACCGCTACGAGGATTCCTACGCCGTCCATGAGGGCCGCTGGTGCTTCTCGTCCAGGTCGCTTTCGTTCATGTACGTAGTGCCCTTCGAGGCGATGGCCACCTCTTTCGGTGATCGCCGAAGGATCCGCTGGCCCGAGCAGGCGTGGGCCGATGCCGAACTACCGGAGTCCCTGCCCAGCTGGGATCGCTGACCCCCGCAGGGGCGCTTCTCCCCATCCTCGCGAGTGGCCACTCGCCGCAAACGTACGGGCAGTGACCACTCGCGCGGAAGCGTCAGCGGGAGACCAGCGGCTTGCCGCCCCACTCGCGTGCGGACTCGGGCAGTTCCACGACACCCTCGACCATGATGCGCTTGTCACTGAGCAGGACGATGTCGTCGCGCTCGACGATGGTGTCCTCGTACCGACCCACGATCATCGTGGTGCGATCGGACCGCACGAAGACGGCGTTGAAGTACGCCCGCCCACGAATGGACCCGTCGGCCTCCCGAATCGCCATGATGTTGCTGATGTAGTGACGAGACGCGCTGAAGTCCCCGCTCCAACTATTGCGGTACACCTCCACGAACGCCTCGTGGCCGGGGATCTCGACACCACCGCGAGTGATGGTGATGTCTTCGGTGATGATCGAGTCCAGGAGGTCGAAGTCCCCCTGATCGACGGCCCAGGCGTAAGTCGCGTAGAGCCGTTCCACTTTGACCTGCAGTGCTGCATCGACGTGGAGCATGTCAGTGTCCTCTCATTTCGCTGTCTGCCCGCCGTCGATCGGCAGGGCAATGCCGGTGATGAAGCCAGCGTCGTCGCTGGCCAGGAATGCGGCGGCCCCGGCGATCTCCTCCGGAGTGGCCGGACGCTGCATGGGGATGACGGACACGAATCCCGACATCAGGTCTTGGACATCGGCTCCTGGGTCGCGGCCGAAGAACTGCGGCAGCATCGGTGTGTCGACCGGCCCCGGGCACAGGACATTGACGCGAATGCCGTCGGTGGCCGTCGCCAGGGCGAGCGAGCGGGTGTACGAGACCACCGCCCCCTTGGTCAATGAGTACAGCGGGCTCAACGGCGAGCCGACGAGCGCCGCGGTAGAAGCCAACAGCGTGATGGAGCCCTTGCCGCCTGCTCGCCGCAGGAGTGGGAGGGCCAGGGTGGAGGCGAAGAACGCCGAGCGGACGTTGACGTCGATACTGCGGTCGAATTCCTCCTCTGAGACCTCCAGGCCGCCAGCGCCCGGCATACCGACCTGGGAGTGCAGCACGTGCAGCACCCCGTGCTCCGCCTCGATCCGTCCGTAGAGCTCGGCGATGCTGGCCGTGCTTACCGCATCGACGGCGACGCCGATGGCGTCCCCTCCGGTATCGCGCACCTCGGCGGCCGCGTCGTCAGCCGCTGCAGCATTCAGGTCAGCGATGTAGACGAAGGCACCCTCGGCAGCGAAGCGGCGACTGATCGCCAGCCCCATGCCCGAGGCGCCACCCAGGACCGCAGCGACCCGTCCCTCCAGTCGCCCGCTCACAAGGATGTCCGTTCCGATGAGATCCGATCGCCCATGGGTGAGTAGAAGCCGACCAGGAAGTGGTCCAGATCGATAGCGTCGGACACGGGAACCAGCGGCTCGCGCCCTTCGGCGAGCGCCTCGGCCCGCTGCCCACGGGACCAGCGAAACTGCTGGTAGGCAACGTCCAACTTGTCCTCGGGGACCTCATAGATGGCCAAGTACCGATAGGGCATGGCCGGCGCATCAGCGAGATCGGCGAGTTGGAATCGCCGGCCAGACGCGAACCCGTCGAGTTTGTTGATCGTGTCGTGGATATGAACCCTGGAGTACCAGTCGTTGTAGTCGTCTTCGCGCCCCGGCAAGGCATTGCTCAGGACCACCATGAGATGGCAGGCATCAGCCCCCATCAAGACTGATCCTCCTTGGACTGCTCCTTGCCGCGACCATCACCCGGCATGCGCCGGGAGTCATGACTGGATGAGATGCCCACCGGCTTCACCTGCAGCACTACCCGCTTAGGACTGTCGAGTAGCCGAACGAAAGCCATGGGATCCGTGGGCTGGAGTCGACTCGCGATCGCGTACAGCATCGGATCGAGGACCTCCTTGTCACGATGGACGATCGCGACGCCCTTGATGGCAAGCATCTGGCGTCCAGGGGTATCCGTTCCGGCATTGCTCACCACTACGGTGACCCGCGGGTCAGCCGAAAGCGATGAGACCTGCGTGCGGTCCATCACGGACGTGATCCAGATATCGCCGTCCTGGTAGAGGAAGCTCATGATCACACCAGACGGCCACCCCCCTGGCCGGGCGAAGATGAAGGTGCACTCCGTCTGGGTGTGAAGTAGGTGAACCCGATCCTCGTCCAGCAATGTCACCCCGGACAGGTCTTCGACATCATCAATTCCGAACCGCCCCATCGCTCCTCCATTCGCTCGCGTGCTGACCGGAGTCACTCGCTCCGCTTGCCTATTTATGATATTGGTAGGTATGAATAGTCACAAGGGGCTTTTCCGAACCCCGTTCCATCGTGGCCAGCACGAGTCACCGAGCAGACAGGATCACCATGAGCGCACCGGTCATCGTCGAGGCGGTACGCACGCCCATGGGAAAGGGCAAGGAGGGTGGAGCCCTCAGCAGCGTCCACGCCGTGGACCTGTTGGCAACGACGCTGCGGGCTGTGGTCGACCGCACCGGAATCGATCCCGGATCCGTCGATGACGTCCTCGTCGGCTGCGTCTCCCAGGCCGGTGAACAGTCCGCTACCCCAGGTCGTCAGGCACTGCTCGCTGCCGGATTTCCCGAGCACGTTCCTTCCGTCTCCATCGAGCGCAAGTGTGGAAGCGGCCAGCAGGCTGTCGACTTCGCTGTGCAGGGCGTAGCCGCCGGGGCGTACGACCTCGTGATCGCGGCCGGAGTGGAGTCGATGAGCCGGGTACCCATGGGGTCGGCCCGCATGGGAGCCGATCCGTTTGGCCCCGGAGTGCGGGCTCGCTACCCCCGGCTGGTGTCACAGGGACTGGCGGCGGAACTCGTCGCACAGAAGTGGGGACTGAGCCGGGCGGATCTGGATGAGTACTCCGCTCGCTCACATGCGCGCGCCGCGGCTGTCGCCGACGCTGGTGGCTTCGATGCCGAGATCATCTCGGTCACCACACCCGACGGCACGGTGGTCACCCGTGACGAGACGATCCGACGCGGAACCACCGCGGAGAAGCTCGCGGGGCTGAAAGCCGCGTTCGAGAACGACGCCAACCGTGCGCTTCTCCCCGAGATCGACGAGTGGATGATCACGGCCGGCAACTCCTCCCAGATCACCGACGGAGCTGGGGCCATTCTGGTCACCAGCGAGGAGACGGCCCGGGCGCTGGGGCTGCGGCCACGCGCCCGCATCCTCGCCTCGGCCGTCGTCGGTGACGACCCGACGCTCATGCTCACCGGCCCGATCCCTGCCACGCACAAGGTGCTGGCCAAGGCGGGCCTGTCGATTTCCGACATCGATGCCATCGAGGTCAACGAGGCGTTCGCACCGGTGCCGCTCGCGTGGCAGGCCGAATTCGGCGTGGCCGAGGACCGCCTCAACCCGTGCGGCGGCGCTGTCGCTCTCGGCCACCCGCTGGGGGCCTCCGGGGTGCGTTTGATGACCACGCTCCTGCACCACCTCGAGCGCACCGGCGGCCGCTACGGCCTGCAGACCATGTGCGAGGCCGGTGGCATGGCGAATGCTGCGATCATCGAGCGGCTCGACTGACCCGTCACGAACACGCTTGCCTAGGACACATCCCTACGACGCATCCCTGACGTCTCACCCGATGACCTCACACCCCTCACCAGAATTCGTAGCACGACCAAGAAGAAGGAGCTGTGCGTGAACCTGACAGGAGCCTCCGCAGTCGTGACCGGTGGAGCATCCGGCCTCGGCCGAGCCGCCGTCACCGCCCTCGCCGCCCGAGGCGTCGAAGTGGTCATCCTCGACCTGCCGTCCTCGGCCGGTGCCGAGGTGGCCGCCGAGATTGGGCCGAACGTCCAGTTCGCTGCCGGTGACGTCACCGACCCGGTCACCGTCGATGCCGCGATGGACGCTGCCGTGGGCCGCGGACCTCTGCGCGCACTCGTGCACTGCGCAGGCAAGGGTGGCACGGTTCGTCTCGTGGACCGCGACGGCAATCCCGGTGATCTGGAGATGTACGAATCCCTCGTCCGGCTGAACCTGGTCGGTACCTTCAACGTGCTGCGGCTCGCCGCAGCACGCATGGCGGCCAATGAGCCCGTCGACGGCGAACGCGGCGCCTGCGTGCTCACGGCTTCGGTCGCAGCCTGGGAAGGCCAGATCGGACAGATTCCCTACGCCTCGGCCAAGGCCGGTGTCGTCGGCATGACGCTGGTCGCCGCTCGTGACCTCGCCCAGCGGCTGATCCGCGTGTGCAGCATCGCTCCCGGGATCTTCGACACCCCCATCCTGTCCCGGTTCTCCGACGAGATCCGCGCCGGCCTCGCGGCTCAGGTTCCCAACCCCGCCCGGATGGGACAGCCAGAGGAGTTCGCCATGCTGGCCATGCAGATTCTCGACAACCCGTATCTGAACGGCGAGACGATCCGTCTCGACGGTGCCATCCGGATGTCTCCGCGATGAGCGCCCTGGTCGAGGTCGAGGACGGTGGCGGTGTTCGGGTCATCACGATCAACCGTCCCGAGGCGCGCAACTCCATCAATACCGCCACCGCCGAGGCGATCGGAGCAGCCATCGACGAGCTGGACGCCCGGGATGACTTGACCATCGGCATCCTCACCGGCGCGGGAGGCACCTTCTGCGCCGGCATGGACCTCAAGGCCTTCCTGGCCGGTGAACGCCCCTCCATTCCCGGCCGCGGATTCGCCGGCATCGTCGAAGGGCCGCCCCAGAAACCGATCATCGCTGCCGTCGAGGGATACGCCCTCGCCGGGGGGTTCGAGATCGCTCTCGCCTGCGACATCATCGTGGCGTCACGCACCGCGAAGTTCGGACTTCCGGAGGTCAAGCGCGGACTGGTTGCCGCTGGCGGTGGGCTGCTTCGACTGCCGCAGCGGGTGCCCTACCACCTGGCGATGGAATGGGCGTTGACCGGTGACTTCGTCGATGCGGAACAGGCGTACGCCGCGTCCCTGGTGACGCACCTCGCCGAGCCGGGTGAGGCGCTGGCGGTGGCCCGCGCCGTTGCCGACAAGATCGCCGCGAACGGACCTCTGGCCGTGCGCGCGACGAAGCAGATCATCGTCGAGGCACCGTATTGGGGTGCCGACGACCGCTTCGACCGACAGCGCTCGATAAGTGAACCCGTCCGCGCTTCGGAGGACGCCCGCGAGGGGGCGCTCGCGTTCACCGAGAAGCGTGCTCCTCAGTGGAAAGGTCGATAATCCCCGATCCTTCCACCGTCAGGATCGCCATTTCGCAGCGACCTGACCAGTGACCTACTGCGGGGGTGGGAACTGGGGCTTGCGCTTCTCCAGAAAGGCAGTTGCGCCCTCGACCATGTCGGGGCTCCCGATGGCCTGGACGAGCATGCCCAGACCCGTGCTGAACGAGTCGCGGGCGTCGTTCCACCACACGTTCGAACTGATCTTGGTGATCTCCAGATAGCGCGCGCTCAGCACGGACAGTTCGGCCACGAGATCGTCGACGGCCCGCTCCAACGCGTCGTCGTCCACCACAGCGTTGACCAGGCCAAGCTCCAGCGCCTGGTCGGCCGAGTACCTGCGGCAGAGCATGGCCATCTCCTTGGCCCGCTTCTCCCCGATCTGGATGGACAGCACGTTGGTGGCCCCGGTCACCGGCGCGCTCCCGACCCGCGGCCCGGTTTGCCCGAAGGTCGCGGATCGGGCGGCGATCGCGAGGTCGCAGGCCACCACGAGTTCGTTGCCGCCTCCAGCCGCCGCACCGTTGACCGCCGCAATGACCGGGCGTGGGCACCGACGGATCGCGTCGAACAACCGCAGGGAGTTCTCGTACATCTCTCGCATGGCGCCCGGTGTTGGTTCGGCGAGTGAGGTCAGCGCGCCACCGGCGCAGAAGCTTCCCTCACTGCCGGTGATGACGACGGCACGGGACGCCGATGCCGCATCGATGGCGGCGACCATGGTCCGCGACATGTCCGGGTCGAAGGCATTGCGCCGTTCGGGCCGGTTCAGTCGGATCCACGTCGCGTCGCCGCGCTGTTCGACGATCACGTCCATGCGTGCCCTCCTTGACCCCTGCGTTGCCTCTGCGTCCTGCTGCGTCCGTCACGTCTGCGGTCACCTACCGGCGGCTGCTGTGCCGGTCCATGTCCTTCCAGCCCAGCGCATCGTCGGCGATGAGCAGTGCCTGGATGTTCGCTGATCCCTCGCCGGTCTGCCACAGTTTGGCGTAGTTCAGGTAGATGCTGATGGGGAACTCGTCGCTGAAGGCGTAGCCACCGAAGATTTCGGCCGTCTTCTGCGCCGATCGATTGCAGGCCTCGCCGGCGAAGTACTTGGCGATGGTTGCCTGCCGCGTGGCCGACTCCCCCGCGTCGTAGCGGCGTGCCGCCTCCTGAACCAGAGCCCGGGAGGCCGCCACATCGCAGGTCATGTCGGCTATGTGCTTCTTGATCATCTGGAAGGAGCCGATGGGCTCCCCGAACGCCTCCCGCTCGTTGGCGTAGGTGACCGAAGCATCCCGGCAGGCTGCAGCCAGCCCGACCTGTCGGCTGGCGAGGCAGAGCCGGCCGTAGTCCATCGCGTTCATGGCCACGACAAAGCCTTGACCGACCTCGCCGAGGACATTCGCGGCCGGCACACGGACGTCGTCGAGTGTGACCGAGGTCGTCGGCATCAACGATCCCAGCACTCGGCACGGCACCCGCTGGGTATCGAAGCCCGGGGTCGATGTCGGCACCACGAAGGCTGTGACTCCCTTGTGGCCGGCCTGCGGGTCGGTCTTCGCGTACACGATCGCCACGTCAGCGACGTTGGCGTTGGTGATCCACATCTTGGATCCACGGAGAACGAAATCATCGCCGTCGCGGACGGCCCGGGTGCGCATCGCCCCGAGGAAGTCCGAACCACCGTCCGGTTCCGTCATCGCGTTGGCGCCCAGGAGCTCACCGGCTACCAGACCCGGGACATACTGCTCGGCGATCTGCGCCGACCCCCAGTTGGCGATGGTGAGGGGCACGGTCGCGGCCTGCAGATTCATCGACGCCGACAGGGGCGGATACACCCATGCCAGGGCATCAGCCACGGCCGCCAACGCCTGGTAGCCCGCCTCATTACCGCCGTAGACCTCGGGGATGGTGCAGCCGAAGAATCCCATCTCCCCCATCTGTCGGTAGAGGTCTCGGGGGAACTCTCCGGCTTCCTCCAGTTCCCGGATCCGCGGACGGACCTCGCTCACGCCCCAGTCGCGCACCAGCGCACCGAGCTCCGCCGCCGCCTGGGCTTTCTCGTTGACATCTGCTGTATCGGATTCCCGAACATCAGCCGAGCCGGCCATCGCACCTCCCACACACTCTCGAATCTACGTTCACACCGCATGCCAAGCAGACCTTCTCGCTTGCACACCGCAGAGCTGTTACCCCGCTAGCATGACTATTTCAGGACATTAATAATCATGATTCGTCTGTCTCGACATCAGTACCCATACGGGAGTGTGACGTGCTCCCGCGCACGGAGGAGGGAATGTGAGCGACGTCTCACGCATGAATGGGCAGATCGGCGCCCCGGTCCAGCGAGCACCCAAGGCCGCGATGCTGATCGCCCAGCGCATCATCCAGGACATCAGCCATGACGGTTTCACAGCGGGCGACCTCCTGCCTCCCGAACGCACGATGATCGATGTCTACCAGACCGGCCGAGGCACCCTCCGAGAGGCGCTGCGCTTCCTGGAGTTCCAAGGCGTCATCGCCTTGAAGCCCGGCCCGCGAGGCGGGCCGGTTCTCCTCAATCCCGATGCCTCGCACCTGGCCAGCACCCTGGTCCTGCTGATGCAGGTCAACCACGCCCCCTTCCGCGAGATCGTCCAGGTACGCAGCGCCGTCGAGCCGATGATCAGTTATCTCGCCGCACAGAACATGACGAAGGCGCACCTGACCGAACTCGAAGGCACCATCACCCAGATGCGCGACGACATCGACCATCAGCCGTCGTTCCTCAATGCCAACAAGCGGTTCCACGACGTCATCGCCTGGTCATCCGGCAACACCTTGTTCGGCTACCTGATTGACTCACTCCTGGAAATCATGGACGGCACCGTGGTCGGCGTCGACTATCCCGGCCACCGTCGCACCGCCATCCTCAACGCCCACGAGGACATCTACTTCGCCTTCCGTGACAACGACCCTGACGCAGCCCAACAGCGCATGCGCGAACACATCGACGCCTACGAGCGCTACGTACGCAAGAAGTTCCCGGATGTCCTGAATCAGGTCATCCCTTGGTCTCCGACCACGTAGGAAGTTCGACCGGCACCGTTGACACCCGTACAGGGACCTCCTAGCCTTCTGAATTAATCATTATCAGAGATAGGAGTTGGACTGTGGTGGAGTCTTCTCTGGACAGCGATCTCACTGCCTTCTTCACCGCAGACCCTGAGGCGATCGCTTGGCCCTACGACCTCTACGAGCGGCTGCGTGCCGCCGGAGGTGTCGTGCGGTGGGAGTCCGGACCTGCCACGGTGGCCACGAAGTATGCGGACGTCAAGGCCGTCATGGGCGGCAATCACCCCACCCTGCAGAACGCCTACCGGTATGGCGAGCTCGCCGAGGGAACGATCGCCCGACTGCCGCTCGACCAGCACGAGGTCTTCTTCAAGGTGCTCGACTTCGAGAGCAACTTCCTCAGCCGCCATGAGGGTGATGAACACGCACGGCTACGCAAGATCGCCTCACGAGCCTTCACTGCGCGCCGGATCGAAGAACTCCGCTCCTCGATCCAGCAGCATCTCGATGACCTGATCGATGAGATGCTGCGCAAGCCCGACCCGGACATCAAGCGTGACCTCGCCGACCGCCTCCCGGTGCGCGTGATCATCGATCTCATCGGTGTGCCCCAGTCCGACCGCGACCAGATTTGGGAGTGGTCGGAGGCCATCAGTCGACTGTTCAGCCTCGACGAGGCGAGCCTGGCTGCCGCCGACGCCGCCATCGAAGACTTCCGCGGCTACGTGGCCCAGACGGTAGCGCAGCTTCGGGAGACCGGTGAGGGCCCGGCGCTGGCCAAGGCCATGCTCCAGTCTCGGGACGATGCCGTCCTGACCGAGGACGAGTTGGTCGCCATGTACCTGCTCATCCTGTTCGGTGGGAGCGAGACAACGACGAACTTGCTGGGCAACGGATTCCTGGCTCTGCAGAAGCATCGCCAGGCATGGGACGAGCTCGTCGAACATCCCGAGTTGCTGCGCGGAGCCATCGAGGAGATGCTGCGCTACGACTCTCCGCACCACTACCTGCCGCGTGTGGTCGCCGAGGACTTCGAACTCAACGGCGTGCCCCTCACCGCGGGCCAGACCCTCATCATCGTGCAGGGCGCGGCGAACCGTGACCCGTCCGTCTTCGCCGACCCGGATGTCTTCGACATCCATCGAAAGAACTCCGGAGACCACCTCAGCTTCGCCTATGGTCCGCACTTCTGTCTGGGTGCTGCTCTGGCGCGACTCGAGGCTGAGATCTTCTTCTCCACTCTGCTGCGTCGATTCCCCGACGCACGGCTTCTGACCGAGGACATGACGTACCGGGGGAGCGCGATGCTGAGAGCCATCACGTCGCTCCCCACGGATCTCGGCCCTGACCGTGGGTGAGTCCCCCTATCGACTGCAAGAGGCGCTAGGAGACACCTCAGACCGTGTTGCCCTGATCCACGGTGAGCACCACCTGTCCTATGCCGATCTGGACGCCCGGGCGGATCGGGTGGCCGAAGCGCTCGGGGCCAGTGGCCTTGGCCCGGGGGCCAGACTCGCTGTTCTGG
>Ga0181554_1003250_pt1 | contig 13862 bp, 10 predicted proteins | sample 011ome_16_FD_145602 | JGI IMG/M metagenome (GOLD analysis project Ga0181554, IMG submission 145602) | Coastal salt marsh microbial communities from the Groves Creek Marsh, Skidaway Island, Georgia - 011503CT metaG (spades assembly) | ecosystem: Environmental > Aquatic > Marine > Intertidal zone... | reverse complement strand
TTCTCTTTGGCCTGCGCAGACCACCGGTCGGTGGCTTCGGGGGCGATGCTGGCGAGGAGGTCGTGGTTAGCGGCCCGGTCGCGTGCGCGGACGGCAAGATCATCTGAGCCCCGACGGTAAGTCGCACCGACACTCCACACGGCGCCCGCGCGGGTCAGAAAGTGCGGTACGTAAACGCCACTCAACCGTTTGGGCGTGACCCGCGATGGACTGTCTGTGCCCATTTGGCTGGGCCCCAGGGTGATCTGCCCCGCAACGGGACGGAGACCGAGCGCCGGTGTCTCCAATAAGTACGGTGCCGCATGGGCGTTGGCAACGACCACATGAGACACTGCCGAGAGGACGGCACCCGTTGTTGAGAGAAGGTTCCAGTGCCGAGTGACGTCGTCAAAATGCAAGCGCGTAATTGGCGTTTGGGTGCACAGTTCGAGCGAGGTGAGTGCCCTTGCGTGATTCAGCCACGCGTCAATCAGGCAAGCCGGTTGGATGATATGAGCCAGGTCGACGCCTTGCAAAACAGGGGGCTGATGGAGGTCGCCACGTTCGTAGTTTTCGACCGATGTAGCGACCCAACCATGACCGTCAGGCAGGTAGGTTTGCAGGTGGCTACGGGTGACAGACAGCCCTTGCGCCGTCAGCCGGCTAAGCGGTGTGGGCTGAGTCGTATGGTGCGGGCTGAGCATGCCCACAGGAAGGGCGGAGGCACCGCTCGCTGGGTTGTCACCGGACTCGTAAACCGTGATGCGCCAACCGAGCTTGGCCAGCGCAACCGCAGTCGCCGCGCCCGCCAGTCCGCAGCCGATGATGGCGGCGTGTGGCGACGACCGTCCCAGCACGGGGGAGCTTAACTTTGGGTGGGCGGGACGTAGCCTTGCGCGGCGTCAGCGCCGTCACCGAAGAAGTGATTTTCCATTTGACGTGCCAAATATTGCCGCGCACGCGCGTCTGCCAGGTTGAGTCGGTTCTCGTTTACCAGCATGGTTTGGTGTTTCAGCCAATCCGCCCATGCTTGTTTACTCACGTTGAGCCACAGCTTTTTGCCTAGCTCCCCCGGGTAAGGCGGGAAGTCCAATCCCTCAGACTCAACCCCCAATTTGATGCAATTAACCATCCGTGTCATGAAGCGACTTCCTTTAATCAATGGCGTTACTGTACCAACAATTCAGGTTCCGCTAATGAAAGACCGGCATTTCCATTCATGAAGCTCGTAGCCATTACCATAGGGGGGTTAACTAAATTACAAGACGAGATTCAGGAGACGCCATGCAGCCCCTTTTTGCCATAGAGACCCAACAAGCGCGATGGGCACGTCGCTTAAGCGGTGTGATTGCGCTGTGGTGCTTTGGCTTGCTGGCTTGTGGCTTTTACCTACAGCACGTTTCGGGCCTTGAACCCTGTCCTATGTGTATCGTGCAGCGCTATGCGCTCATCCTGACATTGGTTTTTAGTGCCTTTGCCGCCTACACCAAAGGCAGCGGTGCGCGGGGCCTGTGGATGATCCTGGCAGCCTTGTTCGCGGTTGGGGGTGCATTTGTAGCGGCACGCCAGAGCTGGTTGCAGTGGTATCCACCAGAGATCTTCTCGTGCGGACGTGACTTCTACGGCATGATCGAAGCGTTCCCCGTGCAAAAAGTGATCCCCATGCTGCTCAAAGGTAGTGGGGATTGCACCGCGGTCGATTGGACGTTTTTGGGGTTGTCCATCGCCAACTGGTCGTTCATCAATTTCGTGGCGATGGTCGGCGCCATCATTTTGGTGTGGCGGCGCGGGCGTCGCGCTTAAAGCTTTTTCAAGAACACCTTGCTGCGCCGATCCCAGTTGTATTTGCTTTTTCGTGCCTCGGGTAGCGAATCGGGGGCGACTTCAACAAATCCCCGCTTGATGAACCAGTGCATGGTGCGGGTGGTGAGAACGAAGATACTTTTCAGACCCAAGGCCCTTGCCCGTTGCTCGATACGCTTGAGGAGCCGCTCGCCGTCCCCCTGCGCTTGGCTGTGCGGCGAGACGGTTAACGCGGCCATCTCACCCGTGCGCTCCTCGGGGTAGGGGTACAGCGCGGCGCAACCGAAAATCACCCCGTCGTGCTCAATGATCGTGTAATTCGCGGCGTCGCGCTCAATTTCGGTACGGTCGCGCTTGACCAGCACGCCTTCTTTTTCGAGCGGCTCAATCAAGGCCAAGATACCGCTGACATCGTCAATCGAGGCTTCGCGCAGGCTTTCTAATTTTTCGTCGACCACCATGGTGCCAATGCCATCGTGGGTGTAAATCTCCAGCAGGGGCGCACCGTCGACTGCGAAGGGCAGGATATGGCTGCGCTCGACGCCCGCCTCGCAGGCCTGCACACAGTAGCGCAGGTAAAAACTGGTGTCGCTTGGCTGGTCCGCCTTGGGCAGGCTGTTGAGGATCGCCTTGGCTTGGGCCAATGGCAATTCGGTTGTGATCGCAGTTTCAGGGTCGTTGAGGTCGGCGTGAAGACCCGGAATTTCCGTCAGGAACATCAGCTTGTCCGCCTGCAGCGCGATAGCGGTCGCTGTGGCGACGTCCTCCATGGCCAAGTTGAAGGCCTCACCGGTTGGGGAGAAGCCAAAGGGCGACAGAAGCACCAAAGCGCCCATGTCGAGCGCGCTTGCAATACCGTGGGCATCTACCTTGCGCACCATGCCTGAGTGCATGAAATCAATGCCATCGACCAACCCAATGGGGCGCGCCGTGATGAAGTTGCCTGAGAGTACACGCACTTTCGCACCGGCCATGGGCGTATTGGGCAGCGCTTGGCTAAACGCGGCTTCAATCTCATAGCGCAGCTGTCCCGCGGCTTCTTGAGCGCAATCCAACGCCACCGAGTCAGTAATGCGGGTCCCCATTGCAAAGGCAGCGGAGTGTCCTTTAGCAGCCAGCTGTTCGTTCACCTGGGGGCGAAAGCCGTGCACCAAGACGATGCGAACGCCCATGCTTTGAATCAGTGCCAAGTCCTGCACAATGCTGGGGAGCTTACCCGCTGCGATGGCTTCACCGGCCAGTCCAACGACCAGCGTCTTACCCCGGTGCATGTGAATGTAGGGGGCTACAGACCGAAACCAAGGAACAAATGTGAAGTTGAAAACGTCAGACATGGCAGCGCGCTGGGGTGGTTGATTGAAACAAATATCGCCCCCGGTGAAGGGCCCACTGAAGTCATAAGGATAATCGTTCCTTGTTCACTTTTACATTTGTGTTTGAAACTCGGGTTTTACGTTGGATTTAAAGCTAAATTTTCCTGAATCGCTGCCGGTCAGCGCGAAGCGCGAAGAGATCATGGCGCTCATGCGGGCACATCAAGTGGTCGTCGTCTGTGGCGAGACAGGCTCGGGTAAAACCACACAGCTACCCAAAATGGCGCTGGCGCTCGGGCGCGGGCGCATCAACGGCGGCAAACTGATCGGGCACACCCAGCCCCGAAGGATTGCTGCCAGTAGCGTCGCGAAGCGCATCGCGACAGAGCTAAACACCCCATTGGGGGAGGTGGTCGGCTACAAGGTTCGCTTCCAAGATCGCCTTTCTCGGGACGCATCCGTGAAGCTCATGACGGATGGGATTTTGCTGGCGGAGACCCAAACCGATCCGCTTTTAAAGGCCTACGACACCATCATCATCGATGAGGCGCATGAACGCAGTCTCAATATTGATTTCTTGATGGGCTACCTGCGTCAGCTGCTGCCGCGGCGACCCGACCTGCAGGTGATTGTGACTTCAGCAACCATTGATGCGGATCGGTTTGCGCAGTACTTCGCGTCCCGCAAAGGTCCCGCGCCCATCGTGCAGGTCTCTGGTCGAACTTATCCGGTAGAGATTCGCTGGCGACCTTTCGAAGAGTCAAAAGATAGCGACCTCAATACAGCCATCGCAGATGGAGTGGACGAGTTGTGGCGTGGTGGTGGACACGCCAGTCAGGGTGATATTTTGGTTTTCTTACCAGGTGAGCGTGAAATCCGCGAGGCGACAGACCACCTGCGCAAGCACCTCAGCCATCAACCGGTGTTGCGCGACACGGAGATCCTTCCGCTGTTTTCGAGACTGAGCCAAGCTGAGCAGGACCGTGTGTTTGAAACCGGTGGACGCCGTCGTGTGGTGCTGGCAACCAACGTCGCAGAAACGTCTTTGACGGTGCCCGGTATCCGCTTCGTGATCGACGCAGGAACGGCGCGAGTCAAGCGTTACAGCTACCGCCAAAAAGTCGAGCAGCTGTTGGTGGAGCCCATAAGTCAAGCGGCTGCGAACCAGCGGAGTGGTCGTTGCGGGCGCGTTGCTGATGGCATCGCTATTCGTCTTTACGATTCGGCCGCATTTGCCGCACGACCGGCGTATACCGACCCCGAAATTTTACGAAGCTCGCTCGCTGCCGTCATCTTGCGGATGAAGTCGCTGCACCTGGGCGATATTGAGCAATTCGCATTCATTGATCCACCGCCGAGGCGTGCGGTTGTTGACGGTTATCAATTGCTCAATGAGCTTGGCGCCGTTGATGATGAGAATGTGCTGACCCCGCTTGGTATGCAGTTGGCGCGCTTGCCTTTGGACCCCAAGGTCGGTCGCATGATCCTAGAAGCGAAGCAGCGAGGCGCTTTGGCCGAGGTCATGGTCATCGCGGCTGCACTTTCGCTGCAGGATGTGCGTGATCGTCCAATTGACAAGCAGGCGCAGGCGGATCAAGCCCATAAAAAGTTCGATGACGAGCGCAGTGAGTTTTTGGGCACCTTACGGTTATGGGCATGGATGCTGCGTGCCCGTGGCGGCATGAATCATGACGCGTTGCTGAGCGCCTGGGTCAGTGGTCCTAAAACAAGCACGCCACCCGGACAAACGTTAAGTGGGAAGAACGCGCACCTGCGTCCCGAGCAACGACGTCCGAAAGCAAACCAAACCGCTACGACGGCTGGCGCTGAACCAGAGACACACAAGTTGTCGAACCGTCAGTATGAGCAGGTGCTGCGTGATCAATACATCAACGTTCGTCGCGCGCGTGAGTGGCGTGACGTTTACAGCCAACTGCATACCGTCGTCGCAGAACACGGCTGGAAGTTAAACGACAAGCCCGCGGGGTACGAGGCATTGCACCTGTCGCTGCTCTCTGGCTTACTGGGAAATGTCGGTTGCAAGAGCGATGCTGAGGATTGGTATTTAGGCGCTCGAGGAATTAAGTTTTACGCCCATCCAGGCGCGAATCTGAGCAAGAAGGCCGGCAAGTGGGTGGTTGTCGCTGAACTGGTCCAGACAGCGCGACTATTCGGACGTGGTATCGCCGCCATTGACCCCAAGTGGCTGGAGGAGGTTGGTGCCCATTTGTTGAAGCGGCAACTGCTCGAGCCGCATTGGGAGAAAAAATCTGCGCATGTTGTGGCCCTAGAGCGAGCCACGCTCTACGGACTAACGGTTTACAGCCAACGGCGTGTGCGTTACGACCGCATTGACCCAGAGACCGCAAGGACGATCTTCATTCGCGATGGACTGGTGGGCGGGGCCTACGATTGCCGCTTGCCTTTTCTGGCTGCAAACCAGCGTCTGATCAAGGAAGTATTGGACCTTGAGCACAAATCCCGGCGTCAAGATGTGTTGGTTGATGACGCGTTGATTGAGGCGTTTTATGACGCACAGTTACCCGCTGACGTGTTCAGCGGCGACACACTGGAGCGCTGGTATCGTGTAGTCGCCAAGCAAGACCCCAAGTGCCTCTATCTGACCCGTGAAACCTTGATGCGCCACGAGGCCAGTGGCGTTACGCATCAGGCCTTTCCCAAGCTGCTGCGTGTTGGCGGCGTGGATTGTCCTGCGACTTACCTGCACGAACCCGGTGATGCCAAAGATGGCGTGACTGTCGAGGTACCGATATTTGCGTTAAACCAGGTAGACCCTGCGCGGTGTGAGTGGCTGGTGCCGGGGTTGTTGAAAGAAAAAATACAAGGTTTGCTGAAGAGTTTGCCGCAGAAGCCCCGGGCACGTTTGGTGCCTATCCCCCAAACCGCAGCTGAAATGGCCGTTACGCTCTCGGGCCCCGACACATTTGGGCAAGGTTCGTTGATCGAGGTTTTGACCGCTCAAATCAAAGCGAAGACGGGATTGGACGTAAAGACCACCGACTTGAAGCCTGATAGTCTCAGTCCGCATTTGTTAATGAATATTCGGGTAGTGGATGCGCACGGACGTCAGTTGGGCATGGGACGTCACATCGCCACCCTGAAGGCCCAATTGGGCGGGCAGGCGCGCGGCGCTTTTCAAGCGTTGGCACAACTCAAGCTGGCTAAATTACCTCCAGCCCCTGAGGTGTCAAACTCGCCGACAGGGGGTGCACCACCTGCCAAATCAAGCGACGCCAAACTAGCCGCTCAGTCCACTGTGGATACCGACAACCGCAGCTACGGTGGCGTGGTGTGGGACAGTTCCGCTCGCTACACCAATTGGAGTTTTGGAACGTTGCCTGAGTTGATGGAGATTCGACAAGGGCAACAAACTTTGGTTGGCTTTCCTGCACTCGTTGATAAGCACGATGCGGTCGCCATTGAAGTCTTTGACGAGCCTGATGTGGCAGCGCGTCACCACCGTCTCGGTTTGTTACGGTTGTTTGCCTTTCAAATCAAGGATGCGCTCAAATACCTCGAAAAAAACATACCTGATTTACAGGCCATGTCCGTCGCCTACATGTCGCTGGGTACAGCCGAAGCGCTACGGACACAGATTATCGAAGTGGCGCTGGACCGCGCGTTTTTACAGGCGCCGCTGCCGCAAGATGCAACCGCATTTGCCGCGCGCATTGGCGAGGGGCGAGGGCGTCTGACATTAATTGCCAATGAAGTCGCGCGCGCATGCGGCGATGTGTTGAGTGCGTATAGCAAAGTACAACGAAAGCTACGCGATGCCAAAAACATGGCGACTGTCGTACAGGATGTTGAGCAGCAACTGGCGCGCATCATGCCAAAAGATTTTGTGCGTCAAACCCCTGCGACGGACTTACCGCATCTCACCCGCTATCTGAATGCAATTCTGGCGCGCATTGATAAAGCGCGATCTGATCCCGCACGAGATGCGACGCAGGCCCGTGAGGTGCAGCGGCTTGAGCAGTCGTTTTATCGATTGGTTGCCCAACGCAATGGCCAGCTCGATGAGGCGTCTCAGCATTTCAAGTGGCTACTAGAGGAATTACGCGTTGGCCTGTTCGCGCAGGAACTGCGCACACGGCAACCGGTTAGCGTTAAACGACTGGAAAAAGCGTTGGCCCTTTTGCAGACCTAACGCAATCGCCACAGTGGGTCAGATGCCGTAATTTTCACCGTCGCCAGCCATGGCTTTGGCAATCAAGTCGCGGCTTAGATTGGGGCTGAGCAGCTCAGCGAAGCGCAGCACGTACAAACGAAGATAAGCCCCGCGCTTGAAGGCGACCCGAGCGACATTACTGCCAAACAGATAGCCGGCTGGGCGCATCACCATGTCAGGGCCGACGCCGTCTTTGTCGACAGCCATCTGCGCGACGATACCGACCCCCATACCCAGCCCCACGTACGTTTTGATCACGTCGGAGTCGATGGCATCGAGAACAATGTTGGGTTTTAGTCCCCGGTTGCCGAAAGCCACATCGATGCGACTTCGACCCGTAAAGGTCGGGTGATAGGTGACCAGCGGGTGTTGCACCAAGTCCTCTAAGCGGATGCGTTCCAGCGCCGCCAGCGGGTGCCCCTTGGGCATGACCAACACGTGTTGCCACTCATAGCAGGGCATGCTCACGAGGTCCTCGAACTGTGTCAACGACTCTGTTGCGATGCCGATGTCGGCTGCGTCGTTCAGTAGCATTTCGGCGACCTGTGTGGGTGAGCCTTGATGCAAGCTGATATTGACCTTTGGGTAGGCTTGGCGAAGTTTGGCGACAGGCTCCGGTAAAACGTAGCGCGCTTGCGTGTGTGTCGTGGCAATACTCAAGGTGCCAGAGTCTTGGTTGGAGAACTGCTCACCAATGCGCTTGAGGTTGTGAATTTCCCGAAGAATGATGTCAATGCTTTTCAGGACATGGGTGCCAGGCTCGGTGATGCGTTTAATTCGCTTTCCGTGTCGCGCGAAAATCTCGACGCCAAGCTCATCCTCTAACTCGATAATCGCTTTTGAAACACCGGGTTGGGAGGTATGCAGTGCCTTGGCGGTGTCGGTTAGGTTGAGGTTTCGACGGACCGCTTCTTGAACAAATTTAAACTGGTGAAGGTTCATTTTGGTGCCTGTAACTGACCCATAGGTTATGCGGAGGTTGCAATCGTAACGATCGCTTGAGTCATGGCGGGATGCTCACCCACTGCAGGTTCGCACGTCAATCGTATTTGGGGGTGTTGTGCCGAGAGTTCAGCGACCAGTTGCGGCAGATCTTCACGGGCGTGCACGCCAACGCCAAAAAACATAGGCAAAATTTTGATTTCTTGTACGCCATCCTCAGCCATTTTTTTTACCACATCCGGTAGGCTGGGTGCGCACAATTCCAAGTAGGCGCATTCCACATTGCGATCGGGCATCGCTGCACGAACGGCTGCGGCAAGTCGCTCCAGCGGGTCACGCCACAACGGGTCGCGTGAGCCATGGGCAAATAAGATCAAACTGGATTTAGGCATGGAGTCAGGCAATTCTTTGATTTCGGGTTCGATTTACCGTCGCAAAACAAACCAAGCAAAAGCGGTGAGGGAGACAGCGGAATAAATCAGGCTGGGGGCTGCCGCCGACAGCCAAGGCTGCCACGTGCTGAGGACGCCCAGAAACGAAAACATACTGTTGAGGAGGAAGTAGCTTATTCCGACCAGAAAACCTAAAAAGACGTAACCAGCCGTGCCCTCAGATCGGAAATGAAGGTATGCGAACGGCAGCGCCAAGACCACCATGACCAAACAACCGAGCGGATAAAAAAGTTTTCGCCAAAATTCCACCTCATATCGCTGGGTGCTTTGCTGATTTTGGTCGAGATGCGAAACATACTGATATAGCTCGACTGTGGTGAGGTTGTAGGGGTCGAGTAGCGCAACCGATACCGTGCTGGTTGTGATCCCTGTCGGCCACAGGTGCGTGTCGAATCGGCGCTCTTCGATGCGGTTGTTCGGCGTAGCTCGGACGTTTGGGGTGGCGGGTGTCGCACTTTCATAAACCGTAGACAGCCCATTCTTGAGTCGCCAATGGCCTTCTCCGGTATCGACAGCCGTCTTCGCAACCAGCGTTTCAAGCAAACGGCCCGTTTGGTCGAACTCATAGATGGTGACGTTCTCGAAAACCAATTTGGCATTCATCGCCCCTACGTTGACTGACGATGTCCGCTGACCGTCTGGACTGGTGGCCTTCAACCATGCGCCGGTGCGACCGACACTCACGCTACCGTCAAAGCGCACCTTTAAGAGGGTTTGATTCTTGTTGGTTAGCGGCGCCAGATAGTCCCCCACGATAAAAGTGAAGGCTGCGAACGCTAACCCCAAGACCAACATCACTCGAAGCGCCAGCCATGGCCCGAGACCGCTGGCGCGCAGAATAGTGAATTCAGATGTACTGGCCAGCCGTGTTAGTACGAAGATCGTCCCGATGAGAACGCAGATGGGCATGAGTTGATACAAGCGCCAAGGCACACCCAAAGCCACATAGGTGAGGGCGTGAGCGACGGTAAATACCTCGCTGGGATCACCCGCAGCACGACGACCGATCGACGGAATTTGATCCACCAAATCGAAGAAGGAAAACAAACCGAGAAAGCCCAATGCCACGAAGCCCACGGCAATCAGAATTTCTTTGTATAGAATTTGGCGCAGCGTTCTCATGCACGCACCCCAGAGCGGTCATCGCGTGTCAGTTGCGCTTTCAGCGCAGGCCAGAATTCAATCTGCATGTGTCGCTTGTAGAGCCACAGGCCACAAAGCACGGCAATCCCGCCATGCAACACCAGCAGCATAGGGACGAGCCCCACCTTTTGGTAAGCAATCCAGCTGCTACTCACCGTGTGTAAATTGAAGTAAACGATACCGCATAGTAGCGCCATGATCGTCTGTGGGCCGCGCTTACCGCGGGTGTTTGCCTGAGCAACAGCCAATCCAATTAAGACGAAATTGATGGCCATGAAAAACATGCCGATCCGCCATGCGAACTCGCCACGCGCGCTTGGGTGAAACTGCTCGAAGAGGTCTTGAGTTTTCATGCTCTTGAGGGCTCGGCTACTACCTCCAACTACGGGGTCACTGATCAAGGTGCCTTGACGCTCAAATCGGGTGATGGTTTGAGAATTGTCGGCACGGCTGCGTCGGGTTTGCTCGCCATCCTCGAGTTCAAGGAATCGACCATCAGGCTTTTCCACAATCTGTGCATGTGCTGCGGAGGTCACGACCTGACCCGTACTGGTCCTACTCGCGATGAAAATTCCGTTACCGGTTTGACCTGAAGGACTGCTTTTGTCCATGAAAAAGACGACCTCGCCGTTGGCAGATTCCCTGAATTGCCCAGGTGCGACGCGGTCAACATTGTTACGCGCTTCGTATTTGCTTTTGAGGTCATCCAATTCAGCGTTGTGCCAGGGCCAAGCCCACAGCTGCAACACGGCGATAGCAAGCAAAATGGGCCATGCAAATCGAAATGTCGGCTTGATGAATCCAAACAAACCAACACCACTGCTAAACCAGATCGGCATTTCGCTATCACGGTAAATGCGGCTCAGGGTGCTGACAACCGCGATGTAGAGAGCTACCGATAAGATCAACGGCATGCGACCCAGCGCGCTGTAACCCAGCGCCATCGATAGTGATTCAGGATCTAACTCGCCCTGTGATGCCAATCCCAAGGTACGAATCAGCATCAGCGTCATGACGATCGTGAATAAAACCACCCAACTTGTCCAGAAGCTTCGGGCGAGATCTCGTCTAAGTGAGGAATGGAATAACATCTAGGTCTCAGTACACAATAGGTGCATTATGAACGTTGAACTCAAGTCGATCTCATTTGATAAATCCTGCCAGCGGAAGTGCGATGCGCTGATTATCCTGCTTCCCAAGGGCACTTCGGTAGCGTCATCCTCGAGTGCGTTGACGCAATGGGTTGCCGCAGCGCAAAAGCAGGGCGCACTAGGCCCAAATGGCGCGGGCAGTGTATCGGCTTACGCTGACCCTCGGTTTACCCCCAAGCAAGTGCAAGTGGTCTTGGTTGATCCATCGGATCCGGATGGGCTGCGTGCCGCGCTTCGTGGTGCAGCGAAGAGCCTGTCGGCGACCGCGCAGGCGATCACGGTTTCGCTGCAACTCCTCATGAATGCGGCCGATGAAAGCGCGGTCGACTGGATGCATTTGATTGTGGCTGCGCTCGGCGAGGCGACCTACAACTTCACTACCAGCAAAGCGAAGACGGCGAAAAAATCTTGGACTGGGCAATTCACGCTGGCTGTGGATGCCGCACCGCGGTTGAAACGCGAATTTGATCGCGCAGTTGCCGTGATGGCCGGGATGAACTTGGCAAAAGAATGGGCGAATCGCCCCGCGAATTTGGCGACCCCGTCGCTGTTAGCCGATGAAGCCAAACGGCTCGCCAAGTTCAAGAACATGCGCGTCGAGGTACTCGGTCCGAAAGAGGTTGCCAAGTTGAAGATGGGCGCTTTCATGGCGGTGGCACAGGGCTCCGCACAGCCACTGCGTTTCATCGTGGTTCGCTACCAAGGGACGGATGCGGCGAAGGCACCGGTGGTACTGGTTGGCAAGGGAATCACCTTCGATACGGGCGGGATCTCACTCAAGCCCGGTGCGGAGATGGACGAAATGAAGTTCGACATGTGCGGCGCTGCCAGCGTGATGGGAGCGATGCATGCGATTGGTCACCTGCAGCCGAAGCAAAATGTTGTTGCGCTGATCCCCAGTTGCGAAAACATGCCTGATGCTGCGGCCGTCAAACCCGGTGATGTGGTGACCAGCATGAGCGGGCAGACCATTGAGATTTTGAATACCGATGCCGAGGGACGCCTGATTTTGTGCGATGCCCTGACGTACGCCAAGCGGTTTAAGCCTGCGCATGTCATCGATGTCGCGACTTTGACGGGTGCCTGCGTGATCGCGCTGGGCCATGTGCGGTCGGGGATGTTTACAGCAGATGACGCCTTGGCTGCTGCGCTGCACGAGGCTGGGGAGCAGACCCGTGATTTGTGCTGGCGCATGCCGCTGGATGAAGCCTATGGGAAGTCGCTCAAATCAAACTTTGCCGATATCCCCAATATTGGGGGCGGTCGTGCCGGTGGGTCCATAACCGCAGCGAAGTTCCTCGAAAAATTCACGGATGCTTTCAAGTGGGCCCACTTGGATATCGCGGGCAGTGCTTGGGACAGTGGCGCAGCGAAAGGAGCCACAGGTCGACCTGTGCCCTTGCTGGTTCATCATGTTCTGAGTGCAGGGTCATCGGTATCGAAGCGTGCTTGACCGTTATGGCGGACGAGACGCTTGAGGCTGTTGCATTTCATACCGGTGTGAGCGATCCGGTGCAGCATCTGCGCCGCCTAATAACCAAGACCACGAAACGCCAAGAGCCTATGGTGGTGTTGTGTACGGCGGAAACCCTTGATGCAATTGACGACGCGCTGTGGTCTTTGGAGCGCGAGGGGTTTGTGCCGCACGCGCGCTTCGACAGCCCGCCCGCGGTGAAGGCGAGGAGTATGGTCGCGCTCATAACGGACGTTTCGCAAACCGAGCGTCGCGACCGGTTGGTCAATTTGAGCGATGCCTGGGTGCCATCGGTCGAGCGCTTTAAACGAGTGGTTGAGGTGGTCACGCCACAAGCGGCCGCTGCGGCCCGCAGCCGTTGGAAGCGATATGCGGCGATGGGGGTCGCTCTCACCAACACCACATTCACCTAGGAACCGCGGGTCGTGTGTTTGGATAATTAGTAAAAACCCTAATATCCAAGAAAATTCCCAAAACGCCCTCAGTCCCACCCGATTTTGCGGTATCGTTCGCGCTTAGCGGACACTGCAACATTGCGCGAGCCCCGCTATTTAGCAATTTAACCTGTTCATTCAAGGACTATCATGCAAATGAAAATCAAACTCGCTCTGGTCGCTGCTGCTGCCCTTGCGCTCGTTGCTTGTGGCGACAAAGAAGAAGCCGCTGGCGGCGGTGACACCATGGTCGTAAAAATCGGTCACGTAGGCCCAACCAGCGGTGCGATCGCCCACTTGGGTAAGGACAACGAAAACGGTGGTCGCATGGCTATCGAAGAGTTGAACGCTGCTGGCATGACCATTGGTGGTAAGAAAGTCACCTTTGAGTTGCTGGCTGAAGACGACGCGGCTGATCCCAAGCAGGGTACGGCAGCGGCACAAAAGCTGGTTGACGCGAAGGTCAACGGCGTCATTGGTCACTTGAACTCTGGCACCACAATCCCTGCATCATCGATCTATCACGATGCGCGGTTGCCCCAAATTTCGCCCTCAGCAACCAACCCCAAGTACACCCGCCAGGGCTTCGACACAACCTTCCGTTTGGTTGCTGACGACACGCAATTGGGTGGTACTTTGGGCCGCTACGCTATCGAGACTCTGAAAGGCAAAACCGTTGCGGTAATCGACGACCGCACCGCATATGGCCAGGGTGTTGCCGATGAGTTCGAAAAAGGCGTGACGTCTGCAGGCGGTACCTTGGTTGCGCGTGAATTCACGAACGACAAAGCAACCGACTTCAACGCGATCCTGACCTCCATCAAAGGCAAGAACCCCGATGTGGTCTTCTTCGGTGGTATGGACGCTGTCGCAGGCCCCATGCTTAAGCAAATGAAGGCACTCGGTATCAACGCCAAGTTCATGGGCGGCGACGGTATTTGTACCGCTGGTTTGCCTGCGCTGGCTGGCGACGGCTTGG
>Ga0181554_1003249_pt1 | contig 13865 bp, 10 predicted proteins | sample 011ome_16_FD_145602 | JGI IMG/M metagenome (GOLD analysis project Ga0181554, IMG submission 145602) | Coastal salt marsh microbial communities from the Groves Creek Marsh, Skidaway Island, Georgia - 011503CT metaG (spades assembly) | ecosystem: Environmental > Aquatic > Marine > Intertidal zone... | reverse complement strand
CACAGCCGAGGATTTTGCCTATTATCAGCAGCAGATACCGGGCATGTTTTTCTTTCTCGGCGTCGCTAACCCTTTGGACCCGGCACCCGCCTCAAACCATTCACCCTACTTTTATGCAGATGAACGGGCCTTACCCGTTGGCGCCAGGTTGATGACGAATCTTGCCCTGGATTATTTGCGCTTGGCTGGGGCGGACAAAGCGCCCTGAGTCAGTCCATGGATGTGGACTACAGCGTCCCGTAGATGTCGCGCGAAGCGTGACAGTATGTCGATATGACAAAGTTGATCCTCATCATTCATCTGAAATTGACTGCCGTAAGGGGGTAGATGAACAAAGACGACCGTACCGAGGTGGGGATAATCTTCTCTGAGGCCTTCGAGGGTATACAGGGTTTCTTCACAGAGAAATGCGCCGGCATCGGTGGATACTCGAATCGGCCAGCCGTGTTCGCGCAGGCGCTGACAAAGTTGTTCTGAATCGATGCTCCCATTGCGTAACGCCGGTCCCTGGGGGTCAATCAGGCGCTGCAAAGGCGTGTTGGCACGGTTGTCGGTACGCATGGCCCGCTCATTGCGCGCAAGGATCTCGACAGTAAATTCACCTACGTGGCCTTCGCCCATGCTGATAATGATTTCTGGACAATGGCTTGCACAAATAGGCTTTAGTCGGGCCAGGGGTGCGCCCCAGATCACGGGGATCTCAAGCGTGTCAATTGCTGGGCTCTGACTCGCTAATGATTCGACGGCTAGCCAGGAGGCATTTTCAAGGCGTCCGTCGAAGGGACTGAAGCCGGTCATCAATATGTGCATGGTGCTACTCTGGGCTGTTTGATACAGGGATTGAAGCAAAGCTTGAGTCATTCATCAATGGTGCAATTGGCCTTGCTGCCGGCGATGCGGGGGCGGGTGAACAGTATTTTGATGATGTCATTTGGCTTGATGCCGGTGGGTGTGATCCCAGTGGGATATATTGCCGAACACTATGGCATTGACACTTCCTTGTGGATTAGCGCCGTCTGTCTGGCTATAGTCACCCTGGTGCTGGCGGTTTGTATCCCCGCGATCAGACAGATTGATCAGGGTTCTGCAAAGCCAACGCCGACGGCGTGACGCAAAACGTGGCTGTGAGGTTTCGTCAGCAGAACCCAAGATTTGAAGAACAGATCAAAAATGCGCCAGTAGGCGTCAACAGAAGTCAGTAAAAAATCATAAACCGGAGTAGAAGCATGAAAGCTGCCATATTTAGAGAAGTGGGAAAGCCCCTGCAAATCGAGCAAATCAGCATCTCAAAGCCAGGGCCAAGAGAAGTATTGATTAGAACGGCAGCGGCCGGCGTCTGCCATAGTGATCTGCACTTTATCGAGGGTCTGTATCCTGCCCAGACACCCATGGTGCTTGGCCATGAATCAGCAGGTATTGTTGAGCAGGTTGGATCTGACGTCACTTATGTCAAGCCCGGCGACCATGTGATCACCTGTCTGTCAGTTTTTTGTGGTCATTGCGAGCAATGTTTGACCGGTCATATGTCCCTGTGTGCCAGTGCTGAAGTGCGTCGGCCCGTCGATGAAGAGCCGCGTTTGTCACATAATAATGCCATCGTGAATCAGTTTGCCAACCTGTCCTCCTTCGCAGAGCAAATGCTGATTCATGAGCACGCGCTGGTGAAGATTCGTGAAGATATGCCGCTAGACCGTGCCGCCTTGATCGGTTGTGCTGTGACCACCGGTGTGGGGTCCGTGTTTCATACGGCCGCCGTGGCGCCGGGCAGTACAGTGGCTGTTATCGGTTGTGGTGGGGTTGGTCTGTCAGCGATCAACGGCGCAGCGATTGCTGGTGCGGCACGAATTATCGCCATCGATATGGTGGACTCCAAGCTTGAGATGGCAAAGGACTTTGGCGCAACGGATGTGATTAACGGTCGCAATGGCGATGCTGTCGAGCAAGTGATGGAATTAACCAAGGGCGGGGTACAGTATTCCTTCGAAGCGATTGGTTTGAAGCAGACGGCGGAAGATTCGTTCCGCATGTTGAGACCGGGCGGTACTGCAACCATCATCGGTATGATTCCCGTCGGTGTGAAGATCGAGTTGATGGGCGCAGCCTTCCTGCAGGAGAAGAGGATTCAGGGCTCAATGATGGGTTCAAATCGGTTTCGAATTGATATGCCACGATTCATCGATTTTTATCTGCAAGGCAAGCTACATCTAGACCAACTGATTTCCAAGCGTATTAAGCTTGAGCAAATCAATGACGCCTTCGCCGATATGAAGACCGGCGCAGTAGCGCGCAGTGTTATTGTGTTCGATCAATAGCGCTCGTTTTGACGGTTACTGCATCAGCTTATTCTAGATCTGATCTAGGAAGGCCGGTGCAGTCACCAGCGAGGCTCAGGCCGACTCTTCTTCTTTGAGTCGGATACGACTCTTCTTGTCTGGATATTTGGCATTGATGGGTTCGTAGAAGGCCCGAATTCTGTCCATGTCTTCTTTGACGTTGCCGCTAAGATAGAACGACAGCCCCAGACCTGCCACCTTGCGCTCATAATCGAGGTACCCGCAGACCACTGGGATATTGGCTTCCAGCGCGATCCGGTAAAATCCTGACTTCCAGTATTCCGTATAGCTGCGAGTACCACTGGGTGGTACTACTAGCGCGGTGCCATCACTGTGCTTGATTCGCTCGGCAAGCCGCTGTACCAGATTGGTGCTTCGTGATCGCTCGACGGGTACGCCGCCAAAAAAAGTCATTAGCTGGCCAAGCACTGGTACGAACAGGGTGTTCTTAACCAGCCAGTTTATGCGTAAATGCAACGAATAGGCAGCGCCAAGCAGTAAAATGGCATCCCAGTTACTGGTATGCGGCGCAGCGATGACTAACATGTTTTTAGTCATAGGTGCGTCACCCTCCACGCGCCAACGGGTTACAAACAGAATGAATCGACCTAAGTAGTAGGCCGGAGAGCTGCATCTGGGGCGAATATCCTGCATGTGTCGTCTTGTCCCTGCAGCCTAGGCGTCATGGCTGCTGATTATTATTCTGTTTATTGTCAAGGACCCCGCTGGTCTTGGCGTCTTTTTGTATTAATCCGTGTCGCGTCATCTTGCCGGTGCCGTGCGGTATGGTCTGCCGCGAGGCTTCATTGATCAGAATACGCAGTATAACCAGTTTGGGATGAGCCCTCATAGTCTCGCTAGTTCAACTTGTCAGCGCGTGGCCGTCCATGATCCAGCAGGGATACTGCCAATCGGCCTCGCGACGCTGCTATACTGCTATACTGCTAGCTTCGCGTGTTTCATAACACCATTAGTCAATGTGGGTGCAGGTTCTATGCTGATGCAATATATTTTCGTCTTATTTACCGCGATCCTTCTTTTGGCGGGTGGTGTCTCTGTCAGTGCAGAGTCTGTAGACGCCTTGGACGACCCGATTAACGTCACGCTCGAGCAGCAAATCCAACAAGTCGATCTGTGGGTTGTGGCTGGTGATAAGGTCAATGCCGCTGCGGGTAATGCGCGAATCAGCCAGTCGCTGGCGCAAGACCCGGAGTGGGTCGCAGGCCTACTTTCACAAGCTAACAGTGTTGACCCAGCACTGGCCGACGCTGCCGATACGGTCTTGATGATGTCGGCAGATGCTCAAAATGCGTTGCAGTCGAGTGATTTTGAGACAGCACTGGCATCCCAGGAAGCCAGCGCTATGCTCGCCAACGACAGCTTTGGTGCGAATCACGGGCTAACGCTAGCGTCGCGCCGGGATCTTGGGCTGATGTACCGCGAAGCGGGTATGGCGCAGGAGGCTGATCAGTACTATAGCCAGGCTTTAGACGGCGCGATGGATGCGCTCGGTGAGCAACACCCAGTGACTCTGGAGATCAGAGGTCTGATAGCGGAACTCTATTTTGCCTCTGGTTTGGTCGAGGAAGCCTCACTGATGCAGGCTTCAGTTGTCGAGGGGTTGGACCTGAGTCTGGGTAAGGGACATCCGACGACGCTGGATGCTCGGTATCTCGGGATCAGGTGGCTGGAAGATTTTGGTGATTATGCCGGTGCGCTGGTTATGTATGAAACCCTGTGCGCCGATATTGCTGTCAGTCATGGCGACTATCACCCAGCAGTCATTGATTGTCTGATCCTTCGTGCGAGTGCGGAGAAGTCTGTAGGCAAGGTCGCGCAAGCAGAAATGACCAATCAGCAGGTTGTCGAGCGCCTGGCAGTGACCGTGTCCGGCGTTAACGACAGAGTCTTTAACGTGATGGCTGATCTGGCCGAGCTCTATCGGCAGCAAGGTCGTTATCAGGAAAGTAAAGACCTGTTGTCTGGTCTGATCCAAACTGCCCTGCAAGGGAACAACCTCGAAGCGGCTAATACGGGTAAAGCTAATCTGGCGCGGACTCTGAAAGAAGAGGGTGCTCTGACGAGTGCCAGAATTTTGACCGAGGAAGTACTCGAGTTTGGTCTCAGTCAGTGGCTCGATCGGCCTATCAGTATCTACAATACGCTGTTGGAGTTGGGCGCCATCTATCAGGCTGAGGGCAAGTTGGCCGAGGCTCAGGCGACCTATGAGGAAGCCTACGAGAATTTATCGCGGGACTATGGAGATGTGCATCCATCGACATTGGTCGCCGGCGTCAATCTCGCCCAGATTTATGAAAAGAACGGCTTGTATGATCGGGCTGAACCTTTGATGAAATCGACCCTGGCACGGCTAGAAAAGAATTTTGGTCCGGCACACCCAGACAGTTTGCGCGCCAGAAACAATATGGCCTTGTTAGATGAGAGCCAAGGTAAGTTTGATGAAGCCGAGCCGCTGTATTTGCAGTCTCTGGATATCATGCGGGAGGTTTATGGGCCTGAGTATACCGACGTTATTGCCGTCAAAAATAATCTGGCTTATTTATATATGATGATGGGAGATTTCGACTCCGCTGCGAATATGTTTGTCGATGTCCAGCAGCAGTGGCAGATTCAATTTGGTGAGGCACACCAAAACACCCTCAAGGCTACGAACAACCTGGGACGGGTTTATCAGAAGCTCAAGCGATTACCAGAAGCTGAGCAACAGATTCAGGTTGCGCTGGCCTTACGCCAGGAAGTGCTTGGTACTGAACATATCGATAGTATTCGCTCCATGATTGACCTGGGCGGTGTCTACATTGACGAGCAACGCTTGGCAGACGCCGACAGTATTTTGACTGGCGCCTTGACCTTAGCCGAAAATAATTTAGGCGATCAGCACCCTTATACCTTTGATGCACTGAATATGCTGGCTAAGGCGAAGGAAGCGGCGAATGAATTACAGGCTGCCGTTGATCTGCGCGAGCAGGGGATGAGTCGCCGTAGCGTGTTCCTCGACCGAATGCTCTGGACCACCGGTGAAAATGCGCGAGAAGGTTATATTCGTTTGCATCGGCCTGAGCTGAACGATTATCTGGCCTTGCTAGCTCGTCTTGATGGGCCGGATCGGGGTAAAAAAGCCATCAATGCCAGTCTCCAGCGTAAAGGCTTGTTGCTGAAGGTCACTTCAGAAATTCAACAGATAGCCACGTTGGCACAAGATCCGACTTTAGCGGCCCTTGCTGATGAGTTAACAGCGACTCGCAAAGAACTGGCGTCGCTCACGCTATCGGGGCCGACTGCCGAAACTTTAGGTCGGCATCCTCAGCTGCTACGTGAGCTTGAGCTGCAGGTTGATGATCTCCAGGGGCAGTTGGGGCGAGCGAGTGTGCGTTTTAAAAGCTCCATTGCCCATGTCAGTGCCGATACGCTCGAGGGGATCTTGAAGGAAGATCGAGCGCTGGTGGACTTTCTATTTTATGAGGAAGCCGGTGAATCCAAGCTGATGGCTGCGGTGTTACTGAATGAAGGTGGAGAGCTACGTTACGAGCTGGTGGAGTACTCAGATCGCGCTACCGTTGACGCGGCAATCATCGCCTACCGTGGCATTATACAAGATGATGGCGCTGACGAGGATGATCTTCTGGACGTGGGGATGGACACCTATGCTGAAGTCTGGGAGCCGATTCAGACAATCTTGGGCGATGTGACATCGGTCTATTTAGTGCCTGACGGCACGCTCAATATCTTGCCCTTCAGTGCGCTGATGAGTCCCGACGAGGAATATCTGATCCAGACCCACGACCTACATATTCTCAGCTCGGGTCGCGATTTGTTGCCCAGCGGCTTTAATCTGGTGAGTGGCGACTACGTGATTCTTGCCGGCCCCGATTATGATTCCACTGAAGTTGTCAGCAAAGCTGAAATGCAGATCGCCATGGGTAAACGCTCGTCAACACTCCAGGTTGGCATTCGTGCGGCAGGAACCGGGCTGCGGGGCTTGAGTTTTGCGCCACTGCCTGGTGCTGAACAGGAAGGCAAAATTATCACCAGCCGAGTCGCTGACAATGCAGCGGGTAGCCAGGAATTTTTTGGCACGCAAGCCCAGGAGCAGGTGTTGTCACGTTTGGTTCAGCCACCAGAGATCTTACATATAGCGACCCACGGGTTTTTCCTCGAAGCGGACGACTCTTTGAAGAAACGTCTGCTGAAGTTGCAACGTGGATCCGAGTTGCAAGTGCCGCCGCCGGGGGATAATCCGTTACTGCGAGCGGGCTTGGCATTTGCCGGCATTAATACCAATGCACAGTTTCTGGGTGATATCGATACGCTGAATGATGGCGTCCTAACGGCGCTTGAGGTGCTGAGCCTGAACCTGTCGGGAACGCGTTTAGTGGTGCTGTCGGCTTGTGAAACTGGGCTTGGTGAGATTCATGAGGGCGAAGGCGTCTATGGCCTGCGCCGATCTTTTCAGGAGGCGGGGGTCGCAGAGGTGATTAGCTCTCTGTGGGAGGTCAGCGATGCCGGCACCCAGGCGCTGATGACAGATTTTTACGATCGCCTGCTGGCAGGCCAGCCGGCGCGAGAAGCGTTGCGAGATGCGAAATTAGGTCTGCTGGCGTCGCCGCAATGGAATTATCCCTATGTATGGTCTGCTTTTATGATTGTCGGCAGCTATGAGTCGGCGGGTTTTGTTACACTGTAGTGTTGGTCGAATCGTCGATAATTTTTGATCAATATCCAAGGAGGATTTTTAGTGGCGCATCAAACTGGTATATCTCTGCCCGTTCCACAACAGTCACGTTATCTGTATTACTCCTTGAACGTCGGAGCGCAGGCGTCAGAATTAATGGCGGCGCTGGAGCCGATCGTCGATGGTGAAGCTGTGGTGCTGGGCCTCGGCAAAGCGTTTGTTGACTTGTTGGGGGCGACTCGCATCAAGCTGCAGGATGCACCGGTCTACTCCAATGCTGGGATTGCCATTGGCGCCGCACCCTATGCGTTGTGGATCTGGTTGCGGGGTAGCGACCGTGGCGACCTGGCACACCTGACATTGCAGATTCAGGAGGCGCTGGGTGATCATGCCGTACTTGAAGATCTGATCGACGGTTTTTGTTATCAAAAAGGCAAGGACCTGACCGGTTATATCGACGGCACAGAAAACCCTGAAGGCGACGAAATCCAGCGGGTAGGGTTTGACGCTATGGGCGGTAGTTGTGTCGCAGTCCAGAAATGGGTCCATGATCTGGGTTATTTCACCAGTCTGTCACCACAGGAGCAGGACGCGAAGATCGGACGCCATAAGCATAACAATGAGGAGTTCGACGCCCCCAAGTCAGCCCATGTTATTCGAGCGGCACAGGAGACTTATTCGCCCGAGGCAAACCTGCTGCGCCGGTCTATGCCCTGGGCTGACTTTTCCGGTGAAGGTCTGGTGTTCGTTGCCTTTGCCAAAGAGTTCTATGCCTTCGATGCGATCCTCAAGCGCATGATCGGCCTTGAAGACGGCATCACCGATGCTTTGTTTACCTTCTCTCGACCGCTGACAACGAGCTTTTTCTGGTGCCCGCCAATGCGCAAGGGCAAGCCTGATTTCGGCGTTCTTAGGGGCAAATAGGAGCGACTGCCCGGGCGGGTTAGAAGAAGTTGTCGACCATGACCTTGACCTGTTTCAGGCGGTCGGTGGATGCAATGGCGCACGCCGGGTCTGGGTGCAGGTTGCGGACGATAATGTCGGTATAGCCAAGTTTTTCGAAAGCCTGAAATTGCTCGGCGACTGTCGATGCGTCGCCGATAATCAGTGCCTGGGGGTCAAACCCGCGATAGTTGTTGCCGAGGCTGGCCCGCAGCTCGGCAGCTTCTGCAGAGGACTCAGCCACATAGATGTCGCGGCGGATCGCGATGGTGGCGGGCAGCTTGATCTGGTGTTTCTGCAGTGCCAGATGGTATTGGGCCAATGCGGCTTCGGCGCCATTCAGTGTCAGCCCCGGGTCTGCCAGCCAGACATCGCCCATTCGCGCGGCTCGATCAATCGCTACTGCTGCGGACGCGCCGATCCAAACTTCGATGGGCTCCGGTGGCAGTGGTGAAATTTTGGCGGCTTGAAACTTCCAGCGACCGTCCAACGACACAGATTCTCCCCGCCATAAGGCCTGCATGCTCGTTAAGGATTGTTCAAATGCCGATGGCCTGGTGCGGATATTAGCCCCCATGGCCTTGAATTGACGTTCATCGCGGCCGAGGCCGCACTGCAGAATGAATCGATCTTGATTGATGCACGCCAGTGTCGCAACTTGCTCTGCCGCCAATACAGGATTCCACAGCGGTAGCAGGAGCAGAACGCCCGCCGGCTGATTGTGCCATTCGGCTAACATGCGTCCCAGCATGGGTGTGTTCTGGTAATAGGGTGTTGGCACGACGTGGTGATCACCGACAAAGAGTGAATCAAGGTTCGCTCTTGCTGCGGCGCGGGTTCGGTCAATCATCTGTCGAGCGCCTTGGCGAACATCGGCGACGTTGTAAGCGCTGGCAACGGAAATGCCTATTTTCATCAGTTCTCTCTCTGCTGTTGCCATTGACAGTCTGACAGCCATGGTAACCCAGCTTCAAGGTTTTTGCGTAGAACACCCGTTCAGGTTTTCGAAAACATATTCTCAATGCTGCTGATGGCGCGCATGGAACTTGGTCTGTGGTTGAATTTTCAACAGGCAAGATTCTGGTTGGAATGGGTCTCGAAATGTGCGTTAATTGCCAACTGAAAAATTCTCAAGCAATCCTTTAACTACTTAATAATCAATAGCTTATGATCGGTGTCGGCATAGATTTCGGAACCTCAAACTCGGCGGCCGCCTGGTATGATGGAGAGCGAGTAAGATTAGTCAGGCTAGATCCTGAGGATGCTATTATGCCCACCGCAACCCACCTCGACCGAGAGCTGCGGTCGAAGATTGGTAATGCAGCGGTTCAACAGTATATCGAGGAAAATCGTGATCGCATTGTCGAGCTGACACCAGAAATTGTGGGCAAGAGTGATATGCTGGTTAACGAAAGCGACCCAGACGATCCCCTCTCCAGTCCTGAAATTGCGACCGCCAATGTTTATGGTCAGGCGAATATTGATCGCGGCATGCCAGGACGATTGTTTCGCGGCGTCAAACGGCTGTTGGGGAATCCTTCAGTGAAGCGTCTGATGGTATTTGATCGGCCGTTTCGCGTGGTTGCGTTGATCACGCCGGTGTTACTCCACATTCGTCAAACCTTAGAGCGAGATCTGCCGGCACCGTTGAGCGACGTGCATTTTGGTCACCCTGTGGTGTTTGAAGGGCATGACGCCCACCGTAACGAGCTAGGTCTGGCGCGACTAAAGGAAGCCAGTAGCTACGCAGGCTTTAAGCAGATTACATTTTACCCAGAGCCGGTCGCCGCGACCTTGAGTTTCTTGCAGGCAGGTGCAAAGTCTTCGTCGGGTAAGGTCCTGGCGGTAGATTTTGGCGGCGGCACCCTCGATCTGAGTATTGTTGAGTTCACCGGACTGAAATTTAAAGTGTTATCCACCGCCGGCATGTCTCTAGGTGGTGACCATATCGATCAATTGATATTTTCTCAATTGCTGTTTCCCCTGCTCGGCAAGGGTGAAACCTGGTCGCGAAAGCGTGACGGTCAAATGGTCAAAAGTGAGTTTCCCTTCGATGAATACGCCGATAAACTGCTGAATTGGGCAGTGACCTACACCTTGAACCAAAGCCATTATAAGGCCAAGTTGGTGGAGGTTATTCAACAGGGTGGGGCGGCCGCTGAAAAGTTTCAGCGCTTAGACGATCTGATTACCCACAATTACAGCTATATCGTTTTTCAGGCCATTAAGTTGGCGAAAGCCAACTTATCCGAAGTGGAAGAGACCGTAGTCGATATCCCTGAGCTGGATATTCTCATTCCCTTCACGCGAACCCAGTTCGAGTCGATGATGGGTGGGATGCTGAGGCAGATAGACGAAATTATTGATACTGTGCTGGCGCGTGCCAACTGTCAGGTGAGTGATATCGATGTGGTCATTCGTACCGGCGGTTCGTCTCAAATTGCCGCGGTGCGGCGTCTGCTTGATCTGCGCTTTCCCGGGCAAGTGACTGAACATGATCCCTTTACCAGCGTTGCTGCCGGCTTGGCGATCGCCAGCTATCACGGTTATGAGTTTGGTGAGTAAAGCGCGGTTCGGCCTCAGTTGGTTATTGGCGTTGGCTTTATTTCAGTTGCCGCTCGCCGGAGCTGAACAATTCGCCTCACCGATATTGTCAGATCAGACCCGAGTGGGTCAGTTCCAACGCTCGACGCTCAATACTGGCAGTGCGCTGGGCCAAACCGTGCTTTATGGTCGGCTATCCAATGCAACTCAGGCCGACTTGGCTGTGTTTCAGATCCGTGAGGATAATGTTCGGTATATGAGTTTGTATCGGCAGATCGAAGGCCAGTTCGAAGAGACGGCATTTGTTCAGCATAAAGTACCGAAAGACGTGATTTTCGTCGATATGGGTCGGTGGCAGGGTCGAGATGTGCTGATGTTTTTCACAGCGACCAATGGTATCAGGTTTGACCCGGTGACGGGCCGAAGCCAAACACTGGTGACCTATGCATCGATCTACAATACGGTGGCAGACAAGGAGCTGCCCACCTTTGATGTCATGCGCGACCTTAATGATGACGGTTTCGATGATTTCATTGTCCCGGGTTTTGAGGGTTATCAGGTCTCAATCCAGCAGGTAGACGGTGGCTTCACAAAACCGGTGTTGATGCGTGCGCCACCGATCATGGAAATTTCTTATAATAATCATCCCTGGTACAAAGCGCGGAAAATCTATCACACCGACATGAATGGTGATGGCCAGCGAGATCTGGCATTTTGGTTAGAACAGGATTTTATCGTTTACTTGCAACGCGACGGCCTTTTCGATTCTCAAGGTCTGCCATTTTCGACTGAGGTGCAAATCGACGCTGAGGGTTACGAGGGCATTTCGATGCGAATGGGCGGCGAGGACCAGTCTAATGTCGTGAAGAAAGCTTTGTTTCAATTGAGAGATCTTGATGGCGATCATTATGCGGAGTTAGTGACGCTGGCGGTCAAAAGTGAAGGTGTTTTTAAGAAGCAAACTACTTATGCTTTCTATAATGGGTTGGCGAGTGAAACTGCGCTAGCAACCTATTCAATGGTGCCTGATTCAGTGATCGAATCGCCGGGCATCCAATTCAATATGGAAGAGCAGGACCTTAACAATGATGGTCAAATAGACATTATTGTCTCCTCCGTAGAGTTGGGTGTCGGAAAAATCGTCCGCGCACTGTTGACGGGTTCAATTCGTATTGATCTTGGCTTTTACCAAATGCGCAATGGTCGTTACCCACTCAAACCCAATGTCGTACGTAATATTAAGGCGACTTTCAGCCTGTCTACGGGCGATGTATTCTTTCCCTCAGTGTTAATGGCGGATGTTTCCGGTGATGGCCTTGCTGACTTGTTGGTTCAGGATGGTAACGATGGATTGTTGATATACCCCGGCATTGCAAGTGAGAGATTATTCAGCAAGGATGCCATCGAAGTGAAGGCGCCAATGCCAACGCAGCCGGAACGTATTCAAGTGGCCGACCTGAACGCCGATGGTAAACAAGACTTAATCGTTCGTCTTGAAGTCAAGGGTGAGCCGTTTCAGGTGTTGGTGTTGATGGCCCGGTAAACTGGTCGTTGAAAGGGCCTACCTTGAAGCAGGTGCCGTTACATTGTTCGTCTGGCAATACATTGTTCGTCTGGCAATACATTGTTCGACATTACCGCTTGGCCCTATCTTGGCGAATCGTCGGTTCGGGGTTTCAGGTTGGTAAATAGCTTTTCAAAGTGTCTCTGCATCCTACCTAAATCTACCAAGCCGAGACTGCTGGAAAAACCAAACCAGACGTAGAGACCGTTGATGTCAGCAAACATCGGCGGCAGGTAGCGAGGTGCCACCACGGTACCCTCGAGCATATGTTCGTACAGTATGGGTAGATCGTCCAGCGTGACCTTGCCGACAAACAACAGGGGGATCAACTGCGGTACGTCTGAGAGTATTGCACTGCGAATGAAATTGATGTTCTCGACAATACCGCGAACATAGGAGATGTCCTTGGTGAAATAGCTGCCGCCTCGCGGATCGCCGCCACGGAAAACCCGCTGGGTGAGTTGATAGCTATCTTCGCGGGGCAGACCTTGATCCACAAAATGTTCGAAAATCTGTCGAAAGTCAGCACCTTGCTCCGCCATCGAAACTGCCTGCACGCGTTCGCTGATCTTGCGGGCCCGTTGCGGGAATGAAGAAAATGTTAGGGTCTCGAGTAATACGGCTAGGCCCTCTTGGCTGGCGGTCACCCTGGGCGAGCCAACTGCCAGCCACGTCGCCCAGGGTTGATGTTTACCATTTAACGTTGTGCCCACATGGACCCAGCCTTCGTGGACTTCAAATACGCGAAGCTCCTGGTCAGAAAAGCGCTTGCTGTCGTTTAACTTGATGTAATCAGAACCGGCGGCGGCATCGGAAACAATGCCGTCGCTGAGCATTACCTTGATCTTGTCGCGACCAAAGTAACCATTCAATGCATCGCTTAAGCGCTGCACCGCATCTTCTGCGCTGTAGTCTCGAGGGTAGTCGTGACTAAGGCGAGCAGCGGCAGGTAGGGTGAAAATAGACGAGAGTTGCTGGCCCAGTTCATTCAGGGTTCGGCGGTCTCCACGAAGGTGGTCAAACGCCGAGCCATAAAGTGCTTTCGAGTGGCTTGCAAACGCTTTGGTGCCCCGCGCCATCAGCATTTCGATCACCCGTTCATATTGGCCGACGGATTCGGCTAATATGTTACCTAGGCCATCGTTCTTGCCGAGGATCGAGCGGATTCGTTGACGCAATTGAACCAGTTCCAGGGTGAGCTGCTCGGGGTTGTACTTCAGGGGTAATGCCGCATAGTAGTTTTCGGGCAAGACCGGTACACCACCGCGCTTGTCGGCTAGGAATGTGGCCTCGATGCCGCGAGGCCATTTGATACTGTCGAGAATTCGGATCGGCTTTTGAATGGCAATGAGTTGGTCTGACAGCTCGCGTAAGTTTTCCCGATAACGACCCAGGCTCATGGCAGGTTACTACAGGCTATTGGCTGATGCTGGCAGTGCAAGACCGTGATGATTGTCTTTGCGCACCAGGCGCTTGCACCCTGACGAGTTGGTTGACCACAGTGTGGCTGGACATGAAAGGGCATCGACGCGTAACCCAAAATAAAAGAGGAGCACTATAAACGTAACCCGTATCGCGAGGGAAGCTGTTCACGCGCATCGACGGCAGCAATGGATGCTCGAAACGAAAACGCCTGGATCGAATTGTCGCCGGCATCGCGCTGTAAGGTCCTGTTGCATTGCTCTCGATCATCGGCGTGTTTGAATTGAATAGTGCCCGCGCTGACCTTGCTGCGAAGACGATCTTCGATGATATTTTGGCTGCCCAGCAGGTAACCAGTTGCCGCACT
>Ga0181554_1003243_pt1 | contig 13889 bp, 12 predicted proteins | sample 011ome_16_FD_145602 | JGI IMG/M metagenome (GOLD analysis project Ga0181554, IMG submission 145602) | Coastal salt marsh microbial communities from the Groves Creek Marsh, Skidaway Island, Georgia - 011503CT metaG (spades assembly) | ecosystem: Environmental > Aquatic > Marine > Intertidal zone... | reverse complement strand
TGCCCACGCTCACCTTTGCTGGGATTGGCTTCTACCGACCCAGCCTGTTTAAAAAACTCACCGCTGGCGAGCCAGCAAAACTGGCGCCCCTCTTGCGCGCCGCCATGGCCGAACACCGCGTGAGTGGAGAACATCACCAGGGCCGCTGGGAAGATGTCGGCACCCCGGAGCGCCTGGCGGCATTAGACGCTGAATTGCGTGCAGGCGTATGATCAGAAAACACAGTTACGATCACACATAATGTCCGCTCATCGTCCGCTCCCACATCCATTGGCACCGCTTGCTCCGACAGCGTTTGACACGACGCCGTTTGTGCGCCGTCGCCAGCAAGTGCTGATGGAAATGCACAAAAAAGGCCGCGGCGTTGCCATCATTCCCACGTCAACGGAACTGATTCGCAACCGGGACACCCATCACCCCTTCCGTTTCGACAGTAACTTTTGGTACCTCACCGGTTTTGAAGAACCGGATGCCGTGCTAGTGCTGTTAATTTCCGACACACCGCAAAGCTTGCTGTTCTGTCGCTCCAAGAATGCAGAGCGGGAACTCTGGGAAGGCTTCCGTTTTGGCCCCGACGCCGCCCGCGAAATCTTTGCCTTCGATGCCGCCTACGCGCTGGAAGATCTGGACCGTATCGTTAGCGAACACCTGATCGGTGCGCAAACGCTCTGGCATAGCCTGGGTGTTGATGCCGGATGGGATGCCCGTGTTGGACGCTGGCTGGAACAGGCACGGGCCCAATCCCGTGCCGGCCAACAGGCACCCACCATGGTGGCTGACTGGCGTGCGCTGGTAGAACCCATGCGGCGCAATAAAGATGCGGGTGAGCTGGCGCTGATGCAACGCGCGGCGGATATTGCTGCCAATGCGCATTGCCGCGCCATCCGTGCCTGCCATCCAGGCCTTTACGAATACCAACTCGATGCCGAGTTGCAATACGCTTTTTTACAGGCAGGCGGTCACCCGCCGTCCTACCCGGCCATTATTGCCGGCGGTGCCAACGCCTGTGTGCTGCATTACACCGCTAACAACCAACCCCTGCGTGATGGCGATCTGGTCCTCATCGACGCCGGCTGCGAGGTTAGCGGCTATGCCTCGGACATCACCCGCACCTTTCCGGTCAACGGCAAGTTCAGTGCCGCACAACGCGATCTGTATGCCATTACCCTAGCCGCTCAAGACGCTGCCATCGCAGCAACCTGCCCGGGCGCAGCGTTCCATGCACCGCATGACGCCGCTGTGCGGGTACTGGTTCAGGGCATGATCGACTTGAAACTCTGCAACGGCACCGTGGATGCCGTGATTGAATCGGGTGACTTCCGCCGTTTCTATATGCACCGTACCAGCCACTGGCTGGGTCTGGATGTCCACGACGCCGGACCGTATCACGAAGAGAATGAATGGGTCGCCTTACAAAGCGGCATGACACTTACTATTGAGCCGGGCTTCTACGTCAGACCTGCGGATGATGTGCCTGCTGCCTTTCACAATATCGGCATCCGGATTGAAGACGATGTAGTGGTCACCGACACCGGTTGCCGCGTCATGACAACGCATGCGCCAAAAACGATTACCGACATCGAAAGCCTGATGGCCGACGGATCATGACCGAACACACACTCGACCAGATCGACGCATACGATGTCGTCATCCTGGGCGCGGGCCCGGTGGGCAGCACGCTGGCACTGTTGCTCGCGGGCACACGCCACCGTGTATTGCTTTTAGAGCAGCGCAGTTTGGATGCTGGGCGTCAGGACCCTCGCGCCCTGGCCTTATCCGAAGGGGCACGCCAGCTCCTGCAACCTAAAAATGCCTGGCCGCAGAGCACTGGCCAAGGCGATGGACGATGCACGCCCATCGAGACCATTCACATCTCCCAAAACGGCGGCTTCGGACGCACGCTGATTGATCGTAAGGATTACCGGGTCCCTGCCTTGGGCTATGTCGTGCGTTATGGCGCGCTGATCGGCTGTCTGCATGATGCCTTACGTCAGGCAATGGCTCGCCACCCTGAACAGCTCCTGTGCCTTGAAAACACCCGCGCCGATGTCGCTGAACAAAATGCCGGTGCAACACCCGATCCCTTCTTCCGGACACTTCAACTGGGTGACCGAACAATCCGTACGCGCCTGATCGTGCATGCCGAAGGCACTCCGCCCGACAACAGCGCCGGTGTCATTGCCCGAGGGTACGACCAACACGCACTGATTTTTGAAGCCGGTCTGGCGCAAAGCCACCAGCAACGCGCCTGGGAACGGTTTACGCCGCACGGCCCGCTGGCTTTATTGCCGGTCGATGGCCTGAACGGCACACGCGTGTCGGTGGTCTATACCGTTCCTGAAGCGCAGGTCGAAGCGCTGTTGCAACTTGATGATGCCGCCATTATGGCGCGCATACAGGCGGCCATTGGCCCCCATGCTCACTTTACCGATGTGGGCCCCCGCGCCAGCTTCCCGCTCAAATTACGACTACGCCAACCCGCCCAAGACGCTCGCGAACTGTGGATTGGCAATGCGGCACAAACCCTGCATCCAGTCTCCGGCCAGGGCTTTAACCTGGGCTTACGCGATGCGGCGCTGCTCGCACAGCATCTACGCCACGCGCTGGACCCGGGCTCTGTTCACACACTCAATCCGTATGTGCGCAGTCGCCAGCTGGATCGCTACGGCGCAGCCGCCTTTACCGACGGCATTGTGCGTGCGTTTTCTACCTCGATGCCACTATTAAATGCCGTGCGCGGCATCGGCCTGAGTACGCTGGATCTCATCAGCCCCCTGCGCCACTTCGTGGCACGCCGCATGATCTGGGGCGCGCGCGCCTGGCCCTAATGCCCAAACTGGCCCCATACAAATTGGCGCAACAAACTGACTAAAATTTAGGCAAAAAACCCGATTTCAGGTTAGAATACAAGGCTTTCCTTTTTGCCTGCCTGTCATGGATTTTGTCGGCTATCGCCTCCGAAATAATCTGTTTGTTGCTCCGATGGCCGGAGTCACAGATCGACCGTTCCGCCAGCTCTGCAAGAAGCTTGGCGCGGGTCTGGCCGTGTCGGAAATGGTGACCTCCAATTCCCTGCTCTACGGCAGCGCCAAAACACAACGACGCGCCAACCACGATGGGGAAGTCGCGCCAATTTCCGTACAAATCGCTGGTGCTGACCCGACCATGATGGCTGAAGCCGCCAAATACAATGCCGACCGTGGCGCCCAGATCATCGATATCAACATGGGCTGCCCGGCTAAAAAAGTGTGTAACGTCATGGCGGGCTCAGCCCTGCTTCAGCACGAAACGCTGGTGGGTCAGATTCTCTCGGCGGTGGTGAATGCCGTCCCGGACACCCCCGTGACGCTAAAAATCCGCACGGGTTGGAACGTCGATAATAAAAATGCGCCATCTATTCTGAGAATTGCCGAAGAAAGCGGTATTCGTGCCCTGGCCGTGCATGGCCGCACACGCTGCCAGCAATATCGCGGTGAAGCCGAATTCGATACGATTAGCGCGGTGAAGGCCGCTGCCCGCATCCCAGTGATTGCTAACGGGGACATCACAACGCCGGAAAAAGCGAAGGCTGTGCTCGAGAAAACTGGCGCAGATGGCGTCATGATTGGTCGTGCTGCGCAAGGCCGCCCCTGGATCTTCCGTGAAATCGAACACTATCTGGCCACCGGCGAAAAACTACCGCCGCCGGCTGTCACGGAAATCCAATCCATTCTGCTGGAACACCTGGAAGATCTTTACGGCTTCTACGGCACCGAGACGGGCGTACGTGTCGCCCGCAAGCATATCTCCTGGTACACCAAGGGGCTGACCGGGTCCGCCGCTTTCCGGCACCAGATGAATCGATTGGACTCAATTACCGAGCAACGCACCATGGTTGAAGATTTCTTTGCTCACTTAGGCCAACGTCACGAACATCTGGTCTATGACACATCCGCCGAGTCCTCTGACGAGGAGCTGGCCGCATGACCACACAGAGCCCCTCCGAGCTGGCAAAAGCAGTCACCACTGCGCTGGACAAGTATTTCACTGAACTAAATGGCGAGGCTGCCAGTGCCGTGTATGACATGGTGCTGAGTTGTGTCGAACGCCCGATGCTCGAAGTCGTCATGCGCCAGGCCTCGAACAACCAGACCGTTGCGGCACAGATTCTCGGCATTAACCGCAACACCCTCCGCAAGAAGCTGTCCGACCACGGCCTGCTCTGAACCCCTTTTCTCTTTGAACCCACCGCACCGTCATCATGAAAATTCGTCAGGCCCTACTCTCCGTTTCCGATAAAACCGGCGTTCTGGAATTCGCCCAAGCCCTCAACGCGCAAGGCGTTGCCCTGCTTTCAACCGGTGGCACGGCAAAACTCCTGCGCGACGCCGGCCTGGCTGTGACGGAAATTGGTGACTACACGGGTTTTCCCGAAATGCTGGATGGCCGTGTCAAAACACTGCACCCGAAAGTGCACGGCGGCATTCTGGCCCGACGCGATCTGCCGGCACACATGGCCACGATTGAAGCGCATGGCATTCCGACTATTGATCTGGTCTGCGTGAATCTCTACCCGTTCCGCGAGACTGTCGCAAAAGCGGGCGTGACACTGGAAGACGCCATCGAGAATATCGACATTGGTGGTCCAGCCATGGTGCGTTCGTCGGCTAAAAACTACAACGGTGTCGCGATTGTGACCGACCCGGTCGACTACGCCGGCCTGATCGACGAAATGAAGGCTAACGATGGTGCGCTGTCGCTAGCCACCCGTTTTGGCCTGGCCAAGAAAGCATTCACACACACCGCCCGTTACGATTCGGCCATCGCCAACTGGCTGACCGGCCTGGATGCTAACGCCGAAGCCAAACCGGCCGAAGCCGCACCAACGCCGTCGATCTTCCCAAGCCATCTGCAATTGGCGTTTGATCGTGCCGAAACTCTGCGCTACGGCGAAAACCCGCTGCAAAAGGCGGCTTTCTACCGCGACAGCACGCCAACGGCGGGCGCTATCGCCAACTACACGCAACATGGTGGCAAAGAACTGTCTTATAACAACATCGCCGATGCCGATGCCGCTTGGGAGTGCGTCAAGACTTTCCGCGAACCGGCTTGTGTCATCGTCAAACACGCCAATCCTTGTGGCGTTGCTGTGGATACACAACTGCTCAAGGCCTATGAAAAGGCTTTCCAGACGGACCCGACGTCCGCTTTTGGCGGCATCATTGCTTTTAATGGCACCGTCGATGTTGAACTGATTGAAGCCATGAACGAGCGCAAACACTTTGTTGAAGTATTGATTGCGCCGGCTTTCACGGATGCAGCCATGGCGCTGCTTAACGCCAAAGCCAATCTGCGCGTACTGACCGTGCCGTTGCCGGAAGGCGATAGCCTGGTCTATCACGCGCTGGAAATGAAGCGTGTCGGTGGCGGTCTGCTGGTGCAAACGCCGGATGCCTTTAATGTGCAAGCCGCCGACCTGAAGGTTGTGACCAAGGTTCAACCGACCCCATCGCAAATCGCTGATCTGCTTTTTGCCTACCGTGTTGCAAAATTCGTTAAATCGAATGCTATAGTCTTCTGCGGTAACGGTATGACGCTCGGCGTTGGCGCTGGCCAGATGTCGCGCGTTGATTCCACCAGGATCGCCGCCATCAAAGCAGCCAATGCCAAGCTGTCGTTGGCTGGCTCTGTGGTGGCCTCTGATGCCTTCTTCCCGTTCCGTGATGGCGTTGATGTGCTGGCTGAAGCTGGTGCCAAAGCGGTTATCCAACCGGGCGGCTCCATGCGTGACGAAGAAGTCATCGCCGCTGCCAATGAACATGGTCTGGCCATGGTCGTCACCGGTGCGCGGCACTTCCGCCACTAACCGATTTTCACTATTCAGTAGCCACCGCCATGAATCCTTCCCGATTGCTCTCTTCTTTGTTGGCAGCGCTATCGCTGACCTTTGCAGCCACGGCCATCGCAGATGACACGCCGACAACAAGCGCAGCCGCGACGCCGGAAACACCGCAAAGCGTGGTGGTAGTTGGCACCCCGAATGCTGATGCAGCCCAACCAGCCGAGAGCAAATCCTGGTATGGCAATGCCTGGGATACTGCCGGCCAACATCTCTCTGATATCTGGCACAAGGGTGACATCGAACTTTACGTCCCCTTCTGGAGCTATCACCTACCGTTTGCCTACAGTGCTGAGAAGCGTGCGTCTTATACCGAGTACCCCGCTGGCGGCGGTATCGGTAAGGGCCGTTACAACGAAAATGGCAACTGGGAAGGCATTTACGCCATGGAGTTCCAGGACTCGCACGGCAAGCCGATGTACATGGGTGGTTACGGCTGGATACCGACCTGGCGCCCGATCAATGACCAATTTAAAATCGGCGCGGGCGTAACGGCTTTCATGTTCATGCGTTCTGATATTGGCAACTATGCGCCTATCCCGGGTATTTTGCCTGCTGCAACGATCGGTTATGGCCCGCTGGATGTGCAGGTTGCCTATATCCCGGGCGGCCAAGGCAACGGCAATGTGCTCTTCTGGTGGGCCAAGTTTGCCTTCCGTTAATTCAAGATCCGTTGCAGCCACTTCTTTGCACTCTCGTTAATCACAGGTATTCGCATGAAAATTCTCGTTGTTGGCTCTGGTGGTCGTGAACACGCTCTCGCCTGGAAACTGGCCCAATCGGCTGGCGTACAAAAAGTCTACGTTGCACCGGGCAATGCCGGTACAGCACGTGAAGCCGCCCTCGAAAACCTACCGATTACCGACATCCAGGCGCTGGCTGATTTTGCCGAGCACAATAAAATTCATCTGACCGTCGTTGGGCCAGAAGCGCCACTCGCGGCAGGCATTGTCGACGTATTCCGTGCGCGTGGCCTGAAGATTTTTGGCCCCACACAAGCTGCTGCACAACTGGAAAGTTCGAAAGACTTTGCCAAGCGGTTCATGGCGCGTCACCAGATTCCGACGGCCGGTTTTGAAACGTTCACTGACGCCGGCGCCGCGCACGCTTACATTGATCGTCAAGGCGCGCCAATCGTCATTAAAGCGGATGGCCTGGCTGCCGGCAAAGGCGTTGTCGTTGCCATGGATTTGGCCGAAGCGCACGCGGCTATCGACGACATGCTCTCGGGCAACAAGCTCGGTAGTGCTGGCGCACGTGTGGTGATTGAAGATTTTCTTGATGGCGAAGAAGCCAGCTTTATTGTGTTGGTCGATGGCAAAAATGTGCTGCCGATGGCCTCCAGCCAGGACCACAAGCGCATTGGCAATGGGGATACTGGTCCGAACACCGGCGGCATGGGCGCCTACTCGCCTGCCCCGGTGGTGACACCGGAAGTACACGCCAAGGTTATGCGCGAAATCATTCTGCCGACGGTACGCGGCATGGAAGCCGACGGCGTGCCGTTTACCGGTTTTCTGTACGCCGGTCTGATGATCGGCAAAGATGGCTCGGTAAAAACACTCGAGTTCAACGCCCGCATGGGTGATCCGGAAACCCAGCCGATCATGATGCGTCTGAAATCCGATGCCGTCAAAATGTTCGAGCATGCCATCGCCGGCACGCTGGATAAAACCGAAGCCGAATGGGATCGGCGCGTGGCGCTCGGTATCGTGCTGGCTGCGGCAAACTATCCGGACACGCCACGCAAGGGTGATGTCATTCACGGCTTGCCCGCAGGCAACGCCGCTGGTGACGATGCGCACGTGTTCCATGCAGGCACCAGCGATGCAAATGGTGATGTCGTTACAAATGGTGGGCGCGTCTTATGCGTGACTGCCCTCGGTGAAAATGTAGCGCAAGCGCAAAAGCGTGCCTATGAAGCAGCGGCCAGCATCCAGTTTGATGGCATGCAGTACCGCACAGATATTGGCTATCGCGCTATCAACCGCTGAGAACAAAGACCATGAGCGTGCTGACCGGCACTGAACGCTCTATAGCCGTTCAAACCTATCTGCAAGGACTGCAGTCCCGTATCGTCAACGCGCTATCCACCTTGGATGGTCACGCTTTTCGTAGCGATAGCTGGACACGGCCTGCGGGTGGCGGTGGCACCTCTTGCTTAATCGAGGAAGGCCACCTCATTGAACGGGGTGGCGTTAATTTTTCACACGTCATGGGTGAGCAACTACCGCCATCGGCCTCGGCGCATCGTGCCGAACTGGCGGGCAGACCCTACGAAGCAATGGGCGTGTCGCTGGTCATACACCCGCGCAACCCTTATTGCCCGACCGCGCACATGAATGTGCGCTACTTTGTGGCGCATCCGCCCAAAGACCAGCCCGAACTGGCGCCCGTCTTTTGGTTTGGCGGTGGCATGGATCTCACGCCTTACTATGGCTTTCGTGAAGATGCCGTGCATTTTCATCAGACCTGCCGGAACGCCTTGGCAACCCACGGTGAAGACTATTACCCACGCTTTAAAAAGTGGTGCGATCAGTACTTCTTTCTCAAGCACCGCAACGAAGCACGCGGCGTTGGCGGCATTTTTTTCGATGACCTCAACGAACCCGGTTTCGACGCGAGCTTTGCACTGACGCGTTCGGTCGGCGATGCGTTCGTCGCGGCTTATGCACCGCTACTGGAACGTCGTCGCGACGTGCCCTGGGGTGAACGCGAGCGCGATTTTCAGGCCTATCGTCGTGGCCGCTACGTAGAGTTCAACCTAGTCTATGACCGCGGCACGCTGTTCGGTCTGCAATCGGGCGGCCGTACTGAATCGATTCTGATGTCGATGCCACCCATCGTAAAGTGGCGCTATGACTGGCAGCCGGAAGCAGGCTCACCGGAAGCCGCGCTCTATACCGATTTTCTGCCGCATCAGGATTGGCTAGCCTAAGGTTAGCGCACTTGCGGACTGTCATAGTATGGGGCAAGCCTGGCTCTCATAGCGCAAGCGCTCGAAATCGAGCCAAACTTGCCCCACACCATGACCCAACTCGTTTTTGGTACGCGTCTAACAACCCAACACCTTTTCCAGGCAGTCTGCGGCACAAATCCGGCTCGATTTGCGACGCTTTTCAAGTCGATGAGAGTCGGGTTTGTGCCGTGGACTGCTGCAAGAACGAGCCAGGCAACAGGTAGCGCTTCAGGGTAATTTTAATGCGACGCCTTGTGCGTATCGATGAATGCCCGCGCTTTGGATGTCCATTCGTCGGCCACCATACGACTCAACATGGCATCGGCGGCATCCAACAGGTCAGGATCACATTCACGCTGCGGAATCTGAACCAGATACATGGAGAACCGTTGCTGATCACTCCGATAGTGGCGCAGGTTGCCCAGATGCGCCTGACGGCGACAGCTGGCCAGAAAGCTCTGTGACAAACCATCACGCGGGCGTAAAGAACGAACCTGTAGCAGCACATCTTCCCAGCGTTCGGTACCGAGCAACGCCCGCAGTTCAGTGCGCAGACTGGCCGTGCTTCGAGGCGGCTTGGTTGCTTGCTGTGCCAAATTTAACACCTGCAACGCCGGTTCATACTGGCGACGAGCAACCAGCATCTCAGCCTCTTGCTCCAGACGTGCCGCAACTAACGTGCGGTCATCCGCATCCACACGCCCAAGCCAGACGGCCGCACGATCCTGATCATCCAGCCCCTGTGCGGCCCGTGCGGCCAATAGATCAGCGTATCCCGTGGCGAAACCTAACTTGCGTGCACGCTCTGCGGATTTGATGGACGCCTCATAGTGCCCTTCCAACAAAAGGCGAAGTGAAGACAAGAATGCCTGCTCGCCCTTACGCTGTCGGCGCAATACGCGGTATCGCGCAATACGGCCCGGCAAACGCAAGGTGCCTTGCAACAGCTTGAGCAATAATGCGCCAACGATCAGTGTTGCCAGTACCGCCAGCACGAGAAAATTCAGCGACATCTCCATGCGCCAAGACGACAGCACAATCACGGCATAACCATCATTACGATGCATCAGATCAGCAACCACCACTGCAAGCGTACCGAGTGCCAGCCCCCAGATCAGCCATTTTTTCATTCGGCGGCTCCCTTGGTCTTGCCTGCATCAACGGGCTTTGACTCTGTTTCCGACGATGGCGTCGATGCGGTCACGGCTACCGGCTCTTCACCCATCAGTGCGGCCCGTGCTGCGATCAGCGCCTGTCGTGTGGCGTCCAGACTAACAACCGATGGGTCAATATTAAGACCCGACAGACGCTGCAGCGCAGTCAAATCGGCATTGACCAAGGCATTGCTGGTATCACAATATTTTTCGATCCAGGCGCGCGCCTGGCTCAACGTCTGCTGATAGGTCGCCGTATTACGCTGGATCAGCGCGTGACGCGCATCGAGCAATAAGAGGCGGAGTCCCTGCTGCAGGAAGACACGCTGCTCCGGCGCGATGAGCGCGGTCTCGGCACGATCCAATCGCTGGACACGCACCATGCCGCGAATAGATTGCCAGAGTTCATCGGCCAGGCCAGATAAGAGCACGCGTGCCTTATCCATGAGTGTTTCAGCTGGCGGCACCACTGGCGCGGCCGGCACTTCAGTTTCTGAAGGCTGTATACGTCGATCCTGAACCAGCGGTAGCTTATCGACGCTGGCAATGATGCCATCCAATTGCTCGACCGTTTCACGAAGATCGGTCAGATGTTGCGCATTAATTTCAACGAGATCGCGCCCCATGGCTAAACGCAATGCCTGTGCACTTGCCGTTGGCGCATTCGACAAAGCCAGCTGCCCTGCTTTGAGCGCGTTGACCAGCGTCTTGCTGTCGCCCGTAGCAAGCCAGAGCTGCCAGCCTGCATCGAGCCGCTCTTCAAGGCGATCTAACTGAAGCAGTTGCCGTTCCTGTTGCAGCGACTGGCGCATCGACGCGATTTCCTGCCGGACCTGTTCTTGATCAGCCAGCGCTGATTCCAACGCCGCAATCCGGGATTCCACCGAAACCACTGCGGACGCTTCTCTATTCAGCCCTTCCCAGAGCCGCAGTGTCCACACTTGCTGACCCGCAACGCCAAGCACCGCCAACACCAGAACAACCACCATCCAGCGGCGACTGCGTGGTGCACGCTTCTTGGGTGAAGGTTTCGGTTCAGAATTCAGATGTTCAGTGTCGTGATCTTGAGTCATAAGACGTCCATTCCAGGCGCATCGGTAAATGATGAACCATTATACGTTTGCATAAATTTCAAAATACCCTCATCGCCACCGGCACTGACAAAGGCCTGCGCAAAGCCTGATGCACGGGCAGCCTGGGCAATCCGCTCGTGCGGGGCAATGACGGGCACCTGCTGTATGGCACGCACCAGGTCTGCGGGTGCGGCGATCAGCAAGCGTTGTAGCGATTCACTACTCGTCACCACCATGGCAGACGGCATATCCTGACAGACCAATTGCTGCACGCTGTGGATAGCATCCGGATGCAACGAACGTTCGTAGGCACTGGCTTCATCAACCTGTGCCCCACGTTCTTGCAAGGTCCGAGCGATAAGATCACGGCCACCCTCACCGCGAATCAGGGCAAAGGCGCGTCCTTGACATTGATCCGGCGCAAAAAAGGGCAATGCAAGCAGACCTTCACTGTCGTACCGTGCTTCCGGTAAAACGACACGCGACACCCCCAATCCGCGTAGCACCTGCGCGGTGCCAGGCCCAACCACCGCCGCCGTAAGCGGCTCTGGCCAAGGCTGCTGCGCCGTCAAAGTCGGCCACGCCGATTGCACCGCGTTGGCACTAATAAATAGGCACGCCCGATAGCTTGTTAAGCGACGACGAATCGCCTCAAGGGCACGCAAATCGGCAACCGGATTGATCGCTAAGAACGGGATATGGGTTGCACGCCCGCCCAATTGCTCAATAACGGCAATCAGGCTTGCAGCCTGCCCTGCCGGTCGGGTGACCAGAATATGCTGCCCGACTAGAGGACCGGTCAGCGGCTGCGGCATCGTTACCCGGCGTTGATCTGGCAAATCAGGGCATCGGCCCCTTGTGCCAGTAAAGTTTCGGCAAGCGCAACGCCCAGCGTTTCGGCATCGGCCCAGTGACCACGGCACTCGCCCGATACGATCTGCGTACCATCGACGGAAGCCACCAGTCCACGGAGCCAGAATTGTTGATGGGCTTCACTGACGGCAAATCCGGCAATCGGCAAATGACAACTGCCCCCCAGACGACGGGAGAAAGCACGTTCCGCCTTTACACAGGCCGCAGTCGATTCATCCGCCAGCGCATCAGCAATACGCTGCATGTCGGGCTGGCCGTCACAAATTTCGATACCGAGTGCGCCCTGCCCCGGTGCTGGCAGCATCTCGGCCGGATCAATCCGGGCACGGATCCGATCTGCCAAGCCCAGACGCATGAGGCCGGCAGCCGCCAGAATTATGGCGTCAAACTCACCGTCATCCAGTTTGCGCAGACGGGTATCCAGATTGCCACGCAGCGGTTTGATCACCAGATGCGGAAAACGCGCCCGTAACTGTGCTTCACGACGCAGACTCGATGTACCGACGATAGCGCCATGCGGTAACGCTGACAGTGAATCGTATTTGGGGCTCACCAGCGCATCACGCGGGTCTTCCCGTTCACTGATCGCCGCCAGCACAAAGCCTTCCGGCATATCCATCGGGACATCTTTCATCGAATGGACGGCCAGATCGGCTCGACCCTCGGCCATCGCTACTTCCAGTTCCTTGATAAAAAGTCCTTTACCGCCAATAGCGGCCAGCGGACGATCCAGAATCTGGTCACCACGGGTGGTCATGCCCAGAATCTGCACCTCACGCGATGGGTGCTGCGCCTGCAACAGGCGTTGCACATGCTCAGCCTGCCACATGGCCAGGCGAGACTCTCTAGAGGCAATAACTAAAGGTTCGGACATAGAACAGTTTCACAAAAGCAATGGGCACAATTGCCCGGAACGAATGCAATCCTAGCACGCGGACTCCCTTATAATGTGGGGTTTGTAGCCACTACACCCTCTTCTGCCATGTCAGCCAACGAAAAGAACACCGCCGCAACCCCTTACACTTGGGCGGGCCGCTTTGACGAACCCATGTCGGAGCTCGTCAAGCGATATACCGCTTCCGTTGATTTTGACCAACGCCTCTGGCAGCAGGACATTCGTGGCTCGCTGGCCCATGCGCGCATGCTGGCCAAACAGAACATCATCAACGCCCAGGATCTTGCCGATATCGAACGTGGCATGGCGCAGATTCTGAGCGAAATCGAAAGCGGCGCCTTCACCTGGTCGCTGGATCTGGAAGATGTACACCTCAATATTGAGCACCGCCTGACCAGCCTGGTTGGCGATGCGGGCAAACGCCTGCACACCGGACGTTCACGCAACGACCAGGTTGCCACAGATATCCGACTCTGGCTGCGTGATGCCATCGACACCCTGATTGCGCTGTTCAAACGCCTGCAATTGGCCCTAGTCACTCTGGCTGAGCAACACGCCGCCACACCAATGCCGGGCTTTACACACCTGCAAGTGGCACAACCGGTGACCTTCGGTCATCACCTGATGGCCTATGTAGAAATGCTGGCACGCGATGCCGAACGCCTGACCGATCTGCGCCGTCGGGTGAATCGCCTACCGCTGGGCAGCGCTGCGCTGGCTGGCACCACCTACCCGATTGACCGTCATTTCGTCGCCGAGCAACTTGGGTTTGAAGCGGTCTGCGAAAACTCACTGGATGCGGTGTCTGATCGCGACTTCGCCATCGAATTCTGTGCCGCAGCGTCGCTGGCCATGATTCACCTGTCGCGCTTTTCAGAAGAGCTCGTCCTGTGGATGACGCCGCGCTTCGGCTTCGTCATGCTGGCTGATCGCTTCTGCACGGGCTCATCGATTATGCCGCAGAAGAAAAACCCGGATGTGCCAGAACTGGCGCGCGGCAAAACCGGCCGCGTGATCGGCGATCTGAACACGCTGCTCGTCCTGATGAAAGGCCAGC
>Ga0181554_1003242_pt1 | contig 13892 bp, 14 predicted proteins | sample 011ome_16_FD_145602 | JGI IMG/M metagenome (GOLD analysis project Ga0181554, IMG submission 145602) | Coastal salt marsh microbial communities from the Groves Creek Marsh, Skidaway Island, Georgia - 011503CT metaG (spades assembly) | ecosystem: Environmental > Aquatic > Marine > Intertidal zone... | reverse complement strand
CACCGACGGGCTTCGGCTTCGTGCAGGCATGAGCCGCAGTGCGGCCACCGCTCAGGCGCTCAAGCTCCTCAACGACGTGCACATCCGCGAGCCGGAGCGCGTGCTGACGCGCTACCCGCATGAGCTTTCGGGCGGCATGCGCCAGCGCGTGCTGATCGCGCAGGCCTTCTCGCTCAACCCCCATGTCATCATCGCCGATGAGCCGACAACGGCGCTGGACGTGACCGTGCAGAAGCAGGTGCTGCGCCTCATCCGCGACATGCAGCGCGAACACAGGACGACCCTGCTCTTCGTGACGCATGACTTAGGGGTCGTCGCGCAGATCTGTGACCGCATGACCGTGCTCTATGGCGGCAAGGTGCTGGAACAGGGAGCGACCGCCGATATCCTCGCGAACCCCGCGCACCCCTATACGCGCGCCCTGCTGGCCGCGAGCCCGCGCTATGACAGGCCGGACCAGAGCCTGAAGCCGGTGCCGGACTCCCTCATCGCGGAATTGAAGCGGGAGCTTTCGGCCTGATGCTGATCGACGCGCGCAACATCTCCCTCGACGTCCCCGACATGGGCCACCAGGTGCTCATCGGCAAGCGCCGCACCCTGCGCATCCTGAAGAACGTCTCGATCTCGATTGCCAAGGGTGAGACGGTGGGGCTGGTGGGCGAGTCGGGCTCCGGCAAGACCTCGCTCGGGCGCACGCTGCTGCGGCTCTATCAGCCGAGCGAGGGCACGCTGAGGTTCGACGGGCAGGACATCAGCCACGCGAGTGCGGCGGAGCTGAAGCCGCTGCGGCGGCGCATGCAGATGATCTTCCAGGATCCCCAATCCTCCTTGAACCCGCGCCACACGATCCGCGCCATCATCGCCACGGCGCTCAGGCTGCACGGGCTCGATGCGAGCGACAAGGCCATCGCCGCCATCCTTGACCGCGTGGGACTTCCCTCCACCGCCATGCGCCGCTACCCGCACCAGATGTCGGGCGGGCAGCGCCAGCGCGTCGGCATCGCGCGCGCCATCGCGCTCAAACCCGATTTCGTCGTGGCGGACGAGATCGTCTCCGGCCTCGACGTGTCGACGCAGGCGCAGGTGCTGGACCTTCTGCAGGGCCTGCGCGCCGAGATGGGGCTGGCGCTGGCCTTCATCAGCCATGACCTGTCGGTGGTGCGGCATCTCTGCGAGCGCGTCGTCATCATGCGCGCGGGCGAGATCGTGGAGGAAGGGCTGACGGCCGATGTGTTCAAGAACCCGAAGACGGAGTTCACCCGCACGTTGATCGACTCGATCCCGCTCCCCGAGGTACGCTCCGGCTGGCTCGGCTGAGGGTGAGAGGCTAGAGCCCCGTTGTGGGCCGCGGGTTGCTGCCGTCGAAGAAGCGCGAATAGCGGAAATCCGCCGGGTCCACGCAGGGGCGCTCGCCCGTCACGATCTCGGCCATCAGCTTGCCCGCCCCCGGACCTAAGCCGAAGCCATGGCCGGAGAAGCCGGTGCACAGGTGGAAGCCTTCGAGCTGCTCAACCTTGGAGATGATCGGCACGGCATCCGGCACCGCGTCGATGCAGCCCGCCCAGCGCTCGGCGATCTTCATCGGCCTGAAGGCCGGATAATAGTCGATCAGGTGCCGCGCGGCACTGTCCAGAATGTCCATCACCGGCTCGGGGTCGAGGATGCGCACCTGCTCGAAGGGCGACACCTCGTCCAGCGCCCAGCGCCGCTTGAGGCTTGCCTCCTCGATGAAACGCTTGCCGAGCCGGAGGCGCAGGCCCTTCCAGTCGAGCATCAGCGCCGGCAGGAACGCGCGCAGCAGCCGGAAGGAATCCGGCACGATGTCGGCCACCGAGTAATGATTGTGCGTCACCGTGTAGCCGCCGTCGAGGCGCTTGCGGAAGGTGAAGTGCCCGCCGGAGCAGGAGCGCGTCAGCCCCGTGTCCAGCGGCTCCGTGCGCATCACCGAATTGACGACGGTGAGCTGCGGCAGCGGAATCCCCAGATTGTCGCAGAACCGGCGCGACCATGCACCGCCCGCCAGCACCACCGTGTCGCAGGCGATGCGACCCTTCTCCGTCACCACGGCGGAGACGCGCCCGCCCGCTGTCTCGAGGCCGCGCACCGCGCACTGGGTGAAAAGCTTGCCCCCCTTGCGGCGCAACGCCTCCGCCATCAGCGGCACGGCGAGGAAGGGCTCGGCGCGCGCATCGTTCGGCGTATAGAGCGCGCCCTTCCACGGATGCACGCAGCCCGGCTGCAGCTCATTCGCCTCCTTCGCCCCCACCATGCGGGAGGAGAGGCCCGCGGGCTTCGCGTTCTTCTCGTACCAGTCATTCTTGGCGGCGAGCTGCTGTTCCGTCTCGCAGAGATAGATGATGCCGCAGCGGGTGAAGCCCGTTTCCCCCTCGACGCGGGCATTCATCCCGTCCCACAGCTTCAGCGAAATCTGGATCAGCGGAATCTCGCGCGCATCCCGCCCCATCTGGCGGCACCAGCCCCAGTTGCGGCTGGACTGCTCGGCGGCGATCTCGCCCTTCTCCAGCAGCACCACATCGATGCCGCGCTCGGCGAGTTCGAGCGCGGTGGTAACGCCCGCCACCCCGCCGCCGATCACGCAGACGGCGGCTTGCTTGGGGAGGGAGCTATCGGACTGAACGTGTTTGATCACAGGCATGGCGAAAACCTAACCCGCGCCGCGCTGAAGTTCCACCCTCACGCGCGCGGGTGGGCCTTGCGGTATTGCTCCAGCAGATGGGCGCGGTTCACCTCCGTGTAGACCTGGGTGGTCGAGAGGCTGGCATGGCCGAGCAGCTCCTGGATTACGCGCAGGTCCGCGCCGTTGCTGAGGAGATGCGAGGCGAAGGAGTGGCGGAGCGCGTGCGGCGTCGCGGTCTCCGGCAGGCCCAGCGCGCCGCGAAGCCTCGCGATCAGCAGCTGGATGATGCGGGGATTGAGCGGGCCTCCCTTCACGCCGCGGAACATCGGCTCGCGCGGTGAGAGCGCGAAGGGGCAGAGCTTCAGGTAGCTGTCCACGGCCGCGCGCGCCACCGGCAGCAGCGGCACGAGGCGCGTCTTGTTGCCCTTGCCGGTGACGGTGAGAACCGGTTGCCCCGCCTGCTGCGGGGTGAGCGACAGCGCCTCGGAGATGCGCAACCCGCAACCGTAAAGCAGCGTCAGCACGGCCTCGTCACGCGCCAGCACCCAGCGCGGCGTTTCCGCCGTCACCAGCGCATCGGCCGCGACCAGCGCCCTGGCCTTCTCGGGCGAGAGCGGCTTCGGCAGCGCATGCGGCAGCTTGGGCGAGCGGATGGCGGAAAGGGCCGCATTGCGGAACAGCCCGCGCTTCTCGGCAAAGCGGTAGAAGGAGCGCAGGCTGGAGAGCTGGCGCGCCAGCGTGCGGCTCTCGGCACCTTGCTTGCGGCGGCGCGCGAGGAAGGCGCGGAAATCAGACACCGTGAGTTCCGCCAGCGCGCGGTTGCCCGGCACCTCGCCCAGGTGCTCGCCCATGAAGCCCGCGAACTGGCCCATGTCGCGCGCATAGGCCTCGATGGTCTTCGCCGCCATGCGCCGCTCGGACTGCAGGCTCTTCAGCCAGGCTTGGGCAGCCTCGGCGGCATCGGCGGCAAGACTGGTGGCGAAATCACTCATGGTTCGAGAGACTAGCCGGGCAAGGGTTGAAGCTTTGCTACTTCGCCTCGATCAGCGGCACGGCGGGGCTTGCGTCCTTCGGCATGTGGCCGGTCAGGCGCGGGTCCTGATGCACCTCCACCATCATCTGGTAGGGCCTGAAGCCTGAGCGCTGGTAGAAACCCAGCGCGTTCGGGTGGTCGAAGGAGCAGGTGTGCACCCAGAGGCGCGTGATGGGCTGGCTCCACGCCCTCTCCAGCGCCTGGTTCATGAGGTAGCGGCCGACGCCGGAGCCCACGGCATCGGGCACCACGCCGAAGAAGGAGAGCTCGCACTGGCCCGCCTCGCGGAAATCGAGTTCGAGGATGCCGATATCGCGCCAGTCCCTCACCAGCGCATGGGCATGGACCTGGGGGTGCCCGATGATCGCGGCCAGCTGCTCCTCCGCCATGAAGAGGCGCGAGAACCACATGTTGTCGCGGCCCACCGCGCGGAAGATGTCGCGGAAGCGCTGCGTGTCAGAAGCTTCGAGCCTTTCGAGCGACAGGCCTTCCACAGCCGGCGCGGGGCGCGGCGCGGGCCGTTCCGTCATCTCGAGACAGGTCACCACATTGGCGAGGTGGCCCGGCGGCAGCGGGTGGAATCCGGGGGGAAGCGGCGTCTCATGCATCATGGCCCCTCAATAGGGGCGAAGGGCCTAGCCCCGCAAGCGGCGGAGATTGGCCTTCACGCGCCGGGCCGAGGGCGAGAGTGCCGCCTGCACCATGCGGTCGGCGCTGGCGGGCGTCCAGGGTGCGAGCATCATGCGGAACAGTTCCGCCTGCACGGCAACGCAGGCCTCAGCGAAGGCCATCTGCTTCTCCACCACCATCTTCGTCATCTCGGCCTGGGAGGCTGCCGTGGGGTTCACCATGCCCCACCAGATCAGCGGCAGGCGCCGCGCGATGATCTCGGCGGCGGAAAAACCCATTTCGACCTGTGAATGTCTCATGGAGACCCAACAGGAAAACGGCCCCGGAGTTCCGGGGCCGTCGTCATCGCGTCAGCGCATGGTGGGGATCGAGAACTGCGCGCCTTCCTTGATGCCGGAGGGCCAGCGCGCCGTCACCGTCTTGGTCTTGGTGTAGAAGCGGATCGAGTCCGGGCCGTGCTGGTTCAGGTCACCGAAGGCCGAGCGCTTCCAGCCGCCGAAGGTGTGATAGGCCAGCGGCACGGGGATCGGCACGTTGATGCCCACCATGCCGATCTGGCAGCGGGAGGCGAAGTCGCGCGCCGTGTCGCCGTCACGCGTGAAGATCGCGGTGCCGTTGCCATATTCATGGTCGTTCACCAGCGCGAGGCCCTCGTCATAGGTCTTGGCGCGAACGACCGAGAGCACGGGGCCGAAGATCTCTTCCTTGTAGATGCGCATGTCCTTCGTCACGTTGTCGAACAGCGTGCCGCCGAGGAAGAAGCCGTTCTCGTAGCCCTGCATCCTGAAGCCGCGGCCATCCACCTTGAGGGTCGCGCCTTCCTTCACACCCTGGTCGATGTAGCCGCGCACGCGGTCCAGCGCCTGCTGCGTGACGAGCGGGCCGTAATCCGCCTCGCGATCGGTGGAGAGGCCGACTTTGAGCTTCTCGACGCGCGGCACCAGCTTCTCGATCAGCGCATTGGCCGTCGCCTCGCCCACCGGCACCGCGACGGAGATCGCCATGCAGCGCTCGCCCGCCGAGCCATAGCCAGCACCGATCAGCGCATCGACGGCCTTGTCCATGTCGGCGTCGGGCATGATCAGCATGTGGTTCTTGGCACCGCCGAAGCACTGGGCGCGCTTGCCGTTGTTGGTGGCCCGGCCATAGACATATTGCGCGATGGGGGTGGAGCCGACGAAGCCGACGGCCGCGATGTCCGGATCGTCGAGAATGCCGTCGACCGCCTCCTTGTCGCCGTTCACCACGTTGAAGATGCCGGCGGGCAGCCCCGCCTCGAGGAAGAGCTCGGCGAGCCGCATCGGGCAGGACGGGTCACGCTCCGAGGGCTTGAGGATGAAGGCATTGCCGCAGGCGATTGCCGGGGCGGCCTTCCACAGCGGGATCATGGCGGGGAAGTTGAAGGGCGTGATGCCAGCGGCGATCCCCAAGGGCTGGCGCATCGAATACATGTCGATGCCGGGGCCCGCGCCATCGGTGTATTCGCCCTTGAGCAGATGCGGGATGCCGCATGCGAATTCCACGACCTCGACGCCGCGCTGCAGGTCGCCCAGCGCGTCGGGGATGGTCTTGCCATGCTCCATGGAGATCAGCGCCGCGATCTCCTCGGCGTGGGTGCGGGCGAGTTCCAGGAAGCGCATCATCACGCGGGCGCGCACCTGCGGGTTCTTGGCCGCCCATTCCGGCTGCGCCGCCTTGGCGTTTTCCACCGCGGCGCGCAGTTCCGCCGGGGAAGCCAGCGCCACCCGGGCCGAAACCTCGCCCGTATTGGGGTTGTAGATGTCCGTGAAGCGGCCCGACGTGCCCTTCACATGCTTGCCGCCGATGAAATGTCCGATGTCCTTGACCACGGGGAATACCCTTCCTGAATTGTTCCGGCGGCCAAACTAGAAGGGGGCCGAAGCCGCCGCAAGGGTCAGAATCCGCCCGGTTTTGCAGCCACTTGCCGAGGGCTTGGGCAGCCGCCGCTGGAAGCCATGCGTTTTTCGCATGGGGCTCGGGGCTTGCTTTTGCCGCACTGCAACATAAATTTAATTTCGTCGCGTGAAATAAAATGCACCGACCGAAAGAAGCTTGCCCATGACCGATCACCCATCCGCCTACCGCATCCGGAAGCTCTGGCCGATGGAGGGCGAAGCCTTTCGCCGCCACCTGCTGCGGCTGGATGCCGAGACCCGCCAGTTCCGCTTCGGCACGCCGGTGAACGACAATTTCCTCAACGCCTATGCCGATACGGCGCGCCGCATCGGCACGGTGATCTATGGCGCCTTCATCGGATCCGAGATGTATGCCTCGGCCGAGCTTCGCTCCGTTCATGCCGTGGGCGACGAGATGGCGGAAGCCGCCTTCGCGGTGGAATCGGCCCACCGCCACCACGGGCTGGGCTCTGCCCTCATGGACCGCATCATCACCGCCGCCCAGAACCGCGGCATCCACCAGCTTCACATGATCTGCGCGCGCGAGAACCAGCCCATGCAGCGCCTGGGCGAGAAGTTCGGCGCGCATTTCAAGATCGACCATGGCGAGGCGCTGGGCGAGATCGAGACCGAACCCGTCACCCCCCTCTCGCTGCTGGACGAGGCGATGCACGACACGACCGATTTCGTCACCGCCGTGCTCGATTGGTCGTCCGCTCCCGCGCCCGCACGGCAAGAGCCGAAGCGCAGCCGGCAACAACGCGGGTAACACCCCCCATCGGCGTCATTCCGGCGAAAGCCGGAATCCCGCTTTCGCTCCGCCTGCACATGAAAGAAGCTGGATCCCGGCTTTCGCCGGGATGACGGCCAGGAGAGAGTCCCCGGAAACCCTTACGCCGACAGGATCACGCGCGGCTCATCCGCGCCGTTCGCCAGTGTCACGGCGCAGGCGGGAATGCGCTTCGGGTCCGATATGCCGTGGCGCTTCATCGCCAGCAGGAAAACCACGGCGGCATCCGTCACCGCGTCGGTGAGGTCGGCGGCGGCAAGCCCCTCTTCCAGAAGCTCCACGAGGTGCTGTGCGGCGGATTCAGCGAGTTCCGCCGTTTCGGCCGGTGTCATCTCGAGGGTGGCCGCCCAGCTCTCCGTCAGGTCGCTTTCATCCAGTTCCGCCACCAGCTGCGAGCCGACGCTGAAGGAGAGGCGCCCGCCGCCATGCGGAGCCCCGGCGGCGCGGTAGCCCGGACATCTCAGCGTGAAGCCACGCGCAGTCTTACCGGCATCATCGTCATACGGCATCAAGACACCCCCGAACGCAACACACGGGGGACAGCATCTCCGCCAGGCTTTGCCAGCAGGTTAACGCGCCTTGGCCGGGGCTTGCGCCCTCAGGGCAGCAGCGCGCCCTTGAAGGCCAGCTCCTTCACGCCGCTGGTGGGGAAGCGGCATTCATAGGCCCCTTCCGCATAGGCGCCCACGGCATAGGGGTCGAAGCTCACGGTGATCTCGTCCTGCCCGATGCTCCAGCTCTCGAGATTGCGGACCTGTTCGGCAATCGTCCTGTCGCGCTCCGCCTGGTCCTCGGCGAGGTCGATCTCCGGCACGCGCTTCGTCTTCTCGGCCTCGATCTGCTTCTTGCACCACAGCGTCAGGATGGCGGCGGAGGGTTCGGGCAGCACGTCCTTCACGGTCAGCAACCAGCCCGTCGCCATGTCGATGTTGTAATTGCCGGTGCCGTAATTCCCGTGCGCACCGCCCTCGTTCGCGTAGACATCATGGCGCACCGACATGAAGGCGGGTGACGCGTAAGTGCGCGTAAGTGAGCGTGAAGCGGTCCTCCTGCGCCAGGATGGCACCGCCCGCCTCTTCTCCATGCGGCCCCAGCTTCGCGGAGGCCAGCACCTCGTCCGCCAGCCGGTTCAACGTCTGCTCGCCCGGCGTCTGGGGGTCCGTGAAGCGCAGCACCGCGATGTCGATGTCATAGAGCGTGGGCGATCCCTCCTGCACGAGGAACACGGGCATCATCGCACCCGAAGCGCCGGGCCCGCTTTCAGGCCTGGCGGAGAGAAGCGAGATGCGCTCCGCCGTCCGCGCCGTCACGCAGGCGACGATCCCCTCCTCCGCACCCTCGCAGAATTCGCGCCGCGCGATCCAGCGCTTCTGGGCGGCGGTCAGCATCTTCTGTTCGGGCGGGGCCAGCTTCGCCTTCAGGGCCGCATAGGCGACGGACAGATCGTCATCGAGGCGCTTCAGCGCCGGGTCGGCGCAGATCGCCTTTTCCGCCGGGGTCTTCGCCTTGGCGCAATCGAAGGCGAAACCGGGCGCGGGGAGACATGCGAGAAGGCTCAGGGCAACGAGGCTAATGCGCAGCATCATAGGCGATGGTCCTCCATCCGGCATGATAGGCCTCGAGGCCGGGAATACGCGCGGGCACGATTTCTTCAAGCTTCAGCGCGATGGTGGGAAGCTTCCCCTCATCGATCAGCGCCAGTGAGGCCGCACCCGCCGTGGTGCCGTCGCGCAGCGCCGAGGCCTTCACCTTCTGCTGCGGGCGTAGCTGTGCCAGCACGGCCAGCAGCACCTTGTTCTGCGAGAAGGGCCCGTCGACGATGATGTCGTCCTTGGACGCGATGCAGTCGAGCTGCTCCGAGACCATCTGCGCGCAGTAAAGTGCCGCGAGCGAGGCCTTCTCCTTTTCGGTCGAAACGTCAGGCCCCGTCACGCGGCCCTTGCTCCCTGAGCCCGGCACCGGCCCGCTGCTCGGCGTGAAGGAGGGCAGGGCCAGCGTGCCGCGCGCCACCAATGCCGCAACGGTCTCGAGATCGGCAGCCTCGGCGGGTGCCCCGCCCGAGACGGCCTCGAACTCCTTGCCGCCGAAGAAGCGGCTGCAGCACACGGGCCGCCCCAGCACGTCGGTGTTGGTGTTGGTGTCGCGCGCCGGGTCCAGCACGCTCACAGAGGTGGAGGGGTCGAAGCTGATGCTCCAGGTGCCGGTCGAGAGCAGCGAGAAGCGGTCGAGCCCGGCGCAGACATAGCGCATGAAATTCGCCGTCGAATCGTGAACGCCGCCCAGCACGCGGCCCTCGCCCCGGAAGCCCGCGCCCCGGAACTCCGGCTTCAGCGGCCCGATCGTCTCCCACGCCTTGGCCATGCGCGGGAACAGCCGGTCCCAGCCGAGGCTCTTCGCCATGGCGGAAGGTTCCTGCCGGCGCGTGTCCATCAGGTGCGTCTGGCAGGAGATGGAGGAAATCTCGGTCACCGGCACGCCCGACAGCCGGAAGCCCACATACTGGATCCACGGCAGCACGGTTCTGACGCGCGCGAAATCCTCGGGCCACAGGCGCTGCTGCCAGTAGAGCTGCAGCCCATGCGTCAGCGCCAGCGGCAGCAGCGGGCAGAGCGCCTCCGCGAAGGAGGGCATGATCTTCTCGTAATCCGCCACGATCTCCGGCGGGGGCTCGGAGGTATAGTCCATCACCGGCAGCGCAAGCTTGCCTTGCGCATCGAGGCAGGCCATGGCCGCGCCATGGGCGCAGGGCACGATGGCATCGATGGGCAGGACGGCGTCGAGCTCCGTCAGCGCCGTCCGGCACAGCGCCACCATCGGCTCGGGGTCGATCCAGCGATAGGGCGGGCCTTCGACATGGCGGCTCGGCGCCTTGCGCTCGGCCACCATCTCGCCATCGCCCGAGAACAGCGCGATCTTGGTGTTGGTGAAGCCGACATCGACCACTGCGATGCCGCGGGGTTTCTGAAAAGCCATGCCCTGCCGCCTGTTGTTTTCCGCACTCTCTCGCATCCGGCGCATGGGCGTCAATCACCCTGCACCCTTGTGTGACGAGGAGTGCCGGGTTTATAGCCCGAGCCCGACATCAACATCGAACCATCGGGAAAGCCCACCATGCCGAAGCTGAAATACCTCGATCTCCGCGAAGCCGTGATCGACACCTGCCTCAGGATGAATGCCGAGGGCATCAACCAGGGCACGTCGGGCAATGTCAGCGTGAGGACGCCCGAGGGCTTCCTGATGACGGCCTCGGGCATTCCCTATGACAAGATGAAGCCCGAGCACGTGGTCGAGATGGATCTCGACGGCGGCTATGTCGGCGAATACCTGCCCTCCACCGAGTGGCGCATGCACATGGACATCTTCAAGCACCGCGCCGAGGCGCAGGCCGTCGTCCACACGCATTCGATCTATGCCACCGCCCTTTCCTGCCTCAGGAAGGACATTCCCCCCTTCCACTACATGATCGGCATCGCGGGCGGCACCACGCTGCGCTGCGCCAAATATGCCGAATACGGCACGCAGGAGCTTTCCGACGTGATGCTGAAGGCGATGAAGGACCGCTCCGCCTGCCTGCTCGCCAACCATGGCCAGATCGCCTTCGGCGACACCCTCGCCAAGGCGCTCTGGCGCGCGGGCGAGGTGGAAACCCTCTGCCACCAGTATTGGGCCGCATTGCAGGCGGGCAAGCCCGTGCTGCTCTCCGACAAGCAGATGACAACCGTGCTGGCCCGGTTTAAGACTTACGGCAAGCAGCCCGGCGAATTGAAGAAGGGCGATGCGCTCTCGGTGACGGGCCCCGTCCGCCGCGATGCGCCGAAGGCATCCGCCGGCCGCGCGCCGGCCGCGAAGAAGAAAGGCAAGTAAGCTCCGTGATCGCATCCGTCTCCCCGCTCGTCGCCGAACTCCAAGCCCGCGCGGATGCGGGGAGACCCGTCACCATCGGCCTCGCCGGCTGCGGCCAGATGGGCACCGATGTCGTGGTGCAATTGGCCCGCATGCCCGGCCTGAGGCTGGGCTGCGTGGCCGAGATGCGCCCGCCCCAGGCCAAGGCCGCCGCTGCCCTTGCGGGCTTCACGGATGACCGCACCGTCTATGCCGAAACCCCCGCGGCAATAGACGCCGCGATCGAGAAGGGCCTCGTCGCCATCACCTCGGACCCGCAGGCGCTCGCGCGCTCCGGCCGGGTGGACGTGGTGATCGACGCCACCGGCAACCCCAACACCGGCACGGATTTCGCGCTCGCCGCCATCGCCAACGGCAAGCACATCGTGATGCTGAACGTCGAGGCCGACATCACCATCGGCCGCCACCTCCATGCCGCCGCGAAGAGCGCGGGCGTCGTCTACACCGGTGCCGCGGGCGATGAGCCCGCCGCCACGCTGGAGCTGATCGGCTTCGCCCAGTCCATCGGGCTTGAGATCGTCTGCGCCGGCAAGGGCAAGAACAACCCGCTGAAGTGGGACGCGGTGCCAGCGGATTACGAGGCGGAGGCCAAGGCCCGCAACATGAACGCCCGCATGCTGGTCGAATTCGTCGACGGCTCCAAGACCATGGTCGAGATGACGGCCATCGCCAACTGCACCGGTCTCGTGCCGGACGTGCCCGGCATGCACGGCCCCGCCGCCACCCGCGACGAGCTGGCCTCCGTGCTGATCCCGAAGGAACATGGCGGCGTGCTCTCGAAGAAGGGCTGCGTCGACTATTCCATCGGCAAGGGCGTGGCGCCCGGCGTGTTCTGCATCGTCACCACCGATCACCCGCGCCTGCAGGAGCGCCTGATCGACCTCAAGGTCGGCAAGGGCCCCTATTTCGCCCTCACCCGCCCCTACCACCTGACCAGCCTCGAAGTGCCGCTTTCGGCGGCGCGCGCCGTGCTGCATGGCCGGGCCGACATGGTGCCGCTGGAAAATCCGGTGGCCGAATGCGTCACCATCGCCAAGCGTGACCTGAAGCAGGGCGAGATCCTTGGCCGCATCGGCGAGGAGGATTACCGCGCCTGGGCCATGACCCATGCGGAGGCCCGCAACGCCAATGCCGTGCCGCTGGGCCTCGCCCAGGGTGCCAAGGTGCTGAAGCCCGTCAAGGCGGGCGAGCGCCTCACCTACGACAATTGCGCCCCCGACGAGAGCCTGGTCGTCACCCAGATCCGCCGCCGCCTCGACCAGGCGGATGCGCGCTTCCACGCGCTCTGAGCCGCAGCACCCGCCTCACCTGAAATCCGGCCGCTCCGGCACGCCGTAGCCCTTGAGGCAGGGCGGTTGCGACCTGCTGCATTGCAACATATTGTTTGCACTGCAAAATCCCTACTGTCGTCATTCCACGCGATTGACTTTCCGGCCCGCTCCGACCTAGTGTTCAGCACTTTTGCAATTCCCAGATAACAAATGCACAGCGCCCCGACTGCGCCACAGGAGACCGCCGGCATGCCTGCGAAGACCGCCAGCCTCGCCCCGCAGGGCGCCGCGAGCCAAACGGGCCGCTGGCTGCCGCGCTGGCTGACCTCGGAACATCCCTTCCCGTGGCTGTTCCCGGCCGCCGCGCTGATGACGGTCTTCGGCATCTATCCGCTGGTCTATGCAATCTGGCTCTCGCTCTACAAGCGCAACGCCGCCACCCGGAAGATGGTCTTCGACCCGGACCATAACTGGACGAAGCTGTTCTTCGACGAGCGCGTCTGGAACGCGCTCATGAACACCTTCGTCTATACGGGCGTGGCGCTGGTCTTCCAGCTGGTGCTGGGCATGCTGATCGCGCTGCTTCTCGATTCGGACCGCCGGGGCTACAGCGTGCTGCGCGCCATGATGACGCTGCCGCTCGTCATCCCCCCCGCCGTCACCGCCATGATGTTCCTTCTCATGCTCAACGGCTCCTTCGGCGTGCTGAGCCGCGGCATCATCGCCACCGGCATGCTGCCGCCGGGCTTCTCGATCCTCGGCAGCGCCAACACCGCCATGGCGGGCGTGCTGCTGGCCGAGATCTGGCAATGGACGCCCTTCATGGTGCTCATCATGCTGGCGGGCCTCCGCTCGCTGCCCAAGGAACCCTTCGAGGCCGCCGCCATCGACGGCGCCAACGCCGTCCAGGCCTTCTTCAGGCTCACGCTGCCGATGATGTCGAAGGTCATCGCGATTGCGGTGCTGATCCGCGGCATCGACCTGTTCCGCGCCTTCGACTACGTGAAGGTGATGACGGATTCCGGCCCCGGCACCGCCACCGAGACGCTCACCTCCTATGCGGGCCGCATCTATTTCGGCAATGCGGACTTTCCTTATGCCTCCACGGTGGCGCTGCTGACGCTGATCATCGTCATCCTCGTGTCCTCCGCCTTCATGAAGATCTTCAAGGTCAAGCTCTGATGGAAACCTCCCGCCCGCTCCAGCTCCTGCGCGACGTTGCCGCCGTGGTGGTGACAGGGATCTTCATGTTCCCGATCTTCTGGTGGGCGCTCACCTCGATCAAGCCGATCTCCGCGATCTTCGACAAGGACCGCGTGAACTTCTTCGACTTCACGCCCACCTTCATCAACTATGGCGTGACGCTGTTCGGCCAGTCGCGCTCGCAGCTCGCCATCGACCAGGGGCTCGGCATGGGTGTCGGCGGTGCCGAAGCCTATGACTCGCGCCAGTCGATCATGGAATCGATCATCGTGTCGCTCGGCGCCACGGCCATCACCATGGGTGTGGCGGTCTTCGCCGCCTATGCCATCTCGCGCATGGCGTTCCGCGGCCGCAACGGCTACCTCAACTGGGTGCTGGGCCAGCGCTTCATGCCGCCCATCGCCATCCTCATCCCGCTCGTCACCATCTACAAGACGGCGGGTCTGCGCGACACGGACAATCTCTACATGGGCTATCTCGGCCTCATGCTGATCTACGCGCTCATGAA
>Ga0181554_1003235_pt1 | contig 13913 bp, 11 predicted proteins | sample 011ome_16_FD_145602 | JGI IMG/M metagenome (GOLD analysis project Ga0181554, IMG submission 145602) | Coastal salt marsh microbial communities from the Groves Creek Marsh, Skidaway Island, Georgia - 011503CT metaG (spades assembly) | ecosystem: Environmental > Aquatic > Marine > Intertidal zone... | reverse complement strand
GGCAAGGGCGCGAGACCGATACACGCGACGACGCGCGCGGTCGAGGAGGCGAAGTATGTCCTCACGCGCGCGATCCGCCCGGTCACCGCGGTCGACCGCGTCGTCGCCGCGGCGGACGCGCTCGGGGACTCGCTCCCGCTGCACGAGAGGGGCGAGGCGCGTTCGATCGATGATCATGCCGCGCTCATCGCCCGCGCCTCGGTTTCAAAACTCTGGCATCCGACCGCGATGCCGTTCGACTGACCGATGAAAACCAACCCGACCGCACGTATTCTCGCCAGAGCGGATGCACGTTTCTCGAGATGAAAGTCTTCGACGACGAGCTGAAGCACTTCAACCCGTGCGTGCCGTACGCGATCGAGGCGATCGACGAGTTCATCGGCGAGCCTCTGCCGCCGATCGACTCCCCGGAGTACCTCGCGCGTTTAGTCCCGATCGAGCGCACGTGCGCCGCGACCGAGACTGCCGTCGTCGGAGCGGTGAAGACGCTGCTGCCGCAACACTTCCGACGGCCGACGCAAACGCCGGCGACGTACTACGATTCGCACAGAGAGCCGACGAAGTTTTACGTGCACTACGAGCACCACGGGAAGAGCGAGATCGATCGAAAGGCGCTCGTGGACGCGATCGCGGAGTTGCTGCCGTCGCCGGATTACGTCGTCGACGCGGAGGCGAGGCTCTTTTTTTTCGTTTGGTTTTCTTTTGGTTTTATTTTTTGGTCTCTCGCCCGCTCGCGCGCTCCGTCGTCGTCTCATCGACTCCCCGCCGCTCGTCGCGTCGCCGAACCCTACGCCTCGTACGCGGAACGAACGATATCCGTGATCGTGTACCACGCCGTCGCGCTCGTCAGCGTCCTCCCGCGGTACAACGAGCTGAGACAGTACAACCTCAAAGAGCTCGTGGGCGCGTTTCATCGCGCGGCGTATGGCGGCGACGCGGCGACGGCGGCGGTGGAGACGACGAGCGGCGGCGGGTACCCGTGATCGCGCGGCGCGGCGGGGCGGGCCCCCGCGATGGGAGAGACGGAAGCGCGCGAACGATGAAGACGGAAGCGCGACCGGCGCGAGAGCACGAAGTGCGTAGGAAGAAGACGGAGGACGCTTGAAAGACGATGACTGAATGAATCGTGATGTGCCTCCGCGAAACCGCGGAACCGCGGACGCTTTTTCTCGGTCTCGCGCGGAATCTCGCAGTGCGTCGTTTCGCGGTCGTAAATGCCGCGCTGTGATTGGTCCGTCGCCTTCAACACTGTCAGGGATCGCGGGAAAATATTTACCCTAAAATATTCCCGTTCCGTCGCCGGATGACGTCGACTTGGCGTAGTACGCCTCGCGACGTACTCAGTCTGTTTGCGCACGCGAAAAAAAGAACGTTCGGGAAGCGCGACGAACACTTCAGAAGCGCCCGTTCACGTGGTGGCCTACGCGCACACTGACGCGCGCGGGCACACGATCGACGAAGCAACGACCAGAGCCGGGATTGACATGCAAAGCGAGCGCGGTCTGTTTTAAACACGATGAATTCCGCTGTCACGATATCCCACCCCGGCGCGTTCCGCCCGGGCGCGCGCGCTTTAAAGAGCGCGCGCGCGCGCGTCGCGCGCGGGAGCGCCCGAAAAGCGCTGCGGGTGAGGGCTTTCGCGCTGACGTCGAAGAAGCCGAGCAAGTCCGTGGACGAGGACGGGCGCTCGCTGATGTCCGACCCGCTCAGCGCGATGATGAACTTCATCTCGGAGATGAACCCGCTCGCGAGCGTGTTCAAGTCCCCCAGCGGTGCGTCCGCGTCGCGATCTTTCCTCGCTCCCGCGCTCGCCTCGAAAAACGATGCGGGTCGCAGCACGTGCTCACGTGCCCCATCCCCCGCGTCGCGCGCTCTCCCGCAGACAAGCTCCACGTGCACTTCGGCGCGGGCAGGCTCGGTTTCGGTCTGGTCATCCCCGCGCTGGAGTCGTCGGGGAGCCCGTACATCGTGATGAACCGCCCGAGCGCGGTGTGGGCGCCGGTCGTCGAGCGCGAGAAGGAGGCGCAGCAGCACGTCGCGGTCAAGGCGCGATCCCTCCCTCGTCCCGCCCGCGCTGTTATCCGTTCGCGCGACCTTTTGAAATATCGCGAGGGCGCGTCCGCGCGCTCGCCGCGCGAGCGCGGGATCCCCGATCGCGCGCGAGATGTTTTTGGGGACGCGCGCGAACGCGTGGGCGACGCGAGCGCGCGACGCGCGGCGCTCGAGCGGCGGGTCGGCGCGTCAGATCGCTCGCGCGCGCGGGTCGCTCGAAAAAATATCTCGAAAGCGGTCGAACCTTTTTTCTTCGCCGCAGCGGCGACTGACCCCGCCGACGTCCCCGTCTCTCCCTCTTCTCCACCCCGACGATTCAGATCAACGGCGAGTGCACGTGTGGCGGACGCGGGCTCCACGTCATCACCGAGGACGACATTCGCGCGCACGAAGAGGGCATCCTCGGCATCGTCCACGACGCGCTCGAGAATGGCGCGCGAGGCTTCCTTCTCCTCTCCATGGACGTCAACCTCTGCGCGCCCGTGATCGCGCAGGCGCGTCCCATCTCGCACTGGTCCCCATACGACCGCGTTGGCGTGGTGAACGCCGATCCTTAAGGACTTTTCCCGGCGCATCTCTCCGCCCAGGGTCCCTCGCGTTCAAACCCCGCCGTCGACGCCTTTCAACTTCAACTGACGCCTTTGAACTCCACCCTTTGAACGACCCTCACCACGCGCAGGCGACCTCCTTCTCCTGCGCGCTCGGACCCGCGGTGCAGGTGCTCGCGGATCACCTCATGAACCTCCCGGACGTCGAGGACGAGACGCGCCCGGTGTTGTACGCGTGCGAGAACGACCACAGCTCGGTGGAGAAGCTGCAGTTCGCGTTGCGCACCAAGGTGGAGGCGGTGCCGTGCATGGTGGACAGGATCTGCGTGGATTTGACCGTTTCGGACGACGCCAAGACGGTCAACGTCACCGCGGAGGGGCACGAGGGATCGATCGTCGTGTTGAATCAACCCGAGAGCGCGGACGGTAAGAAGGAGCAGGGGCCGCTCGCGGGTGATTTCGTGCAAAACCCCGAGAACGAAGCCGACAGCAGTTACCTGTACCGCAAGAAGCTGCTCACGGTGAACGGGATGCACACGGTGATCGCGTTCCGAACGCTGTGCTCCTACGCGTCGACGCAGCGAAACTTCTCCCCCCCGGAGAGCTGCCTCGCGCTCCCGCTCCTGTCGGACGAGACGGTGACGGATGAGCAACGCGCCGAGATTTGGTCGTGGGGCGTCGCGCAAGTTTTGGTGTTGATGTGGGAACACGGCATCCCCACCATGATGCGCGTGCACGGCCAAGACACGACGGAGGGCCTCGTGAACATCCTCCTCGATCAGCTCCGCACGACGCTCGACCGGTTCTTCACGATCGAGGACTCCACCGCGCGCGTCCTCGGCGGCGGCGTGAGCCTGCGGTACGAAGGGCGGCTGTTGCCGACGTACGAGACCATCACGAACGAATTGCTCACCGCCGGGTGGACGCCGGACTGCGCGCAGAACGTGCTGCTCAAGCAGGCTGGGCTAGAGCTCGAGTCGCTGCAGACGGACCTGCAGATGCTCGTGGACGAGGCGAGGCCGTTCGCTGCGGTGGACAAGCGCGCGCGCGCGATGAAGGAGCTCGAGGAGGCGATGAAGGAGGAGCAGGCGCGTTCTCCTCACACTGGTCCCCATACGACCGCGTCGGCGTGGTGAACGCGATTCCTTAAGGACTTTTCCCGGCGCATCTCTCCACCCAGGGTCCCTCGCTTTCAATCCCCGCCCTCGCCGCCTTTCAACTTCAACTGACGCCTTTGAACTCCACCCCGACGGGCACTTCTCGAGGAGCAGGCGGCTGTGCAAATTCGCGAGCAGCAACTGAGGACGGCGGCGGCGAGCGAGGTTGCGGTGCTGTTCGATTTCGACGGCACACTCGCGGACACGGAGGTGCCCGCGATGGAGGTGGCGTTCTGGGAGCTCGCGCCGTATTTCCCGAACGTTCAGCCCGAGGATCTCACGCCGCAACGCATGCGGGAGTTTATCCGCGTCAACGCGGGGAAGGCTTTCGACATCATGCTCGCGTCGGTGGAACGCGACAGGGAAGCCGTCGGGCTGCCTCCGGTGGAGGAGGTGCGCGCGAAGTTTCAGGAGAGCTTCGAGATCATCCAGGTGTGCAACACCGCGCGCGCGGGGTTCGGTCTGCGGCCGATCGAGCTGTGCAGAGAGGAACACAAGACGCTGAAGGAGAAGCAAAAGGCGGAGACGTTGGAGGCGCTGGCGAACCTCGCCAAGACCAACGACGGCGTCGTGAAGAGCCTGAACTTCCTCAAGGTGTCCGGGTTCAAGTTCGCCATCTCGACGACGTCGCCGAAGTCGCGCGTCATCGCGTGCCTGGACACGATGCGCCTCGCGGACGACTTCCCCCAGGAGAAGATCCACTCGGGCTCGTCGGATTTCGACCCGCCGCGGTTTAAACCCGCGCCGGACGTCTACCTTAAAGCCGCGGCGGCGGAGGAGGTGGGCGTCGAGGCGTGCATCGCCGTGGAGGATTCGCTCTCGGGCGTCGGCAGCGCCGCGGACGCGGGCGTCGCGCTCATCGTCGGCTACGTCGGCGGCGGTCACATCACGGCGGAGGCGTTGGACGGGTACGCGGAGGCGCTGCTGGCGGGGGGGAAGAGCAAAAACGGACGCGGCGCGGACGTCGTCATTCGCGACATGGAGGATCTCCCGTCGGTGGTGAACACGTTCTTGGACATGCGCATGGACGATCCGACGACGTGCGACAGAGATCACTTCGACTTCGAGAAGATCCGGCCCGCGCTGAGGGATCGGTGCTGGACGACGGCGGGAAAGACGGGGGTGGTGGAGGTGGAGGATCCGAATCCGCGGTGATTCGACGTCGACGTCGACTTCACAAAATTTCAATTCTTGGCGTCGAGGAGGCGGGAGGCGGAGGTCGAGGAGGGAAAAAAGACACAAATAGAAAAAAACAGAGACGACGAGGATGCGAGACGCGACCAGCACGATTCGTGGTGTTCGGCGAGTGACGTGTACGATCAGACGATGTACTGTACCAATAGACGCGGAGCGGAACGCCACGGGCTCTGAAAGAGAGAGGAGTCGAGAGACGCGAGTAGAAAAAAAACCAATTCAATCAAACAAAGTTCTTCGAGAAACGTGTGGACGTCGAGTCGCGCGCGCGGTGATACGAGTGACAACGTTTATTACGATGAATTCATCAGCGTCGTGATTAAAACGAGCCTAAGTCGCATGTTATTTCGCGATCGTCGTGCAAGCAATGCGTGCGTTCAATCAACCAATCAGTGTGGCGCCCCGAACACGAGGCGCCGCGGGCTTTGTTATATCTACAGCCGCCGGGACGAGCTTTGCGTCCTTCGCGGCAAAAAAAAATGGGTGGAAACCACGACTCCCGTCGTAATAGAGGTAGTAGTAGTAGTAGTCACCTGGGCGGCGTCGGCGTCTATGATAGGGTGCGTCCGCGCCCACGGAACCGTGGTCGCTAGGAGGGCACCCTCCGCCTACGCCTCGAGGGGAACAAACGCCACCGCCTCGTCCGGCTGCGCCTCCTCCGGGATGCACACCTCGTCCAGGGCGTGGAACGACCCGCTGACCCTCGACACGTCCCGGTGCGCGTTCGCGAGGTCCCCGTTGCTGTTGTTCCCCGCGCCGAAGATGTACCCCAAGAGCGTCGCCTCCACCCCGCTCTGCTCGATGTCGTCGAACTCGCGAGCGACCGCGCTCCTGAACCCCTCGTGTTGCGCCAAGACGCCAAACACCTCCTCAACGTCCAAAAACGCCTCCAACCCGCCGCCGTTGACGGTCCACGGCGCGGAGACGAGCTGCGCGGACGCGTCCTTCACCTTATCGCCGTTCTCGACCGCCTTCTTAAGGAAGTGCGCCCAGGTGGCGACGAACAGCGCGAACCCTCGCACCGATCGCTCATCCGCCAAACCCTCCGTGACAACCGCGCGCCCCTGCACGCGGAACTTCTCGCTGCCGTCCATGGCGACGCGGTCCAGCGTGTCCTTCACCGCGACGTTCTCGAACCTGCGAAGCACGAGCTCCGCGTACGCGTCGAGACCGGAGATGAGTTCGGACATCGTCGGGTCCGCGACGAGCGACGCCGTGATCTCATTCGTCATGATACGCTTCAGGTACGGTCGAACCATCTGGTGCGTCACCGCCTCGTGCACGTGCGTGCACCCGACCAAAAGCCCGGCGTAGCACATCGCGCTGTGCGTGACGTTCAGCAAGCGCACCTTCATGAGCTCGTGCGGGCGAACGTCCGGGACGAGAAGCGCGCCGACGCGTTCCCACGCCGGGCGCGCGCCGTCGACAAAGTTGTCCTCGACGACCCAGTGCTTGTACGGCTCGCACATCACCGGCCACTCGTCCTCGATCCCAGTCTTCGCCTTGAGGTCGATGATATCCTGCGGCGACGTCGCCGGGGTGATCCTGTCCACCATCGTGGACGGGTACTTCACCTCTTCCTCGACGAAGCGCGCGAAGTCCTCTCGGACAGACCCGAACCGCTCGGCGGAGAGAGCGTTCGTCGCGGCCGTCATGCGCTTCTTCGCGACGTCGCCGTTGTGCGGGAGGTTATCGCAGCTCATGACCGTGAACGGCCGCACGCCAGCCTTGAACCGCGCCGCGAGCGCGGCGAGCATGAGGCCAAACACCGTCGCCTTGGCGCACGCGGGGTCAACGTTTTCCGACGCCAAATCCGCGTCCACGGACCCCTCCAGGGCCATCTCAATGAGCTTGTAGTCGCCCTCGTTCAGAGGGACGCGGTACCCAAACTCCGTGATCGTCAGAGACACGATCTTCGTGGTCGGCGCCGCGAGAAGGCGGACGGTCGCGACCGGGTCCTCGAACGAGAGCTGCATGTCTCTCATGGTGACCACGTCTTGCACGTCCATGGTCATGTCCTCCGCGGTCGGGCCGACGCGCGAGACGATCGGGTACTGCCAGTCGTTGTTCTTGAGGTAGTCGCGCATCTTGACGTCCCACTCTAGGACGCCGACGCCGGTGTAGCACCAGTCCTTCGCGGCGTCGAAGTCGAGCCGAAGGAGGTCGTCGAGATAGGCCTGAGGTTTGAGTTGACGCGTCGGAATTGCGGCGGAGAGAGGGAGGTTAACAACGGCGCGCGGACGCGATTGCGCGAGCGAAACGTCGCGAGAGGGCGCGGAAACGCGCGGGGAAGGCGATTCGCGCGCGCGGCGCGATTTCGAGGCGCGCGCGCGGCGCGACGCGCGCGCGAGCGCGCGACGCGTTTCGACGCGTTTTGGGAGCTCCGAAACGCATTTTCAAAGAGCGACGCGCACCTGCTGATGCGAGCGGTGGAACCCGCCGACGCCGAAGTGCACGATCCCCGTGCGCAGCGCGGCGCGGTCGCACGCGAGAGCCTCCCGGCGCGTGAACGCGCGGGTCGAAGCCATGGTGTGGGCTGCGTGCGGTGCGGAGCGAGAGCGCGTGAAAGAATGGGTCAGATTGCGGCGGTCTTCCCGAGTGTCGTGCAAAAACGCGTGAAACAATTTTTCGACGCGTTTTGTAGGCCGCGAAAGTTTGGTCGGTCGGTTCTATGGGAGCTTAGACTGGGAAATCTCGGTTCGTTGGAATCCGTCGGAGATTCAACGCGTCTCCGATCTGAACGCCTGGGCACCCCGCGTCGCTTCGACTGCACCGACCGATCAATCACAGCCGCGCAGGGTGAATTGAAAGCAGAATCTGAAGAATCTGACTCAGCGTTCGCGCGCGTTTCCGCGGCTGGCACGTTTTTCCCCCGGTCAGGTCCTTTCGCTTTCCACCCTTTCCGCGGTTCGGGTGCGGACAAGCGTGCGCGCACAGAAGACGCGCGGGACGACGCGCGCGCACGGTACCGCGAACGCCTCCTCCCCTCGCCCGAGATGACCTTCAGCGCGATGCGCGCCGTGGGCATGGCGAGCGCGCGCGCGAGCGCGCTCTCGCGCGGAACCGCGCGCGGCACCGCGCGCGCAGGCCCGCTCAACCATCCTTTAGCCAATCTTTCGCCGAAGGGACGCGGCGGGCGCGTCGCGCGACCGCGGCCGTCGCGCTCGTCCTCGCGCAACGTCGCGATCGTTCACGCCGCGCTGCGCCGCTTGGACTGCCCCGAGGGGTGCGAGCCGTCGTGGAAAGACGTCGCGTTCAAGAACGCGCCCGTCTTCGACCGCTCGGAGACGAGCACCGGGATCGCGCACATCGGCGTCGGGGGCTTCCATCGCTCGCACCAGCAGGCGTACATGAACGAACTCCTCGCGCGCGACTTCGACGCCGCGAAGACGTGGCTCTACACCGGCGTGGGCGTCATGCCGAACGACGCGGGGATGCGCGATTACCTCAGAGGCAACGACTGGTCGTATCCCATCGTCGCGAGAGACGGCGCCGACGGCGGCGAGTTGCGCGCGACGGTGGAAGAGGTGGTCACCATCCGCGACATGCTGCTCGCGTACGAGGACCCGGTCGTCGCGATCGAGGCGCTGGCGGACCCGGCGATCAAGATCGTGTCGCTGACGATCACCGAGTTCGGGTACCGCGTGCCGCTGCACAAGGGCGACTTCGCGCTGATCGACAACGCGCTCAACGGGATCCTCGGCACCGACGCGTTCGACCTGGATTCCATCGCCGAGGAGTGCGCGCTCGAGGAGGAGTGCAAGGCGCCGACGACGTTCGGGCTTATATGCGCCGCCGCCGCGCTTCGGTTCGAGCGCGGGATCAAGCCGTTCACGCTCATGAGCTGCGATAACTTGCCGGAGAACGGCGAGGTGTGCAAAAAACGGATGACGAGCGCGGGGGAGGAGCTCGTGTGCGGCGGGCTCTGCGCGGCTTCGCTCGACGCGTTCGTCGTGTGGATTCAGACCGCGGTGAAGTACCCGTCCACGATGGTCGACAGGATCACCCCGGCGACGTCGTGGGAGGACATCGCGACGCTGCCCGAGCGCTGCGGAATCGAGGACGAGTGGCCGGTGATGTGCGAGCCGTACAAGCACTGGGTCATCGAGGATAACTTCGTCGACGACGAGCGCCCGGCGTGGGAGACGGTCGGCGCCGTCGTCGTGAAGGACGTGATCCCGCACGAGCTCATGAAGGTCCGCCTGCTGAACGTCACGCACAGCGCGATGTGCTACGCGGGGATTCTCGCAGGTTTGACGCACGTGCACGAGGCGGTGACGCACGGGAAGCTGCGCGCGTACCTCGAGACGTTGATGCGAGACGAGATTTCCGCGACGCTGGCGCGCAACCCGGGCATGGACCCGGCGTTGATTCCCACCTTTGACGCGTACGGCGAGAGCGTGCTGAAGCGCTTCGAGAACGTCGCGGTGAAGGATCAGCTCGATCGCATCGCCATGGACGGCAGCGAGAAGTTCCGCGTGCAGGGGCGAGGGGTCGTCCTCGAGGGACTCGCGCTCGGGTTGGAGATGAAGGGCTTCGCGATGTACGTCGCCGCGTGGGCGACGTTTTTGGCGCGCGAAGTCGCGGAGGGGAGAGAGGTCAAGGACGCGGGCGGGCAGCAGGTCACCGCCGCGTTCCAGAAGGGCGGCACCGGTATCGAGGCGTTTCTGGACATGGTGGACATCTTCGGCGAGTTGACGGCGCACGACGGGTGGAGGCGGAGCGTTCGCGACGCGCACGCGATCATCGAGAACGACGGCGTGATCGCCGCGATCGACGCCGCGCTCGGCGCGGCGCCGCCGATCGTCGCGATGGAGGACATGGCCGCCGCGAGCGTGATCGAGGATCACATGCGCGAGGCGCAGGTCGAGGACGACACCGCGCAGGCGAACGGGAGTCTCGTGGAGGAGCCCGTCTCTGTGAACGTCGCCGCGATGTGATCGGAGGCGCGGAAGTACTCGTACGCTGTAACTTATTTATCGATTGATTGATTGATTGATTGATTGTTTACGCGAGCGCGGGGGGGCGCTTCGCGGGGGAAGAGATGGAAAGGGAAACGGGGAGGGAGTCATTCGGTTCAAAAAGTGAGCTTGTATCATAACGACAGCGGTCGTCTCCCGGTCGCGCGGGCGGCGACGCGTGATGACGGTATCTGAAATACAGTACACTAAAAGTTATTGTTCATCCGACAGCCGACGACGTGAAAGCTACAGCTAGCTAGACCAACTCGTAATAAAGCGTCACGTCCTCGCGGACGCCCCTTTCTCGCCGCCACCCGCGCCGCCTCCTTCTCCGTCTTCGCCCACCAACTTCACCCTCGAGAGGTTCCGTCGCACCGCCGGCGGCGGGTCCCGAAACATCCCCTGCGAGTGCCTGAGAAACATCGCGGGAACCCCCGCGGTCGTCGCGATCATGCTCGCGATCGCCGCCGACGGACTCGCCGTGAACAACGCCGCGCACGCGATCGGGCTCACCATCTGCCCGAGCGCGAAGCACACCCTCGATATCCCGGTGATCTGCCCCATCTGCGCCGGCGATAGCGAATCGGATATCGTCTTTATTCGCATCTGATTTGGCGTCTGCGCGCACACGATGCACACGATGAGAGCGAAGACGCAAAACATGAACCCGACCGCCGTCGAGTGCACCGCGGGCACCGCGAAGAGGGTCAACACCGCGCACGTCGCGAACGACGCGTAGGTGAGGCATCCGTGCACGCCGACGTTGCGTATGATGGCGGGCAGGAGCGCGTACATCGTGAGGACGTTCGCCGCGGGTATCGCGATGAAGCTCCACCCGACTTGGACGACGGTCCAGCCCAAGATCTCCTTCGCCATGAGGACGTAGAGCACTAAGAACCCCATGAACAGATACCCGGTGTTGAACGCGGTGTACATGTGCGACGCCATGCCTCCGTCGTTTAAGAGCTCTCTCAGCGTCAGCGTCGTCACGATCAAGGCGACACCGGCGTCGGGGTCGTCTCGACCGGGCCCTTCGGGACTCCGATTCTGATTCGGATTCTGAGGGTCGTTCCATACAAAAACAGTTCATCGGTCAGTTGAAAAGGGACGCGATCAAATATTGAAACCGGGCGATGGGTGAAAAACTTGTGTATACTGTAGACGCACCTGATTCGGATTCGGATTCGGCGGGGGGCCGCCGAGAGGCTCCGCCGCCGCCGCCGCCGCGCTCACCGCCGCCGCGCTCACCACCTCCGCGTCGCCGCCGCGCTCTTGTTTCTCCTCTCCGTCTCCCAATATAACGCCAACGCCATCGCTGCGACCGTTATCGTTGTTCTCGGCGGCGAGCTCCCACACGACGACCAACGCGAGCGCCGCGACGGCTGCCGAAAAGAGGTTCAAACCGGTCCACCCCAGCTCGGAATAAAACAGCCCGACGATCATCCCCGCGAACGCGTACGCGAAATTAACGCTCGCGCTGTATGCGTTCACCCCCGCGAGCTTCGACGCGCCCTCTTCCGTCGCGCGCTCGAGGATGTACATGAGCGACGGCACGAGCGGGGACGCGACGCCGGCGAGGAAACGCACTGCGGATGGCGATCCAGACGAAGCGAGCGACGACGGGGCGGAGTCGGGGTGGAGTTGAAAGGCGTCAGTCGGAGTTGAAAGGCGTCGAGGGCGGGGATTGAAAGCGAGGGACCCTGGGCGAAGAGAAACGCCGGGAAAAGTCCTTAAGAATCGGCGTTCACCACGGCGACGGGGTCGTACGGGGACCAGTGTAAACGAAGAACGCGCCCGAGAGGATCAGCGCGACGCTCCGCGCGAATGCGGTCGCCGCGAAGAAGACCACGTCCCCGCCGAGCGTGCTCGCGAGCGTGAACCGCGAGCCGAGACGGTCGCCCAAGACGCCCACGAACGTGTTCCCGACCGCGCCGCCCGCGTACTGCGCGGTGGTTATCGCGCCCGTCCAGAGGGACGAATCGCGCGTCGACATGCCGAGCTCCTCCTCGAGAAAGTACGGCAGCGCGGGCGTGATGAGCGCCATGCCGAGGTAGTCCGCGAACGCGGCGGCCATCCCGGGGAGGAACGGGTAGCGGACGACGCGGCGGAGGAGGCTCCCGCGGGCGGCCTCGGCCTCGGGGGGCGACGCCATCGGCGTGCGGCGCGCGACCTGGCTTCGTCTTCCGATGACGTGGCGTGGTCTACGTAAGATCGCGCGACGCGGGCGGTGCCTTCCCGTCTCCTCCCCCGCCCGTCTCCTCTCCGCTCCGGCCGTCCGCGTCGCGGTCTGAGTCCGTCGAATTCGCCGGCCCGGCGCGGCGTCTTCGACGCGTTCCCCCGCGTCGGGCGGCGGTCGACGCTGAGACGCGCGCGACACCGCGCGTCGCCGTCTGGTCGTTCCTCTCGACGAAACGCGCTCACGCATCAAGTTTCCTCGTCAGCCCGCCGAAGGGGCCCGCACTCCGCTCCGCGTCGCCGCCGGCGCGCGCGCGGCGTCATGTTCGTCGACCTGAGCGTCCGCGTCGACCCGAGCAACCCGCACGCGCTGAGGGAGCACCTCGCCACCGCGCTCGTCCTGGGTGCGTCGCGTCGCCGTCCGTCGCGTCGCGTCCTCGCCGGGGCCGGCCGGCGTTCGCGTCGCGCCTCGACCGTCGTCGAATCTGCAGCATCCGAATCCGCGTCCGCGTCTGACGACGCCCTCCGTCCGTCGTCCGTCCCCTCCATTGCCTCCCTCTCGTCGCAGGGTACTCCACGATCGCGACGGACGCGCGCGTCTCCTGCGGCGACCGGACGCTTCACAGAGACCTCGCGAGCGGCCTGACGGAGATCCCACCGGAGATCATGGACGCCGTCCACGCCGAGGCGGCATCGCACGGCGTCAACGCGCGATTGCGTCGCGTCGCGCGCCTCACCGTGGCGTACTCGGAGCCGAGCGAGCTTCAAGCGCTCCTGCGCGCGCACGCGGACGTGATCGCGCGGTACGACCTCCTCGCGCTCGAGCCGTCGACCGAGCGCGCGTTCTCGTCCGCGTGCGCGAACGCGAGGGCGGACGTCGTCGCGCTCCCGCTGGGGAATCGGCTGCCGTTCAGGCGCGTTGTATACACTGGTTCCCATACGACCGCGTTGGCGTGGTGAACGCTGATCCTTAAGGACTTTGCCCGGCGCATCTTTCCGCCCACCCCTCGCGTTCAATCCCCGACCTCGACGCCTTTCAACTCCGCTTCTGACGCCTATGAACTCCACCCCGACATCGCTTTGTATGGAACGACCCTCAGACTGCGGCCGGCGACGCTCGCGGCGGCGGCGGCGAACGGCATCGCGATCGAGGTGGCGTACAACGCGGCGCTGTTGGACGTCGCGTCGAGGAGGAACTTCTTCGCGAACGCGACCGCGGTCGCGCGAGCGGTGGGGAGCGGCGTCGGCGGCGGCGTGAGCGGCGGCGGCGCCGCGGGGAAGGCGCCGGGGATTCTTTTGGCGGGCGGCAGGCGCGAAGACGGCGCTCGCGCGTTCTCTCCATCGCATCGTTCGCTCGCTCGCTCCATCGCGACCGCTCGATCTTCCACGTCACGTCGGTCGTCAAACAGTATCACGAGCTGACCGATCGGTTCCCTCCGCGCGCACCCCTCCCGCAGCCGGAACGCCACGGAGTTGAGAGCGCCGTACGACGTCGCGAACCTCGCGACGTTATTCGGGATGAAGGCGCGTTCTATACACTGGTCCCCATACAGCCGCGTTGGCGTGGTGGACGCCGATCCTTAAGGACTTTTCCCGGCGTGTCTCTCCGCCCACCCCTCGCTTTCAATCCCCGACCGTGACGCCTTTGAACGCCAACTGACGCCTTTGAACTCCACCCCGACATCGCTTTGTATGGAACAACCCTGAAGGACGAGCACGCGCGCGCGGCCATCTCCGCGCGGTGCGCGAGCGTCCTGGACCGCGCGAGGAGGAAGCGCGAGAACGCGGAGGCGTCGGCGGCGTGACGCGATGCGATAGCGGTAGCT
>Ga0181554_1003233_pt1 | contig 13913 bp, 17 predicted proteins | sample 011ome_16_FD_145602 | JGI IMG/M metagenome (GOLD analysis project Ga0181554, IMG submission 145602) | Coastal salt marsh microbial communities from the Groves Creek Marsh, Skidaway Island, Georgia - 011503CT metaG (spades assembly) | ecosystem: Environmental > Aquatic > Marine > Intertidal zone... | reverse complement strand
GAACTGGAAGTGTTAATATAATACTTTGAATCTGTCCAATCCGTGGGCATATCCCCAACAGATAGAATAAAATTATAGCCTAGTTTCTTTTTCATATGAGTTTTTGTGCGTGCACTCGTAAATCCCAAATAATCATACGTAATGCCATGCGCCCTGAGTTGTTGTATAGTCCACTGAACCACAAAATGCATACCTGGGCGTGCTGTGATTATAATTACCTTATACCCCAAACCTTTCACTGTATGAAGAAGTTGAATTATTGGTACATTTGGCGTTCCGTCTGTGAAGATCAGAGTATCATCTATATCAAACATGACAGCATCATTCGGACTTGCGGGGCCAATCATTAATAGTATTAAAGATTTAAATACCGCATTATAAAGACATGATCGTTGATGTCCATTGCGAAGATGACACTATCCAAATTGCTCGCATAGAACGAGAAGAGCATGAGATGTATGTCATTTCTTTTTTAGAACGAAGTAAAAACGGAATATATAACTTTTCCACAGAACTCGAAGCTGTCCCCAAAGAGTCCATTTCTGGGTATTATGATGTTGAGAATCTCCAAGATACCAACTTATATGTGAAAGTTCCCAGTGGATATGAACTCATTGATGATAGCGAAGACGAAGACTATTCATGTTCCGGGGAGGACGATGAATCTGAGAGTGAATCCCTCGTGGACGAGGACGAGGAAGAGGATGAGGCTTAAATAATAGAAACAACTTATAATTATGGAGTGTCCAGTGTGCTATGCACCAGAGACCAAATGTAAACTCGTATGCGGTCATTCCTTTTGTTATCGGTGTATAAACCACTGGTACCAAGAGTTTGGAAAAAGCACATGTCCTATATGTCGTGAAGATATTCAATTTTTTATAGAAGGAGACACCCGAGAAATTCACATACAATGTACGCATAAGTCAAAAATAGAAGACTATACCACATTTCAAGAATTACTTGACAAACATAGGGGTCTTCAAACAAAAGAAATTGAATACTTGCGACGACAGTCTTGGGTTGCTTGGGTTGTGGAATATAGAGCTAAAGATCCTATATATACAAAGTATTTCTTCAATGGATTACAAGGAACCCAAGAAGCGTGTTACCAAAAACGACAAGAAGAACCAAAAGCAAATATATTCTCAAAAACATATAAGGAATAAAGTCGAAATTATAGAAAAGACGCGCAATGAAAATCTTTTTTATGTGCACACATCCAAATCAGGGAACGGGGTATGCAAGGGTAGCAAATAAGATAACAAACTATCTCGCAGACCTTCCGGGTGTGGAAGTCGTGTACTATGCATTTCAGAATTATCCCGGACAAGCTATCGAAGATCGATTTATAGATCCACGGATTAAGTTTTACGACGCACTTGTAATTGATTCAGAATCACCCAAGGGATTTGGGGATAAATGTGTAGTTCCAGCAATCATCGAAGAAAAACCAGATGTTTTGTTCTTATACAATGATCTCCCAGTGAGTGTATCTCTATTAGATTTGATTCCGGCAGAACATATGCCATCTACAAAGTATGTCTATTTGGACATTGTGTATCCATGGGAACGACTCGCATATTACGAGTCTTTGAAATCTCATAATATTGATTGCATTTGGGTCTTTCTCAATTGTTGGAAGAAACATCTCGTGGAAGACTTGGGATTTGACGAGACACGTATAGAAGTTCTCCCCCATGGTGTAGATTTCGAGCGATTTATAGAGTTGGATCCAATTGAGTGTCGTCAACGGATGGGGTTTGACGTGGATGATTACGTTGTTGTTAACATGAATCGTAATTCCTATCGGAAACAATGGTGTGTTACAATAAAAGCGTTTTTACATTTTCTCAAAGTTCAAGATATGAATCCGAAGATTAAGTTATATTGTGGATGTCAAGTCAAGACAGATGATGGATACAATATACCAGAACTTATACATACCGAATGCGTCCGTAATGGTATGGATACGGCTACCGTGGTGAATAATCATATTTTTATAAACCCCAAACCTCTTCACCTTTCTGAATCGGATATCAATGATATATACAATGTCGGTGATGTGGGTATGAACACATGTTGTGGGGAAGGTTTTGGACTCACTACAATTGAGCACGCCTATTTCAATAAACCACAAATTGTATCAGGTGTTCCGGCGTTGATTGAGACACTTGGTGAGGTTGCATATGTTGTTAATCCAGCGCTTTGGACGACTGTTTCGTCATTTGAGGCACATTCGGGGGATATCGCGCAGTTTGATTACATGGATTTTGCGACATACTTGGGGATATGTTTTGCAACGCGATATCAACCCTTTGAATCCCGAGCGCATATTAAGAAAAATTATTCATGGGAAAAAGTATATAAGGTTTTGGAGCCACATTTCATAAAGTAATATGGCTCCGTACGAACCACCAGTTGCACATTATTCGGAAATGGATGTGTCAGAGTTTGATGAAGAACACATATTTGCATTTATTGGTAAGTCTGGAAAACGTTTCTATTGGTTGACACGATTTTTAGAACTTGATTATCTTTGGTATAACAGACAAAGAAAGGTTATTGAGATCTGGGGTCCATATTATACACATCTAGATAAACAATCTGAACATGTCATTAGATGTGAATTGGATTTTTTCAAGCCTAAGTTAGAGGATACACAATCTTTTAGTACAGATGAGTATGTACAAGAGACCACCCATTCGGATCAATGAGTCTCGTGGGGACAAACCCACGAGACCCGTACCAGGTGATTTTATATATAGTATAATACACCCTCCTCCGACGGAGGTACCTACACGTGTACGAAAACCCGTGTACAACCAGGATAATTACCTAACTTTACTCGAAAAGAATTATGTAGAGAATAATTTGGTGTTTAAAAAACCGAATCTTCCAGACTATACGGTCGTTCCCACACTATCAAAAACACCGGAACCATATATTTATGACATCGATCGAGTATACATGAAATTAAAAATATTGAAAAGTGGAATTATTCGTATAAAGTTGAATACATCATTTACATCACTTTATGAAAAGTATTACTCACAAAACAAAATACCAAGTATGAAAACTCTTGTACAGGCATATAAGTCGTTTGACTTTAGTGATGAGTTTATTACTGGGATTAAAAAACGGTATGAAAAAAGAGTTGCGTTTTCAAAGAAAATCTCAAACATTATCGATGATGTCTTCAACAAAGAAAAGCCTAAAAAGCGTAAAAAGGAAGAAGAAGAGGTTCCCAAAGACGAAGAGTGTGACGATGGAGACCCAGTAGATGAGGATGACCCACACGTGGAAGATGACGATCCAGGTGAGGATGGTGAAATGGATGTAGAAATCGACGACGATGAAGATGTCGAAGATCCCCCCACAGAGGACTATTTGTCTGATTAGTACCTAAGTTATGTTGTAATTCACGTAAAATTACTTTACAATGTTCATCACAAACGTTCTCGTTGGTGATTATATTATCGATCGAGCTGTCTTTTGGGATCTCCGAGAGGCATCCGATTACGCACAACAAAAATCCGAAGAAAAGGTTTGGACACTCGATAACGGTGTTGTATTCTACGGAAACGTAGAATCGAGAGTATACGAGCCAAATCTATACGAAACAGTTGATCACAAAGATGAACATATTCTTTCTTTCACTCGACCCATCTGAGATTGCCAGTATGTCATGTGATCAACACGTTGTTAAAATCCAATTGGAAATATGTCAAATGCTGTATACGGCGTGGCATTTTTCCAATGAGGACATATACGTTGCGGAGCACGCACCCTACACAAAAGATGGTTCGAGACGTGGATACAGACCCGCGCACCCCAAGCACCCAATGACTATGTGGGTTGCCTCAAGTTCAGACAATTATATGTACGCATGTACAATTGGGATTGCTCTGACCCTGGAGTATACGCGGAGATATGGTAAGGTGCATACATGTGCGAAACACCTTATGTGGCTTTGGGACCATCACCCCAGTCATTTCGAAAAACGTCACAGTGAGACAGCATATTACTCCGAAGAAGGAATCCCCGAATGCATGCCCGAACAATATAGAGGGTCAAGTATCGTGGATGCATACCAACTCTATTATATGGTTGAGAAAATGTCTTTCGCACGATATAAGTAAATACTTTCAGGTCTTGTGTGTGGTTTATCATACCCCAACGACTCCAACAACTTTGGAATTGCACTCTTTTCAAAGTCGTGAATTTCAATGAGAATTGTGGGTTTGTGTTTTTTTATCGTGTCTATTGCACCTTCTAGAACTTGTAATTCATGACCTTCTACATCAATTTTAATAATCGAGGGAGTTCCCGTGTATATGTCATCTAAACGTTTACATTCGACATTGACCTCTTGATTACCCAACTTTTCATGCATCGTCAAAGATGTTCCACCATAGTTAATCTTATTTTCATATTGACACCCTTTTTCTGGAATGTACATACGAGTTGTACACTCTACATTTGATAACGCACAGCCATACAAAAAAATGTCATTCTTGAGCGTGTTATGTTTTATATTCAAATCAACAATTTCGTGATATACTGGTTCATATGCGTACACTGGACCATAATCCGAAAACATCAATGAGTTATACCCAATATTTGCCCCAACATCCAATATGTCCGTCCCCTCTTTGTAACACTGTTGAATGTCTTTTCTCATCCATCCATCCCATTCGTGTCCATGGGCGATAGTTGGTCCAATGTATTCATCATTTTGTATCACGAAAACGGTATACCTTCCATTGTTCACTCTAACGATGTCAATTTTGATTTCATTCGACATTTACAAGTAAAGTTAATTAAAACTTTAACCTGAATGTAAATAAAAGATGTTCAGCATTGGAAAACCCGTCCCTGTGGCGCCACCGGTTCGCATCGAGCGTCAGAGAGAATACCACCCACGAACCTACACGGAGTTTGTCCGAGGTCTCAAGAATGGTGAACTTCCCGAAGTTCTCATTAAGCCAAACCAAAACTTGGCTGTGTTTGACGATGACGAGGGTAACTACGGGGATTCTCAAATCATTCAAAATCAACACTTGTGGGAAACCATTGCCGAGAGTGACGCCAATGTTCGCATCGATATGACCGCACCCGTCTCTATTTCAGATACAATTTCAACCTTCTTTCTTCTCACGTTTATCTTTTTCATTATTCGCAGTTTTATGTTTTCAGGTGGCCCTGGTGGAATGCCCCCAAATCCATTCCTAAAGAATCAAGACTTCAACGCCGAAAGGGAAATCACAACTCGTTTCAGTGATGTTGAGGGTATCGATGCCGCTAAAGATGAACTCGAGGAAATTGTGGACTTCCTCAAGCAACCTGAGCGTTACTTTGGCAGTGGAGCTAAGATACCCAGAGGTGCCCTGCTTGCGGGTAAGCCCGGGACTGGGAAAACCCTTCTCGCTCGTGCCATTGCGGGAGAATCCAATGTCCCCTTCATCCAGTGTTCTGCCGCCAACTTCGTAGAGATGTTTGTGGGTGTGGGGGCCAAGAGAGTCCGAGACCTCTTTGAGGTTGCGCGTGAGAACCAACCATGTATCGTATTCATCGATGAAATTGACGCGGTTGGGAAGCAACGCAGTGCGGGTGGTATGCCATCCAATGATGAACGGGAACAAACGATTAACCAACTCCTGACGGAGATGGATGGTTTCGACAATGAGACTGGCATCGTGGTCATCGCGGCAACAAACCGAATTGATATTCTTGATGATGCCCTCCTTCGCCCAGGTCGCTTTGATCGTAAGATCACCGTGTCTCTCCCAAGTGTTCGAGGTCGTGAGAAGATTTTGGGTGTTCATGCTCGTGACAAGAAGTTATCCGATGATGTAAAGCTACGATCTATTGCGAAACAAACCACGGGTTTCTCGGGTGCTGACTTGGCAAATCTTCTCAACGAATGTGCCATTCGAGCTGTACGTGATGGTAATGGTACTATTACAAATGACATTGTGGAAAATGTCTATCAACGCATTGTCGTGGGTGCGAAAGGTGATACCAAATTCTCTCCACGAAAGAAAGAACTTGTGGCGTATCACGAGGCTGGACACGCCATTGTGGGTGCTATTCTCCCCAACTACGACACTGTGCGTAAGGTATCTATTATCCCTCGTGGTGATGCAGGTGGTGTGACATTCTTTCAACCTTCAGATGAGAATGCAGAATCTGCAATGTACACCAAGGAATATCTCACACACCAAATCACGGTGGCTCTTGGTGGGCGAGCGGCGGAAGAAATTATGTATGGTGTAGATCGTATCACTACTGGTGCATCTGGTGACTTTGCACAAGTGTATATGATTGCCCGTGAAATGCTGACAACATATGGGTTTGGTACATACAATTTTGACTATCGCAGTATGTCAGGTGAAGCCGCGCGTCTCGTGGATATGGAAATTGACCGACTTGTTGATGACTGCTATGACGAAGCAAAGGCTATCATAGGAACACATAAACGTGAGTTGGAAGTTCTCAAGAATAAGCTCATTGAAGAAGAAATTGTTGATGGTGAATGGGTATACGAACTTGTGCGCGGTACATGTAAAGTTAGACGCACATCTGATCTCGATAGTTTAGATTTTGATTAAAATATTTTGGGAGGGTATAGTAGATATGACTACTCGACAACAGCGCATTGATTTTATTAATAGTCTCGGACTTACGACTAATCAGCGCATGAAGATCATGAATACAAACATGAATATAAATACTATAAGAAAATTGTTAAATAAGGTTAGAGGTAAACAAAACAGGAACGTTTTATTGAATGGTCTTATCAATAGGTATAAATCAAATAAAAACGAATTTTATAAATTGGTAAATACTCCTCAACAACCGACCACTCCACAAGCAACTCCTCAACAACCAACCACCCCGCGGTCAACCCCTAAACAACCAACCACTCCACAAGCAACTCCTCAACAACCAACCACCCCGCGGTCAACCCCTAAACAACCAACCACTCCACAAGCAACTCCTCAACAAGTGATCACTCCACGGGCTAAAAGGGTGGGAGCTGGCTTGAGTCCCCGCAAAATGATACCACCCGAAGTATTATACGAGTTTTATTTATTAGTTTCTGAATATAGAGAGAAAAAATCATATCTTGGTGGTCAGGCTACTAGTAGGCTCCGTGAGCGTTTCGAAAAATACGATGAATATCTTAAAGATATATGCAAATTAACAAAATTTAAACCTACAAAAAGTAGTCAATCAATTTTTAAGAGCTACGAACCATGGTTAGATTTAATTAAAACAGAAATATGTGCGTCAAACATTGGTAATTTTATGTATCCAAACCAAACGGAAAATGACAATCAGGTTGAAAAGTTATTATCTAAATGTTTTGTACGTAGTTTTGAAAAGTTATTTCATGAAACTTCCAATAATACGGGTAAAATCAATGTTAATGTATATTTGAAAATACAACAGGAGCACATTCGTCTTCTTTCTTCTATAAAAGATAAAGATGCAAGTTCTGCATTAAGATTATATGTGACTAGGCCTAACCCGGATCAGGACTTAAATACATTTATAAAAACATTAAATCAGAACGGGGATTCTGTAAAAGCCCTAAAAAATATGAAAAACGAATACAAACTATTGTTTTCGAAGTTAAGACATACATTGTCAAATCGTAAAAAAAATAAACTTAATCCAATACCACTTGCAGTTAATCATGGGCCAGCAAATCATAATACACTTTCACAAAGCTCAATGTTACGTATGATTAAGAATCCAGCAGTACTTGATGCATTTGCTTCAGGATCTTTATTTGCATATTTTATTAATCGCGCGGTGGATAAACACGGAACTACACACATTGGTGATAATAAATGTAGTCTTCGTGGAAACATAGATGAATGCTTACTTCGTAGAAGAGTTGTTTTTGCGGATATATATTCGACAAGTAAACCGGGAAATAAGGCAGCACAAGTTGCAATATCCGCTGTAAATCATGGTAGAATGCACCGCCTTAAAGCGTTACCTCCAAATGGAAACACCGTAACGGCTGGAAATTCTACATTCAAAACATTCAACAATAAACAAAATGTAAAACGATATGTAGGTGCAATGAAACATCCTTGGGTCAGAAATAGTAATCTTTTCAAAAATGGTTCCAATAAACTTTTGCAGTTGCAACAAGGAAGAAATAGAACAGCGGTTAAATATGATAGTAAGCAGGGCAAACTTGTAAAATTTGACCCAGGTAGTATGAAGGAAAATCCACATATATTATGGACAACTTTTGGTCTTCATTTGAATGAGAAATCAAAGTCGTATGATTTTTTTGATTTCGTAGATTATATATATAATAAATATGATAAATATAACGGCGGAAATACTAATATAAAGAGCTATATACGAAATAAAACTGGTATGGGTACAAATTACATAATACAACTTGATTCTGCGACACTTACATATTTGCATGATGAATATTATTTCAAAAATACTTCAAATAATAATTATATAAACATTGTTAAAAACAAATTATCTTCATGTACTCTAAAAAAAGGTTAAAAACTAACCCCTCCCATAACCCAAATGGCTCGTAATTACGATACCGAGACAGATGAAGACGAACCCGATTTTTTTGAAGAATATGATGAAGCCATCAAGGCTCGTGTGAAATCCCTCAAAAAGATTGAAGATGCTACGGATGCCAAGGCTCTCATTGCCCTTTCCGAGAAACTTCCAAAGACCAAGTTCAAGATCTACGACAATTTCCAAAAGAAGGCGAAAAAAATTGTGGAAGAGATGGACGAAGTCACACGAGTCTTTGTTGCCCAAGAATTGCGAGAAGACTACTTGGCACCACAAGAAGATGATGAGACTGTGGTGTGCGAACACTGTGACTTGGTCAGGGGTGAGAGTGACTATGTGGAATGTGAATGTGATCGCGTAAGAATGACCCAATTCGCAGAAGAGATTGGATGTGACATATAAAATATTGGGTAAATATAATGAGTAACTCATACGAGCAAAACATTCGTAAATATGAAATGTTCATCAATGACAAGCAGTACATAAAAAACCTTATAAACCAGGTAAAAAATGGTAAGAAAAATTCAAATAGGGCTACGGTTGAAGCTTACAACCGAGCAAATGTAGATTACAGAAAAAAATCAATGGAGTACTACATTAGTAAGGCTAAAGCTCATGGTGGCGAGGCATTTAAATTGTTGTCCGACGCCGAAATCAGGGCTAAGATTCAAAATCTCTTGAAAAACTATCCATCACGACCCCCGTGTCCAACTAAAGGTGGTAAAGGTAACCGGCGCAAAACCGCGGAAGCAATGGCACAAATGTGCGGTGCTTATTGCACCAGACAGGTTACAAGGGCATGCGGAGCTGTTGGAAGGAGTGTGAAATCAGTAATTCCAGGTGCTAAAAGATCAAGAACTAACAATAACAATAACAATACCAATACCAATACCAATACCAATAACAATAACAATAACAATACCAATAACAATCGCAAAAGAATAAACACCATCAGAACTCTTGTAAAGGAAGGTGTTCTTAAGAATAAAGTTAATCAAAATACGATTTCAATCATTAATGGAATGAATGAAACACGACTAAGAAAGTTAGCAAGAGAAAGGGGTATATCAATTTCACGCAAGTTAAATAAACCTAAGTAACCCCTTGTAATTTAAAAATCAAATGAATTCTCTTCTTGAAACTCTCCGTAGCGCGATCTCAATCTCCAGTATCATCTGGTCAGTTGGCGAAATACATTATCGTATTGTAATGTAAATGCAACGTCATATCTTCACAACTCTCTCTGTAATTTCTCTTACTTCTCTCACAGGCGCTGGTATTGGTGTGGGGTCTTGGCTTGCTATGTCAATACCTAAGTCAGATAAAGACAAGGGTTTCTATACAGTTAACTAAAGATGGCGTGTATGAACTACATCGCTTTTGATTTTGAGACTTCAGGTCTCCCCAAAGGACGTCGTGTCTCCAAAATAACACCCGAAAATCTCAAGAACTTTGATACTTGTCGTGCGGTCAGTCTCAGTGCGGCACGTTTCAGTTCAAGAGGTCGTATCATCAAGACGTTTGATGCTATCATCCGACCAGATAACTTCCAAATTGGTGAGGACTCCACAGCCATTCATGGAATCACACACGAGAGGGCGCTCAGGGAGGGTCGTCCATTTACAGAGGTCTTTTGGGACTTTATGGACTTCATTGGTCCCCGTACAAAGACTCTTGTCGCACATAATGCCCAATTTGATATGAGCGTTCTTCAATCTGAAATGATTCGTAATGGATTGAATACGGCACAACTCGATGATTTTGTTGTTCGCTGTACCCTTGAGATGTATAGAGAAAGGTTTATGAGTCCAATCAAGCTTACCAAACTCTATGAAGACATCTTTGGTGAAGCATTTGATAACGCACACAACTCTCTCGCGGACTCAATTGCATGTGGCAAGGTGTACCCGCATCTTCTTGGACAGGGTGAGCGTGTACTCAAACCCCTACCTATCAAAAAGGTCATCATCGGGGCGTCATCAGTGGCTTCTGCGATTGGTATCAACCAGTACAAGAGACCTGGTGAGCTTATTAGCGAACTCTGGAAGAAGTACAGTCCCCACACCTTTGAGGGTCAGACCAAGGAGGAAGAAGCACTTATCGTTCTCAATTCCCTTGAGAGTACCAAGAAGATCCTTCAGGAAGCTGAGAGTTTCAAGAGTGAGACCTCTGTAGATGTTCAACAAGAAACGCGAAAGCTTTTCCACCAAATTGAGCATTCGGGCTTGTTGCCTCAGCAGATGGTCCACGCCAAAGAGCACATCCGTAAGACCCTCGCGACGAACCACGGGACTCGTAATGAAAAGAAGACGGCTCAAACCGACAAGATGGCTGCGAGTCTCCACGAGGATGAGACCTTTTACAAGTATGATATATGCGTTTTGGAGGGTACCCTATACCAAATTGTAGGACGTGTGGATCGCATACAAACGAATGAGGACGGATCGCGAATGCTTGTAGAAATCAAGAACAGGACAAAAGGTCTGTTCAATAAGGTTAGGGACTACGAGGAGGTTCAGTGTAGAGTGTACTTGGAAATGCTTGGAGATGTGGAGTACTGTCGCCTCGTTGAGACCTATGAGGGTGAATCCAAGTCCTACCTCATTCAACGGGATTACCCCAAATGGAAGGAAGAGATCCTCCCAAAGCTTCAAAACTTCTGCGAACACTTCCATGGTCTCCTAAGTAGTGTGTAGTCTTGTAAAAATTAAGTACAAACATGGAACGAATCCTCAGCCTCTTAATTGTTGTAACAAACTTACTGATATTGTATGACCTCCAACAAATCAAATCCTTTATACACGATGGATCTATTGGACCGTACATCAATATGACTATTTTGGGTATTTTTATACTAATTAATCTCATCAAGAAACCTATTGAAGTTGTCGATTTACGTCCAAGTAAAAATATTGATCTAAAGTAATATGTCTGACAGAAGAAGACCTCGATCGGTCACAGCCAATACCAATTTGCCACCAACAAAGAGGATTAAGTTGGAAGTTGATAGTGCCGTCAATAGATTGGCGAGAAACCTTGCGAGAACGCTTAATGTTCCTACAAATAAATACAACCTCGGTACTATTACAGGCATTTCTCAACCATCTTTGGGTGTTAGATTGAGTAGAAAACTTGTAGATGATTTTAAGAAGATATCTACACAAACTGATAAGAATCAAGCCGAATACGTCGGTTCAGCCAGGTTTACTGTTAGAAACACACGAGGTTATGTGAAATTTAATACACCGACTGTGAGTACTAACGGGGCTTTCACGACAGTTACTCCTAAAATGAATGAACTTGACTCCTACATAATGTATCACAGTCATCCAGTCCCACCCAATTCTCGCGGGAACACATTCACTTTGCCAAGTTTGACTGATTTTGAAGCATACATTGCGTATTACCCATACGTTCAGGCGAATATCATTCTTGAAAAGAATGGCTACTATGTGATTGATCTCATTGAAAGTGATCAGGTCATCAAACCATCAATTTCAGCGGTCAAAGAGTTTTGGTTGAATGAGATTTTTAAAGGTGGAAAGTTTAACAATTATTCACAAGTGTATCGGGGTATATATTTCTTCGAAACTTCTCCAGATAGTTGGAAGAGAACTATCAATACGTATGTGAATGACAAGATGGTCCAAAAGTTTGGCATCTCCGTGAAGTACTACACATATAATGAACTTGCACCAATTACTTTACTTGACAAGACGCAAATAATGTTGCCATAAAATAAAATCTCGATACATATAAAACAATGAAGAACACCCAGACGGCCGCGATGTACATCGGTGTTGGTGCCATCCTCACACTCATCTTGCTTTTTTTGATGGGTCGCATTCGCACCGAACGCTACGAGGAAGCTACCGAACAGGAACTTTTAGATTTTTTGGGAGAAGTTGAGGCCACGCCATCTGTATCGGATGATGAATCCATGGGTCCATCCCCAATGGCTGACAGTGATGATGAAGATGAAGATGAAGAATAGATAATTAAGTAAGACCAATTTATTTTATCCGTAATAAGTAACTACGGATACAATGTATTCAGAATCAGGTGGTGGAAAAACCACATTATATATCGTTGTGTTCTTCTTGTGTGTGATCAGTATGTTATCAGGTTATTTCTACTACGCTATGGGTAGTTCAGAGGCGGAAGCGCAGAAGAAACTTGCAGACATCCAGGCCAAGGCTGCTCGTGAAATTGCGGATGTAAAGTCCGAAGAGGAGAAGCGAGAAATTCAGCGCAAAGCTGATTTAGAATTGGAACAAGCCAAGATGAAGACTCAGACCGATGCTGAAAAGAAGGCTCTGGCTAGTAGAGAGGCTAAAATAAAGGCAGCCGAAGCTGCTGTGAAAAAGAAGATGACAGACGCCGCGGCTAGAGTGAAAAACGCCCAAAACTTACAAAACCAAGCTAAAAAGGTGAAGGCCGACGCCAACAAAAAGAATAAGGACGCCGCAGCTGCGATGGCAAAGGCTGTTGCTTCGGGTAAGGCTGTGGACAAGAAGTTGGCCGATGAAAAGAAGAAGCTCGCAGCTGACGCGAAGAAGAAGGTTGATGCGGCGAATAAGGCAGCTGCCACTGCCAAGGCACAAGCTACAGCTGAAGCGAAGAAGGCAATTGATTTACAGAAGCGTTTAAACGCTGCCGATGCTAAATTGCGTGGTAAAAACTACGAGAGATCAGGCAAATATGGAGCTGTTCCAGGGTATTATCGCACGGGGGTGACATGGGGCGGTGATCACTTTGGGATATCCGATCCAAATTGGTGTCGTAACCGCGCGAGACAGCTTGGATTTGCTTCTTGGGGGCATAGAAATGCATCACACCCGGCTACAAAGTACAAAAACTCATGTTATTTCTATAAGACCGCTGGTAAATACCAAGGAGATGGAAACGATGACATTCACATGGTTGGATGTGCCTTCGGGGGTAATCCTAAAACCGGGTGTCGCACCCCTAAAATGGGTTTTGTTGGATGGAACTATCAGGCTAAGATTGATTTCCCCCACAATGATCGTTGGTATCAGAAACATAGTAACGGAAGTTACAACCGAAAACGTTCGTTAAACCGATGTGCTTCAGAGAAGGGCTGTGCAGGTGTAACTTGTAGCGGAAATGGTAAACAATGCTGGGGTAAAAATAAGCTTCTAAACCGCCGGGGTCATGGTGACCGATACACCTGGATTACAAAGAATGGCTGGAAGTAGTCCTAAGTGGACCTCCCTGTGGTCTTTTTTTTACAAAAACCCCCTGTGGTCTTTTTTTTACAAAAACCCCCTCCCCGACCCCTCCCCCAATGGAGGCCCTCCTCGCCGAAGTTACCCAAC
>Ga0181554_1003228_pt1 | contig 13926 bp, 13 predicted proteins | sample 011ome_16_FD_145602 | JGI IMG/M metagenome (GOLD analysis project Ga0181554, IMG submission 145602) | Coastal salt marsh microbial communities from the Groves Creek Marsh, Skidaway Island, Georgia - 011503CT metaG (spades assembly) | ecosystem: Environmental > Aquatic > Marine > Intertidal zone... | reverse complement strand
GGCATGTGGCAGACGAAGCGAGGGATAGGACGCGTCGACGTCGCCGTCGTCCTCGCCGCCGCGGGTTTCGTGGTGCTCTCGGGGGCGTACCATCGCGCGTCGACGCCGACGCCGACGCCGACGCCGACGCCGGGGACGGGGACGGGGACGGACGCGACTCCCGCCGCCGCTGACGCCGCGGAGCGCCGATAGAATAGCGGACGCGAGGCGCGTTCTTTTCTTTGTAATCTATCTTTCGAATTATGTACGCGGCTCGTGATACCGCGCGGCGGCTGCGTCGCCCCCCCGCCGAGCGAGAGAACAGAACGCTGCCTCGGCCGGCTGAAAAAAATTGTAATTTCGCGAGCGGTCCGGACGTACGCGTACGTCGAGATCACGAGATCTGACTGCGCGCCATACAATTCTATCCCCGAGTACGACGAGCGTCGCACGTTTGCCAGTTGTCGCTTCGTGCGTTCTCGTCCTCTGTTGTTCGCTCGCAACTGCACGTGACGTTCGTTTTTTTACGCTCGCGAAATCACTCCTTCGCCGCACACGCACGAACTCCCGTAAACACACGACACGATGGCTGCTTTCGCCGCCGCCGCCCCGGCCCTCACCTCCCGCGCGTTCTTCGCCAAGTCCTCCGTGACCAAGGCGCGCGCGTCCGCGAAGATGCCCCGCGCGGCGTTCAAGGTCGAGGCCGCGAAGAAGTCCGTCGGCGACCTCAAGGAGGCGGACCTCAAGGGCAAGACCGTCTTCATCCGCTGCGACCTCAACGTGCCGCTCGACGGCGCGAAGATCACGGACGACACGCGCATCCGCGCGGCGATCCCGACGCTCGAGTACCTCGTCAAGAACGGCGCGAAGGTCCTCGTCACCTCCCACCTGGTGCGCGTCTCCGGCCTTCCCTAGCTGTCGCGGAAATATCGCCGCGGTCTTTATCCTCCGCGAATTTTCTTTTTCCCCGTCCGTCCGGACGCGCGCGCCCGTCGCGCGTCGACGGCGACGTCGATCGCGCGCGTGCTTTCGAATCAAACCGACGGGACGCTCGCGGAGGGTCTCATCTCGCGCGATTCGAGCGCGCGCGCGATCGACGCGCGCGCTCGCCGCGATCGCCGCGTTTTCGGAAACTCCGATCGCGCCACTCTGGCGACCCTATCCAAGCGCGATAGAGGCGCTCGGGCGTCGGTTCGCGCGTGCGGTTTGCCGCGTTTTTTTTCCGATGCTTAAACGTTTTCGATTCCGCCGCCGCGCCGCGCCGCGCCGACGGTCGCTCCATCGCGACTCGACTGACGTTTCATCTCCCCCCACCCGTCGTCGCGTCGCGCCGCTTCGCATCCTCCCTCCCTCTCTATTGACGTATCAGGGCCGCCCGAAGGACGGCCCCGAGGACAAGTTCCGCCTCACCCCCGTGGGCGACCGCCTCGCCGAGCTCCTCGACTGCTCCGTCACGAAGATCGACGACTGCGTCGGCGACGTCGTCAAGGACGCCATCGCCGGCATGGAGAACGGCTCCGTCTGCCTCCTCGAGAACGTCCGCTTCTACAAGGATGAGGAGAAGAACGGCGCCGACTTTGCCAAGCAGCTCGCGGAGCACGCCGACCTCTACGTCAACGACGCGTTCGGCACGGCGCACCGCGCGCACGCCTCCACGGCGGGCGTCACCGAGTTCCTCTCGCCCTCCGTCGCCGGGTTCCTCCTCCAGAAGGAGCTCGACTACCTCGACGGCGCGGTCTCCAACCCGGAGCGCCCGTTCTGCGCCATCGTCGGCGGCAGCAAGGTGTCCTCCAAGATTGGCGTGATCGAGTCCCTCCTCGAGAAGACGGACAAGATCATCCTCGGCGGCGGCATGATCTTCACCTTCTACAAGGCGCTCGGCAAGTCCGTCGGGTCCTCCCTCGTCGAGGACGACAAGATTGACCTCGCGAAGGAGCTCATGGCCAAGGCGGAGAAGAAGGGCGTCAAGATCCTCCTCCCCACCGACGTCGTCGTCGCCGACGCCTTCGCCGCCGACGCCAAGACGCAGACGGTGTCCGTCGACGACATCCCCGAGGGCTGGATGGGCCTCGACATCGGCCCGGATTCCGTGAAGTCGTTCCAGGATGAGCTCAACGAGTGCAAGTCCGTCATCTGGAACGGCCCCATGGGTGTCTTCGAGATGGATGCGTTCGCGAAGGGCACGTTTGCGATCGCCGACACGCTCGCGAACCTTGACGGGATCACGATCATCGGCGGCGGCGACTCCGTCGCCGCGGTCGAGAAGGCTGGCCTCGCGGACAAGATGTCGCACATCTCCACCGGCGGCGGCGCCTCCCTCGAGCTCCTCGAGGGCAAGGTGCTCCCCGGCGTCGCCGCGCTCGACGAGGCGTAAGCGTCTGTCGATGAAGCGTCGATCGGTTCATTCGGAACGCGGTCGACGATTCTTTAGACGAAGGCGTCGAACGGCGCGCGACGTAGAGCGTCGACCGACGCGTCGTCTGCTTGGCGGTGTGTGTGGTGGTCTATAGAGTTGCGCAGCGGGTTCGCGGAGATCCGTCGAGATGGTTCGTTTAATAACACGACGAACGCGAACCGTACATTTACGCCGTAGACTCGCTCCCGCGTCTTCTTTCCTCCGCGCACCGTCGAGCGACCGACCGCGCTCGTCACGTCACAACGCCGCTCTGATCTGATACTCCGCCGGCGCGTCCCGAAGCGACTCCGCGGCCGCGAGCCGCTGAATCCCGATGTAGTGCGTCACGACGCCCTTCGCGTCTCTCAGCGGCGACATCACGAGCGAGTTCACGAGCGTCGTCCCGTTCTTGTGGTAGTTTAGAACCATCCCGACGAACTCCTCGCCGCTCGCGAGTTTTTTCCGCATCTCACGCACCGTCTCCGCGGAGGTGCCGTCGCCCTGCAGAAACCTGCAGTTCCTCCCGATCACCTCCGCGGGGCCGTACCCCGTCTGCGTGAAGAAGTTATCGTTGGCGTACACGATCGGCGCGTCCGCCTCTTTCATGTCGCAGACGCACAACGCGTGCGGCGACCACGCGATGAGCCTCGAGGTCGTTCCATACGAGCGATGATATCGGGGTGAAGTTGAAAGGCGTCAGTAGGAGTTGAAAGGCGTCGATGGCGGGGATTGAAATCGAGGGATGGGCGAAGAGATGCGACGGCAAAAGTCCTCAAGGAACGGCGTTCACCACGCCAACGCGGTCGTATGGGGACCAGTGTGAGACAGAACGCACCTCGAGAGCGCCAGTCGCACGCCCCCGTCCACGCTCTCGAGCGTGCCGTTCTCGCTCGCGGGCGCGACGGACGCGCCGGTGTACCAGCTCTCGCTCGGCGCCGGCGCGTTCCGCAGCGCCTCCACCGCGGGCTTTAAGATTTGAAACCACGCGTGCATGCCCTCTGCCGTCGGGTGCAGCACGTCTCGCATGCGCTCGGGGCGGATCGACGCGCCGTCGTCGGAGAGGAACGCGGAGGCGCAGTCGACGAACGCGACGACGCCGCCGCTGCCGCGCGCGAGCGCTTTCAAGCGCGCGTTGACTTCCTCGATCGCGGCGGTGTGCGCGCCTGGCTGCGCGTACTTGGACGACGGGGACGAGTTTTTTCTTCTCTCTCCGTCGAGACGGACTCCTCGCGGCTCGTCCGCGTACGACGCCGCCTCGCCCGCGGCCGGCGGCATCGAGCTCCGTCCCTTCGCGGGCCCTCTCGGCAAGATCCCCGTCAGCAGCACGCGCGTCCCCGGGAGCGTCTGCAGAATCTCGAGAACGACCGCGCGTATCCCCAGGAACGTGTCCGCGGGGCCGTCGTTGTCGCGACCCAGGTTGTTCGTCCCCACGCACAGGACGACGACGCCCGGGGGATGCCGGAAGCTCAGCTCGCCGTCGCGTATCCTTCGCAGCACGTTCTGCGTCCGGTCGCCGCTGATCCCGAACGCCCTGGCTTCGTTCAGCGGGAACCACTTCTCGAACACCGCGCGCCTTCCCGCGAGCTCGTCGTAGAACTCGCCGAACTGCGTCCCTCGCATCGCTTCGGTGATGCTGTCGCCGAGGAAGAGCGTTCGGCATCGCGACCGCCCCGCGGTGCCGGACTCGCGCGCCTCCCGCACGAACGTGGCGTGGAGCGTCTGCCACATGTCCGCGCGCGGTTCCGGGATGGACGCGTGCGTTCGCGAGGTCTCGGCCGCGCGCGAGACGAGCCCGCCGCTGCCTTCGCCGCGACCCGCGAGGAGGGCGCGCCTCGGCGCCTCCCGCGCGTACATCTATCTTTCCCGCCGCGCGCTTTCGGTTTTCGGGTTCGCGCGCGCGCGCGGGATCTCGCGCGCGAGCTCGCGTTCGACGCGCGCGCGAGGGCGTCGCGCCCGCGCGTTCGCGTCTCGAGAGCGACGCGCGACGTCGACGCGGGGCGAGATGCGGCGGGAGCGCGCGTCGCGCGCGCGTCCCAACGCGGAAAACGCGCGGGAAGACGAGAGGTCCAGTCGTGCGCGTGCTAAAAATCCAGGTCGACACTCTCCGCTCATCACCCGCCTCTGTCCTTATTAAGGATCGGCGTTCACCACGCGAACGCGGTCGTATGGGGACCAGTGTAACCAGAACCCGCGTCCTCCTCCTCCTCCTCCTCCGCCTTCATGAACCGACAAAACCCCAACCGCGCGCACGCCCCCCCGTTCACGGGATCGAACCCGACCTTGTGCCACTCCCCGGCGTCGGTCACGACGATCAGCGTGCGCGGCTCCCGTCCGAACGCCACCGCGGCGACGACGCCCTCGCCGACTTTATACTGCGCCAGGCTCCACGACGAGCTGAAGTACTTCGGCAGGAAGCCCTTCACGAACGACAGCGGGCTCTTCGCGTTCTTCGACGAATGAGAAGCGCTCGGGGAGAGCGGCGGCGAGCTCGAGCTCGCGCTCGCGCTCGTCGCGTCCGTTCGCATCCCGTCGCGACGGTTCACATCTCCGTCGGTAGAGTCGTCACCCCCGGTGCCCGCGCCGTCGCCATTGGCACTTTCTCGACTCATCAACGCGTACACGTGCGCGGTGCCCTTGTCGCTCGCGACCGCGAGGTAATCGCCCTTCGGCGCGAACGCGATGGAGTGAATCGCCGCGCGGTCCGCGCCCCTTCGGAGTTCGCGCAGAGGCGCGCCCGTCGCGGTGTCGAACACGCGCACGAGCGTCCCTTTGTCCGACGCCGTCGCCAGCGTCGCGCCGTCGCGCGAGAGCTGCAGGGCCGTTCCATACAAAGCGATGGCGGGGTGGAGTTCATAGGCGTCAGTTGGAGTTGAAAGGCGTCGACGTCGGGGATTGAACGCGAGGGGTGGGCGAAGAGACGCGCCGGGAAAAGTCCTTAAGGATCGGCGTTCACCACGCCAACGCGGTCGTATGGGGACCAGTGTATAGAACGCACCTGCAGATTCCGAATCTCGCCCTCGTGCGCGGGGATGAATTTCGTGACGCCGCGGTCGAACAACTCCACGCGGACTTGCCCCCGGTTTAACCCCGGGCACGCCATCACGCACGCGCCCTCGCCCGGGGACAGCGCGCACGCGCCGTGCAAATTCGAACACGTGTCCACCTGCTTCGTCACGGCGAGATCGGAGAAGTTGTACACGTACACCTTGCGCTCGAGGACGACCACGATCTTGTCGCGCCGCAGCCGAACGCCGCGGACGTCCACTCGAAACGACAGCTCGCCGATGCAGCGGCCTTGGTGGTCGTCCCAGATCATGACCTTGTTCGGCGGGTACTTCGGTCGCTTCCCTCCGCCCACGAGCGCGAGGATGTTGCATCGGAAGAGCATCTGGACGCAAGCGACGCCGGCGTTCGCGCCCTCGAAGGTTCGCCGGTGCGTCTCCTCGAACGGGTCCGCGTTGTGGATCCTGAACCCGCGCGACGTGCTCACGGCGAAGCAGCCGTTGTCTTGGTTGAACGCCAGGCTCAGGAGCTCCTCTTTGGGCGGCGCCATCGCGTCCCCGCCTCGCCTCGCCTCGCCGCGCCCTCGGAAACTGTTGAACGATAGAGTTAAAAAGCGAACACGAGTCCCTTTTTTCTCTCAGCTGCAAAAAATTGAAACCGACCGACCGACCGCGCGAGTACGCGACCGCGTAGTACACTACGCGAACCATTTATCACTGTTTACGCGTGCGCTACCCTCACGCGTGACGTGGCGTCTCCGCGTGCGGCGTCCGTGCGCCAGTCGTTTCTCGCCCCGTCGTCGTCGTCGTCGTCGTCGTCGCCGCGGCGACGGACGCGCCACTCACGTCGTCGCGCCCCACGCACGAAATGCTCGCCACCGCGAACGTCAACGCCGTCGCGGCCTCCGCGACGCGCCCCGCGTCCCTCTCCGCGCGCCGCGGGTGCGCGCGCGCGTCCTCCCCCCGCCCCCTCTCGCGCCGCTTCGTTCGCTGCCGCCCGCATCCGCCGTCGTCGAGGAGTGGATAAACGCTCCTCCCTCCGCGTCGTCGTCGTCGTCGTCCCCGTCGTCGCCGCTGACGACCGCCTCTCTCTCCCCCCCAACCCATCAGGCTCGTCGCCGCGTCGCCGCTGCGCGTCGCGAAGACCGCGCCCAGGGCGCGCGTCGTTCGCATGTCCGCGCGCGCGGAGGAGGGCGTCTTCGACAAGATCAAGCGCCTCATCGCGGAGAACGACGAGAAGGAGAGAAAGAAGAAGATCGTCGCGTCGCCGACGGGGGTGCCGCCGCCGCCGGTCGTGCCCGTGCTCGAGCCGGGGAAGATCGGCTTCGTCGCGAACGCGGAGATGTGGAACTCGCGCGCGAGCATGGTCGGGTGGTGGAGCCTCCTTCTCGTGGAGGCGGTCGCGGGGAAGGGGCTCCTGGAGATCATGGGATTCTCCGTCGGCAAAGGGATCAACTTTACGTTTTAGAGAAAAGTCCTTAAGGAATGAAGTTCACAACGCGAACGCGGTCGTATGAGGGCCAGTGTGAGGAGAACGAACGGGGCACGACGCGAGAGCGGGTGTCGCCGCGCGCGCGCGCGCTGCGATAGGATCGATTGCGATGCGAAGATAGGAGGAAAGGCGTATTCGTCTCGTCGTCGATCGTCCGCGTTCTCGCGGTCCGCGCGCGCGTCTCGTCTCGTCTCGTCTCGTCTCGTCTCGTCTCGTCTAGCTAGTCTTCTACGAGGAGGACCGCCGTCGACCGCGCGTCAGCGGCTCGCCGTCTCGCGCGTCGTCGCGCCGGCGGCGGCGGCGCCGTCGTTCGCCGCTCGTAACGCCTCCCTCGCCTCCGTTATATTTTGGTGCAGCATCGTCTTCGCGCACGCGACTTGGGAGGACGTGCCGGTGATTTCTACCGTGCGCACGGTCGCGTTCGGGGACGCGTCGTGCAGCTTCACCTGTCGAGGCGCGGCGCGAAAACGTTACTGTAGTACGAAGGTACTGTATCTTTTTTGGCACGGCGTCAGCGCGCGGCGAAATCGAAAAGAAACGGCGCGGCGGCGGGAGAAAACCAACCCCGAACGCGCACGCCGAACGACCACACCTTCGCTCGCGACGTGTTCCTCACGCGCGTCAAGTGCTCGCCCTTCTTCCCGATGACCCCGGTCGCGACGAGCTCGACCGCGACGCGCAGGTGGTCCGTGACGGCGCGCTCGGCGGGACCCCGCGGCGGGGTCGGCGGAACCGGACGGAACCCTGGCGGAACCCCCCGCGGCGGCGCGAACTCGAACCCGAACTCGAACCGTCGCGGAACACGAACCGCCGCGGCGTCGACGTCGCGCTCTTCTTCGCGCATCGTCAACAGCCCGGTCGTGACCGCGCGTAACGCCGTGCCGAGCGCGAGCGGCGGCCACGCGCCAATCTCCAGAACCTCGTCCTCCGCCGCCGCCGCCGCCGCCGCCGCGGCGTACGCGCGCACGGCTGCGCCCGCGACGTCCCGCGCCCACGCGACGACGCCTCTCTCGCGCAGCCACGCGCCCTCGCGGCGCGTCAGCAGCAGCCGCAGCGGCGGCGGCGGCGCGCGCGGGGCGAGCGCGAGCGCGCGCGCGGACGCGAGCTGGTGCAACGCGAGCAGCGCGCGCTGCGCGGGCGTCGGTTCCTCGCGCTCGACGCCGCGTCCGCGTCCGCGCTCGCGCGTCTCGCGTCTCGCGGCGGCGTCGTCGTCTGCGACGAGCACGATGCGCTCGTGGACGCCGTGCACGCGGTCCACGCGCACGATCGCGCGCGCGTCGCTCGCGACGCCGCGCACGACCGACGGCGTCAGCGCGCGCGTCGCGAGCTCGGGGACGAGGAGTCGGAAGACGTCGAGGGAGGACGACGTCGGCGTCGGCGTCGGCGTCGGCGTCGCGCCGCCGCCGCCGCCGCCCAGAGGGGGCATCGCCGCGCGCGGCGGCGGCGCGCGCTGCGGGCGCGTCGTCCACGCGCGCGACATCGCGAGCGGCGCGCCTCGAGAAGAGGCGGCGCCGGAAGAGGAACGCGCGGCGTCGCGTCGAGCCTTGTATCGGTCGTTGTCGCGACGTCTCGTCATCGTCAACTTCGAGGAAACCGGGCCATTGCATCTCGCGCGCGCCCGCACCGCACGGTCGCCGCCGCCGCGCGTACGGGACGATGGGCCGCGCGCCCGCGCCGCGCCGCCGCGCCGCCGCGCCGCCGTCCGCCTCGCCATCGACGCGCGAAGGCGACGACGACGACGACGCCGAGACGAGGACGACGACGAGGACGTCGAAGACGAAGACAGTCTTCGTCACCGTGGGGACGACATCCTTCGACGCGCTCGTCGCCGCGCTCGACACCGCGCGCGTCGGGGAGATCTTGACGCGCAAAGGGTTCAAACGCGTCGTGATGCAGACGGGGAAGGGATCGCACGGCGCGCCGAGGACGCTCGCGAAGACGCGCGGGCTCCGCGTCCGCGCGTTCGCGTTCGCGCCGTCGATCGACGACGAGATCCGCGGCGCGGACCTCGTCGTCTCGCACGCGGGCGCGGGGTCCGTCTTCGAGACGCTGCGCGCGAAGAAGCCGCTGCTCGTCGTCGTGAACGACGCGCTCATGGGGAACCATCAGCAGGAGCTCGCGGAGACGTTGCACGAGATGGGGCATCTGCGGTGGTGCGCGCCGGAGGGGGTGGGAGACGCGATCGCGGCGTTCGACGAGACGTCGTCGAAGCCGTACCAGCCGGGCGACCCGGCGGAGGTGCAACGCGCGATCCGATCGATGTTACTACGGCGATGAGAGGCGTCGTGTTAGGTTTTAGACTACGACTACGTGTACAACTACCGCGCGTGATGCTATCGCTACCTCTTCTTCTCTCTCTTCTCTTTCTTCTTCTTCTTCTTCGAGTCCTTGGAGTCCTTGGAGTCTTTCTTCTTTTTCTTCTCCTTTTTCTCCTTCGTCGTCGTTGTCGTCTCCTCGGCGCGTTCTGTCATCACACTGGTCCCCACACGACCCCGTCCGCGTGGTGAACGCCGATCCTTAAGGAGTTTATTTTTGACGACCCAGACCGCGAATCGATCGTCCACGTCCACGCACGTCGCGTCGCCCGCGCCCGCGGCGGCGCACATCGCCCCCATCGGAACGTACCGCTGCGCGACGATCCACGCCTCTCCGTCCGGTCTCAGTCGCCGTCGCGCGTCCGACAAAAGTTTCGTCAGCACGGTGAAATCCGGCTGCGCGCCGAGATGCACGGGCGGGTTGCTGAGGGTCATCGCCCATACGAAGCGACGTCGGGGTGGAGTCGTGAGGCAAAGGCGTCAGTTGAAGTCGTGATGCGTCGCGGTGTGTCGGGGATTGATAGCGAGGGGTGATGGGCGGAGAGATGCGCGCGCGGGCGAAGTCCTTAAGGAACGGCAACGGCGCGACGACGAAGACGCGCCTGAGTATCAGATCGAACGTCTCGTCCGCGGTCAGCGCCTCCCACGCGTCCGAACACAGCACGGAGACGTTGGCGCCAGACATCTCGCCGACGTTCGCGCGCGCGGCGAGCAGCGCGACGGCGTCGGCGTCGGTGAGGACGACGCGCGCGGTCGGCGCCGCGCGCGTCGCCGCGAGAGCGATGACTCCGGAGCCGCCGCAAAAGTCCAGCACCGCGCCTTGGGCTCCTCGCGCGGGACCCGCCTCTTTCTTCGAATGTAAACGCTCGAGCGCGCCGCGTTTCTCGCACGAGGTTAACAGGAACGACGTCATGACGTCGAGCGCGCCGCCGGCGAAGAGGCCCGGGTAGGTCACCCACGGCGTCGGCGGCGGCGGCCGCGCGGCGTCATCAGACCGCGGCCGTTCGCCGCGGTCGTACGCGTAACACCCCGGGAGCGTCAACGTCGTCGTCGTCTTGAACGCGTCCGCGCCCGCGGCTTCGCACGCGTCCGCCGAAGCGTCCGTCCTCGTCGCCGTCAGCACCGCGAACGGACCATCCCCGGCCGTTACGACCACCTTCGCGTCCTCGAACAACGCGGCCGGCAGCGACGACGCCGCGGTGTGAATCCCCTCGGAGGAGGCGCCGTAGGCGTAAAACGCGCCGCCGGGCTCGAGCCGGCACGCCGCCGCCGTCGCCGCCATCTCGAACGCAGCCTTCGTCGGGGATAACCGCGCGGTGACCGCGTGGAACTTCCCGCTCGACGGCCACGCGGACCCGGCGCGGTCGCGGCGCGCGAACCGGTTCCAGTTGGTGACTTTCCACCCAGACGCGCGCAGTTTCTGCGACAGTAGCCGGTGCGCGTCGTCGACGCACAGCATCTTGTTCCGCGACTCGCGAACCGTCGACGCGGGGCCGTCTTTCATCGACAGCAGCGCGCTCGCGGCGCCGTCCTCGAGCGTCAACCGCGCGTCGCACACCGCGGTGGCCGCCTCCGCGCCGCGCGCGAGCAGCGACTCGAAGAGCTCGACGTCCTCCGCCGCCGCCGCCGCCGCCGCCGCCGCCCTCGGGACGCTTCCCGCCGCGCCGCCTGATCCGCCGCCGAGCAACCGGAACGCCGCGTGCTCCAGCCGCCCCGCGGCCTGCCACCCCAGAGTCTCCCCGGTCAACAGCGCTTTCGCCGCGCCGCGGAGGAGCTTTCGCTGATCGGCGTCTGGGGTCAGACCGAGCCGGTCGGCGGCGTCGATCGCAGCCGCGACGTCGTCGGCGGCGGGCTTCGCGACATCGTCGGCTTTGCACCCGTACGCGCTCGCGAGCGCTCGCCTTCCCGCGCCCGTGGCGGATCGCAGCGCGGTCGTCAACAGCGGGAGGACGACGGGTAAGGGCGCGCGCGTCGTCGCGCAAGCCCAGAGTATGTTCGCGAGCCCTTGGGGGGTGTGCCGGGAGGCGTTTTTCTCCCTCGAGGCGTCGGCGGCGGCGGCGACGGTCGCGACCGCGGTGACGAGCCGTCTCAGATCCTCCATCGCGTGGTCGTGGTCGTGGTCGTGGTCGTCGCGCGCGACGGCATCGGCGTCGGCGTCGGCGTCGCCGCCGCCGGACGCGAGCTTCGCCGCCGCCCACGCCGCGTTCGACATCGCTTGCGTCGAGAAGAGGACGGTCGCGGCGTTCGACGTTCCTCCCTTCCCCCCCGCCCCCGCCGCCTCCGCGATCGTCGTCGCCGCTCTCGCGACATCCCGCGCCACCTCGCGCGCATTCGGAAGCGTCCCGTCGCCGTGCAGCACCGCAAGCGCCCAGAGCGCCATGCTCAGCTCCTGCGGCTTCGCGGACGCCCCCGACGACGACGACGACGACGACGCGACGAGCGCGCGCGTCAACACCCTCGCCGTCGCCTCGCCCGGCGTGAGCCTCAACTTCGCGAGCGCCCACAGCGCGTTCGCCGCGTCTTGCGCGCTCGCGAGGAGGGACGACGCCTTCGAGCTCTGCGCCGCCACGAGCGCGCCGAGGATCGGGCGGGCGGCGGCGGCGGCCGCCGGGAGGGACAACGGCGGCGGCGGCGACGACGAGGAAGCCTTCGCGCCGCCGCCGCCGCCGCCGCCGCCGCCCGACGACGTCGACGTCGACGACAGCGACGCGAGCGCGTACAGCGACGTCGACAGCCCCCTGACGTCCATCGTCCCCGCGACCGCGCCGGCGCGCGTCGCGAGCGCGCTCGCGAGCGCTTTCGCCTCCGTCGGCGTCTCGCGCGACGAGCCGCGGGCGTGTAACGCGACGCATTTCGCGCACGCCCACAGCGCGACGCCGACGAGTCGGCCGTCCGCCGCGCGCGCGACCGGCGCGAGCTCCGCGATCGCGCTCGGGATGTCGCCGCCGCCTCCGCCGCCTCCTCCTCCTCCCTTCGCGAGCGCGTGCAGCGCCCACGTCGCGCGCACGCACGCGCCGATGACGTGCCCCGACGGCGCGGACGCCGACGCGCCGCCGGCGCGTCGTCGCTCCGCTCCCGCTCCGTGATGCGCCGCCTCGCGCTTCCGGCTCGCCTTGCTCGAGACGCGGTCGTCGCCGGCGGCGGCGCCGTCGGCTTCGCGCTTCTTCGCGGCCGCCATCGCGGCCGCGCCCTCGGCTTCGCCCGCGCGCATCGCGTCCGTCACGCGCGCGCCGTCGCGCGGCAGCCCGGCGGCTTCGCATCTCGCGACGAGCGCGTCGACCGCGTCCGCCTTGGGCGCCTGAGAGCGCTGCAACGACGCGGCGTCGCCCGCGGCGACGCGCGCGCGGACGCCCGCGGCGGAGCGGAGCTTCTTCAAGAGCGCTCGGCGCCATTTCTCGTCCGCGTCCGCGGTCGGCGCCTCCGACGCCGCCATCGCGCGCGGCGCTCTGACGACGACGGACGCGATCCGTCGTTATTCGTCGCTCCGACGAACTCGATCAGATTCTGTTGTTACCCTCGCCTCGCGCGCTCGTCCAGTCCGCCGGCGCGCGCGGCGGCCGGCGCGCGCGACCAGGGTCGGATGTCGATGTCGTCGCGCGCCGCGATCTCCCTCGCGTCGTCGTCGGCGTCGTCGTCGGCGTCGTCGCCGCCGTCGCGGCCGACGCGCGCGTCGGCCGCGAGCGCGCGTCCCCCTCCTCGTCCTCGTCGTCGTCGTCCTCGTCGACCTCCTCCTCCTCCTCCTCCTCCTCCGACGTGCCTCGCGGCGATTCCGTCCGCGGTCGACGCCGCGTCCCTCCTCGCCGGCGCGCTCTGCGGCGCCGCCGCGGTCTCCCTCGCGTGGCCCGCCATCGCGCGCGAGCTCAAGCCGATCCGATGCGCGTCCTGCCGCGGCTTCGGCGACCTCCTCTGCGCGCGTTGCGCGGGGCGCGGGAAGCTCGGGTGCCCGCCGCTCGCGGAGGCGCTCATCCGCGCGGACGCGCTCGGGCGACGCCGCGCCGCCGCCGCAGCGCGCGCGAGCAGCGGCGGCGGCGTGGACGCGGACGACGTGGGAGCCGTCGTCGACGAGCGCGAGCGCGAGCGCGAGAGGAACGAGATGAACGAGGCGCTCAGAGAAGACGTGAGACTGTCATACTGCAACGCGTGCGTCGGCCGCGGCCGCGTGAAGTGCACGGCGTGCGACGGCGCCGGGATCGAGAATCGCTGGCTGTACGGCCCGGCGAAGGACGGCGGGTGGGGCGCGCGGGGGGAGTGGCGCGACCAGGCGAACCCGCCGCCGCCGCCGCCGCGTACGCCGGAGCGACGCGACGATCGCGACCGATAGACAGACGACGACGACAATCTTATACCTAGTCTAGCAGAATACGCTCTCGCTCTCGCACGCGGACCCACGCCCACCCTTTCTCGCTGACCTCCCCGCCGAGCTCTCCGACGACCGCGGCGCCGCACAGGTTCCCGCGCTCGCAGCACCGATGAAGGCTCTCGCCTCGCAGCAAGCCGTAGATGAAACCGGCGGAAAACAAATCTCCCGCGCCGGTAGTATCCACGACCGACCGGCTGCCGCGGACGCCGCTGCCGCAAGGCATCAGCCCGAACGCGGAAACGCGGACGCGCTCGGCGCCGCGCGCGGCGACGCAGCCGCGCTCGCCGAGCGTGATCACGGCGACGTCGCACGTCGACGCGAGCGCGTCCAAACGCGACGCGAGCGCGACGCCGTCGTCGTCGTCGTCGTCGTCGTCGCCTTCC
>Ga0181554_1003215_pt1 | contig 13969 bp, 9 predicted proteins | sample 011ome_16_FD_145602 | JGI IMG/M metagenome (GOLD analysis project Ga0181554, IMG submission 145602) | Coastal salt marsh microbial communities from the Groves Creek Marsh, Skidaway Island, Georgia - 011503CT metaG (spades assembly) | ecosystem: Environmental > Aquatic > Marine > Intertidal zone >... | reverse complement strand
TAAACCCTGAACCCTAAACCCTGAACCCTAAACCCTAAACCCTAAACCCTAAACCCTAAACCCTAAACCCCACAGAAATCCGCTCAAAACGCTTGAAACTAAGCCGTTTCAGCCCACAAAACCCCTTCAGCCTGCGCACCTGACGACGCTGAGCACGATGCAGCATTTCGTTGGCGAAACGACCGGCATCACGCGATTCGCCCCCCTTAAGACGTTTCGTGCCCGGCCAGATGGTCGGTCAACGCTGAAACCACGCCGAGCCTCCTGTGATAATCGTGGTTTCGGCCACGCCTCGCTCGGTGTGCGAGAAAACACTCGCGAACGAATCTCGATCGTTCGTCAATCGTTCGCCTCCTCCGCACCTGACGACCGAACGAACGACGACGCGCGGGAGAGAACGACGGAAGGAGACCGGCGCGGTCGCGGAGGAGCGAGCGAGGGAACGCGCGAGCGAGCGTCGTGAACCGCTATTACTATCCTCGCCACGACACGGTCTCACTGCTAAAGCTAAAACTCGAACACGCACCCGCGGCCCCGCCGCTCGCGTCGTGCACCCGCCCCCCTATCGTCTCCACCTCCTCCTCTTCCTCCTCCTCCTACCCCCCGCCGCCGCTCCCCCGCGTCGTCGTCGTCGGCAACATCATCGCCTCCGCGATCCGCTCCCGAAACTCCGGCACGAGGCGCTTAGTCATGGCGTCGAACAGCGCTCCCCCCGCCTCGGCGTTCAGCCCCTCGGCCTTCGCGAGCACGGCGCCCGCGGCTTCGAGAAGCGCTCTCCGCGCCTTCGCCCGCACCTTGGTCGCGTCGCCCTCCGCGCTCCACACGACCAGCGCGAGCTTTTCCGCGTCCAAGTCCATCGCCGCGATGTCGAGCTTCCGCTTCGGCGGCAGCGCCTTCACCCACGCGTCGCGCGCGGCGACCCACGCGTCGTCTCGCCAGACGCGCGCGAGCTCCGCGACGAGATGATCCGGCGCGGCGGACGCGCCATCGGACGTCTTCTTCGTCGCGCCCCCCGCGGCCGTCGCGCGCGCCTTCGCGGCGGCGGCGAATCGAACGTCTCTGAGAGCTTGTTCGTATCGTTTCCACTGGATCGGATCCGCGCGGAGCATCTCCTCCAGCTCGCCGCGGACGCGCTCGAGGCGCTCGTCCGTAAATGCGCCGCCGTCGAGCTCGGATATCAACATGATAGAATGGCCCGACTTCCGAGCCTCCTTCCCCAAGTCCGGCGGGTACCCCTTCTTGATCGTGTCAAGGTGCCGCTCCACGCCCGCGATCAACGCGTCCCACCCCCCGTCCACGCGCGCCAGCGCCTTCGCGAGCTCGAGTTTCCACCCGGCGGCGGAGAGCACGAGCACGGCGTGCTGCGAGGTGAAATCCCGAGCCAGGCGCGGCACCTGGCGCGCCAACTGATTCCACCCGTCGTCGTCGAGCGCCATCGCGAACGCGTCGAGCTTCTTCGCGGCGTCGACCGTCAAGGAGAGTTCTTGACTAGTCATCGCCGCCGCCGTTCTCTTGGCCGCCGCCGCGAGCAATCTCCAACCGGCGTCGCTCACCGCCTCGGGCGCTTCGGGCTCTCGCATCTCCGCGTACGCGTTGAGCACGTTCGACACGCCCTGCGCATTCATCGCACCTGAGGTGCGCTCGACCGCCGTCGCGAAATGCGACCAGCCCGCCGACGAAACAGCTCCAGCCGCCGCCTCGATCTTCCCGAGCGCGTTGAGCACGTTCGCGATGTTCTGGCTGTTCATCTCCGGCGCCAGTCTCTCCGCGGCTCCGATCAAGCGCGACCATCCCGCCCCCGATGAAACAGCCTCCGCGGCGGCGTCGATCTTCCCGAGCGCGTTGAGCGTGTTCACGATGTCCTGGCTATTCATCTCCGCCGCGAAGCGCGACGCCGCCTCAGAGAGGCGTCTCCATCGCTCCAGAGACATGGCCGCCGCCGCCGCGGGGAGCTTCGTGAGCCCGTTGTAGACGTTGCTGACGTTCTGCGAGTTAAACCCCCCCGCGTTCCTCTCCACCATCCGGATCAACTCCCCCGCCGTATCCGCGTCGACGTCGCCGGCGCCTTTGTCCGCGCACAAAACGCCGAGGCCGTGGACGACGTTCGCGACATGCCTCGCCTGAAGCTCGCGACAACGCAACCGCACGAGCTCGAGCAAACGCGCGTACCTCGGGTCCCCGCGGAGGTTATCGCGCTCGCGTGCGACCTTGGCGAGCTTGTTCACCGCGGTCGCGACGTTCACTTCGTTGAAATCGCCTCCGCGCTCGGCGACGATCGAGAGCAGCTCCGCCGCGCTCCGGGACGCGACGATCTCCCCGTTCAGCTTGATGGCCGCCGCGAGGTTACCCCCACCGCGCCCGCCGCGACCCCCGCGAGCACCGCCCGGCGGACGATGCGCACCCGCGGCGAACCCGCGCCACGACGCGACGAACGGCGACGCGCACCAGCGCGACGGAGACGGCGCGTCCGATGTCAAATCGCGCGTCGTCGCCGTCGTCGTCGTCGCGAGCGCGCGCCTCGCGGCGGCGGCGTCGCGCGCGACGGTCGCGAGCACCTCGACGCCATCGCCGCGGAGGTAGCGAAGAAGCGCCCGCGTCGTCGTCGTCGAGGAAGAACCCGCCGCCGCGGCGTGTCGACGCATCGCGCGCGCGCGTACGTCTGACAACATCCATCACCTCGTCGAAAACCCAAAACCAACAGCGCCGACCCTCGTCGTGCACTCGTCCGTCGCGCGCGCGCGCGATGCGTCGACGCGCGGCGGGGTCGACGCGCGCGGTCCTTCGGTACCTCTGCGGCGATGGCGTCGAAGCGCGCGCGGTCGTCGCGCGCGATGCGGTGCGCGCGCTCGCGACGACGACGACGACGACGACGACGCGGGATGATCTGACGTCGACGCCGTCGCGCTTCCGGTCGCTCGAGACGTCGACCCCCGCCGCCGCGCGAGGCTTCCGCGTCGCCGCCGCTTCCCACGCGTCGTCGTCGTCGTCGTCGTCGTCGTCGTCGTCGTCGTCGTCGTCGTCGTCGTCCGATGACAGTATCACCGTGGTGAGCGTGCACGCGCTGCGACGCCGCGTCGACGCGCTCGCGTCGCCCGTCGCGAACGCGCTCGCCGCGCTCGACCCTCCGAGTCTGCGCGCGATGCTCGCGGACCTGGACAAGCGCGCGTCGGAGGCGACGCTGTGGGACGACCCGAAGAACGCGAAGGCGGTCATGGAGCAGCTCGCGGACGTCCGCGAGCAGCTCGAGCTCGCGGCCGCGTTCGAGGACAAGCTCGGGGACGCGCGGACGGCGCTGGAGTTGATCGCGGACGACCCGTCGTCCGACGTCGTCCCCGAGCTCGCGTCCGAGATCTCCGACGCGATCGCCTCTCTCGAGGCCGCGCTCGAAACGTGGGAGACGCGGCGGCTCCTCGTCGGGACGTACGACGCGCTCGGCGCGACGGTGTTCATAAACGCCGGCTTCGGCGGCTTCGACGCGCACGAGTGGGCGGAGCGGCTCGAGTCGTGTTACGTCGCGTGGGCGCGGCGACGAGGGTTCGCCGTCCGCGTGGAAGCTCGGACGCCCGGGGAGGAAGTCGGCCTGCGATCCGTGACGCTGGAGATTGACGGCCGGTTCGCGTACGGGTACCTCGCGAGCGAGAAAGGCGCGCACCGCATGGTGCGAATCGGCGGCGTCGCGGGGCAGACGCCGCGCGGGAGACATTCGAATTTCGTCGCCGTGGACGTCGCGCCGACGTTGGAGGAGAAGGCGCGTTCTATACACTGGTCCCCATACGACCGCGTTCGCGTGGTGAACGCCATTCCTTAATGACTTTGCCCGGCGTTTCTCTCCTCCCACCCCTCGCTTTCAACCCCCGCCCTCGACGCCTTTCAACTCCAACTGACGCCTATGAACTCCACCCCGACGTTCGCTCGTATGGAACGGCCCTAAGGACGCGGCCGCGATCGCGTTGAACCCCGCGGACGTCGAGATCACGACGATGCGCAGCGGCGGCGCGGGCGGGCAGAACGTGAACAAGGTGGAGACCGCGGTGCGGATGAAGCACCTCCCGACCGGGATCGTCGTGCGGTGCGAGGAGGAACGTAGCCAGGCGATGAACAGAGCCAAGGCGATTGCGCGGTTGAAGGCGAAGCTCGCCGCCGTCGCGGAGGAGCGGCGGCTCGCGGACGTCGCCGCGGTGCGAGGCGACGTCGTGAGAGCGGAGAGGGGGCAGCAGATCAGGAACTACGTGCTGCATCCGTACAAGTTGGTGAAGGACGTGCGGACGGGGGTTGAGACGAGCGACGTGGACGGCGTGTTGAGCGGCGGGCCCGGTCTGGACGAGGTGCGTTCTATACACTGGTCCCCATACGACCCCGTTCGCGTGGTGAACGCCGATCCTTAAGGACTTTGCCCGGCGCGTCTCTCCGCCCATCCATCGCTTTCAATCCCCGCCATCGACGCCTTTCAACTCCGCTTCTGACGCCTTTCAACTCCACCCCGACATCGCTTTGTATGGAACGACCCTGAGTTCATGAACGGGTGGTTGCGGTGGAGGGCGAGAGAGCGAGCGCTTAAGGACGAGGGATAGGGTGTAGGAGGCACGCGTGATAGTCGCGGTGATGGCGTAGTTCATTTCATCGCGTTCTCCTTTTCTCTCTCCCGCGCGTCATGGTGTCGTTCGTCCGGTCATCACGGCTGCGGCGGCGGCGGCCGGCGACGGCCGACGATCGACCGATCCGAGGTGCCGACTTTCTCGAGGGGACCCGACCTGACGCCCCCTTTTCCTCCCGTCCGAGAATTCCTTAATTATCCACGCCACGACACGCCCCGCCTCCTCACAAACGCCTCGCGCGATGCCCCGCCTCTCGGAACGCCTCCCCCTGCCCGCGATCGAGCTTGTCCTGTTCTACCTCGGCACCGCGCCGTCCAGCGATTCCGGCGACCCCGGAGACGATGAAGACATCGCGAAGAAATCCTCCGATTTCTTCGCTCTCGAGCGCGTGAAGGACGTGTGCAGGGCGAGCGCGGTCGCGCGCTCGTGGCGCAGCGCGTCGAGCGCGCCGTCGATATGGCGCGCGATGCTCCGGCGGTGGTTCGACCAGGAAGACCTCAGCGCGATGGACCCGCGCGTCGCGGCCGCTGCCGAGCGAGGACGAGACGGCTTCAAAGAGGTTCACGCGCAGTGGAAATCGGTTCCCACGGGGATGGCCAGACGAGCCGCGCGCGCGTGGCGAGGCGTCGTCGAGCCGCTGACCGAGGAGATCCCTAAGCTGCGTCTCGAAGACGGCATCAGCGCGATTGACGCGGATTACAAGTGGGAAACAGTCGCGGATCACGTGAAACTCGCGGACGGCGAGCGCGTGCACCCGAGCGTCGTCGCGTTGTACTCCCTCCACGACGGCCAGGACGAGTCTCGGCTGTTCGACCCTGCAAACCCAGATGCCCGCCCTCGTGAAGAGATAATAGAAATGTTAGTCCGCAGTCTGTTCGGGGGATACTCCTTTTACAACGAGTGTCGGTTGACCATGTTCCTGACTTTGAAGCGTGGGTTTATCGAGCGCCTCGATGAAGTCAGATGGCGGTTGAAGACCATGTCTGAACCTGTTCCAGTTCCAGTTCCAGGTTCCGAAACACCTCCGAAATACCTTGACGAAGACTTCAAGAAAATTCTGATCGCGTACGCGCCGGGCATCACACTCCCCAGCCGATACGTCTACGCGGACGCGCTCAGCGGCGAGGTGTCGATCGGATGGCAAATGGAAGATTTGGCGGGCATCGCTCTCATGGGGTTGCGTCTGGAGATGAACGTCTTGACGTGGTTTGAAGAGTTCTCGCGACGCGTGAGGCTCGGCATTTACCGGGTGTGCGACAGCCCGTGTGTGTTAATCCCGAACCAGGCCCCTGGGGCCCGATTTCCTCAACTGTCGCTGTTCCCGTGCGAACCGTACGTCGACTCGGCCTTTCTTGTTGAGCCCGAGTGCACGGTATACACGGCCGTCACGAACGGCGTGCGCGTTCGCGTGTCGTCGATTTTCGTCCCGGAGAAGTCGGAATGGGGGCCGGGTGGTTCGAGTGGAGGAGAATACCAGGTTAACTTCGTCGACGGTCAGCCCATGAGCGACCTGCACGAAGGCTTCTTCACGTACCGCGTGCGATTTGACCTCCTTCCAGACGCGCCGATCGCGTCGTGCCAGCTCAAGTCGCGGCGGTGGGTGATCAAGAATTTGAGCAATTTCGTGGAAGACGAAATCGTCGAGGGCGAGGGCGTCGTCGGCGAGTTTCCGTTCCTCAGGTGCGTCGTCCTAAACGCTGGTTCCCAACGACCGCGTATCTTTCCTCGTACCCCTCGACCGTGATGTCGCCTTTCAAGTCCGACTGACGCCTTTGAACTCCACCCCGACGTCGTCGCTTCGTTCGGGACGCGCCTTCAGACGCGGGAATCCGTCTGGGGACGCGCCGTTCGAGTACGCGAGCTGTACGACGACAACAGTCCGTCGGCGAAGGCAAGTCCCCACCGACTTCGCCTCGACGTCGACGATGGGCGGCGGGTTCACGTTCGTGGAGGGTTCGATCGACGCGCCGACGGGGCGGGGGGAGTTTTTCGTGGATTGCCCGACGTTCATTTTGACGCCGCCGAGGTTCGTGTTTTAATCGAAATAAGCTTACCGCCGTCGTCGTCGCGCTCACGCGATACATCATCCATCAATACCCCGCGCTCCCGACCAAAGCCGCGTAGCTCTCGTTCTCGTCCGCCTCTCTCGCTTTCGTCGCCGGCGCCTTGGCCGCTTTCGCCGCGCTCGCCGGCGGCGTCAACCGAAGAAACCCGTACAGCTCGTTCCTCCGCGGCTTCACCCTCTGCAGCTCGTCGTCCCACCGCGTCTCCGCCAAAACCTCGATCGCGGCCGCCAAGTCCACGCCGTCGTGCCCGGCGTACTCCGCCGCCGCGTCCTCGTACCCTAACAGCGTGACGTACAGCGCCTCCGCGGCGGTTCTTCGCACGCGCGGGTACCGGTTCAAAAGCAACGCGAGCACGCCGAGCGTGGCGCTGACGCGCGCCGTGCTGCCGTCCGCCGCGTCCTCGGGTCCCGGGCCTTCGCGCGCCGCTCTCGCGTCGTCGCCGCCGTCGCCGCATCCCAACCCCGCGCCGTCCCCCGGCGGGCCGCACCCCGCGAGATGACACAGCGCGGCGACGCACAGACACAGCTTCGCGACGTCCCTCGAGCCCTTCGTCTCCGCGCGCAACGCGTCGGCGAGAGGCAACGCGAACGCGTCCGGCGCCGACGGAAACGCGGGCGCGACGTCGTTCAGCGCGCCGGAGGAGAACAGCACGTCGAGGACGCGCAAGAGCGGGACCACGACGCGGTCGACGCCCTTCCGTCGACGCAGCAGCGCCACGAGCTCGGACGTCACGACGCGCTGCAGCGCGACGTCGGCTTTCAGCGCACGCGTCAACGCGCCGCCGGCGGCTTTACCAAGGCTATCGCCGACGCCGCCGGCGGAGACGACGATGCCCTCCACGAGCGACGCGCGGTACGTCGCGAGCCCCGCGGCGTCCCCGTCCCCGCCCCCCCCGTCCCCCCCGTCCCCCACGCCCGCGTCGTCGTCCGCGGTGATCAACCCGACGAGCGCGGGAAACGCGACGGTCGGAACCGCCCACGCCGCCGCGCCGGCTTCCGTCTCGGGCGTCGCGCGGAGCACCGCGGCGACGCCCGGGACGTCCGCCAGCGGTCTCAGACCGATCGCGTCGCGCCCGCGCAGCGCCGCGCACGCGCACGCGGCCGCGGCCGCGCGGACGCGGTCGATCTTCTCGCTCGACTGTTTCAAGAGCGCGGAGACGATCGCGGCGGAGACGGTCGCGTCGACGCCGCCGCCGCGTTGCGCGGCGGCGAGCACCCCCGGCAGCGCCTCCATCGCAGCCTCGCGCACCCACGACCCGACGTCGCCGCGGTTGTCCACGCAGTAATCCTCGAGGCACGTCAGGAACGTCTCGATCGTCTCTCTCGCGGCGACCGAAGCCGCGGCCTCGGCGTCCGCGTCGCCGCTCGAAGAGAGCGCGCGGACGACCCCGGCCAGGCCGCGAACCGCGCACGTCCGCGCCTCGGCGTCGCGCGCCTCGGCGTCCTCCTCGGGGATCGTCGACGCCGCGAGCGCGTCGACCGCGAGCCGCCACGCCGGCGTCGTCTTCGGCGGCGGCGGCGGCGCGGGCGCTTCTTCTCCGTCCTCTCCCCCGGCCCCGGACTCGGACGCGAACGCTTTCGCCGCGTCCGACGCGGGGACGAACGCCCCGCCGGGCTCGGGCACCTCCGCGAGCAACAGCTCCGCGGGCATCACCCCCAGCGCGAGCGCGGCGCCGCGTCGCGCGGCCGGGTTCGCGTCGCGCGTGGGCGCGCCCCCACCCTCGCCGAACGTGTGCAGCGACGACGCCAACTTCACGACGAGTCGCTTCGCGCCGGCGACGCCGCCGCCGCCGCGCATGTACGCGTCGGCGAACGCGCCGATCGCGTCCACCGCGGCGTCTCGAATGTCCGAGCTCGGGTGCTTCAGGCTGTCCTCCACGGAGGCCAACAGCGCGCTCCGCAGACTCTTCGGCCCGGTCGGCGGGCCGGGGCCCTTGTCGAGCGGCTGACCCACGCGCGCGAGGCACGAGACGTACCGACACGCCGCCGCGCGCATGATCTCTCCGCCCTTGCCGCGGTACAGCCGCGCTTTCTCGATCGCCGCGACGAGCGTCACCACCTCCTCCGCGAGCGCGCCGGTAACGCACGGCTCGCGCGCGTTCTGGAGCGCGAGCAGCGCCTCCGCGGCGCCGATCGTCGCGCCGTGCCGCGCCTCCAGCGCGGGCGAGACGGCGCGCTTGAGTAACGTCGGCAACGCGACGGTTTTTATCCACTCCGGGTCGCGCGCGCCGACGACGGACAGCGCCCTGCCCGCGAGCTCCCTCGTCGCGCGCTCCCAGTGCGACAGCTTCACGTCGCACAGGTGCTGTAACAGCGCGCCGCGGTACTCGTCGAACCCGGCGATGAAGTCGCTCACGACGCAGTACGCGTTCGTCCGCGACCCCAGCGCGAAGTAATCCGCCGCGGCGACGACGTCGATGCCGTGCGGAAACGCGCCGAGGCGTCCGACGCACTCCTGAAACGCCGCGCTCGCGGCTCTGCGACAGTTCACCTCCCTGTCGAAACACGCGGTCACGAGCAGCGGCGGCCCGAGCGCGGGCGCGTGCGGCGTCAGCACCTCGGGCGCGTACGCTCGCGCGAACGCCCAGCACACGTACGCCGCGGCGTCTCTCACGTGCGCGCCGACGGAGTGCGGGCCTCTTCGCACGTCGTACGACAACGCCGTCGCGACGTGCGGGACCGCGTCGGGGAGGCGCGCGGGGAGGAGAAGCCCGCGTCGGGATAACTCCGCGAGCGCGAGGCAGGCGCCGTGCCACGTCGCGTCGCTCTCCGTGGGCTCGAAGCACTCGAGGACGGACATGACGACGTCGTCGCCGAGCTCCGCGGGGAGTCTCGCGGTGACGCGGCCCAACCCTTTCGCCGCGGACCACCGCACGACGGTATCCTTATCCCGCAACGCGACGAGCAGCGCCTCGATGACTTCCTCGACGCCGTCGGGGATGTCCCAATCGTCCTCTTCGTCCTCGGGTTGGGGTGTTACACTTGGGGTGTTTACCGCCGCGACCGCCGCGCCGCCCGCGGCTAAGTTATCCTCCAGCGACCGCGCGCCGCGTTGGTACCTCCACGTCACGACCCGCGGCTTCAAGAACAGCAGCCCGATCCGCTGCGTGAGCTTGCACGCGAGCTGGCGCACGAGCGCGGACCCGCGCGCGCTGTCGGACGCGGCCAAGTCCCGCGCGTCTCTCCACGACCTCTCCGCCACCTCGAGCAGCGCGGCTCTGGTGCCGAGTTTGAAAATCGCCGCGAGCGCTCTCGCGACGCCGGGGACTAAGGGTCGTTCCGTACGAGCGAACGTCGGGGTGGAGTTCAAAGGCGTCAGATGGAGTTGAAAGGCGTCGAGGTGTGTCGGGACTGAAAGCGAGGGGTGGGCGGAGAGATGCGCCGGGAAAAGTCCTTAAGGATCGGCGTTCACCGCGCCGACGCGGTCGTATGGGGACCAGTGTAAGGAGAACGCGCCTAAGAACGTCGCCTCCTGCTCTCTCGCCGCGAGCTCGAGCGCGGTCAGCGGCTCCCCCGTGGTCTCGTCCGTTGTCATGACATCCGCGCCGCGCGTGTGATCTTTCGGCCGGCTCGCGCGCGCGAGCGCGTCCGTCGCGAACGTCAAGAACCCGCGCAACGCGTTCGGCATGTCCGGCCGCGTCAACAGCTTCGATAACAAAAACGCGGCGCGGTCGCGGACGATGCCGGGGTCGGATAAATAGCGCTTCTGGCACAGCTCGAGCATGTGCATGACGACCGGGGGCGCTTCCGCGTCGCCGCCGCCCGCGGCCGCGATCGCGGCGCCGTCGTTCCCGTCCGCGGAGGTGGTCACCTTCGAGTCCACCGTCACGAGGTCGAACGGGATGAGCACTGAGGGTCGTTCCATACGAAGCGATGTCGGGGTGGAGTTCATAGGCGTCAGTTGGAGTTGAAAGGCGTCGAGGTGTGTCGGGATTGAAAGCGAGGGACCCTGGGCGGAGAGATGCGCCGGGATTAAAAGTCCTTAAGGATCGGCGTTCACCACGCCGACGCGGTCGTACGGGGACCAGTGTGAGATAGAACGTGCCTAAGATGCAGAGCCACAGGATGATCGTCGCGCGCGTCTCCCACGCGCTCCCGAGCTCCTCGATCTCCTCCGCGCCGAGCGGCGGTCTCCCATCTCTCGGCCGCAGCGCGTCCGCGCCGTGCGATCGCGTCAGGAGCGCGACCGCGGGCTCGAGGTCCTTCGCCTCGTGCGGGAAGAAGCGAACCACCGTCTTGTGCCCTCGGACGGTCGCGAACGCGTGGAGCACCTTGCTCACTCGCTGCACGAGCGCCATGTCCGCGTCCTCGCCGAGGTGCGCCTGGTCGCGAATCACGCTCGCGAGCGGAGCGATCCAGCTCTCCAAGTGCGGGTCCAGCAGGCTCGACTGCTCTTGGTACCGCTCGACGACGACTCGGACGCGATGGAAGTCCGCGCGATCGCACGCGCCGCCCGTCTCGACGACGCGCGCGATTATCGCGTCCACCTCGTCTCTCTCCGCGACGTGCGACAGCTCCTTCTCGTCGTCGGGGAGCTCGAGCTCGGCCATCGCCTGAGCGGGAGCCTCCATCGTCGCGACGGACGCCGAGGGAGGAAGGCGCGGGGCGCGAGATCTGATGACGGAGTGGTCGCGTTCGGTCTGGCTCTGGTTGGTTTCAAAATGTTGACTCGCTCAAACTGACGAAACGCACATCGCGCTCCCTTCCTCACGCCTCCTCCTTGAACGGGTCCACGACCTTCCCGCCGAACGTGTGCCCTTCCGGCACCGTATCCCTCTTCGCGTACTCCTCGAAGACGCCGCACGTGAACTCCTTGATGTCCGTCTCGACCTCGTCGTCGGTCTTCCCGGACACCACCTCCGTCATCGTCGACAGCGGCGCGACGCGGCCTTTCCCGCCGTGCACGCCGCGCTTCGACGCGAAAAATCGAGCGGGGCGGAGTCGAAAGGCGCGTCAGGTGGAGTCGCGAAAGGCGTCGAGGTCGAGCGTCGAAACCACCGAGGGGATGGCGGAGAGAAACGCGCGCGGGCGACGTCCTCGAGGAACGGCGTGCACCGCGCGCGCGCGGTCGTGCGGGAACCGACGTAACTCTCGGAGGACGCACCATCACCGCGGCGATGCGTAAAATTTCAACCACGCGATCGTGCCGCGCCTGCAGCGCCCAGTCCACGGGCGCTTTCTTCCACATGTCTCTCACCTCGAGCGTCGCGCCGCGGTCGATGAGCGCGCGAACGATGTCCTCGCGCCCCCATCCGCACGCGAAGTGTAACGGCGTTCGACCGCCGGGGTCGAGGTGATCGACGCCGACGCGGCCGCCGTCCTCGGGCGCTTTGTCCAGGAGCCAGATCACCTCGTCGAGAAATCCCTTGCACGCCGCCTCGTGGACGCGCTCCGGGGCGAACAGGACGTGCGCCTCCGGGCCGTCGCCCGCGCGATCGATCCCGCCGGGGGCTTCCCATCCGAACCGCGGCTTCTCCCCCCACGAGTTCGTGAACGGTTCGGTCGCGCGCTCGTTCATCGTCTTGTCGTGTTTGGGGGAGGATCCTTTTCGACGCGTCGACTCTCCGCCTCCTCCCATCGTCCTGGTGTGGATGGTATGATCGATCTCTCGAGACGCGCGGGGAACGACGGACGAGACGACGCGGCGACGACGACCGACGGGAAGACGCGCGCGGCGGCTGGCTCGCGCGACGAACGAAGTGTCTCGCTGAAGGCTCGGGAGGCGAGCGCGGCGACGACGACGCGTGCGCGCGCGGACGAGTGCGACGGCGGTCGTGAGGCGACGGCGTGCGTTGGAAAAAAACGCTCGCGGGCCGAAACTGATTTATTTCCGGCCGCCGCGCCGCGGCCAGGTGCCGCGGCCGGCCGGCTCAGTCTGCCCTCCGGAACGAATCGCGCTTTTCGCGCTCGCGCCACTCCCGACACGAGCGCGCCGCCGCGGCGGGCGGAGGGAGGGAAGCGGCGTCGCGGGCGGCGCTCGGTCATGTTCCAACTCTCGCGACTGGAGGACGACAACGTCAAGATCCTCCCCGAGAACCTGGGGAAGCCGACGCTGGAGGCCATCGTCGAGGTCATCGAGCGCCTGTACGTGGACAAGGTCATTCGAGATTTAGGGCTGGTCATCACGCTGTACGACGTCGTCAGCGTCGAGGGCGGGACGGTGTACCCGGGCGAAGGCAGCGCGCACTTCAAGGTCGTGTTCCGCGTCGTCGTGTTCCGGCCGTTCGTCGGGGAGGTTCTGGAGGCGACGCTGAAGCGCAGCGACGAGGAGGGACTGCGCGTCAGCCTCGGCTTTTTCGACGACGTGTTTGTCCCCGCGCACCTCCTCCAGGATCCCTCCAATTTCGACGACAAAGAGAAGCTCTGGGTGTGGGAGTACCAGGGCGACGCCAAACAGAAGATGCACTTCGACCTGGAGGAGAAGATTCGCGTCCGCGTGCAGTCGGTGAGGTTCCCGGACCACCCCACCCGGGACGCGCGGAGAGGCGGCGAGGACGTCGTGATGGCGACCAGGAGCGCTTTGGAGGGCGGCGCCGGCGAGCCGCATCGGTTCGCGCCCATGGTCGTCGTCGCGGACGTGAACGCGGACGGGTTAGGGCTGGTGTCGTGGTGGGCAGACGACGACGATACGCTGGCGGGAGGGATAGAAGAGGACGGGGGCGACGGGAAGGGGGGGGCGGGGAAGGAAGCCGCGAGAGCGCCGGACGGCAAGGCGGGCAAGAAGTAGCGGCGTCTGGTCGTCGCGCCCGACGCGAATGATGATCGAACGCGACACCTTAGACTACGACAAACGCGCGCGACGTCGACCGTTCGTCGTCTGCCTACGCCTTCTTCGATCGCTGCATCTCGGCGTTCATCTTCTCCTGTTGCGCCTTGATCATCGACATGCTCCCCGCGAGCATCTCGTTCTTCTTCTGGGTCGAGATGGTCGGCAGCGCGCTCATCAGCCGCAGCTCCGCGCGCGCCGACGGCGCGCCAAATTCGCCGCGCGTCTCCTCGTCCCACTCCAACGCCGCGTGCGCTGCGCCCGTCGCGACCGGGAACGTCTCGCTCGGGTCCGTCGCGCCCGCGCGCTTCGGCCCGCGCTGCGTCCGCGCGCCGAACTGGACCTCCTCGTCGGATGCGATCGGGAGCATCTTCAGGTGTTTCCGCTTCGCGAACGCGAGAAGGACGGCGCGGCGCTCCGCTACGGCGAGATCCAAATCGCCCCCCGCGGAGATGACGATGTCGCCGAGCGGGAGCCATCGCTCGTTGGTTTCGTCCGCGCCGCCGGTCCCCGGTCCCGGGGCGTTCGGGCCTCGCATGCTGA
>Ga0181554_1003200_pt1 | contig 14020 bp, 14 predicted proteins | sample 011ome_16_FD_145602 | JGI IMG/M metagenome (GOLD analysis project Ga0181554, IMG submission 145602) | Coastal salt marsh microbial communities from the Groves Creek Marsh, Skidaway Island, Georgia - 011503CT metaG (spades assembly) | ecosystem: Environmental > Aquatic > Marine > Intertidal zone... | reverse complement strand
CCCCCCACGGGGGGGGGGGGGGGGGGCGGCGACGCGGCGAAGGAAGAGACGGACGACGAGACGCGACGAGACGCGACGACGCCGACGACGGCTGGAGTTACAAACGAACGAAGAATCGAATGACAGGATGAAGAGAGCGCGACGAGCGAAGCGAAGCGACGGACGGACGCTTCCTCCTCTCCCTCCCGAACGACGGATCAAAGACCGGGGGAACACGCCCCCTCATCCTCCTCCACCTCGTCGCGGAGCTCTTCTTTAGACGGTGACTAACAACCTGACGTTGTTGACATCCAACTCCTCTTTAGACGGTGACTAACAACCTGACGTTGTTGACATCCAACTCCGCGGGAGAGGAGCTGATGCTCCCTTCCTTAGGATTGTAAAACTGCTTCCCCATCGCGATCGTGGCCTCGATCTCCGCCTCGACCTTCGCCGGCCCCGCCGTCTTCTCGATCGTCTTCTTGATGGAGAACCCGTTGGTGTTGGCCGGGGAGCAGACGCCCGAGGTCGTGACGACCTGCACGCCAAAGTACGGCGCGTTGTTCGCGTAGTCGTACGTCCCGGAGACTTTCAGGATGACCGCGTCGAGGTCGAAGTCCTTCGTGTAGTAGAGTTCCTTCTTGCCCTGTCGGATCGGACGCGTCGTCAGAGCGGAGTTGAAAGGCGGCGAGGTCGGGCGTTGAAAGCGAGGGACCCTGGGCGGAGAGACACGACGGCAAAAGTCCTTAAGGATCGGCGTTCACCACGCCGACGCGGTCGTATGGGAACCAGTGCGAGATAGAACGAATCACGTCGATCGAATGAATCGTCGAGAGCGAAGGACGAAGAAACGAACGACGCCGGAGGGGATGGATCCCATCCCGCGCGCGGCGCGAGCCGCGTACGCCCTAAACGCATAAACCCTATGCGCGCGCGCGCCGCACCGTGTTGAGTCGGATCTGCCCGTTGAACCACGTCTCCGTGACGTCCCACTGAGGGTCGAGGGTCCACGCGAAGCGACGAACGTCGGGGCAGAGTTGAAAGGCGTCAGAAGCGGAGTTGTGAGGCGTCGATGTGTGTCGGGATCGAAACCGACCGTGGTGTGGGCGGAGAGAGGCGACCGCCGGGAAGTGAAGTCCTTGAGGAACGGCGTTCACAACGCGAACGCGGTCGTATGGGGACCGGTGTGATAACAGAACGCGCCTGAAAGTTGGGCACGTACGCCACCTTTCCAAAGTTCCCCGCGTCTTGGTTGCACAGCGTGAGGTCCGTGCCGACGCTGAAGCGGAGGTCCGGCGCGAACGGGATCTCGACGTCGAGCTTCTTGCGGAGCTGGAGCGTCACCTCGGGGTTGCCGGGCGCGAGCGTGACGAACTGCGAGGAAGGGGGCGGGAGGGGAGGAGGAGGAAGTGGGTGAGCGACGCGTTCGAGATCGGGGGAAACAGAACGCGTTCGAGATCGGTCGATCAGTCGATCGGAGTCGCGCGGCGTCGTCGTCGCGCACCTTGGACATCTTCTGCTTGATGTCGCCGAGGAACCCGGTCGCGGCGGCGGTGGCCGCGTCCTTCGCCTCGTCCAAATTACCGAAAGACATGGTGCGAGCGCGTGCGCGCGGGCGATGCGATGCGAGTTGTGCTGACGCGATGCGATGTTAAACCGGTTTTTCGTCGGGATGATATTTTTAAGCTCAGTACTCGTACGGCCGTAGGGCCCTACTCGTAGTTTTCGTTTCTCACTGGCGTCCGTACGAAACGAACGCGCGCTCCCCGCTGGCCAGCTGGCGCCCTAACAACTTATCCGAGACACGTCGTCGTCTCGTCGTCGTCGTCGTGCGCGGCGCGTCACTCGCGATCGCGCGCGCATCGTCCCGTCTTCGATCATGCACGCGAGCACCGCATCCACCCCGAGCGTCGTCCGCGCGCGCGGACGCGCCGCGACGACCGCGCGCGCGACCGCCGCGGCGCCCGTCGCGCGCGTCGTCGCGTCGTCCCCCGCGATCGAATCCGCCGCGAGGGTCGCCGCGCGCCGCTCTCCCGCCGCGCATCGCCGCCTCGCGCTCGCGCGGTCGCCGCGACCCGCCGCGCGTCGCGCGACCGTCGCGCGCCGCGCGACGAGCGCCGAGCTCGCACAGCTCGCGCTCGAGCTCGACGAGGAGACGATCACGACGATCCTCGCCGCGGGGCTCGGCCTCGCCGCGGGGCTCGGCATCCCGATCTTTTTCGTCACCCAGGAGAAACGAGACGAGGCGCGTCTGGAGGAGATCCGCGAGCTGAACCGCGCGACGCTCAAGGCGACGGGGGAGCAGATGAGCGAGGAGGAGATCGCCGATCTGCGACCGTCGAGGTACTTGGACCGCCGAGAGTTCAAGGACGACGACTGATCGCTCGAGGGGCTGAAGACCCCACTCGCGGCGACGATGGATGGAGAGAGGTCAGGTCGGTTATCGGTCGGGCGACGACTGGAGAATTTAATGGACGGATCGAAGACAACGATGAGCTACTACGAAGAGAGCGAGACGAGACGTAGAAGCGAACGTGGGCCCTAACGTGACACGACGCGAACGTTCGCGTTAACGCGTTCATCATCGCATAACAATCAATCAATCAATCCATCCGTCCGTCCGTCCATCGATGGATCGTCGCTCGCCCGCGATCCGATCGACTACGCGACTCCCGTCGATCGAACACTCAACGAATAATGCATTCGGCGAAAATTTAATTTCAACGCGCGAGAAGGAATCAAATCAAACAGTCTTCTTCGCGTCCTCGTCAATACCTGATCTTCTTCGCGGCGTCGAAAAATGCCTTGACGTTCTCCTCCGGCGTCCCGACCAACACGCCGTGCCCGAGGTTGAGGATGTGACCGACCGGCCCCGCCTTCGCGCAGACGTCCTGGACCGCCTTCTCCACCGCCTGTTCCATACGAGCGAACGTCGGGGTGGAGTTGAAAGGCGTCAGAAGTGGAGTTGAAAGGCGCCGAGGTGTGTCAGGATTGAAAGCGAGGGACCCTGGGCTGAGAGTAACGAACGCCGGGAGAGAAAGTCCTTAAGGATCGGCGTTCACCACGCCGACGCGGTCGTACGGGGATCAGTGTGATGCTAGAACGCGCCTCCGGGGGCGCGAAGAGCACCGCGGGATCGACGTTGCCTTGCACCGCCTTGTCGCCCACTCGCCGCCTGCCGTCCTCCATGTCGATCGTCCAGTCCAGACCGATGCAGTCGACCCCCGTCGTCGCCATCCGCTCGAGCAACCCTCCCGAACCGTTCGCGTACAGCGTCAGCGGCGTCCCAGGGTGCGACGCCCTGACTTTGTCCACGACGCGTTGAATGTACGGCTTGCTCCACACCTCCCACATGTGCGGCGGGAGCTGCCCTCCCCAAGAGTCGAAGATCTGCACGCACTGCGCGCCCGCGTCGATCTGATACCCGACGTACGTCCCGACCGCGTCCGCGACGGCGCTCAAGATGGCGTGCAGCGTGTCCGGCTCCGTCATGGCCATCGACTTGATCGTCTTGTACGTCGAGCTCGAGCCGCTGGTGGAGGGAGTTCAAAGGCGTCAGATGGAGTTGAAAGGCGTCAGATGGAGTTGAAAGGCGTCAGAAGCGAAGTTGAAAGGCGCCGAGGGCGGGTATGGGAACCAGCGTGGGATCCTGGGTGGAGAGATGCGTGCGCTGGGAGAGAAAGTCCTTAAGGATCGGCGTTCACCACGGCGACGCGGTCGTACGGGGACCGGCGTGAATACGAACGCACCCCTCGACGATGTACGTCGCGAGCGTCCACGGCGCGCCGACGAACCCGAGGACCGCCGCGGAGTCGCCGACTTCTTTCCGCAGCTCCGTGAGCGCCTCGCCGACGAAGGGCAGCATGTCGAGGTCGAGCTCGTGCAGCGACTTGAGACCTTCGGCGTCGCGAATCGGTTGGTCGAGGATCGGACCTTTGTAGTCATCGATCTCGAACGGGATCCCGATCGCGGGGAGCGGGGTCAGAATGTCCGAAAACAGGATCACGCCGTCGGGCTGAAACGCCCTCCACGGCTGAAGCGTGATCTCTACGATCAGATCCGTGTTCTCCGAGCGCTCTCGGAACGACGGATACTTCACCGCGAGGTCGCGGTACTCCTTCATGTATCGACCCGCCTGAGGGTCGTTCCATACGAGCGAACGTCGGGGTGGAGTTCAAAGGCGTCAGGTGGAGTTGAAAGGCGTCGAGGGCGGGGATTGAAAGCGAGGGACCCTGGGCGGAGAGACGCGCCGGGTGGAAAAGTCCTTAAGGATCGACGTTCACCACGCCGACGCGGTCGTATGGGGACCGGCGTGAGATAGAACGCGCCTGACGCATCATCCACGCCGGCGGGCGCTCCACGGGGAGGCTCTTCGCCGCGCGCACGAGCAGCGGCTCGACGTCTGAGAGGGAGTTTGTTTAGAACGAAGGACATCGTCAGTCGGGAAGGAAGGAGCGGATCGATCGTCACGTCACGTCGTCGCGGAACGGAGGCGCGCGTCGCGTCGCGGTGCGCGAAGACGTCGCGAGGAGTCGATCGATCGAAGGATGAGGTTTTAGGGCGAAGCGCGCTCGTTCGGACGGGCGAAACGCGCGAGCGACGCCTCGCGCGCGTCGCTCGTCGCGGACGAGAACGAGAGGGCGGGGGCGGGGGCGTCGCGCGCGCACCGTCGGCCGCGGCGCGGACGGCGAGGCCCGCGTGCGCGCGCGACGCGCGGGGCGCGCCGGCGCGAGATGTCGCGAAGAGCGACCTCGCGCGGACGACGCGAGAGCTCAACGTCATCGGGCGCGCCGCGGGGGACGCGCGCGTCGTCGCCGCGGACGCCATCGCCGTCGTCGGCGTGAGGAGGAGCGGCGTGATGCGAAGGGGTCGCCTGCGATGCGAAGCGGAGTCCGAGGGAGGGGACGACGCGCGCGCGAGGAGGAGTGCGGAGAGTGAGCGATTCCGGAGATCGGACTACTGAAAGCGGAGTGTCGGGAAATCTCCCCTCGCGCTGATTGGCGGAGGGATTCGGCCTGACTGAGATTCCATACGAGATCTCATCGTACGTAGTACGCTCCGCGTATCCGCGTCACTCATCCGTCTCAGATCCCAAAAAAAAGCGAACGCGCGTCGTTCGACACATTCACAACCGCGCCCCCCTCGATGCGTCGGCGGTCGACGGACGGCGGCTGGTCCTCCCCGAGCGCGCCGCCGCCGACGACGACGCGCGACGACACGCCGCCGAACCAGCGGCGCGCGGCGGCGGCCACCCCGCCGTCGTCGCCGCCGCGCGCGTCGCTCGACGGCGGCGAGCGACGCGCGAGCGGAGGAGGCGTCGCGAGTAATGATGGCACGAGTAATAATAATAATGGCCACGGCGCGGCGTCCGCGAGCGAGAAGGGACGCGAGCTGGCGAGAGACGCCGAGCGCGTGAGCAAGGTGGTCATCGCGCAGGTGAAGCAGCGCGGGCGCGACCTCGGGAGCAAGATCAAGGCGGCGTGGAAGACGACCGAGCGCGAGGCGAGCGCGCTGTTCGTGTCCCCGCCGTCGTCGCCGTCGCCGAAGAGTCAACAACAACAGCGGTCGCATCGTCCGCGAGACGGCGACGACGGCGAAGACGGAATCGGCGGCGCGCGTCGCGACCGCGACGACGCCTCCATCCGCCGCCGCGGCGGCGCCGCGGAGAAGGAGAGCGGCGTCGACGAGCGAGAGCGAGAGCGCGACGCGTCGCGCGGAGGACGCGCGGGTTCGGGATCATCTCGACCCGCCGGCGGGGTCCAGCGGGCGGTCGCGGAGAACCTCCGACGCCTCGCGCGATTCCCGCACCGCGACGAGAGCGACCCGCCGGAGGGGTACGTTAACCTGTGGGTGAACAATTTTCAGCGCTGGCAGACGCGATGGCTCAACGCGAGCTCGACGCCGGGGGTGCTGCTCGTGCATCGAAAGTCCACGAAGGTGGGTTGTTATCTCACCGCGCACTGGTTCCCATACGACCGCGTCGGCGTGGTGAACGCCGTTCCTTAAGGACATTCTCTCCCAGCGTCCGTTTCTCTCCGCCCAGGGTCCCTCGCTTTCAATCCTGACACACCTCGACGCCTTTCAACTCCGTTTCTGACGCCTTTCAACTCCACCCTAAACGCCCTCAGCTCGGCCGAGCGACGAAGATCGATCTCGTGGGCGCCTCGGTGGTGTTTCCGAGCCGCAGCAATCAGGTGCGTTCTATACACTGGTCCCCATACGACCGCGTTGGCGTGGTGAACGCCGATCCTTAAGGATTTTTGCCGGCGCATCTCTCCGCCCATCCCTCGCTTTCAATCCCCGACCGCGATGCCTTTCAACTCCATCTGACGCCTTTCAACTCCACCCCGCCATCGCTTTGTATGGAACGACCCTCAGAGAGAGTTCGTCGTCGTCGCCGGCGACATGCTGTATAAGATGCGCGCGCTGCGACCAGGGGGGCGAGAGAAGTGGGCGGCGGTCATACGCGACAGCGCGAGCGCGTTGGAGCGCGCGGCGGCGATCGTGAAGGACAGGGAGAACGAACGGGCGGCGGCGGCGGCGGCGAGGGCTTCGGAGGGCGGCGGCGGCGGCGGCGCGACCGCTACCGCGACCGCGGGCGCGAAGAAGCTCGGCGCGACGCGGGTGGACCCCCCCGGAGGGAGGCCGTCGCGATCGTCTTCATCGGCACCCCTTGATGTCCACGTGGCACACTCGGCACCCCCCGTCGTCCGCGCGGCGCCGCCGCCCTCGACGCCCCCCCCCGCGGCGGACGCCGCCACCGCGGAGGCGCTTCGCGCGACGCTCGAAAAGGCGTGGTTCGAGCCGACGCTCGCCGCGCGCGCCGCCGCCGCAGAGTGCGCGCGCGACGTCAAGACCGGCATCACTCGGCTCGCGGAGTCCCTGGGCGTGAAAGTCAGCGGCGGCGAGGACGATGGCTCCGAAACGGCCGTGACGACGGCGTTACGCGGCGTCGAAGACGCGTTCACGTACGCTTTGGACGCCGCCATCGGAAAGTGCGTCGAGCTCGAGACGACCAACGCGTCGCTGCGAAGGAAGCTCAGGTGCGTTCTACTGTTAACGAAAGTGTTCACCCATCCATCGGTTTCAACATTTGATCGCGCCCCCTTTCAACTGACCGGTGGACTATTTTCGTATACTGGAACGGCCCTCGTCAGTCGCGCGAACGAGCAGCTCGCGATCGTCGCCGCGGAGTGCGCGCCGAAGAATGGAGTCGCGACGACGCGCGGCGTCGGCGCCCCCGGGGACGGGGGGGGACGCGGGGACGGGGCCGCCGCCGGCGTAAGTCAAAAGTCGGAAGACGTCGTCGTCGTCACCCCCGGGCGCGCGTCCGCGTTCGCGAGAGCGCTCGCGCTTCGCGACGACGAACGCGCGCGCGGTCCCGAGGGACCCGGCGGCGTGGACTCATCAGAGAGCGACGCCAGCTCGGACTACGGAAGCGTCGCGTCGTTCATCTCCGCGGCGGCGAGCTTGAGCTTTGGCGGCGGCGGCGGCGGCGCGGGGGACGAGCGCGAAACCCCGGAATACATCGCCGCGGTCGAGGTCATGAACAAGCACGATTACGTCGTCAGCGAGGGGACCGCGGCGGACGGCGAGCGAGGGGACGAGCTCGTCGAGGGCGTCGCGTCGCCGACGCCGGGAGGGGGCGCGGACGCCGCCGCGAGTTTGATTTTCGTCGGCGGCGGCGGCGACGACGACGACGACGACGGCGGCGGCGACGACGACGACGACGCCGCGGCCGACGACGACGCCGCGGACGACGACGACGTCGACGACGACGACGCGGCGATGGCGGCGTTCATCCCGCGAACGCGACTCCCCGCGCCCGCGCCTCTGAACCAGTCGTTCTCGCTCTGGTCCGTCCTGAGGCAGGCGATGGGCAAGGACCTCAACCGAATATCCATGCCCGCGTCTATCAATCAGCCGCTGAGCATTCTGCAGCGCGCCGTGGAGGACTTCGAATACCTCCAGGTGCGTTCTATACAAACGTTTTTCACTCATCGCTCGGTTTCAACATTTGATCGCGTCCCCTTTCAACTGACCGATGAATGAACATCTTTTGTATGGAATGGCACTCACCAGCTGCTGTACGACGCGATCGATTACCCCGCGGGCGTCAACCGGATGGCCGCGTTGTGCGGGTTCGCGCTGTCGTCGTACGCGTCGTGGTTCGCGCGCCCTCGGAAGCCGTTCGCGCCGACGTTGGGGGTGCGCGTTACACTGGTTCCCATACGGCCGCGTTCGCGTGGTGAACGCCGTCCCTTAAGGACTTTTCCGTTCAGACTGGTCTTTCCCGTCTCTCGTGCGTGCTCTCTCGGCCGCGCGATCCGACGCGTCGCCGCGATTTGACCAATCGCGTCGCGAGAGTGCGTATCTCGCGCGCTGACTGACCAATCAAATCAAACCAAATCAAATCGCGCCCCTCCCTCCCTCCGTCCTCACCAGGAGACGTACGATTGGACGTCGCCGGACGGTCGCACGCGCGTCCTCGTCGAGCAGCTCGTGTACGACCCGCCCGTCGCGGCGTGGCACGTCGAGGGGATGTCGCCGCGCGGGGAGCCGTTCGTCGTGTCCGGCGACCTCGCGGGAGTGTCCAAGTTCTGGGGCCAATACCTCGAGGTCAACTTCCAAGGCGCCGCGCACCTCACGCTGCCGCGGTGCGTTCTGGTTACACTGGTCCCCATACGACCGCGTCGCCGTGGTGAACGCCGATCCTTAAGGACTTTTGCCGGCGCATCTCTCCGCCCACGCCACGGTTTCAATCCCCGCCCTCGGCGCCTTTCAACTCCAGCTGACGCCTTTCAACTCCACCCCACAGGACGAACGAGACGTACTCGTGGAGCAAAGCGTCGATGCACGTGCACGGGCTCGTGAGCGGGCAGATTTGGATCGACATGGTCGGCGACGTCGCCGTCTTCGCGCACGCCACCGGAGAGAAGGCGAAGCTGCGGCTCGCGAAGGCGTCCGGGAAGGGCGGATCCGGGAAGGCGCGGCGGGGGCGCGTGGAGGGGGAGGTGCGTTCTATACACTGGTCCCCATACGACGGCGTTGGCGTGGTGAACGCCATTCCTTAAGGACTTTTCCCGGCGCATCTCTCCGTTCATCCCTCGCTTTCAATACCCGCCCTCGGCGCCTTTCAACTGCGACTGACGCCTTTCAACTCCACCCCAACGTTCGCTTGTATGGTTTCCAGATTTTCGACGCCGACGGCCGCGTCGCGGCCACCGTCGACGGGTGCGTCCTGAGCGAGGTGCGCGTCCACGCGGACGAGGCGTACGAGCGGCGAGCGGTCGCGGAAGAAGCGGCGGTCGCGGAAGCGGAAGCCGTCGCCGGCGGCGGCGCCCCCCAGAGGCGACGAACGAGGCTGCACCCGCTCGACGTCAAGTGGAGAGGAACTGGAGAGGGCGGCGGCGACGCTCTCCCGCTCTTCGCGTTCGCCGGCTTCGCCGACGACGCCGCGCGGCAGTACGGCTTCACGCCGTTCGCCATCGCGCTCAACGAGCTCACGCCGGAGCAATACCGGAACCTTCCGCCCACGGACTCGCGGCTGCGGCCGGACATGCGCGCGCTCGAGGACGGCGACGTGGAGCTCGCGTCGGAGATGAAACGACGCGTCGAGGGGATCAACCGGTCGTCGGCGGCGGCGAGGAAGGCGAAGGACGAGACGTATCGACCGGCGTGGTTCGCTCGGAGCGAGAGCAGCGGCGGTGGCGTGCGCGTCAACTTCGCGGAGCACGGCGCCGCGCTGTGGACGTACGCGGGTGGGTACTGGGAGCAGCGCGAGGGGGGTCGATGGGATCGAGACGCGACGCGCGGCAGAGACGTCTTCGGATTACAGCGGCATTTGACGACGCCGACGACGCGGAAGAGCCACGCGCCGCGGCGAAGCGCGGACGGCGCGCCGAGGATCGAGGCGTCCGCGGAGAAGAAGCGCGACGACGACGCGGAGGACGAGGGAGAAGAGAAGAACGCGGCGTGATTTTTGAGTACAACAGTATCTCGCGTTCTATCGCGTCGTCTGGTTCGATCGTCGCGACGTTAGTAAGTCACCGCCGGCGATACGCCGCGTCGCGTCATCTCGTACAATCAACTACAGCAACCCCTGGACGCCGTTCGCGTGGTGATGCACCATCTTCCACTCTCCTCCCTGTCGCTCGAAGACGTTCGTCGCGGTGAGCGTCCCGTACCCCGTGGAGCTGTCCACCTTTTCGACGCACGTGACGAACCCCAAGTCGCCCGACGCGTGCACGCGAACGTTCTCCGCCTCGACGTCTAAGGGTCGTTCCATACGAGCGAATGTCGGGGTGGAGTTGAAAGGCGTCAGATGGAGTTGAAAGGCGTCGAGGGCGGGGATTGAAAGCGGGGGGTGGGCGGAGAGAGACGACGGCAAAAGTCCTTAAGGATCGGCGTCCACATCGCGAACGCGGTCGTATGGGGACCAGTGTATAGAACGCACCCAACCCCCCGCCCGGGATGCTCGAGAAGACGATCTCCCACGACGCGAGGACGTCCGGAGCGCCGCTGATCACCGCGCTCCCCGGGTGCATGCACTGCACGTGGTCGCCCGCGCCCCACACTTCGCGCATCGCGCGCAGGCTCCCCGAGCGAAACGCGACGTAGAAGCGCTCGTTCGCGTCGAGGACGCCGGTCGCGGCGTCGCGTTTCATCGCCGAGAGTCGGTCTCGCAGCGACGCGGCCGCGGTGAAGTCTTCGTCGCGGATCGCGGTCGCGAGCAGCTCCTCGAGGTCGCGGATGCTCGGGCGCGCGTCGTCGTACCCGGACGCGACGTCGTCCGTGGAGGAGGAGGAGGAGGAGGAGGCGCCGTTCGACGCGCGCGCCGCGACGTGGAGACGCGGCGCGAGGCGACGACGCATAATCAGGGAGGCGACGGGCGTCGGTCGACGCCCCGCGGGGTCGGCGGCGCCGGCGCGCGGGACGCGACGACGCGACGACGCGACCGGCGGCGCGGCGACGCGCGCGGCCGCGGACATCGCGCGCGAGACGCGACGGAGCGGCGTTTTCGGCGGCGGGGCGGCGACGATGGCGACGACGCGCGGTCGTCGCTGTGGCGACGACGAGGTCGACGACGACGATTTTATTTTATTTTACAGGTATTCGTCGTCGTCGTCTCCGGTTTCTTATCGCATCGCACTGTCGGCCGCGCGCGCCCGCCCGCCCGCCGCCGCGCGACCTCGAGCGCGATGCTCGCGCTCCGCGCCGCGCCCGTCGTCGTCGTCGTCGCGCCGCGAGCGACGACGACGCTTCCGCGCGCGAGGACCGAACCTCTCGTCGCGCGCGCTTCTTCTTCTTCTTCTTCTTCTTCGCGTCCTTCGCGTCCTCGTCATCGCGTCGTCGTCGCGGCGTCGGACGACGACGCGCCCGGGGCCCCAACGTCCGCGGACGACGACGCGCCATCGCCCGCGCCAACGCCCGCGCCGCTCAAGTCCGGCGGCAAAGGCGGCGGCAAGCGCCGCGCGGACAGCACCGACGCGGTCGCGTCGTTCCTCACGCGCCGCTTCGGCGTCGCGGGGGGACTCGCGTGGCTCGGGGTGCTCACGTTCGGCGTCGTCTCGGGTGCGTTCATCCGTATTGGCACGCATTTCACCAATCGTCCGGTTTCAACGTTTGATCGCGTGGGTCCCTTTCAACTGATCACCGACCGGTGAACGAATGTTCCAACCATGCCATCCGCGAATCATCGATCATCAGAGCAACTCAAGACGCGGCGAGAGGTGCGGGAGGCTGTCGAGGGGACGACGGCGGTCGCGGAGGCGAAGCGCGTCGAGGTGGCGACGGAGAGCGGGCTGCGATACGTCGATATCGTCGTCGGCGGGGGCGACGCGCCGAAGAACGGCTACCTTCTCGCGGCGGACGTCGTCGCCACCGTCGTCGGCGACGGCGACGAGGCGCGTTCTCATCCATCGCACTGGTTCCCGTACGACCCCGTCGGCGATCCTTAAGGACTTTCTCTCCCGGCGGGCGTTTCTTCGCGCCCAGGGTCCCTCGCTTTCAATCCCGACACACCTCGACGCCTTTCAACTCCGCTTCTGACGCCTTTGAACTCCACCCCGACGTTCTGTTCGCTCGCGCAGAACGACCCCGAAGTCGTGGTCCTGGACACGAAAAAGACGCGTCGGCCGCTGATATTCGCGTTCGGTAAGCCCACCGGCCCGATCACGCGCGGGGTCATGGAGGGCGTGAGCACGATGCGCCAGGGCGGCGTCCGCGTGATGACGGTGCCGGCGAACGTGGGGTTCGGGAGCGAGGGCGCGACGGTGCGAAATTGATCTTCCGCGCGACGAGCGTCTCGTTTTGAGTCATCATCTCCTCACACTGGTACCCATACGACCGCGTCGGCGTGGTGAACGCCGATCCTTAAGGACTTTTCGTTTTTCGTTTTTTCGTTTTTCGCCCGCCCCGCGCGCGGTTGGTAGGTTCAACATTTGATCGCGTTCGTTCCCTTTCGACTGACCGATGAAGGTATCATGCTTTTCGTCGTCCCGCCTCGTTTCGGAACCAGCTGAGCGAGGGCACCGTGCCGCCGGGCGCGACGCTGCGGTACGAGCTCGAGCTGACTCGGGTATCCGTCCCGCCGTCGTGACGGTCGAGGCGCGGCGGTCGCGGTCTCGTCACTCCTATGAGCATTTAGTCTCATCACTCCGCGGTTCGGTCGCGCGCTCGCACGTCTCGTGGCGCGCAGGCAGCGCAGAAGTACTTCCGCGCGTCAGCGGTGGTAGGTGTGTACTCTTATGTCTACTACGATGATTGGTTCTACTTCCGGAAGTACAGTCTCGTCACTCCTATGAGCGTTTAATCTCGTCACTCCGCGACGTCTTCCAACTGCCCGACGAGGTACATGTATCTGTACGCGAGCGCGACCGCCTCCGCCTTCTCCCTCGGCACGATCGCGAACACGGCGTCGCTCAGCGCCTCGAGCGACGGCGGTTCGAATCCGCGCGTGTCCTTCTTCGGCGCGTCGAAGACGGTCGCGTGAGTCGACGCGTTTTCATCATCCCGGGGTCCCTCGGCGCGTTTGGCGAGAAAGTCGTAGAGCTCGCCGAAGGCGTCGGCGCCGACGAGCGCCGTCGCGGCTTCCTCCGTCCGCGTCATCGCGCGGACGAGCTCCTCCACGCGCGCGCGCCGCGACGTTCCGTGTCGGTTCATATACCGCGTCTCGGAATCTGAATCGTCGGACTCGGACTCGGACTCGGACTCGGACTCGGAATCGGAATCGGAGGAAGAAGAGGAAGAAGCGCCGGCGGACTCCGCCGGCGCGTCGTCCGCCGCGTCGGCGTCGGTGTCGGACGACGACACGGTGTCGGAGAAATCATCGTACACGCCGGACGACGACGACGAAGAAACGCGCCGACTCCGGCTCGCGTCGACGCGCGCCGCCGCCGCTTCGTCGCGCGCGCCGGTCCCCGCGCCGCCATCGTTCTGTACACTGGTTCCCATATGACCGCGTCCGCGTGGTGAACGCCGATCCTTAAGGACTTTCTCTCCCAGCGTGTCTCTCCGCGAACGCCGATCCTCCTCGAGGACTTCGCCTTCGCCGTCGCCGTCGCCGTCGCCGTCAGAGTCGCTCTCCTCGTCCGCCGCCGGAACAGCTCCGCCTCCTTCGCCCACGTCGTCCTCCGCGTCTTCGCCGCCGCCGCCGGGCAGCACCACCGGGTTCGCTTCGTCCTCGAACAGCGGGTTCGGCACGTGCACGGCGTACGGATCGAACGTGTCGTCGTCGTCGCCGCCGTCAGAGTCCATACCTCCGTCCACGACGCGCCACGCGACGCCGTCGTCGCCTTCTCTTCCCGCGGTCTTCGTCGTCGTCGTCGTCGTCGTCGTCGCCGTCGTCTCCGTCGTCTCCGTGGTGCCGCCGCGCTCGCCGAACGCGAACGGCAGCGTCCCGGTGATCGTCAACGCCGTCGCGCCGCCCGACTTTGGCTTCGACGCCGCGATCCCCGCTCCCGCGTCCGCGTCCGCGACCGCGTCCGCGTCGTCCGCGTCGTCCGCTTCCTCCTCCGCGCCTCCTCCCTCCTCCTCCTCC
>Ga0181554_1003199_pt1 | contig 14022 bp, 18 predicted proteins | sample 011ome_16_FD_145602 | JGI IMG/M metagenome (GOLD analysis project Ga0181554, IMG submission 145602) | Coastal salt marsh microbial communities from the Groves Creek Marsh, Skidaway Island, Georgia - 011503CT metaG (spades assembly) | ecosystem: Environmental > Aquatic > Marine > Intertidal zone... | reverse complement strand
CAGTGCGAGGAAGACGAACGCGCCTGACCGCGGCTTCCACCGCGTCCGTCGCCGTCTTGATCTGCGACGTCGCGCGGTCGCGCGTCTCCCTCTCGCGCGCCTCCGCGACTCTCGTCGCGGCGTCGCTCTCCTCGAGCGCGGCGCGCAGCTCGGCGAGTTCTGCCGACGTGGCGGATGACGTGGCATCTGACGCGGCGCGCAGCTCGGCGAGTTCCGCCGACGCGGCGGATGACGCGGCAACTTTTTCCGACAGTTCGTTCGCCTTCTCCGACAGCACAGCCTCGAGTCGCCTCGTCTCCCGCCGCGCCGCGCCGAGATCCGTGATCGTCGCCGCGAGCTTGATCTTCGCAGCCTCCAGCTCGCGCCGCGCGTCGTCGCACGACGCGCAAGTACAAGCCCTCTTCGCGGCGGCGCCGTCTCGCGCCTCCTCGAGCTCGCGCCGCGTCGCCGAAAGGAGCGCCTCCGACGCCTGAGGGTCGTTGAAAGGCGTTGAAAGGCGTCAGGGGTGGAGTTGAAAGGCGTCATAGGGTCGGGGATTGAAACCGAGGTGTGAGCGGAGAGACACGCCAGGAACAAAAGTCCTTAAGGATCGGCGTTCACCACGCCGACGCGGTCGTCTGGGACCAGTGTATAGAATATGAACGCACCGCCGCTTCGGACGCGTGCTCCGACAATCTCCTCTCGAGCCTCGCGATCTCCTCGCGCGCGTCCGCTTTTTGCGCGCGGACGGCGTCGAGCTCGCGCGTTTTCGCGTCGTCGCGCGCGGCCGCGTGCCTCTCGAAAGCCTCGAGCGCGTCTTGGACGTCGCGCGTTTTTTCGAGCGACGCGACTGACGATCGCTCCGCCGCCGCCGCGCGTTCCATGGCGCGCTCGACGTCCGTCGCCGCGCTCGCGCGCACCGCGTCCAACGTCTCGCGCAGCTCGCGCGAGGATCGCGTCGCGGCAGCGCGCCACGTCGCGAACGCCGCGGCGCGAACGACGGCGGCGGCGCGTTCGCGGTCGAAAGGAGGGGAGCCGACGACGCGTCCTCTCCACCCGGCGAACGCCTTCGCCGTCGCGCGCGCGCGCGTCTCGCGCGCGTCGCACCAGCCCCGCGCGAGGCTTCGCGAGGCCCACGAGCTCCACGCGCGGAATCGTCGGCCGAGCTCGACGCGTCGCTTCGCGCGCGCCATCGCTTCGCCGACGGCGAGGCTACGTTTCTCCTTCTCTTCGCGCGTACGCGTCGCCCCCGACGACGCCGCGTCCCTCGCGGCCGTCGCTTCCTCCGCCGCCGCGCGAAGGCGCACGCACTCGCGCCGTCGCGCGACCAGCGCGTCCTTCGCGTCGAGGAGCTCGAGCTCCAAGCGACGCGCCCTCGCCTCCGCGGCGTCGCCGTCCGTCGATCGATCGACCCGATCCCGCGCGTTCGTCGTCGCGACGCGCGCGGACGCGGCGACGACGCCGTCGCACACCCGCGCGAGCTCGTCCCCTTTCGCGAGGAGCGCCGCCGCGAGCCTGCCTGACGTCGCGTCCGAGGAGGAGAAGGAGGAGGAGGCGCCGACGGCGAGGACTCGCAGCTCGTTCCGCAGCGTGCGCGCTCGGTCGGCGTCGCGTCGAAGCGTCGAGATGGCATCGCTGGCCGCGTCGTCGTCGACGTCGTCGCGCGGCGTCGGCGGCGTCCACGGCGTCGGCGCGTACGTCGTCGTCTTGAACGCGAACGGCGGCGGCGGCGGAGGCGACGACGCGGCGACGGCGTCGCCGTTGGTCGCGTCTCGAAGCGGAGAAGATCCGAGTCCGACTCCGCCGCGCCCGACGCGCCGTTCGCCGCTCCAGTGCGCGACGTGCCGCGTCGCGGGCGTGCTCGGCTCGAGCCGCGCGGCGCTCCGCGTCTGATGAGCCGCGCTCGACGACGCTCTGCGGGGGGGCGTCGCCGCGGCGGCGGCGTCGTCGCGCCATCGCGCGGGCGAGCGCGACCACGACATCGCGCGGGCGCCACTGGGAGCGCCCAGATCGAAGAAACGGCTCTGAGGGCAGCGGCGCGCGGTGCCGGTGCCGGCCCGCGCGTCTCCTGTAGTTGTACTACGTACGCGCGCGGTGGGTACTGTACGAGCTTTTAGTCATGCTACCGAGGCCGCGGCTTTCATTGGTCAACGGCTTGCTTGCGAAGAAAAAAGAGCGAATCATCCATCCCGCGCTCGGCACTTCGAGGGCGCGCGCGCTGCCAGAGGCGGAAGCGACGCGCGGGGCCCGCACCACCGCGCGCCGCCATCATGAGCAACCGCGTCGCCGCGTCGACGACGTACTCCCCGCGGCGGTCGCGGTCGGGGAGGACGACAAACTCCGTCGCGGCGTACACGGACTACGACGAGCGCGACGACGACGTCGAGCGAGCGCGGTCGTACGCCGCGAGTGGGAGCTACGCGGAGAGCGAGCTCGACAGCGCGAACGGTCTTCCGGTGCGACGAACGACAGGACGTCCATCGCATCGCGTCTCGTCCCCCGTTTGCGCTTCTTCGAGACGTCCGGTCCGATCGTTCCTCCGCGCGCGCGCGCGTTCCCCCGTCCCCCGCGCCATCCCTCCTCCTCCTCCTCCTCCTCCTCGTCCTCCCTCTGACGCCGTCCCGTCCGTCCGCGCGCGCGCCCGCAGGATCCGTACGACGAGTGGGACTACGCCGAGCGCGGGCCGATGGCTCGGATGCAAGACGCGAAAAAGCGCGAGAAGGTGGCGGACGAGGAGCGCCGCCGACGCGGCGAGGTCTTCGACGCGGGACCAACCTTCGGTGGTAACGGCGTGCCGCCCGGGGACGTCACGACGGCGAACCCGGCGGGAATCAAGAGCCCCAGGAACACGAAGCACGGCGCGCGGTACTCCTCCGGCAAGGCGAAGGCGATCGCGCGGTGGCACGAGACGATACCGCACGAGCTCGACTTCGTCGGCCCGGAGAGCTACCCCAGGCGGTTCCGCGACGGGTGGGGCGTCTACATCATGTGCGTGCTGACCGCGCTGTGCCTCATTCTCGGCGCGGTCGCGATCGAGAGCGGCGACGACGCGTACCTGTGGTACCTGAATAACGCTCAGGCGCGTTCTATCTCACACTGGTCCCCATACGACCCCGTTCGCGTGGTGAACGCCGATCCTTAAGGACTTCGCCCGGCGCATCTCTCCGCCCAGGGTCCCTCGGTTTCAATCCCCGCCCTCGACGCCTTTCGACTCCGCTTCTGACGCCTTTGAACTCCACCCCGACATCGCTTCGTATGGAACGACCCTCAGGGCGCGCTGTGCGGCGCCGGCGAAGGCGTGGGCGGGTCGAGGTACCTCTGGCATCCGTACGACACGTCCGGGAGCGACAGGGACGCGGTCTGCGTGGAGAAATGCCCGACGATCGGGCAGCAGATGTGCGTCGGCGGCGGGAAGGGCGTCGTCGCGAGCGGTCGGCGGCGGTTTAGTAGGCGGAGGTTGCTCGAAGAGGAAGCCGACGACGATTGGATGGATGACGATGATTGGACAGAGACTACGGGACCCACACGGTCGCTGCTCGCGGCGGCGCCGCCCGCGTCCGACTGCGCCGGCGGCGTCTGGGTCGAGGCCGCGCTCGATTACTCCGCCGCGTTCCACGCGTGCGTCCCGGCGAAGATGGCGGAGCAGTCGCAGCCCGCGTCGACGCGACAAGCTACGATCGACGCCGCCTTTAAGATCGCGTCGGAGCCGGTGAACACCCTGGAGCGGTTCGTGAGCAACGTGGCCATAGGCGACGTGCTCACGGCGAGATACGCCATCGTGCTCGGCATCGTGATCTCCTTCGTCGTCGCGTACGTGCTCGCGCTCGTGCTCGAGGGCGACGCGTTCGCGTTCACGATCGTCTCGTGCGTCGGCGGCGTCGCGGTGACGATATTCGGGGGGCTGTGCATGTGCCTGGCGGCGTCGCCGCTGGCGTCGAGCGAAGCCGTCGACGACGTCGCGAAGAACGACGTCGACGCGCGTCTCACGTACGGCGAGCACCTGGACACCGCGTGGCCGTTCCTCGGGGCGGTGCTCTTGCTCATCGCGGTGTTCCTCGTGGGCGTGCTGTTCGTCAAGAGGAAAGCGTTGCACGTCGCGGTGCTGTTTTTGGACCAGGCGGCGGAAATCTTACAAAACGCCGAGCTCATGATGACCATCGTCGCGACGACGACGATCCCGCTCGTCGCCGTCGTGTCCTTCTTCGGCACCGCGTTCGTGTACCTCTCCGCGCTCGCGTCCGAGTCGATGGGGACGGAGTACGATGAGAATACCGCGCCGATGCACATCATCTACCGCGTCCTCAGCGCGCTCGTCGTCGTCGGCGCGGCGTGGTGGATCCTGTTCATCGTGCTCTGCGTGCGCTGCGTCGTCTCGATGCACGTCTGCGCGTGGTTTTGGAGCAAAGAGCCGAGGAACGAGCGGTGCCGCGAGACTACGTTTTACACCGCGCTGCACCGGACGCTGGCGTTTCACGCCGGCTCGCTCGCGATGCTCGCGACGTGGATCCTTCTGTACGCGCCGAAGCAGCTCGCGAGCCGCGCGTACTACTTGACGTTTAGGTGCGTTCTACTGTATGCAAACGTTTTTCGCCCATCCCTCGGTTTTATCAACGCTCGATCGCGTGGGTCCCTTTCAACTGACCGACGAATGAACTCTTTTTGTATGTAACGCACCTCAGGCGGAAGGGCGGCAGGGGCGCGTGGAATCCCGGGAACGACGCGCTGGCGTACCAGCCGGGCGCGGTGTGCCAGATCGCGCTCCACGGAGTCGCGTTGAAGCGCGCGGCGCGGTACCAGCTGCACCTTAAGATGCGCCACGGCCCGCTCGTCGACATGTGCTTCGACGCCGCTCGGTCCGTGCTCGTGTGCGGGTGCTTGCTCACCATGGGCGCGACCGTGAGTTGCGTCGCGATGCTCTTGCACGTGAGCTTCCTCGTGGCGCAGGACGATTTGAACAACTCGTTATTTCCCGGATTATTCGCCGCAGCATTCGCCGCGGCGATGTTCTCCGCGTTCGTCGTCGCGTTCACCGAGGCGATGGAGACGCTCGTGCAGTGTTTCTGCGAGGACACGGAGCGCAACGACGGCAGCATGGGACGGCCGTATTACATGCCCAAGTCGCTCCTGGTGTTGGTGTTGGAAAAGGTGCAGGGGCGAAAGGTGCGTTCTATCTCACACTGGTCCCCATACGACCCCGTCGGCGTAGTGAACGCCGATCCTTAAGGACTTTGCCCGGCGCATCTCTCCGCCCAGGGTCCCTCGCTTTCAATCCCCGCCCTCGACGCCTTTCAACTCCGCTTCTGACGCCTTTCAACTCCACCCCGACGTTCGCTCCGAAAGACGCCGACGACGGAGGACGCGGACGCGTTTTACGCGGAGAAGATAAAGGCGGAGCAGTCGAGACGGAAGGAGGGGCGGCGCGAGCGGCGGCGGCTCGCGACCGCGGAGGAGGAGCGGCGGCGGAGGGAGGAGGAGCGCGCGGAGCGCGGGCGGAACACGTGCTTCGGGTTGTGTTAGCAGCGTTCGATGAGGACTTTGACGCGATGCTTAGAGTAAATATAATTACAATCACGCGCCGCCTGCCGCGGATGGCGACTGACGGCGCGTGATGAGAAGGGCGCGCGACGAGGATCCGCGCGCGTCCGCGACGATCGACGCTCGCGCGCTCACTTCTTCGGCGCGTCCTCCGGGAAGTTGTCGCACCACGCCTGGCTCGGGATCCGTCGCGTCGGCGACAGCGGGCGTTGCTGCGAGAGAAGAGGAGACGGACGAGAGAGGCGTCGTCGCGTCGGTCAGAGGAGAGACGACGCCATTTGCGCGAGGATGGATGGATGGATGGACGGAAGAGAGCGGCGAGGCGTTCGCTCGTTCGGAAGCCGCCGCGGCGGTCGATCGACCGCGCGCGTCGCCGCGATCGATTCGAAGAAAAAGTCGCGGTCGCGCGCCGCGCCGCGACGCGAGCGGAGAGCGGAGAGGAGCGGGGGCGGCGTCGCGCGCGCACCTCCACCTTCCGGCTGTAGCTGAAGATCGCGACCGCCGCGGCGCCCGCGGCGAGGAACCCGATCGCGGTGTTCCGCTTCCACGCCTTGGGATCGGCGAACCACCCGCCCGCGGGGGACCACACGCGCGAGGTGTCGAACCCGGACGGGAACTTCGTGGGAGGCGCGCCCATGATCGATCGGAGCGCGTGCCGACGCGCGCGCGGCGATCTCTGACGGACGCGCCGAACGACTTCTTGCCCTAATAAAACTCGCGAAGAGTTGCCCCGATCGCGATGGACCAGTTGCGCGCGTTCGATTCAAACTAAATACACATAGAGTACGAGTACGTGTACGCGTAATTTCTGTCGGGACGCATCAGGCCGCGGCGAATGAGTGCGAACGATGAACGAGAGACGCGCCTACCCGTCTTCTCACACGATACGAACGCGAACGCGAACGCGAACGCGTCATCCCTCCTCCCCAAACTCCCTCGTGAACCGCTCGTGCTCCTCCAAGTCCCCCGCCGCCACCGTCGGCCGCGCGCGCGCCAGCACCTTCCTGAAGTCGTTCGCCGAGATCGGCGGCGGATGCACCCTCTCCCCGAGCCCGTCCTGTCGGGGTGGATTGATTTCAAAGGCGTCAGATGTGGAGTTGAAAGGCGTCGAGGTGTGTCGGGATTGAAAGCGAGGGACCCTGGGCGGAGATAAATGACCGCCGGGAGAGAAAGTCCTTAAGGAATAAAGTTCACAACGCGAACGCGGTCGTATGGGGACCAGTGTGAGATGGGACGCGCCTCCGCCAGCTGCTCCAGCGTCCGCTCCCACGCGTCGGGGTCGCCGGGCGAGCACGGGACGTACCGCTCGTCGCCGTCGGGTCCGGCGGTCGTCTTGAAGTGCGTCGCCTCCTGCGTCTTTCGCACGGGCTCGTACAGGACGTCTTTGACGACGTGGTCGATGTCGCTGCCGCTGAACCCCTCGCTCTGCGCGCCGAGCGACTGAGGGTCGTTCCATACGAGCGAACGTCGGGGTGGAGTTGAAAGGCGTCAGGTGGAGTTGAAAGGCGCCGAGGGCGGGGATTGAAAGCGAGGGGCGGGCGGAGAGATGCGCCGAGAGAGAAAGTCCTTAAGGATCGACGTTCACCACGCGAACGGGGTCGTATGGGGACCAGTGTGAGATAGAACGCGCCTGAAAATCCGCGTCTGTGAGATCGTGCGGCGTCTCTCCCACGTGCACTCTGAACATGTGCGCCCTCGCGGGCGCGTCCGGCAGCGGGATGTATATCCGCTTGTCGAACCGCCTTCGAACCGCCTGGTCGAGCTGGTACGGCGTGTTCGTCGCCGCGAGCACCAAGACGCGGCCCGCTTCGTTGCCCACCCCTTGCATCTGCACGAGAATCTCAGTCTTGATCCGCCGCGACGCCTCGCTCTCGCCGCCCTCGCCGCGCGCGCCACACAGCGCGTCGATCTCGTCGATGAAGATGATCGACGGGCTGCGCTCTCTCGCCATCGTGAAGAGCTGGTTCACGAGCTTCTCGGACTCGCCCATCCACTTCGAGACGAGGTCGGAGGAGGAGATGCTGATGGATGAGGGTCGTTCCATACAAAAATAGTTAGTTCACCGGTCAGTTGAAAGGGGCCGCGATCAAATATTGAAACCGAGCGGTGGGTGAAAAAATGTTTGTAGTGAACAGAACGCACCTGAAAAACGTCGAGTCCGCCTCCGTTGCCACCGCTTTCGCGAGGAAAGACTTCCCGGTGCCGGGGGGACCGTACAGAAGGAAACCGCTCCACGCTTTGCGTTTCCCGGTGAAGAACTGCGGGAACTTGACCGGGAGGATGACCGCCTCTTTCAGCGCTTCCTTCGCCGAGGTCAGGCCCGCGACGTCGTCCCACTTGACGTCCGGCTTTTCCGTGACGATGGCTCCGCCTGCGGGCGGGCGGGCGGATGGATGGGTGGGCGGCGACGCGCGAAGGCCACAGAGTGGTCAGCGAGTGATGATTGCGATTCGAATAGATTCGGTGACGTGGAACGGCGCGCGGTCGGGGAAGAGACACGTGTCGCGAAGAGACACGTGGGCGCGCACCGAGCGCGCCGCGCATCTTGCTCATCTCGTCGTCCTCCGCGCCCCCCTTCCCGACGCCGCCCTTCTTAGTATCCTTCGGCCGCGCCTTGATGAGCTCAGGCGACGCGTTCGGGTTCGTGCGCCCGTCCGCGGCGGCGTCGTCCGCGTCCATGAGCTTCTTGAGCTCCTCCGCGCGTTCCAGGTACTCCGTGAACTTGGTCTTGATGGTCTGAGGTTCGACGGTGCGCGCGAAGCGACGACGGGGCGGAGTCGTTGAAAGGCGTCAGGGGCGGAGTTGAAAGGCGCCGCCGCAGGGTTGTCGGGATTGTGAGCGAGGGACCCTGGGCGGAGAGAGACGACCGCCCCGCCGGGAGAGAAAGTCCTTAAGGAATGAAGTTCACAACGCGAACGCGGTCGTATGGGAACCGGTGTGACACGGGACGCGCCTGCTGCATCATCGGATTCTTCTCGTATTTCAGATACACGGTGAAGTGATCGAGCGCGGACGTGTAGAGCTTGAACGCCGCGGCGTACTCCGACGCCTTGTCCCTCTCCACGGCTTCCTTCACCAGCGCGATCGCCTTCTCGCGGATCGCGATGCCGCCGCCGAGGTCGCCCATGTTTGTTTGATAGAACGACGACGAGAACGACGACGACGACGACGACGACGACGACAGCTGTCCCTTTTTTTCAACGCGGACACCCGGAGACGCGGGGCGAGATCCGTCCGCGCGGGGGACCGTGCCCGCGACGTTACGTTCGCGGCGTCTTCTGCGGCGTGCGCGGTCGGGGGAGGACGACGTCCGTCGGCGAGGGAGCGCGGGAGCGCGGGGTGGTGCGGGTGGACGGGGCGGACGGGGACGAGACCGCGGGCGGGCGCGCGCGAGCGCGTCCGTCGCGTTTCATCTTCCGATGTCGACAACGCGAGGGAGACGAGGACGCGTCCGAAGATGGGATGGGAGGGAGTCGACGACGCCGCGGACGGACGGACGCCGCGCCGCGCCGCGCGGGTCGGTGACGCCGCGGGCGAGGAACGACGTACGTCCGTCCGACGAGAGGAGGAGGAGGAGGACGACGACGACGCGAGAGGGATGGAAGCGAGCGACGCACCGTGGCTTCCGCGCGGCGTGATGAGACGCGCGGGGGAACAAGACAAGACGAGTCGACGCGATCGGCGCGCGTACGCGTACGGGGCGTCGCGTCCTGACTGGGCCGCATACGTTTTTTTCGTACGAATACAATCGACGACCTGAGAACAAAAGTCATAATTTTTTAGCCACGACGACGGTGATGCTCGCCTCGTCCCGGCATCCTTCCGCGCGCGCGCCTCGCCTCGCCTCGCCGCCGCGATGGTCGACTACTCTAAGTGGGACGCGCTCGACGTCGGCGCCGACGGCGACGACGACGACGCCGCGCGCCGCCGCGGCGCGCCGCGGGTCACGCGTCTGGAGGGCCCGAGCCGCGTGACGTTCGGAGGGCCGAACCTCGATCGCGACGCGATCGTCGCGGAGGTGCGCGCGCCGGATCCGGACGCGCGTCCTCCGCCTGAATCGCCGCGGCGGTCGTCCGCGATCGACTACGCGCGGTTCGATCGCGTCGCCGCGGACGTCTCCAGCAGCGACGACGAGCGAGAGTACTTCGAAGACGACGCGTGGGCGTTGAAGCACGGACTAAGAGCGCCTCCGAGCGCGTCCGACGCGTCAAAAGCAGTCGTGGGGCCGAGGAGGGAGTACGTCGGCGCGATGCCGCCGCCGTCGGAGCCGCCGCCGGGGTACTTCCCGAAGACGCGAGGGATCGGCGAGCCGTCGCCGCCGCCCATCGGGAACGCGAGGACGGTGCGTCTGACGGGGACGACGCCGGCGACGGCGGCGGCGAACGCGATGGCGATGGCGAACGCGCAGCCGGCGAACGCGGCGAACGCGGCGAACGCGGCGGGCTCGAGCGGCGACGACGCGACGACAGCCGCGAGTAAGGCGGCGTCCGCGTTTGCGGCGCGCAAAGAGAAGTTCACGCTCAACGGCGGCGAGGAGAGGGAGAGCGAGAGTTCCGGCGGGCGCTACGTGTGGTGCCAAGACGAGAGAGAGGCGACGATCAGCGCGTTCGCGCCCGCCGGCGCCAAGGCGAAGGACGTCGTCGTGAAGTGCACGCCGACGAAGATAAGCGTAACGCACATGGGCCACACGTTACTCGACGACGAGTTCGCGCATCCGATAGACCCCGAGCACCGCGACCGCGACGACGAGATCAACGGACACCTGGACGATTACGACGCGTGCGATAACTTTGAATTCGGCGACTGGGAGCTGTGCGGTGCGTCGAGACCGCTCCCCGCACGACCCCGTTCGCGCGTCGCGCGTCGTTTCTTAAGGACTTCTTTTCTTTCGCGCGCTGTTAACCTCACGTTTTGACACGTTGGATATTTATCCACCAATCGCATACCCGCATACCTGACGCGTGTCGTCCCTCGACCTATCGTCACGTCGTCGCAGACTACGAGCCGCGCGGCGTCGGCGACGAGCGACGGTGCGTGCGCGTCACGGTGCGAAAGAAGAACCTCGGGATGATGACGCACTGGTGGCGCCGCGCGACGAAGCGCGGCGACGAGATCCCCGTGGAGGCGCTCAAGACGCGGAAGCCCGGAAAGGGCGAGGAGAGTCACCGGGTGTGGGAGGAGGCGCAGGCGATGTTCAAGGAGAAGGTGGCGGCGCGACGGCCCCCCGTGATGATCGACCGCGAGACCGGGGAGGTGGTTTCGCCGGAGGATTAGGATTAGGATTCGGATTCGGACGACGCGATTCGGGCGCGCGGGTGAAGACGGGACGATCGATCGAACGAACATCCTATACCGTAGAACGCGTCGTGACATTATTTTCATCACGTCGCTCGCGACATACCGTCGATCCTCCCGCGCGCGTCGGCTCGCTCGCTCGTCAACACTTCGGCTGGCCGCCGTCCTCGTGCCCGCCGAGCTCCTCCTTCAAGTTATTGTACGGGTACGTCCTCGGCGCGAACGGCACCGTGGACGCCTTATCCAGATACCCCGCGAAGTGATACAGGCCGACGAAAAAACCTAACCCGGTGGCCAACAACGCCGCCGCGCCACGCTTCGACAGCACGTTCTCCGGGACCTTGTCCAGCGCGGACTCCGGGTTCCCGTCGCCGATGTCCCACGTGAGCTCGGCCTCTTCCGGGATCTGGGGATACGAATCGTCGGTTCGGTTGGGGGGATACGAATCGTCAGTCGGAGGAGGACGACGCGCGCGGCGGTGTAGGGTTTTTTTTTTCGGTTCTCGACGCGCGGGCGTCGATCGAGGCGAGGGGCGGGGCGCGCGACGATCGATCGATCGGTCGGTCGATCGCGCACCGGGGCCGTCGGCGGGCGGTGCGGCGGGACCGGGACGCCCATGCCGCCGTTGTTGACCGCGCTGACGCTGAACGCGCGCGCGCCCGGGGCCTGCGGAGGAGAAGGGGGAATGGGGCGATGACGGCGCGTTCGTTCGTCAGCGCGTTCGCTCGCTCGTCAAAGGGCGCGAGCGCGAACGCGACGGGGGCGCGGGGAGGGACGTTCGAGCGCGCGGACGACGGACGCGCCTTGGCGAGAGCGTCGAAGTCGCGCGTCGCCGCTCTCAGAGCGCCGCTCGCGCGCGCGGCTCGGAGAAGTGCGCTCATGATGCCGACGCGCGTCCCCCGCGCGGCGTCCACTGGATGGATCGTTGACGCGTCGCGGTCGGGTCGCGAGCGAGGAGGCTTTTTCGAGGGCCGCCGATGCGTACATAGGTTCATCGGTCAGTTGAAAGGGGACGCGATCAAATGTTGAAACCGAGAGGTCGGTGAACGAACGAACACACGCGCGCGCGCGGAGATACCGGCACCGGATGGCGACGGTCCCTCGCGCGCGGCGCGCGCTCGCGTCGCTCCTCCGCGCGTCCGTCCTCCCCGCGTCGGCGTCGGCGGCGGCGGCGCGCGCGTCGACCTCGCCCTCGCCCTCGCCGCCGCGCGCGTGCGCCGCGCGTCAACTCCGCGCGTCGCACGACGACGCCGCGGTCGCGCGCGGCGACGCGCGATGGCGCATCCTCACGCCCGTCATAAGCGACCAGGTCTCCATTCCCGACGGCGTCGTCGGCGACGTCGCGGAGATAAACGTCGAGGTAGGCGACGTCGTCGACGAGGGGCACGTCGCGGTGGTCATCGAGACGCACAAGGCGTGCCTGAACGTGCGCGCGACCGGGCATCGGAGGATGGTGGTGACGGAGGTGCGTTCTATGTGCACAAGTTTTTCACCCATCGCCCGGTTTCAACATTTGATCGCGTCCCCTTTCAACTGACCGGAGAACTCTTTTTGTACGGAACGACCTTTAGATCTTGACGCGACTCGACGCGGAGGTGCGCGAGGGCGAGCCGCTGCTGTCGGTCGAGCGCGCGACGTGATGACCGAGTAACAACTTAGCCCTAGTAGACGGGACGATCGATCGAGCGCGAGCGCGATCGATCGAGGGGGGCGGGACGCGTTCGTCGGTCGGTCGAGAGGGAGAACGCTCGAGGTTGACCCCGAGGGGCGTGAAACGGTGAAACGTTCGAGCGCGCGCGTTGGATCGATAAGTTTGATAGCAGTACGTTCGTCTGCTAGACACGCGTGTAGTTTGATGTGCTTATCTTAATAATACCTTCGTACATACTTAATCTACGTGTCTATACATACTTAATCTACACGTAACCAATACAACACCCTTCCCTTCCCTCCCTCCCCTCGCCGCTCGATCAATCCTTACCAGGTTTAGGCGAGAGACGCACGTCATCCCTCCCTCGCGCCGCCGCCTCGCCCGCCCACTGCTCGTACAGCTGTCGCGTCGCCAGCGCGTCGAACGACCCGGCGAATCCGGGAGCCGCCGCCGCCGCCGTCGTCGCAGCCGCCGGAATCGCCGCGTTCGACGACATCGCCACCTGAGCTTGCCACGCGCGAATCGCGTGCGGCGGGACGGTAAAACAGCGAGAGCAACTGATCCACCACCTGCTCCAACGTCGTCACGCGGTGCATCAGAACCAGCTCCGTAACGCTGTGCGTGCCGAGCGCAGCCGCCACCGTAGACGGCTCAAGGTCGTTCCATACAAAGCGAAGTCGGGGTGGAGTTGAAAGGCGTCAGTTGGAGTTGAAAGGCAACGCGGGCGGGGATTGAAAGCGAGGGACCCTGGGCGGAGAGACACGCCGGGAAAAGTCCTTAAGGAATGGCGTTCACCACGGCGACGGGGTCGTATGGGGACCAGTGTATAGAACGCACCTCAAACCGCGTGTTGACCGCCCCCGCGGTCGAGGTCGCGCCATACTTCAACGGCGCCATTCCGTGGTGCGCGTGAATGTGCGCCATCGCGTCCGCGCTGGCGGCCGCCTGCGCCTGCGCCTGCGCCTGCGCCTGCGCCTGCACCTGCGCCTGATGAGGGTCGTTCCATACGAGCGACCGTCGGGGTGGAGTTGAAAGGCGTCAGTTGGAGTCGAAAGGCGTCGCGCGCGGGGATTGAAAGCGTGGAGTGGGCGGAGAGACACGCCGGGAAAAGTCCTTAAGGATCGGCGTTCACCACGCGGACGGGGTCGTATGGGAACCAGTGTATAGAACGCGCCTGCGCTTCCACGGCGGTTTTGATCTCCGCGGCGGCGCGCGCGTCCATCGCCGACTTCAACGCCAACGACAACGCCGCGTTGCGGGCGTCCGCCGCGGCGCCGTCGTTGGAGGGCTCGAGCGGCGGCGCCGGCGCCGACGCGCTGGCGGCGTCGCGTCTCGCCGCCGCCGCGGAGGCGGCTTCTTCGTTACGCGGCTTCGGCAGTCTTCTGCGAATGCGCACCATCGCGGATTCGCCGCCGCGGACGAAGTAGGGGTTGCTGAAGCTCCATCGCACGTTATCGCACTTGCGGAAACACTGCGCGATGGGATGGGAAGGGATGGGATGGGAACGTCAGCCGGCGGGCGCGGGGTCGCCAAGTTCGGAAAATTGATCGGAGAAAAAGATC
>Ga0181554_1003195_pt1 | contig 14028 bp, 9 predicted proteins | sample 011ome_16_FD_145602 | JGI IMG/M metagenome (GOLD analysis project Ga0181554, IMG submission 145602) | Coastal salt marsh microbial communities from the Groves Creek Marsh, Skidaway Island, Georgia - 011503CT metaG (spades assembly) | ecosystem: Environmental > Aquatic > Marine > Intertidal zone >... | reverse complement strand
GTTGATTAAGAGATCCTCTCGCGCGGGTGATTTGAAAAAGAAGTTTAAAGTGAGCGAGATGTCCTCGATATCGACTTTGGAGTTTGCGTGGGAGAATAAATCGTTGTGGCCGAGTTGGTGGGACGAAACATATTTCTGCTCTCGAGTTGCTGAAACGAATAAACTCGAGTTGCTCAAGTGGGCGCGAGAGGAGAAAAAGTGTGAGTGGGATGGATGGACGATTAATAGGGCCGCACGTCAAGGTAATCTGGAAATGGTAAAGTATTGCGCTGCAAATCAGTGTCCTATCAATGAGTTGGCGTGTGCATATGCTGCCGAAAACGGTCGTCTCGAGGTACTCAAATACTTACGCGAAAAAGTCAAAGCGCCTTGGGATTTTCGTACTGCCGCTTTTGCGGCTTATGATGGTCACCTCCACATACTCGAATATCTTGTTGAGCGCAAGTATGATAAATTTGAAGCATTCGCGTGTGAGCGTGCGGCCGGGAACGGCCACTTAGACTGTTTGAAGTACTTGCGCGAAACCGCCAAAGCGCCTTGGGACTCTGAGGCCGTACGAAAAGCGCACGAGAACAACCACCCCGAATGTGTACAATACCTCCTCGACAACAACTGTCTGTTACCAGACGGTTGGCGATACGAACATGGAGAGCTACACACGCTTTAAAATCATAGGTATCATTCATCAACAAAAAAGAATACGAGAAAGGAGCTTCCGTTTTCGAACGCGCGAAATACGCGGAGAACGCAGAGAGACAATACATACATAGAGATATGGTGCTAGAAACAGCGCAGAATTGAAATTAAGAGAAACACACGTACAAAAAGCAAAAAGAAAACCTGTCATCACGCCGACTTCTCACGTAATTACTTACCGCAATACTATTGGCGCCCAACGTGGCTTAATTTCGCTGTGCTGATGGGAAGCGATGGATTTCACGTGGTATGAACGACAGATGGGAGTCAAATACAAAATAAGGTATATAATTGTTTTCTATTTAGTGTTTCAGGCAAAAAAAATTTTCTCAGCACTCGCGAGAGAGAATTTCCGCACACACAACAACACACTCGCGCACGCGAAAGAGAAAAAGAAACAGACAGACAGACAACGAAGATCGAAAAAACAAAGAGTTGAGAGAACGATGGAGGCGTCGTCTCGTGCGCTTTCGTTTTCCTCAAAATCGAGGTTTAGTGTGAGTAAAAGCGCGACTGCTCTTACGCAAAGGAGGACGAGGACGACGGGAGAATTGGACGACAATTATTATCATCATCATCATCGTCATCATCTTCGTCGCGAGAGTAGAAGTCATCGGAGAAACAGCGCGTCGTGTTCTTCTTCTCGTAATAATTCTTACGACGATTCGTGTAGTAGCACTCGTCCTCGGAATCGTCGTCGTCCCCGGGGTCATCGCGGGGAGAATACTACGGAGGAAAAGGAGGAAAAGTACAGAAGGCGAAGGCGGCTGCAGAGTTTTTCGTCCAATTCGTTCTTCGAATCGGCTTCCTCTTCCTCCTCTTCGTCTTCAAATACAAACAATAACGCTCACAACAACAACAACTCAAACAACAACTCAAATAACAACAACAACTCTAAAGAGAGAGAACTGAGCTCGAGCAGTTTGTGGTGGCGTTGCGCGAAACTGCCGATGTATTCGGTGGCCATAATTCCCGTTTTAGTCGCTGCTTCTTCGGCGAGTTATCTTAACCTGATTGACCCAAAAATTGGCGCGAGCGCGATGAACTTGACGTTACGTTTACTCTTAGGCGCGTGTTCGGTGATCGCGTGGCTGAACATATCGAACGACGCGTGGGATTATCAGACTGGAGTGGATAGTGGGAACAGGAAACCGGAATCGATTGTGAATTTATTAAACGGAGACGTCAAGGCGGCGCACGTGACGAGCGCGTTCTTTTTAATCGCCGGGGTGGTGACTTTGTTGCCGCTTTTTGCAAACGCACCGGCTGTGGCGCCGATGGCGTTGTTGCTGGCGATCGGGTGCGGGTATGCGTATCAAGCGCCGCCTTTGCGGTTGTCCTATAAAGGGTTGGGGGAGCCGTTGTGCTTTACCGCGTTTGGACCTTTGGCGACGAGCGCGTTTTTCGCGGTGTTTGCGGGCGCAAACTTGCCGAGTTTTTTGAACGTGCCTCCGTTGTTATGGGTCAACGCGTGGATGGTTGGCGTGACGACGAGCATGATTCTATTCGCCAGTCATTTGCACCAAAGAGAAGGGGACGAGGTGAGCGGGAAGTTGTCGCCGTGCGTTCGATTCGGCGTGGATTTTTGCGTCAGCTCGATTCAACACGTCGTTTCCGCCTATTACGCCTTGATCGCGACGTTCGTCTCGTGCGGATGGTTACCTTCCGTTGCCGGAGCGATGATTTTTATCACCTACCCATTAGCGAGAGCGATGCAAAACTACGCGTTGGATAACGTGGAAAACGAAAAGATGTTGTTCAAGACGAAATATTTCGCGGTGAGATGGCACGTGGCTCACGGCGTAGCGTTAGCCTTTGGGTTATGGTTGAGCAGAAGATTAGCGGTGCCGTTTTAGAAAAACGAGAAAAAAGTTAGGGAACAGCAGCAGCGAGAAAGAAGTCCGAAAAAGCGCTACTGCTGTGTAATACTACTACCAACATAATAAGTAATAATAATACCGGATGAATCGGAGAGAAAAGCGAAGAGACGCGATGCGCAGCCGCGACGACGAAGAGTATAATGTAATAAAACTATTGTCAAATCATATTTAAGAAATGCTCCCCTCCTCAACGACACGCACCACGCGCGAAGAGAAGAAGAACAGAAGAACAAGAACACCAGAAGAGAGAGCGAAAAATAAATCGCACGCTTTACTAAAATCCACCAAAAGCTCTTCTTTTGACTGAAACGTAAGTGTCTTTTCACTCCACAACTAACGAACTCATATCTCTCTCCTTCTTCCATTCTTTTCTCTCTTAGACTCTCTCTCGCGCAAAGCACTCGATACATCGAAAGAATAAACGAACAAACAGATACACTCTCTGATACTCTCTACCGACGATGGGGTGTTGTTTCTCGTCGACGACCGCGACCGACGACGAAAATGAAAGAAGAAGAAGATCAACGGGGAGAAACGCATCGTCAAATCACAATCGTCAACGAATCACCAACAACGCGCGCCGGGAAATGGACGGACGGTTTCGCCAACATCAACACCGAGGCCATCGGCAAACGATGTCCTCGGAGTACGTTTTCGGGGTGAAGAATCCGTTCGCGAAGTTTATGATGGGAAATGGGTCTCAAGAAGAAGAAGAAGACCAAGAAGACCGAGGAGGAGAGGAGGAGGAGGAAGAGCAGTTGGAGGAGGAAAAGAGCGCTTCGGCGATCCAGAGCGACAACAAAGAAGAAGAAGGAGACGAGATGGAAGAAGGTTCGGAAACTACCTCGAACAAGGACGAACAGGAGGTGAGACTGTTGAAAAAAGGGAGATTAAGCGACGATCGGGAGAGCGGGAATAAAGTGGAATCTTTGTCCGCGTCGTTTATGCGGAGGGGCTTTGGCGTCGGCGCGAGCGGGAGTAGTAATAAAAATAATAATAAAAAAGGCAAACATCGAAGGACGGAATCGGAGCCGCCGCCGAAAGTTACTGGTCACTTTCGTAACAACAACAGTAGCAATAGCAGCGGGAAGGAGCCGCCGAGCGGCGGGCGAACGTCGCGGATGTCCAGGTTGATATCTCCGATTGTTATAAACGATAGTTATAAAGCGTTCGAAGACGACGGAGAAGACGAGCAGCAAGCGCAAATAGAACAGAAGAACGTCGTCCGGCGAAGCGCGACAACTGGTGCGACAATTGCATCCACTTCCACGTCGAGGCACTTTAGAAGTCTTTCCCTCGTACCGGCGGCGAAATTTGAAAGAGACGGGTCGAACAACGGCAAAGAACCGAACGATTTGCGCGCCTCCATCTTCCAAGCGCTCGAAAAGAGTAACAACAATAACAAAGACGATGTGCAACAACACGAAAAAGAAGAAGACCGTCCATCGACACCTTTTGACGACACCAACTGTTGCCCGACCTGTTTCGAGGAGTACCAAGAAGATAACCCGAAAATCACCTTAGCGTGCGCGCACCACTTCCATCTCGCGTGTATCGTCGAATGGAACGAACGAGGTCACAGCGAGTGTCCGACGTGCATGACCGACGTCGGTTTTTACATGGACGACGACGAGTAATAGTTTGAGATATAAAAGGAAGAAACTTCTTCTCCTCTTTATCATCATCTCATCATCAACAACATCATCATTTCAAAAATCGCTTTTGTAATAAATTCTGTATCTAAAAAATACGCGATAATAGATCTCTCTGCTTCACTTTAAAACGCAAACAGTTGCGCGATGACGCTGATGCTCCCCGCATCGTCGTCGACGACGACGGCAGTATTTCGAAGCAGCAGCAGCGGGAGAAGAAAGAACCACGGGGCGAAGAGAATGTTGAGGGTTCGCGCGTCGTCGTCGTCGGAGAAAGAGACAAAGAAGCGCGCAAAAGAAGAAGAAGAAGTTCCTCCTTCGGTTTTGGGACCATCGCACGCGACGATCCACTCCTCGAGCGTGGAGAAAGAAACGATTGAAGTCGTCACGGACGATCCTCGCGAGCAGTTGAAACGGTACCAGGAGAAGTATCGGTATTCGATTCGGCACCCGGGTGCGTTTTGGGCCGAACTCGCGTACGAGAACTATAGTTGGGAAAATCGAGACGAGTTTTTCAAACACAACGAACACAACGAACGCGAAAATTTCGACGCGAGGAAAGGCGACGTAAACGTCGAGTTCTTTAAAGGCGCGAAGACGAATTTAGCGTACAACTGTTTGGATCGAAACATCGAGAAAGGTTTAGGAGACGCGCCGGCGATTATTTTTGAGTCCGACGAAGGCTTCGAGCGAGAGAAGCGGTGCGAAACGCTCACGTATTTGGAGTTGAAAGAGAAGAGCGATAAGTTAGCCAATCACTTGATTTACGTGTGCAACGTGAAACCGGGGGATGTGGTTGTGTGTTACTTACCGATGATTCCAGAGGTTGTGGTGACGATGATGGCGTGCGCGAGGATCGGCGCGGTGCATAACGTCGTTTTCGCCGGGTACTCTGCGGAGGCGTTGGCGAAAAGAATCATCGATAGCGAGGCTAAAGTTTTGGTATCGGCGGCGATGTCGTATCGAGGCGGAAAGGCGATTGAGTTGTTTAAGATTGTCGCCGAAGCGGAAAAAATTTGCGAGATACAAGGACATCGAATCGAGGAAAGAGTGTGTCACTTTAACTTGCCCGGATCGGAGCCGCACACGGATTGGCCAAAGGAAAAAGCAGAGATATTAGCCGCGTACAAACAACGACACGGAGGTAATGAAATGTCACCCGCTTGGACGGACGCGCCGCACGGCATCATGCGTCCATATTATGGTTTATACCTTCTTGAAAGTAGGAAACTGACGCTAACTTATAACTCTCTTCTCTTTTTGCTTTGAAAAATAACAGGTTTTGATTTGGCGTTGGACGAGCAAGAGTCGCGACCTCCGCCGGTGACGATCTGGCGCGACGCGGAAGACCCAGCGTTTATTTTGTATACGAGCGGGTCAACGGGCGCACCCAAAGGTGTCGTTCACGTGATTGGCGGATATATGGTTCACGTCGGGGAGACGATGAAAGAAGCGTTTAACGTAAAAGCTGGCGACGTGACATTTTGCACCGCAGACGTCGGATGGATAACGGGTCACTCGTATCTTGTCTACGGTCCGTTACTGAACGGTTGCACCTCGATTTTATACGAAGGTAAACCAGATTACCCGAACGCGAGTCGATTGTGGGAAATTTGCGACAAATATCGCGCAAAAGTTTTATACACCGCACCAACTGTTATTCGATCTTTGAAGAAACAAGGCGACGAGTGGGTCACGAAAACGAAACGAGATTCTTTGGAGATTTTAGGAACGGTTGGAGAACCTATCGGCGAATCCGCGTGGACGTGGTTCCACGACGTCGTCGGCGAGGGAAAGTTGCCAATAGTTGATACGTGGTGGCAAACCGAAACCGGCGGACACGTCATCTTATCTTTACCGAACGTCGGCGAACAGAAACCGGGGAGATGCGGATTACCTTTCTACGGATGCATTCCTGCGATTCTCGACCCGCAAACCGGGAAAGAATTAGATGGACCAAACGTGGAAGGTCTGCTCGCGTTGAAACCTCCCGCGTTACCTGGGATGTTTCGCGACATTTACAAAAATCACGAACGATACGTCAAGTCGTATTTTCAAGAGATTGACGGGTACTACGTCTCCGGCGATGGCGCGAGAAGAGACGAAGATGGGCAATACTACATCACCGGGCGAGTCGACGATGTAATCAACTGCTCTGGTCACAGAATTGGCACGGCTGAAGTCGAAAACGCGCTCGCTCGGAACGTGTTTGTAACCGAAGCCGCGGTCGTAGGCATCCCGTCTGAGATTAAAGGCCAAGAGTTGTTCGCGTTTTGCTCGCTGAGAGAAGATATTCAATTTTTGAAAGAGAAAGCGGAATTGAAATCATCCAAGTATACCCCGGAGCAGTTGATTGTAAGAGATCTCATGGACACATGCGCGAAGGAAATCGGTTCGTTTGCAAAACCAACCGGTGGGATTTTGCTTCTCCAGCCAGGCACTGGAATTCCCAAGACGCGCTCGGGAAAGCTCGTTCGAAGAGTTTTACGCAAGATTGCCAAAGGTGATTTGACGGGTGACTTTGGAGATTTAAGCGCGGTGGCGAATCCAGAATCGATTCAATGCATCATCCAAGCGAAGAAAAAAGCGAACGAAGCGGAAAACTAGAGAGAGAGAGAGAGAGAGAAATGAAGCGCAATGCGCGATACATACACAACCAAACATCATCAATTTTTTACTACCTATTTTGTGCTGTTCATCATTTTACTTACTGCTCGCATATCTTTGTAGAATGCGAACCGCCGCTTCGTCTACGCGACGCGAAATTTCTTCCTTCGACGAGAACATCAACGCCGCGCACAACGCGGTCTGGGAAAGTTTCGTCGTCAACCCGTCGTAAAAAGCAAAAAAGCCGCCTTCGTTGGTGTATAAATCTTTCACGCAGTCTACGATACCGTCGTACTCTTTACTATTATTTCCGTTCTTACCATCTGCTTTGATGCTGTTCTTCTTCGTCGTTCCTACAACGCCTCTTCTTCCAACCTGTAACCTTGACTTAATCACCAACATCGGGTACGTCGCTAACGTGGCTCCAATTTTTGCCGTCGCTCCTAAAAAGAACGCGTCCAAAGCGCTAATGGCGTTGGTACTACTATTTCTACTATTACTATTACCGCGTTGTTTCTGCCTCAAAGTCTCGTAGATTGCAAACTGTAACGCCGGATTAGTGACCATAATCAACGACGCGGATAAGCCTCCGTAAAATCCGGCGACGCCGGAAGTATCGTACACTTCCTTCGCCACGGTCCAAAATCCAAGCGCTTTCGCCTCGTCTCGCCTCTCGCGGCGCGTCGCATCGACACTACTCGAAACTCCACCCTTCTTCTTTTTCACAGCCGACCACTTGTGTGCCTCCTCCTCTTCGCTCTCACTCTCGTCGTCCTTCTCCTCACCGATGCTCCGTCCTCGACTGGACGACGTCTTCGACACGACTTGCATCTTCGCCACCACCGTCCATATCGGCAGCGTCAACCCGACGTTCACGCACCCGGCTAAACTCGCCGTGAGTAAACTCTCAATCGGTGTTAAAAATACGCTCTGTTCCTCTCGCTGATGTCGTCCTAAAAGTCGTTCTCGTTTCAGGCGTAAATATTCGCCGTTGAATACCGAAAACCAATAGTAATACACGCCTTGCGAACACACCGTCCCAATCGAGGCTGGTTTCACCCCCACGTATAATTTCTTCAACTTTTCCAGTTTCGTTTGCATCGTCGTCGAATCGTCTTCGTCTTCTTCGTCTCTCGTTTTTGACGACACCATCGGCAACACCAATCGCACTCTCGGTTTCTCTCCGCGCTTTATCCTCTCGGTCTTCTTCTCGACGTCTTCATCGTCTTCAAAGTCGACCTCCTCTTTCCCCGTCGAACCAGTCGTCGACTTTGTCTTCGTCTTCGTCTTCTCTCGAACGTGCTGCCTCGTATTCAGCGTGATCAGTGGATACGTCGCGAGCAACGCCAACAATCCCGCGATTGCCCCGGAGATGCCTTCCACTCGGTTCTTGTGCGATGATGATGAAGACATGCTCCTCTTTGCGCGTGATTTACGCTCGAAAGTAATGCCGGGAAATTGGACAAATGTCTTCATTACATCGCGGAAGAGTTGAGCGTCAATACGACTATCGATGATAATGCTCGCAGAGAGTGCTCTCGCGACGGAGACGAGTGCGAAGGAGAACAATACTACGGTCGGAGGAGACAGAATAGGAGGAGAAGTGAACCACCAAAATCAGCAACAACACAGTTCGAATACTGTTCATCCTCTCGTTGGAGATTACCGCAAAGAGTCCGTCGTGAAGATACTGAAGAGCAGAATCGGATGGTTGAGCGCGTTTTTCCTCGGCTTAATCTTAGCCGCGGTGGTGGTGGAACGATTCGAAGAGCTGTTAACGCACGAAGTGGAGCTGTCGTATTTCGTCCCGTTATTAATCGGGCACGGTGGGAACACCGGGTCGCAATCGGTCGCGACCGTTATACGAGCGATCGCTTTGAAACAGATAAAACCGGAAAATACGCGCGAAGTTCTTCAGGTTCTGTTCAAAGAAGCCGTCTCCGGGTTCATCATGGGCGGGTTTTTGGGGATGTTAGTGTTCGTGTTATCGCTGGTGTGGGAAGGCATATCGCCTCTGATTGGTTTGGTGGTGGCGATATCGTTACCTTTGGTGAGCGTGTGGGCGAACGTGTTAGGCGCCGGGTTGCCGCTGTTCGCGGTGAAGCTGGGTTTTAATCCCGCGGTGACGTCGGCGCCGTTGATGACGACGATCGTAGATAGCAGCGGGTTGGTGATTTATTTTTTAGTCGCGCAGAGATTAATGCCGGAGACTTTGGGTGATGTCGCGGTGAAGATAGCAGAGGAGGTTGGGGATGGGAGCGCGACGTGAAAAGAGAGAGAGAGAGAGAGAGAGAGAGAGAGAGAAAGAAGGTTCGTAGAGGTAGTTAGAGAGGACGTGTAATATCTAGAAGATGATTTTTTGCGAATGTCGTCGCGTGCAGTAGTCGCGTGTATTTTCCTACTTTTCTTATCGTTACTTTTTTGCTCCTACTCCGAATACTCTCGATTACCTCTTCTTCCTCTTCCTCTTCGCTTGTCTGGAGACCTTGAACGCGAATGCGATGGCGACCTGTTTCTTCGTCGGTACGGCGCGTCTCTCCGAGATGACCTTCGGCGTCCTTGTTTACCGCCATCATCCATCGCGTTATCTTTATCGTCGTCATCGTCGTAACTCCCAGACGACTTTCTTCTTCGCGAAGGCGGCGATCGAGATCGCGAACGATCGTGGCGTCGTCTACTTCGTTCAACTCGGCCTCTTCGGCCGTACCGCTCTCTCGAGCGAGAGCGAGACCGAGATCGAGAACGAGACGCCGAAGGAGGCGAACGAGATCGAGATCCAGAATACCCTCGTCTTCTATCTCTGTCTCTTCCTCTGTACGTTCCGCTATCTCTTCTCCGCGGAGGCGAACGCGACCGCGACGTTCGTCTCCCGCCGTATTCTCTGGCGGCGTGCGTTCCGTTATTGGCGTTGTTGTTCGTAGTATACCCGCCGCCGCCGAAATCTCTCCTCCTCCCTCTAAAAGTACCGCTATCTCCTCTACCGTTATTATTATCGAACGTGTTATTCCTATTATTCTCGTACCCTCCAAAGCCGCCAAATCCTCTCCTCTCCTCCTCCGCTGCGCCGCCGCCGACTCCTCCCTTCTCGACGCAACTCACCGAATCGACAAAGGCTACCTTAATCTCCCTCCCGTCGATTTCCCCGCCGTCCAAGTTCTCCCTCGCGTATTCCGCGTCTTCCAGCTCCCGAAATTGCACGCGACAAAACTTCCTCCCGTGGCCGAAGGAGACGTTTTCGATCCCGCGATGTTCGTTCTTCTCGTTGAGTTGGTACGCGTTGAAAATCTCCCTCACGTGGTGTCGTCCCGTCAGTCTCGGGGAGATGTTCGAAACGTGCAAAACGTTCGTCGGGTGTCTGCTTTCACCTCGTATTCTCGTCTCCGTCTCTTCGTCAAAATCTCGAGGAACTTCTCGACGATGATGATCGTTGTTGTTGTTTTTCGTCGTCGTCGTCTTGATGATGGTCGACCCACCCCGCGTGTAGTTCAGTCCCATCTTTTGCTCTGTAAGCTCTCGCTCTCGATGATGATTTCCAAGCGAGCGTCACAACTTTGACGGATTTGATTCAAGATTTCTCAACCATGGAGGAGGAGGAGGAGGCGCTTAAAAAGCAGCGAGAGATGACGACGGTGAATAATGTTAAAAAGCAACAACCGACGAGGGTGGTAACGACGGGAGTCGCACAAACACCAAATAATAATAACAACAACACGAATAATCAGCAAACGAGAAATCAGGAGCCGGGGTCGATCGCGCAGCCAGATTCGAACACGTTTAAGAACCACTACCAAGATTTGGTGATGCTGTACCGAACGCTGCACGAACGAGCGAAAGGACCGAAAACGCTGAAGAAAAGCTTCCTGGTGAGGAATTTGAGGTACATCAAACCGAAGAAAAGAAAGAGGAAATCAACGACGACTGAGATGAGTGCGGAGACGACAGAAAAGAAGATTAAGAGTAACGAGAGGAGTAGGAGTAGGAGTAGAGGCGACGACGACGACGAGAGCGACAAGGACGAGAACGAAGAAGAGGAAGAAGAAGAATCAGAGGACGAGAAGCAACCGAAAGACGATCAAGACGTGATGTTTCGATACTTTTATAAAGCCAAAGGCATCGCGGATTTGAGAGTGAGCGAGAAGACGGAGAGAGCGTACCGGGCGCGGTGTCCGTTTTGCAACCTCAAGCCGAGGAATTTTATCGGTTTGTGTCAACACCTGAACGCGTCGCACGATCAGTTCTATTTTACGTTTTTACCGGTGAACACGGTGCAGAAGAGGACGCTGACGGATCCGAACAGAATGTACGTGGCAAAATCGGAAGACAGAGTGGTGACCATGAACACGATCGAAGTGAGGATTAAGAAGACGTCGTTCGTGATGTGCGAGAACGGACAGGACAAATTGAACATGTTAGACGCGACGCTGTTGAAAGACCCGGCGAATAAATCGTTTGAGTTCTTTAGCGGAGGAAAATACCAGAAAGTTGGAACGAATAAAGTAATTTTACCGGCGATTGGGAACTTGGCGCCGACGAATACGTCCAGTCAAGACGTTCAGAGTAAAACGCACGGGTGGGAGAACGAGTTGGCGATTTTGAAGATAAAGTTGAACGAGGAGATTAGGAATAAGCAGTTGCAGAAACAAAATGAGATGCAGCTCAAAAGCATCGAGGAGAATATCTCGCAAGTTGCGAAGAAAGCGGCGTTGAAAGAGAAAGAGCACAAGAGAGGGTGGGAGGAGAATCCATTCGCGCAGTTTTTTACTCCGCATTATTACGACCAGATTTCCTTGGACAAAGCGGCGGCAGTTTTGAACGGAGAAAATGCAGAGGAACACGTGAAGGATTTTTACAACAGTCAAAAGAGGATGTTTGGGAACGATATCAATTTAACCAAAGTTGTTCGCGCGGCGAAAGAAAGAGTGCAAGCGGAAAATAGAGCCACGGCGGAATTGGGACAGTTTCACGTCGGCGCGCCAGAACAGCAACAGCGCTTGTTGCAACAGTGGAGCCATTCGAACAACGTGAAACTACAAGGAGTGGGAGTTAAAAGGAATCGCGAAGAAGGTGGCGACGGGAGAGAAGAAGAGTTTCCTCTCGGCTACGCCGCTTCGGAGCAGTTGATACGTCAAAGACTCGCGAAAGAGGCTGAACAGAAATATATAGAGAAGAGGATAAAAAAGGAAAAATCGAAACTGGAAAAGAGGAAATTTGCTTCGCAAGGCGAGCTCGATAAGGCGGCGAGTCAGAAGAAAAATTTTCGTCAATCAGCGCAGTACCAAGAAGTTGTCGCCACGAAGAAGACGACGATTCAAGAGACGGGCTCGAGAAAATCATTCGCCATCGGCGGTCGGTATTACCACTCGCGAACGTGTTTACCCATGAGCAAGAAAATTTTCAAAACGGAAGACAAATCTACCATTCCCGATTCCGACGACGACGAGAGGGAGCAGGAAGAAATGTGGGACAAAGAAGACGCGCTGTTTATAGACGAATACGTGGACGTGGCGCAAGTCGAGAAAGATTTCTTTAGAATGTGGAACAAACACGTGCGTAAATATTGCGCCATGGCGAACAGGCAAATGCCAGACTGCACGAGTTCGTTCATGTACGTTCACAAAGAAAAGCTGGTGAAAGACCGCCAGATGAGAAAGTTGTTTCATTTACACCTGATGAACATGTACGATTTTGGTGTGTTATCCGGGAAAGTGATTCAAGCGCTCGTGGCGAAGATGAACGAGCTCAGACGCGAGTCCGAGAATCACGCACCTAATTCCAAACTCCTTTCTGAAAAAGAAGAGGATACGCAATCAGCAGAGAAAGCTCCTCCTGCGGTGGTTGAAGCGATCGAAATAAAAAACTAGAAGAGAGAGAAAAGAAAAGAAAAGAGACGCGGAATACGCTTCTCGGTTGAAAAAGAACGAGCAGTGTAACAAAATCAAAAGTAATTACCACTCGCGCGCATACTGTACCGTATCGTCGGTTGAAAATTCTTCTATCCTCTTTCTATTACGAAAAACTAAAATACATCATTCTCTTCTTCTTCTTCTTCTTCTTCTTCTTCTTCTTCTATGCATAACTACTCGGACTCTCAATCACCCCCAACTGGACGCACTGCAACCTCACGTCTAATCTTTGCGGTTGCTTTCGGTTTCGCCTCGCCCATAACTTCGCCTCGCCAAACTCCGGCATCGAGCGACTGTGCGGAATCAGGCCTCTCTTGGCGCCGACGCGAGGCGGCGGTTGTTCGCTCTCCCGCTGATTCGGCGGCGTCGTCGGTCCTTCTTCTTCTTCCTCTCTATTATTATTATTATTATTATTCGTGTTTCTTCTATTCTGGCGACTCGTGTTGATGTTTGATGATGAGTATCCGTACGCGCTGTCCTCTCGGTTCAACTGCGCGTGCAGTTCTCGTCGTTCCGTCGTTTCGAGCTCCTCCTTTCTTCTCGCCTCGTAAAAATCATCATCATCATCTTTATTATCCATTCTTTCCTCTCTCTTCACCCTTGGTTGTCTCGCATCTAATAACTCCACGTCGGAAACCCCTCCGGCATCTCTCAACGCGTCCAATCCGCCGGAGACGGAGCAGTACGCGCGTATCCTTCCCGGTCGCGCGAACATCTGATTTTTTTGATCGTTGTTTCCCGACCTCTCCTTTTTTCCCCAAGAAGAAAAAGAGTCAACAATTGCTCTTTCTTCGCGCGTCGCAGAAACTACTCGGAAGAAGAAAACAAAGAAGAAGACTCACTCGGGGGGTTCTCTCGTCTCGTTTTCTCTCCTTCTTTTATTCTCGCGAGAGCGTTGTTCTGCTTTCTCTCTCTCTCTCTCTCTGCTCCAGAGAGAAGAGAAGAAGAGAAAAACTTCTTTCTTCTGGCGAGATTAGTATTCTCGCGCGCTCGTTTTATTTGAAAAAACTCGCTCTTCTGCGGCTGTGAAAAGCTCACCCGCAAAGCAAAAGCACCAAAAAGGAGTCAAAAAGAGAGAGAAACATTCGGGTGCTTTCGCAAGCTCAAAGTAAATTTTTTTGTGAAAACATTCGGCCACCAATTCTGCTTTTTTTCACTTTTTTTGTTGGTGCAAGAATTTGTTGTCGTTGCCTCTGTCTGAGACACACGACGAAAGATATTTTCTCATTCATCACAAAAAGAAGCACACATCATCCTTCATGAACGCAGCACTCACACCGACGACGAAGA
>Ga0181554_1003187_pt1 | contig 14047 bp, 12 predicted proteins | sample 011ome_16_FD_145602 | JGI IMG/M metagenome (GOLD analysis project Ga0181554, IMG submission 145602) | Coastal salt marsh microbial communities from the Groves Creek Marsh, Skidaway Island, Georgia - 011503CT metaG (spades assembly) | ecosystem: Environmental > Aquatic > Marine > Intertidal zone... | reverse complement strand
CACTGCGAAGAACAGCATGGCGCCGAAGGTGGCCGCGACCACATAGAGAGCAATGGTTTCCATGCCCTATCTTGACCGCTGTTTATACTGCGTTGCGCAATAACCGCGCAATACAGATGGGTCCCGACGCGCGCCGTATTTGGTTACGCGGCCCGAAACACGCTGGCGCCAGTTCTTGAACGCTTTCGGTTTCAGCGAGCGGCGCATCAGCCGAATCACCGCGGCCTCGGGCAACCCGTAAAGACGCTCGATCGCCTCGAAGGGCGTACGGTCTTCCCAAGCCATTTCGATGACCCGCGAGTGGTCCGCCGCGTTGAGGCCAATCCGGACGTCGGTCGTGGCGTCATCGATAGCGGGTTCTGCTTCGTCAGTGACGAGCGGAGAGGGTGCCATTTCAGTCATGTTGAGCCTGAACCTTGATGGTGATCATGATGGGTGAGTATGCCTAACGGGGCTCGCTCTCTGGGAAGGCCACTCTAGCGAAAACGCAGCGCTATCACCCGCACGTCCAGCCAATATTGACCGTAACCACCGGCCCCCCTAGGGTGGGCAGATGGAAGACGGGTGCGAGTGATGCGCGTACTGCTGGCAGGGGCAACAGGTTATATCGGACAGGCGGTACTCAGAGAGCTGGCCGAGCACGGTCATGACATCGTGGCATTGGTGCGTCCGGGCCGAACGGTCAGCGATGACGTGACGGGGCCTATCGCCGTGATCGAGATCGAGATCACGCCCCATGCCGACTGGACTCTAGACTTACCCGAGACGGATGCAGTGATTTCTTGTCTTGCCAGCCGCAGCGGTGCACCAGATGACGCGCGTCACGTTGAGTTTGAAGCCAACCGCAGCCTGCTCGAGTACGCCGAACGCGTCGATGCCCAGCATTTCGTGTTGCTTTCAGCGATCTGTGTGCAGATCCCGCGCTTGGCTTTTCAGCGCGAGAAATTGCGGTTTGAGGCGCTACTGGAGGCCTCCAAAGTGCCCGCCACCATCGTTCGCGCGACGGCCTTCTTCCGCTCTCTGGTGGGTCAGTTTGAGCGGGTTCGTGCCGGGAAGCCTTTTCTGTTGTTCAGCAGCGGCAATACCACCGCCTGCAAACCCATCTCGGATCGAGACTTGGCAACTTTCATCGTGCAAAAGCTCACGGCGCCTCCCGAGGGGACGCAAGTGTTGCCTATTGGGGGGCCTGGGCCGGCACTGACGCCTCAAGAGCAGGGCCGTTTGCTCTGCGAGACAGTGGGTCAGCCGTTTCAGACAACTTCGCTACCGCCTGAGATGTTCGACTGGATACGTTGGTTGATCAGTCCCTTGGCATTGTTCTCTCGACGTATCAGGGATCGCGTAGAGTTTCTTCGCATTGCCAAGTTCTATGCGACGGAGTCGATGCTCTGTTGGGATGAGGCATTACAGCGGTACGACGCTCAGGGTACCCCCGAGTTTGGAGAGGATACGCTGGCCGATTTTTACGCGAAGCTACATGCCGGAGAAGTGTCGATGCCCGAGCGCGGAGAGCACTCGCTGTTCTAGCAGAGCTGACTGTTCATGCGGGGATCAGTATCAGCGTGACGATGTGCGCCGCATCGACTTGGAAGGAGTGAATTGGCGGCTGGTGCCACAATTGGGCATCCCTCTTTGCCGGCTTGATGGCCAGGGTGGCCGAATCCACCCGCTGCAACTCCACATCATGAAAACCGACCCATTGCTGAGTCATTGGATACTGGCACTTATAAAACGCTTCTTTTGCACTGAAAAAGACGGTGGTTTCGGCGTCTCGCAGTGCCGGCTCAACGGATGTGAAATAGTTTATTTCGCTATCGGTAAACAGGGTGGGCCAAAGCTTACTATCCACTCGCCCAATCGTTTCGATATCGATGCCGACCCCTAGATAGTGTGGGTGTCTTCCCACGGCCGCCGCGCACAGTGTTTTACAGTGTGACAGGCTCCCAGTGCGATCGCCTGGCCAGACGGGAGAGCGATCTTCAGCGCGGCGTAGGGCATGCCGAGGTAGCGAAAGCGATTCAGACAGGGCCCTGACCAACTGTCTTCCGGCGATAAATTCTTTTTGACGCGGTGGTGCGGCGTTGGCAATGTCTTGCCACTCATCAGGGTCAGACTCACCCTGCAGTGCATCGAATGGCGCCCAGCCAACGGCTAGATTGTCGCCCGTCAGGTGGGGGAACAGTGGCTGGAACGTCATGGCGCGATGGTAGCACCCGGAAGTCGGCGCCACGCCATCATTGATGGCTGGGGTAGCGCGTCAGGGGTCGGGATTGTCACTCGAGATGATGGATGGCGCTCTCTGGGAGGCCCAGCTGAGAATCGCCAGTGCCAGCGCCAGTAGCAATACGGCACCCGCCTCGAACAGCAGCTTGCTGGGCTCGGCCTCTTTGCCCTGTAATATGATCAGTCGAGTGATGCCGGTAATGGCGATCAGCACCGGCAGCGTCACGGGCACGCTGTGGGTGGCGTAGTAGGCATACGCCATGCCGATCACCTCGAGATAGATAAACAGCAGCAGTAGGTCGGCAAGTCGGATGCGGCCCGCGTCAAAAAATGACGTGAGCTCTAGCGCCACCGCCAGCATGGTAAGCAGGCTGATGATGACCAGCAGGATGCGTTCGGCGGCGCTGAAGAAGCTCAGCACACCGCGATCAAGTTTTTCAGTCGCCTCAGGGTAATCGCCACCTAGCTGATGTTTTGACATCGCTATTTCCACCTTTTTTTATTGAAGGTCAGTAGAGGGTTATACGGGCCCGGCCCGCAATTCGTTCACGTATGCAAGCGGCGCCTTAATTCAGGGGGGCAATAGCCTAGAGGGCAACCCCCGCTGAGAGGATGAGATCAAAGACACGGGTGTCAGTGCTGGACCGGCTAATCGAAGGCCGGAATGACCTTCTCGGCCGGTACCCATGGGATGTCCACGACTTCGGCCTCGCGCCAGCCATCGCCCGCGTCTAGCGCCAGCGTTGTACCCGTTGCCGCCAACGCAGTGGGCACGTTGATCAGTGCAATATTGTGCTCCAGCCGCGGTGACCAGCAGTAGCGGGTCACGTGGCCGATCACGTCATCGCCGAATTTCACATCCATGAAATGCTGATTTGGTGTCACCGGTTCGCCGCCAAAGTTGGCCCCGACCAAGCGGCGCTCAGGGCCCGTTTTGGCGATGGCCTGAAGCGCCGCTTTGCCGACATAGTCATGAGGTTTATCGATATCCAGTAGTCGATCCATGCCGATGGTGAAGGGGCTGTCGTTAAGGGTGATATCACTGCAGTAAGAGAGCAGCGCGCCTTCCATACTGCGTGCCAAGGAAGGGCAGGCAGCTTGGATGTTGAACTCGGACCCCGCTTCCATACACAGGTCCCATAAAGCAGTACCTTTGCTACCGTCCTTGAGGATGATCTCGTAGCCCAGCTCGCCGCTCCATCCAGTGCGGCTCAGCACAACGGGGATGCCCTCCAGTGAGGTGTGGCAGAAGTGGTAATAGCCAAGCTCGGTAGCAAGGTCGCCAAAAAGCTTGTGTGCCACCCGAGGTGCCAGCGGGCCCTGCAATTGCAGCGGCGACGCGTCGGGTTCCTGGACCGTTACGTCGAGTCCACTTTGTGCGGCCACGCCTTTGGCCCAGAGCAACACGTCGCCATCGCCCGGTGACAGCCAGAAGTGGTTCTCGGCGTGGCGATAGAGCACTGCGTCGTTGATGATGCCGCCGTTCTCATCGACAAAGACCACGTAACGAGCCCGGTTGATCGGACACTTGTCGATGTCTCGGGGCGTCAAAAGTTGGGTCAGTGCGATGGCATCGGGGCCAATGATTTCCACCTGCCGCTCCGCGGCGACGTCCCATAGTGAAACGCCTTTCACGATCGCCCAGTATTCGGCGGTGGTGTCGCCGTAGCTGGTGGGCATGAACATGTGGTTGTAGATGGTAAAGGCTTTCGCGCCGGCCTCTATGGTCGCGTCATAGAAGGGGGATTTCCGGACGCGGGGCCCTATGGTGATGGCTGGTGATGACATGACGTGACTCCATAAGCAGCGCGCTTTTATTTTGCGCGGCATTATGTCTCCGAAAGCCCTGCCACGGAATCTTTTTGTCAGCGTCGTAACGCGCCCTGGGCGCTGTTGGCAAAGTCGCGTAGGTCAGCAGAATTGACTTGGGTAATTGCACCGCATCAGCAAGCTATTTTCCCCATCGCATTACCGAGATGATGGCTAGTGCGCCGACAGCGGGCGCCGGATGAAAACTGACAATAGCGCTAAAGCGCTTCGATCTGTCGGCGAGGCTTTGGCGTCCTTGGGCAGAGAGTAGCTGCCAGTCATGCGGCAACTTTGGGAAACTCCGTCTCGACAAATTCCAGCGGTGCATCCAACTCAGAGTCGGGTGACACGACGGGCTCGTACTCCACCTCTTCATCGGAACGCGGGTCCTGATCAAAAGCCGCCGGTGCCATGGCCGATGTCGCGGGTATAAATTCGCCTTGTTCTTCGACGGTGACGGCGGTGCGACCAGGTGGCTGCAGGGCGATGAAGACGCCAGTCACGAGGCTCGCGACGCCAATAAACGCAAATAGCGCGCCGTCACCCATGCTGCGCATCGCCCAACCGACTAACAGCGCGCTACTCGCGGATCCAAGGGCATTTAGCAGTAAGACCGAGGAGCCAATGGTGACAAACTCCTCGCGCTGGGAATTATCGGCAGCTTTGGCCAGCGAGACGGCGTAAAGAGAGTTTGCAAAAGCACCGAAGGCGAACGATCCGAACAATAATGTTTCGTTAGATTCCGCCAAGAGCAAACCAAAGGCCGACAAACCGCTGGCGGCACAGAGTGCAGCCAATACGTAGCGGCGGTCGATACGATCCGAGGCCATGCCAATTGGGTACTGGGCCACAGCACCGCCGATAATGTTGGCGGCGATAAAGGCGGGTACAAAACTCGGATCGTTAGTCTGTGCGAGTGCGTAAATTGCGCCCAAGCCCCAGAAACTGCCCATGACCACGCCTGACCCCAGCGCGCCGGCAAACGCAGTGTGAGATCGCCGATAAAGCTTGAAGAAGTTAAACCGTGTGGCGGGTACCGGCGCTGGCGCCAGGGAGCGCGTGAGACTCACGGGCACAATGGCCAAGCCCACCAATAGTGACACTAATATGAAGGGGTATAGCGGATTGGCTTCGGTGAGGCCCAACAGGTACTGGCCCACCGCCATCGAGATCAAAACGATCGCGGTGTATACCGACAGTACCCGGCCGTGACGGCTGCTGTCGCTCTGCTCGGCGAGCCAGCTTTCAATCACGGTGTAGGAGCCGCACATGACGGCACCGAGCACAAAGCGCACCAGCACCCAGAAGATGCCCTTATCAACAAGGCTCAGGAACAGAAAGCTCGATAGGAATATCGCCAGTAAGGCCGTGAAGCTACGGATGTGGCCAACGCGAGCGATGATCGGTGGAATCACCAGCGCCCCGGTCAAAAAGCCCGCAAAGTAGGCCGATCCACTCAGTCCGATTAGCGTCTGCGATAGACCCAGCTCACTCGCGCGCAGCGGCAAAAATGTCATGTGCAGCCCATGACCGGCCAACAGAAAGGCAGTCGTGAACAGCAATGACGATACGGGCCTGAAGGTGCTCATGGTGCGCGCTCAGCTACAAATTGATGTTGCGAAAAGAGGCGCGCATTTTGCTCTTAAATTTGTCGCCCGCAAGTGACAAATTAGTGAATTTTTGGCGACAGCGGAGCGCCGTGAACGGCGTCTCATTTTGTCTAGAAAACGGCTTTGAAAAGGGAGCGTAGGGTGGGCTGATCAGGCCGCTAAATCGCCCCAGGCGAGCTGCTCGTGCCCCCGGCTGTGGAGCAAGGTGCTGAGCGCTTTGATGTGGTCCGGACCGACCTCGCAGCAGCCGCCAATGACGCTGGCGCCGGCGTCCAGCCACTCGGCCGCGAACTTCGCGTACTGCTCTGGATCAAGGTCATGTCTGGCTTCCAACACGTCGACCACACCGCCCGGTTCCAGTGCGTCGATGGCCGTAAAGCCATTCGCGTAAGCGCCAAACGCAAAGCGCGATGCTTTCAAGATGGGAATCGCTTGGGAGACAGCCTCCGGCTTGGAGCAATTAATCACCACCGCCAGCGGCTCGAAGCCGTCGATCGCCTCTAGCGCATCGGAAAGTGGCTCTCCGGAGCGCAAAAGCTGGCCGTCGTCGTCAGCAACGGTGAGCCCAAGCATGATCCGGACACCCGCTTGATCTGCTGCGGTCAGAACCGCGGTCGCCTCGGCAATGGAGGGGATGGTCTCGGCAAGAAAGCCGTCCACGGTCTCAGCCTGCAGCTCAATCAGCTCCCGATACTCCTCAATGGCCTGCTCGAGGGGGAGCTGGGTATCGGGGCGGTAGCTGGCGACCAACGGGGGCAGTGAGGTGACCAAGGCGGTGTCTGACCGACCGCTCGCCTCTGCGCCCTGTCGCGCGAGATCTCGCGCATCATTTAACAAGCTGCCGATTGGCGGCAGGCCCGTGCCTCGTGCCAGCCGGGTGTGCGTAATTGCGTAGGTATTCAGGCAGGCGACGCCTGCGCCCGCTTCGCAGAAATCCCGGTGCACCTCGGCGACCAGTTCGGGCCGGTCCAGCATGACCTGCAGCGACCAGTGATGATGCGCGGGTGAAGGACTGCGTCGAATCAGTTCTTGTCCCATGCCGCCGTCCAGCAGCAATACACCGTGAGTCATGTGCCATCCTCGTCTTGATCAGGTCGTTGCTCGTGTTTGGGCGCAAGTATAGGTCTCGGCCTCCATGGGGTATACGGCACCTTCGTTGAGCAGGTCAGTCTTAGACACGTTTTTTCCGATCGCTAAGGTATTAGTGTCTCCCCGGGCGATGGAGCGTTTTCCCGGAAGGCAGCCCATTGTTGCTGCCTCCTAGTCAATTTCTCAGGTTGCGTTGCTGCTGCTTCTGATCGAAAACAATAGCGCGTAAAACACCGGCACAGCAAGGAGTGCCAGCACCGAACCAAAGGCCAGGCCGCCCATGATCGATACCGCCATCTCGCGGAAGAAGTCATCTCTTAATAGCGGCGCCATGCCGACGATAGTCGTCCCTGCCGCCAGCAGCACCGGACGCAGGCGGCTCACACAGGCCGCCACCAGTGCATGTTGGCTCAGGCCCTCTTCAGCAGAGCGCAGATTGATCTCTTCTACCATGATCACGCAGTTTTTGATCAAGATGCCGACCAGACTCAGCAGTCCAAGCAACGCGGGGAAGGTAAAAGACAGGTCGGTCACAAAGAGCCCGACAAAGACACCTACCATAATGAGCGGCACGGTCATCCAGGTGACCAACATTTGCCGCACGCTGCCAAATAGCATCAAGGTCGCAATGATCATCACCAGTAATGCGATCGGGAAGCGCGAGATGACCATGTCGTTAGCTAATTTCATCGACTCGTACTCACCGCCCCATTCCAGTTCATAGCCGGGCGGTAGGGGAATAGATTCGATGTCGCCACGGATGGCATTGAACGCGCTGGTGGCGGTTTCACCCGGGGGCGCGTTGGCTTGCACGGTGATAGCGCGAACCCGGTTGCGCCGCATCAGGAAGCTGTCTTCCGCGCGGAGTGTGGCGGCTGATACCACCTGCCGCGCCGATACAAACGACTGGGTGCTTTCGCTCCATAGGTCACGTTCAAGGAGTTCCGTCGCGGTTTCTGCCAGCGGCATGATCCGCGCGACAATAGGAACGGGCTTGTCACCATCGCGCAGGACACCGACAGGGGTGCCGACGGTGCTCGACTCCACAGCTCGCGAGACGTCGGGTAACTGAATGCCTGCGCGTCGTGCCCGGGCGTGATCTGGAATCACGGCCAGTGCTAGCCGTTGTTCACGCCAGTCGATCTTGCGATCAATCAACCTATGCTCGATGAAGTGTTGCATGGTCTGCTCTGCGAGCCCGCGCAGTTCGGTGCGGTCACTCCCATAAAAACGCGCCTCGATTTTACTCGCGGTGCTGCTGGTGAACTCGAGACGCCGAACCATGTGATGAATTTCGGGAAATTCAGCCGCAATCAGTTCACCCGTTTGCGCCATCAGCCCCGTCACCGCCTCGACGTCTTCGACATTGACCACCAGTTGCGCATAGGCGGGGTCGGGGCGCTCGGGCAGCAGAATCATGGTGAAGCGAACGGGGCCTCGCCCCGCCCAGGTGGAAACTTCGGTCACGCCCTCAAGCCCCAGCAGTCGCTTGCGCACGCGATCCGCCATACGATCGCTGGCGTGGATATCCGTGCCCTGGGTTTGATAGAGATCCACAAAAAACAGCGGCGTGCTGGTTGCCGGGAAAAACCCCTGCTTCAGCTGCGTGAAGCCGACAATGCTCGACAACATGAGCGCTAGCAGGGCGAGCGTGGTCCAGCCCCGCCGGGCAATACCCCATGCCATGAGGTTGCGGTACCCCGAAAATACCGGTCCGGCGTATAGGCGGCTCTCGGGCACAGTCTCCGGTACGGCGGTCAGGAGTGCCACCCCGATGGAGGGCACCAGCGTAATCGCTAGGATCCAACTCAACAGCAGTGATATGCCGCAAACCGTGAACAGCGATCCCAGAAACTGACCCGTTGAGTCATTCGACAGGCCAATGGGGGCAAAGGCGGCAATCCCGATAACCGTGGCCGCCAGTAGGGGGAAGCGCGTCGTGGCAACCGCCGCGATGGCCGAGTCTCGGGGGCTGAGGCCCTGTTTGATACGAGTAATCATCCCCTCGGTCACGACAATGGCGTTGTCGACCAGCATGCCCATCGCGATCATCATCGCGCCCAGTGAGATGCGCTGTAGTTCGATCCCTGCAGCCGCCATTACGCCGATTGTGCCGGTCACCGTCAGTAACAGCACTGCGCCCACCATCACACCCGCGCGCCAACCCATAAAGAGACACAGCGCAGCGATGACAGTGGTGATGGAGGCGGTGAGGTTCAAAAGAAATTGGCCGATAGAGCGGTCAACCAGGCGATGCTGCTCAAAGAGCGGAATCATCTCGATGCCCACGGGCAAGAGTTGCTGTAGTTCGAGCAGTCGCGCTTCCACGACTTTACCCACCCGGACCACGTTCTGGGTTTCGTTGATGGCGATCCCGAGTGCAAAAATACGCTGGCCCTCGTGTCGCACGATCAATGAGGGCAGATTGGTCTCCTCGCGGGAGACGCTGGCCACATCGCCGAGGCGAATCATCGACGTCTCGCCGGGCAGAGCAATCAGCAGTTCCTCGAGCACCGCCTCGCTCCGCTCCAGCGGAATATCGATGCGCATGCGCTGATCACCCGATTCCATCATGGAGGCGGGGAAGAGCCCCGAGGCGCTGTTGATGGCCTCGACGATGCGATAAAAGGGCACGCCCAGCTGGCGTAGCTGCGCGTAATCGAAATCGATCTGGACTTGTTCCTCCGGCACGCCCTCGACTCGCACTTTGGCCACATGCTCGACGCGCTTGATTTCGGTCTCGAGTAAGCGGGCGGCGTCACGGATGGTCGCGATGTCATAGCCGTCGGCGACGGTGAAGCCATAGAGCAGGCCATAGACGTCGCTGAAATCATCCTCCACCCACGGTGGGTGCGCACCGGCTGGCAAGCGCATGGCCGCCTCGGCGACGCGCCGGCGCAGCTCATCCCAGATCTGGCCCGTGTCACTGGCTGATACTGAGTGATTGAGCTCAATCTCGATCTCTGACCGCCCGGGCAGTGATCTCGACACAATATTTTCAATCCAGGGCAGCTCCTGGATTGAGCGCTCCAGCACTTCGGTCACTTCCTGTTCCACATCGAGTGTTGAGGCGCCCGGGTACTCGGTGAACACATAGGCGATCTTGATCGGGTAGGGCGGATCTTCGAGCTGTGCAATGCGCTGTCCGCCTGCCAACCCACCGACCAGGCAGGTGAGCACGATGACCCACACATACAGAGGGTTCGCGAGCGCAAATTCAGTGAGCGATGACCGCGACATGGTTCAGCCGTCTCCGAGGGGCCGCACTTGCATACCGTCGTAGAGCCAGGCGCCCCCCGCAGCGACCACCTGTTCGCCGAGCTGAAGCCCGGACAGCACCGCCACGTGCTTCCGACTGGGTACCCCTACTTCAATGGGCCGCTTGGTCACAAGCGATGTGCCGCGCTCCACCGTCCAGACGAAGAAGTTGCCCTCGGCGTCACTCTGCACTGCACTGATGGGTAGTTGGATGACGGAGACATCGGGTGTGGCCATAGAGACTAAAACGGTGGCGGTCATGCCCGGCAGCACAGGCCAGGGCGGGGTGTCGATCAGTGAAAACCGCACATCGTAAGTTTGGGTGTCTCTGCTCGCCTCGGCCTCGTAATCGAGCCACTGCGCCTCGAATAGCCGAGCGGAGTCGGCGGTGAAGCGCACCGCGGCTTTGCTCAAGGTTGCCGGATTCAGTCGCGCCATCAGCTGCTCGGGCACGCCGATCACGACCTCGATGCGCTCAACAGGCGCCAAGCGAATCACCGGCGAGAGTCTGGCGACGGGAGAGAAGTTTTCTACCAGACGTTTGATCAGCTGTCCCGCAAAGGGAGCGCGGAGTACCGTGTCATCGAGATCTTTTTGCGCCGTCTCTACGGCGAGCCCGGTAAGTTTGGCGCGCGCCACGGCCTCATCGAGCTCCGCCTGTGACACGGTGCCGGAGGCTTTGAGTGACTCGACGCGCGACAAGGTTTTTTCCGCCAGTTCGTGGTCAGCCCGGGCGCTTTCCAGTGCCAGCTCGAATCGTTCGGGGTCCAATTGCGCGATGATGTCCCCGGCCTGCACCAGTGCCCCTTCGGGTCGGGGTAGCTGCTGCAGCGTACCGTCGATTTCAAAGCCTAGTTCCACTGTATGCGCGGGCGCTACTTTGCCTACAAATTGTGTGGGTGTTGAGTGGTCTCCGGCGCTAACTGTAATCACGCGAGCGGGACGTACTGCAGGGGACGACTCCACAGTAGAGCCTGCCTCACAGCCAGACATTACCAAGCCGAATATCGAAAACAGTGTTGTCGTCGTTATTCTCAGCATGGCGCCAGCTCCTGTGTCAGTGCCTTGAGGTGTCGGCGGATCTCGTTGCGCTCGGCGGTGCTGAGGTGGAGTAACCCCAGTAGCTCGAGGAGTTGGAGTCCCTGTGACGCCAGCAGAATGGTTCTTGCGGATGCTGCGGTCGGTTTGGAAGCACCTAATCGAGCGTACAAGGCTTCGACGTGGTCTTTGGCGGGAGCCAGCAGGTCTGCATTCTCGGCCGAGGCCGCGATTAGGCCTTGCGCCATGATCCGCTCGTCCTTGGGCCGGTCGAAGTCGGCATCGATCAAACCGTTGAGCAGCGTGGCGTTACTCACGTCCTCTGCCGAGCCCAGGTCCTCTATTAACCCAGATCGATTTTCCAGTAGGTGGTCCAGCAGTCCCTGCAGTAGGGCATCCTTGGAGGGGTAGTGATACAAGAGGCCCCCCTTCGATACGCGGGCCTCGGCCGCCACTTTCTCAAGCGTCAGGTGCCCCGCACCCTCGCGTTCAATGACTTTTGCCGCGGCAACGCGAATGCGCGCGCGGGTGTGCTCCGATTTCATGACGCACCATTTATAAACCGTCCAGACGGTATAGTAATATAATCCCAGTGCCCTGTCACAGGCCTCCACTAGCCCCCTAATATTGCTGGTTGCAGGGCGTGTGCGTACCCTGCAGTCATGGTGACCACCCCTTTTCTCAGTCGGCCGCTCTCCTGCAAAGATGACTGCTGATCTGCTGCTGACGATCCTGAGCTGTATCGGCTTTATGGGGCTGGTGGCATACATCTCTTGGCGGCAGACCCGCGGCCGGGTCGATACGGGTGCCGGTTACTTCCTCGCCGGGCGGGGCTTGGGCGCGACCTTTATTGCTGGATCCTTGTTGCTCACGAACCTCTCGGCCGAACAGCTCATTGGTCTCAATGGGTCGGCCTATGGTTACAACTTGAGCAGCATGGGTTGGGAGGTGACCGCCGCAATCGCGACCGTGCTCATGGCGTTTTTCTTTCTGCCCAAGTACCTCGCTGGGGCCTTTACGACATTGCCAGAGTTTCTCAGCGCGCGTTTTGACGAGGGCGTTCGTCGCATGACCGTAGTGCTGTTCATGCTGGGCTATGGTCTGGTGACGATCCCCAGCGTGTTGTACTCGGGCTCGATCGCGGTGCTTAAACTCTTTGACGTGCCCGAGCTCTTGCAACTGGATTACAGCACGGCGCTTGTGGTGACCATTATGGTGATCGGTGCCTTGGGGGCCTCCTACGCCATCCTCGGTGGTCTGAGGGCGGTGGCGATCTCCGACACCCTCAACGGTGTTGGCTTATTGATCGTGGGCGTCGCGGTGCCCTGGCTGGGGCTGCAAGCACTGGGGGAGGGGAGCGTGGGTGCCGGCCTCAACATTGTGTTGACCACCGAGACCCACAAGCTCAATGCCATTGGTGGGCCAACCGACCCGACGCCCTTTGCCACGCTCTTCACCGGGATGGTCTTCGCCAATCTTTTCTACTGGTGTACCAATCAATATGTGATTCAGCGCACCCTAGCAGCGCGCAGCCTGGCCGAAGGGCAAAAGGGTGTATTGCTATCCGGCTTTTTCAAGGTGTTGGTGCCCCTACTGATGATGATCCCCGGCGTCGTGGCCTATCACCTTTACGGGCCCGAGCTGCAATCGATTGATCTGGCCTACCCCCAACTGGTGCGCGATGTGCTGCCGGTTTATGCCACCGGCTTTTTTCTCGCCGTGCTGCTGGGCGCGGTGCTGAGTTCCTTCAATTCACTGATCAACAGCGCGTCGACGCTGTTCTGCATTGATGTGTATCAGCCCTTCGTTGGCAGATCGGTGTCAGACGCCGAACTGGTGAGGGTGGCCAAGCGGGTGGGTCTGGTAATGACCGGTTTCTCTTTAATGGTCGCGCCGTTGTTGCAGTTCGCCGCCGAGGGGCTCTGGCAGGTCATTCGGATTTTCACAGGCTTCTACAATATTCCGATGATCGCGATTGTGATCATCGGGCTCTTTACCCGACAGGTGCCCGCGGTGGCGGCCAAGGTGGTGATTGTTTTTCATATCGTTGCCTATGGCTCTCTCCAGTTTGTGCTCAAGGACCTGTTGCCGGTGCATTTTTTGCATCTTTACGCGATCCTGTTTGGCTTGGAGGTTGCGATGATGCTCGCGATCGGTGCGTGGCGACCGCGAAGAGAGGCCGCTGCCATCAGACGGAGCGCAGAAGTGGATCTCACCCCCTGGGCCTATGCGCAACCCTGCGCGGTGATGCTATTGTCTTGCGTGGTGGCGCTGTATGTCGTGTTCTCACCCATTGGTCTGGTGGGTGAAGGCTCGAATTTTTTTGCGCCCGTTTTACTGGGTCTGCTCGCACTGAACCTTGCGTTCTGGTTTGGTTGGCATCGCCGATTGACCGCCGGTTCGGGAGCTCACGCATGACGAAGCCCTCATCGCCGCTCGAAGGTAACGCCGCACAGCGCGTCGCCGGGCTCACACCAGACAACCCGTACCTTTCGAGCGGGCGCAAACCCCGCTTGCTGATCGTGGGGGCGGGCATGATGGGGCGGGAGCATCTGCGTGTGTCGCAGTTACTCGGCTGGGCCGACGTGCACGGCATTGTCGATCCCGACGGTGGGAGCCTCGAGTGGGCATGCACGGACTGGCGATTGCTCACCGACGCGCCGCTCACGATCTATCGCGACCTGAGTGAGGCCTGTCTGGATGACGCGGTGGATGCGATCGTGATCGCAACGCCCAATCACACCCATCGAGATGTGCTGCACGCCGTTGCCGCATCTCGCAAACCCGTGTTGCTTGAGAAGCCGATGGCCACGACCTTGGCAGACGCCATGGACATCGTGAGCCTCGCGCGGGACTACCCCGCCGTCGTCCAGCTGGGCATGCAGTATCGTTTCAAGGCGCAATACGTTGACGCGCTGCAGGCGGTGGCCGCAGAGAGCGCTCTCGGGCAGGTGAAGACTATTTCCATGTCGGAGTATCGACCGCCCTTTTTGGACAAGGTGGATCAGTGGAATAAGTTC
>Ga0181554_1003177_pt1 | contig 14068 bp, 11 predicted proteins | sample 011ome_16_FD_145602 | JGI IMG/M metagenome (GOLD analysis project Ga0181554, IMG submission 145602) | Coastal salt marsh microbial communities from the Groves Creek Marsh, Skidaway Island, Georgia - 011503CT metaG (spades assembly) | ecosystem: Environmental > Aquatic > Marine > Intertidal zone... | reverse complement strand
AGGCGCGATGAGGGACGCGAGCGTGATCGTCTTCTCCGGCGGCGGGCCAGCCTGCGGCGGGGCGGTGGGGGGGGAGGGCGCGGGCGTCGTCAGTCGGCGGAGCGATCGAGGCGCGAGAGTGCCGATCTCGTCCGATCGAACGGTCGATCCGTCCGAGAGGGCGTCGACGACGACGACGACGACGACGACGACGACGCACCGCCGCGGAGGCGCCCATGACGACGACGCAATCGCCGCTCGGCACGGCCTTGACGAGGCCGTGCAGCCATCCGGTGCCTTCGGGAGCCATGGCGTTCGGTCGGAGAGCGCGCGCGTTAAATATGACGCTGTCGCGACGAACAGCCGCGCGCTGCAGCTGCTACCTGCAGCTGTGCTGCGTCCTCATTTTATTTTCGGAGACGAACAGTTTCGTCTTCTTCGGCGCCGGCGAGCCGCCGAGCGCGACGAGAGCAGAGATCGAAGAGAGAAGAGCGACGCGAGCGAACGAATAGTCTACCGCGCCGTTTACGTTACACGCGCCGCGAACGTCTACGCGTCCGACGCGTCGTCGCAGCGCGTCACCTCTTCACGACGGACGCGAAGGACACTTTCAGTTTCCCACCCGGCGCCTTGGCCTTCGCGGCGGCGCGCTCTCCGACGTCGCCGCCGATCTCGTCGTGCGTCCCGCCCAACCCCGCGATGTCGTCGTCGTGATCCACGGGCTCGGGGACCTCGATCGCGGCGGCGCCGGTCTCCGTCGTCGTCGTCGTCGTCTCGTTCTCTTTATCCTCACCGCCCGCGTCCTCCACCGCCGCCGCCGCCGCGTCGTCGCCCTCGCCCTTCTTCTCGCGCTTCGCCGCCGGCTCCTCGCCGTCCGCCGCCGCCGAGGCACCCGCTTCCGCGTCTTCTTCCCCGTTCCCGTTCGCGTCGTCCTCGCGCCCGCGCTTCGCCCCGACCGCGGCGGCGGCGGCGCCACCCTCCGCGTTCTCCTCCGCGGCGGCTTGCACCGCCGCCGCCGCCGCCGCCGCCGCCGCCGCCCTCTCGTTCGCCGCCGCCGCCGCCTTCGGATCCGCCGGCGTTCGCGCCTCCTCCTTCCCTTCCTTCCCGGAGTCCGGGATCGCCCACGCCGGGACGTCCTTCCGTTTCATGTGCTTCACGTGCACCTCCATCCCGGGCATCCACTGCACGGTGCCGTCCGCGCGGTTCACCCACGACGTCACGAGCATCTGAGGGTCGTTCCATACGAGCGAACGTCGGGGTGGATTTCATAGGCGTCAGAAGTGGAGTTGAAAGGCGTCGAGGTCGGGGATTGAAAGGAAGGGGTGGGCGGAGAGAAACGCCGGGAAAAGTCCTTAAGGATCGGCGTTCACCACGCGAACGGGGTCGTATGGGGACCAGTGTAAGATCGAACGCGCCTGAAATTGCTCAACCGCGGGGTTCAAGTTCAGAGTCCCTCGAGGCGCGGGGCCGCCCGTCGTCGGCGGCGGCGCGGGGCCTAACCCGATGTAATAGATGCAGTGCAGCGCGGAATCCTTCGCGGGGTCCTGCTTGCGCTCCGGGTACGGGTGCGCGATGAGCGCGCCGCCGCTGCACGTCTCCACCGCCTGCACGAGCATGCGTAATCGCGAGTGGACCCACCCTTCCCACTTTTTGAAGTCGTCCTCCGTGATTGCGCACATGGTGACTTGAAGGTAGTGCTTGTGCATCGTGAAGAACGGCAGCGGCTCCCAGAGCGACTCCCACTTCGTCTGGCCCATGAGAATCTTCGCGCACGTCTCCCTCCCTCGCTTGAACTCTCGCTTTAACACGTGCAGCGTGGAGTGCGTCACGTTAAACGTCGAATTTTGCGCCGGATACGCGGGGGTGATGATCTTCATCAGTTGAAACCGCTCAGCCTTGTTCACGCGCTCGTCCCACACCCTCAACCCGTGGCCTTCATCGATGATCGCGGTCAACATGACCGGCGTCGTCCACTGCCACGCGTCCCAGAGCTGAAAGAACGAGTACACGAGCATCGACGCCGCGGCGTTCGGGTACAGCTGGCAGACGCGCGCGACGAGAATCGCCAGGTTCACGCCGCCGAAAAACCCCTGCACGTTTGAATACACCCCGCGCTCTCGCGCCCACACGCGAAGCGCGCGGAGCGCGATGCGGAAAGAGGCGTGGTTCGGCACGAGCCGGAGGAGTTGATCCGCGACGCGGCAGCCGTTCAGGGACTTCACGGACGCGTCGTCGAGGTTCTGAAGGATCGACGTCTGGCACACGTCCAAATCTTCCGGCACCGCGATGAACGACGGCAACGACGTGTACGCCATGTCGACTTCGAAGCCGCGGAAGATGAGCTTGAGCTCCGGTACGACCGCGTCTGGGACCGCGACGATCCTGTCCGTGCCCGGGTGGTTCTTCATCGCGAGGTAGAAGCTCCCTTCGTACTCCGTCCACTCGCTTCCGAAGAAATCTTCGCTTCGGCTGAGATGCCGCGGACCGATGCACAGCGTATCGATATCCGCCGCGGGGCCGTGGACGCCCAGCCGGTACGACCCGAACGTGTACAGGTTACACCGCGGCTCGAGGTCCTCTTCGATCCCTTTCGCCGCGGACGCCGCCTTCACCCACTCCTGCAGCGCCTCGTTGATCTCGCCCAGAACTTCCTCGCGTCGCGCGCACTCCTCCGGGGATTCGAACACGTTCTCGAGGTGCAGCCGCGCCTCGAGCTCCGCGCTGAGCTTCACGTCCATCGCCGTCGGCGCAGCCTCGCTCAGGGGTTTGTCCAGGGACGCCATCGCGCGCGGGTCGCGCGCGAGCGGGTCGCGCGCGTCGCGGGTCGCCGCCGCGAGGGGCGCGATCCGATCGATCCCTCCCTCGCCCCGAGCGAAGAGGCACCGCCGATCTATCGATCGGATCGGATCGGATCGCGCGGGAGACGAGCGGGCGGATCGCGCGCGCGCGCGTCGGTCGCGGGCTCGAACGCGCGCGCGGTGCTCGCGCCGACGACGACGACGACGACGACGACGAGTTCGCGCGGGGGGTGCGCGTGCGGACGGCGACCGTCGCGCGGGGGCGGTGTGCGGGGGCGTGCCGTCGCCGCCGCCGCTTCGATCGAAAGTCGTCAGGCGATGAGCGCGCGCGAGCGCCGATGACTCGTCGTGGCTTTTCGAAAACGTGAGCAGACGCGTCGCGCGCGCCGCACGCGTCGCTCTCGCGATGCCGCCGCCGCCGCCGCCGCCGCCGCCGGACGTCCTCGAGGCCCTCCTCGACGCGTGCGAGGAGGGCAACCTCTCCGCCGTGAAGGCGACGATCGCGCGCGCGGGAGGCGGCGGGCGCGGCGCGAGGGCGCTCCTCGCGGGGAAGGACGCCGACGGGCAGCTCGCGATCCACCGCGCGACCAACTCTGGCGACCTGGAGTGCGTGCGATTCGTGACGGAGAACGGCGACGTCGGCGCGTGCAACGCGCGGGACGACCACGACATGACGCCGTTCCATCTCGCGTGCGAGGGGGGCTTCCTGGACATCGTGGTGCGCCGCCCGGGCGGGGTCGGCCCGCTCTATATTTTCTAGATGCTTCCGTTCGACGCCTCCGAACCGAACGCGCTCGCTTCCGTTCCGTTCCATCCCATCCCATCCCATCCCGTTCGCATCCGCTCGTAGTCGCGCTGAACCAACACGACGCCCTCCCTCCCTCGCTCCCTTCGCGTCCTCCGCGCGCGCGCGCTCTTCCGTCCGCAGAAATACTTCGCGTCGCGCCCGGGTCTGGACCGATCGATGGCGTCGTCGAAGAAGACGTCGTATTTCCTCGCGCAGAGGCACGGGCACTCGGAGGTGGTGGCGTTTTTAGACGAGCTCGAGCGACGCGAGGAAGCCGCCGCGGCCGCGGACGGCGGGAGGGAAGGCGACGCGTTCAAGACGCCGCCGGCGAGGAAGAAGGGCGCGAACGCGAACGCGGCGGGGACGCCGTTCAGGCGCGTTCTATACACTGGTCCCCATACGACCGCGTTGGCGATGTGGACGCCGATCCTTAAGGACTTTGCCCGTCGCATCTCTCCGCCCACCCCTCCCTTTCAATACCCGCCCTCGGCGCCTTTCAACGCCAACTGACGCCTTTGAACTCCACCCCGACATTCGCTTGTATACAACGGCCCTCAGTCCGAGTCCGCACGGACACCCGCTCGCGAAGGAAGATTCGAGGACGTGCGTCGTGATGTGACGTCCTCGAGGAACGGTCGGCGTTCACCCTTCCGCGCGAACGCGGTCGTGTGGGGACCAGTGTGTAGACGCGACGCGACGCGAGACGCCGACGAACGCATAACTTAGAACACGATAGCACGAAGAAGAAGACGCCGACGACGCGAGACGTAAGTTGCGATAATGTTACGGTACCGATCTTACAAACGAAAAAACAACTCCGGCGCGCCGCCCGGCTCCCCTCCCCCCCGTCGCGCGCGCGCGTCGCGACTACAACTCCTCCGGCGCGGCCGCCGCCGGCGCGATCCCCAAGCTCCTGTACCCCCCCTCCCTCGCCCACTTGTCGATCTCTCTCGCGCGCGCCACCGGCAGCGGATGCGTCAGCTGTTTATTCTGCGCGTTTCGCAGATACCACCCCAGCGGCGACGCCGTCGCCTCGTCGTACCCGCGCGCTTGATCCAGGAACGCGTCCACGTTGAGCTGCCCGGACAGCTTCGGGCACCCCCCGGAGAGTTTCATGAGCACGGAGACGACCACGGATGGGTCGCCGGCGACGAGCAGCGCGGCGCGATCGCACGACAGCTCCGCGGCGCGGACCCAACGCATCAATTCGTCATTAAAGTTAGCCGCCACGAAGGACGGCACGAGCGGCGTGATCTCCGCGCCGAGCGTCAGCAAGTTCGCCACCGTGAGCCACACGCCGTGGTCGCACTTTAAGTGCCCGAGCTCGTGCGCGATGACCGCGCGCAGCTCCGCGGGGGACATGAGCTCGACGAGCGCGGTGTGGACGACCACGACGGGCTCGCGGCCTGAGGGTCGTTCCATACAAAGCGATGTCGGGGTGGAGTTGAAAGGCGTCAGTCGGAGTTGAAAGGCGTCGAGGTGTGTCGGGATTGAAAGCGAGGGGTGGGCGGATCGGCGTTCACCACGCCAACGCGGTCGTATGGGGACCAGTGTATAGAACGCGCCGGAGATGGCGAGCGTGTACGCGTTCGGCTGCGACGACTGACGAATGTACAACGCCGGCGGCTTCACGTCCAGCACCTCCGCGGCGTCGATGACGAGCTGATGCACGCTCGGGAGCTGGTTCGGACCCACGAGCACGGAGGTTGATATCTGCTCCATGATGAGCATCTGCTCCGCGACCGGCGTCACGATGCTCTTCGTGATGTTCGACAGGCCCGGGATCGCCTCCAGGAGCGACGTGTTCTGCTGGTCCAGCGGGTGGCGGAAGTCGCGCGCGGCCACCTTCTTCCTGACGACGTTGTTGCGGCGGCGCGACGCGGCGGCGTCGTCGTCGTCGTCGTCGTGTGACGCGGAGCGCGGCCACGGCGAGGATGGGAACGACGACGGCGTCGCGGACGACGCCGCGGACGCGCGCGCGCGGACGTCGTTTCGTCGGAGGACGACGCGTCCGTCGTCGTCGTTTAAACGCGGACGCGGATCTCGCGGCGCGACGGACGCGCGGCGCGCGACGCCGCGGTTCGAGACGGCGGACGCGCGCGGAGCGACGCGCGCGCGCGGTGCCGCCGACGACGCGAGGAGGGCGGACATCGCGCGGGCGTCGTCCCAGCGCGCGCGTACGAGTGCACGCGGGGTGGTGACGTCGACGGGAATGTGATATTTTTTTTTCGATGTCAGCAAAACCAAGACTGACAGCTGCAAGCTGTGCGTTTTTCGTCGTTCACTGCGCGCTCGCCTTCGTCGTCGTCGTCGTCGTCGTCGTTCGCGGCCGATTAAAGCGTCGGCGGCTCCGTCCCCACCCCACCGTCCTCTCACGCGACGCACGCCTGCTCCTTCTCGATCTGCGCGACGACGCCCTTCACGACGGCGTCGACGTCGCCCGCCGACGCCGGCGCCGCGACGCGCGCGCTGAGGGTCGAGCGTCCGCGCGAAGAAGCGACGTCGGGGCGGCGTTCAAAGGCGCGTCAGTCGGAGTTGAAAAGCGACGCGGTCGAGCGTTGAAACCGAGGGACCCTGGGCGGAGAGAAGCGCCGGACGAAGTCCTCGAGGAACGGCGTGCACCGCGCGAACGCGGTCGTGTGGGGACCAGTGTGATGACCGGGACGCGCCCGAGGTCGGTTTCCTCGTCGTCCTCCGCGCCGCCGCGGTCGCGCGCCTCCAGCGACGCCACGCTCTTCGCGGTGATCAGCACGTGCGCGAGCTTCAGCGGCGACTTCCGCTTCGATTTGTCGTCGTGCTCCTTGGCGTCAACCTTGACCGCCTTGACTCGCACGCCGAGCGCGGACGCGAACGCCCTGAGGTCTTTCATCGCCGGCTCGGTGACGTGCTCGTCGCTCAGTTTCTCGAAGCGCGCGTCGAGGAGCTTGTTGTGCGACGTCTTGAGCCTCTTCCGCGCGGCGTCGGACGCGTCCGCGGGGTACTCCGGCTCGTCGTCGAGGAGCGCGGGCGCGTCGTTCGCCTTGTCGCGGATGCGCTTCACGAGCTCGGTCTGGCGCGCGCGACGGACGGGGCGAGCGCGGACGCGTGAGCGCACGCGCGGCGCGGCGCGGAGGGGGAAGAGAGAGAGAGAGGGCGCGCGGGCGGACCTTGGCGTCTTCGAGGCGCTTCAGCGTCCTGGCGCTCATCGTCGCGTACCCGCTGCGATCGGGCTGCTCCTTCGCGGGCTTCGCGTCGACGGGAGCGGGGGGCGGGGCGGGGGAGGAGGACATGACGCGCGCGGCGGGCGAGTGGACTGGCGGGCGGGCGGCGAGGAGTGCGACGACGAGCGCGACGCGGCGCCCGATTTGAACGATCTCATCAGTGCAACTTTTCGCGAAGAGGAAACCCTACCGCCCCTTCACGTCCGCGCGCGCGTCCGCCTCCGCGCGCGATGTCCGGCAAGCGATCGCGCGGGCCGTGGACGCTCGAGAGCATGGAGATCGCCGCGCGTCAAAGCGTCGACGCGGCGATGGACCTCGGAAGGCGGTATCGCGAGGGCGACGGCGTCGAGCAGAGCGACAAAGAAGCGCTCCGTTGCTTCCTGCAAGCTGTCGCGCTGCGCGACGCGCCGCCGCCGGCGCCTCCGCTGGCAGCGGCGACCGCGAAACCTGGTGGATCTGAGCGCCGCGATCATCATACCCCTGCCGCGCCTGCGCCTCGCGACTTCAACGACGTCAACAAGGACGTCGCGTGCCTCGTGTTCGCGCACCTTCGAAGGTATAGAGACCGCGTGGCGCTTTCTCGGGTGAGCAAAGTCTGGAGGGACGCCTCGAAGGAGGCGGCGTCTTTGCCGGACAGACTCGAATTGGGTAACCATTGGTATATTGGAAGGAGGAATGATCGCTTTTATGATTGGGTGACCATGTGTACACTTTTAGGAAGAATGATCGAGTATCTGATGCAACACAACGGCGTGCTCACCCTCCCGAAGCAGCGGGTTCACGACCTTCTGGTGAGTGTGTTTTTGAACGATGACGAAGCATATTTTTGCGATGACGCCGCATGCTTCGGTGAATTCGAACTGATGAAATGGTTGAGGCAGCACGATTACCCTTGGTCCGAGCATACGTGCAAAGATGTTGCGTATGGAGGACACCTTCACGTGCTGAAGTGGGCGCGCGAGAACGGCGCACCTTGGGACATTCGGACTTGCCAATATGCCGCTCAAAACAAACACTGGCACATTCTGCGGTACGCGATCGACAACGGCTGCCCGGGAGCTGAGAGGTACTACTCCTGGTACTACTCTGTACTACCACCGGCCTGAATGAACCGATGCGAACGATGCCAACGCGACGAAGTCGCTCTCACGCCAAGCTGCATGCGACGATACTGTCATACGATACGAGCACGTTTCTACCTACTCGAACGCTCGCGCCGCGACCGCTATGATATTCCTCATCAGAACCAATCCCCGACGATGACGCGCGTGTTGTCGTGCGCCCCCGCCGCCGCCTCGATCGCGCGCTCGACGTAATCCCTCGCGTGCTTCGCGAGCGCGTCGCTGTCCTCCCACAGGTCCCTCCACACGCACAGCGTGTTGGACAGATCCTCGCTGACGACCTTCCCGCTGAAGCTCTCGAACGTGATGGGTCCGCGGTATTGAATCTCCGCGAGGCCGTAAAACAGCCGACAGAAATCCACGTTCCCGGTGCCCAACTGCCCGCGGTGCGACTCCCCGACGTGCACGTACCCGAGCTTATCCCCGCACGTCTTCACCGCCTGCCGTAAACTCCGCTCCTCGATGCACATGTGATACGAGTCTAAGTGCACGCGCACGTTGTCTTCGTTCACTTCGGATATAAATTCCATCGCCTGCGCGGCGGTGTTCAGCACGTTGGTCTCGTACCGGTTCACCACCTCCAAACCCAGGATCACGCCGGCGTCGTTCGCTCTCCGCGCGACGCGCTTGATCGCGGCGATCGAGTTTTCGTACCCTCGCTTCGTCACCGGCTTATCGTACTTCCCCAGCGCGCTGTACAGGATGCCGCACATGTGCGTGCCGCCCATCTGAATCGTCTTCTCCAACGCGTCGTTCAACAGCGCTTCGCCTCTCGCCGCGATCTCGTCGTCCGCGCTCGAGACGTCCGCGTCGAAGCGCAGCCCCAACGACGTCGTCGCCTGCAGCCCGTGCGCCTCCACGACGCGCTTCGTCATCGCGCCGTCCACGGCGGAGGGGGACAGGAGCGGGATCTCGATGATGTCGTAGCCCGCGCGCTTCGCGCCCGCGCACGCGAGCGTCGCCGCGGGCTCGTCCCACGCGCCCGTGAACACGAGCGCGTGGACGCCGAGCTTGTTGGGCGTGATCGGCGCGGGCGGGCGGTCCGGGTCGTCCGTCGCGCGGCGCTCGTCGAACGACGGCGCTTGCGCCTTCGCGAGCGGAGGGATCGCGTCTGACTTGCGATCGGGCTTTGAGTCGCGGTCGGAACGCGACGAAGACGACGAAGACGACGACGACGACGCGAGCGCGACGCGCGCTCGCGACGCGCGCGGCGCGCCGTCGCGGCGACGACGCGAGGAGAGCGGCGATGGGAGCGTCGCGCGCGCGGCGCACGTCGCGAACGTCGACGACATCGTGCGGGGACGTCCCTGCCGGCGCGCGCGAGGATGGAGTGTTAGTTCGATCGGGGCGGCGTTTGGTGCCGAGTTGATGACCCGGAAAACCTATCGGCGCGAGGGCTTTGGCTCGCGTCGTCGTCACTGCCCGTCGCGCCACCGAGGGGCACGAGCCTCGCCTAGCCTCGGGCGTCGTCATGGGCTCTCCCGCGTGCGACGACCGTCTCGTGGCGTCCCTCCGCGGCGCGTCCACGCCGCCGTTCCGCGTCATGGAAGTCATCAAGGCTGCGCACGACATGACCGTCAGTGGAGCGGATCTCGCCGTCGGAGGGATAAAACATCTCGAGGTGGGGCAGCCGTCGACGGGCGCGCCGCGGCTCGCGCTCGACGCCGCGCGCGACTCCCTCGACGCGTGCGCGCGCGGGGAGACGACGTTAGGATACACCGTCGCCGAGGGCGTCGACCCTCTGCGCGAGAGGATCGCAAGGCACTATCGCGACCGCTACGGCGTCGAGGACGTCGACGCGGACGCGGTCGTCGTGACGACCGGGTCGTCCGCGGCGTTCATCCTGTCCTTCGTCGCGGCGTTCGACCCGGGCGACCGCGTCGCGATCGCGTCGCCGGGGTACCCGTGCTACCGGAACATCCTCGAGGCGCTCGGGTGCGAGGTCGTGTCCATCCCGGTGGACGCGTCGACGGACTACCAGCCGACGCCGGCGCTTCTGAACGCTTTCCTCGCCGCCGAGGAGGACGACGGCGGCGGCGGCGGCGGCGGCGGCGGTGGCGATCCCAAACCGAAACCGAAGCCGATCCGGGGGCTCATCGTCGCGTCGCCTTCGAACCCCACCGGGACGGTCCTCACGCGCGCGCAGCTCTTCGCGCTGCACGAGTGGTGCCACGAGCGAGGCGCGTGGTTCGTCTCGGACGAGATCTACCATCAGATCGAATACGGCGAAGACCGCGCGACGACGGCGCTGGAGACGCCGAACGGGCCGCGCGACTGCGCAATCGTGATCAACTCTTTCAGCAAGTACCACTGCATGACCGGGTGGCGCGTGGGGTGGTGCGTGGTTCCGCCGCGGCTGCGCGACGCGATGCGAGCGCTGCAGCAAAATTTGTTTATCAACGCGCCGACCATCGCGCAGCACGCGGCGACGGCGGCGTTCGACTGCGACGACGAGCTGGTGAAGCACGTGGATCGGTACCGCGTCAATCGCGAGATTTTACTTCGGGGGCTCCCGAAGGCTGGGTTCGCGAAGCTCAGCAGCGCGGCCGGGGCGTACTACATCTACGCGGACGTGAGCGACATGACGGACGACTCCGTGGGGTTGTGTAAGCGGATATTGGAGACGACGGGGGTGGCGTGCGTTCCCGGGGTGGATTTCGACCGCGAGCGGGGGTTAAAGTTCGTTCGGTTTTCATTCTGCGACAGCACGGAGACGGTCACGGAGGCGGTGCGGGTGTTGATCGAAAAGGTGGACGAGTGGCGAGTGGGCGGGTGAGGCGCGGGGGGTGTGATGATGAGGGGGAGTGATGATGCGTTGACGGCGTGCGTTGTGACGCATCCGTACAGTATCCCTGGGTCATCGCGAACGAACGGATGGCGCCGTCGCCTCGTTCGTCGTCGCGACGGATGAACCAATCTCTCTCTTTCTTCTACGGTATCGCTATGATAATCGTCGAGCGTGCGCACGCGCGCGCTCGGTCGTTTCACTTCTTCCCCTTGCCCTTCTTGACCGTCCCGCCCTTGGCCTTCATCCCCGCCATCCCCTTACCCTTCTTCCCGCCTTGCCTCTTCCCTCCGGCGCCGCCGGCGTCTTTCTCCGCGAGCTTCGCCTTCGCGGCGCTTCGGCTCTCCGCCTCTTTCGCCCTCTGAATCTTCCTCGCGGCGACGTTCACGTCCACGGTGAAGTCCTTCTCTCTCCGAACGAGCTTATCAATGAACGTCAGCGCGTTCGCCTTGTCCTTCGCGACGTCCGTGACGCCGTCGAACTGCCTTCGCTTCCCTCGCGACTTGATCTTTTCGTCGCCCGGAATCGGCGCGTTGAACTTCCCTATGCTCGCCGTGCTCCTCGCGACGTGCGCGGTGAGGTCTTTCACCTGCTTCTTCCCCATCTTCCCCAGCGGCAGCGCCTTCGCGCCCTTCGTCGGCGCCGCGGACATCTGCAGCGTCGGCGGTAACACCTTCGCGCCGTGCGTCGACACGGCGTTGAGTAAATTCTTTTGCTGACGCCCCGCGTTTTTCTCCACGCGCTCTCTCCGCATCCGCTCCTCCGCCGTGAAAGGGTCCTCGGTCTGCCCCGGGACGTCGCTCATCTTCGCGTCCATTATGATGATCTTGTTCGCGTCCCCCGCGCGGTCGTACCCGTGCCGGCGCTTCCACTCGTCCGTCTGCTCGTCGAAGACCATCTTCGATCGCTTCCGCTTCTTGATGCCCTTCTCCTTCGCGAACTGCTCCCACTTCGTCATCGGCTTCTCCTGCGGCGGCAGCGGCTTCGTCCGCGGCAGCGGCGTCGTCCCAGCCGGCAGGTGCACGTACCGTCCGTTCACGTCGCTCTCCGACGGCAGCGCGAAGAGATCCGCGACGAGCCGCTGGAGGACGTCGCGGCAGTGCGCGAGCGCGACCGCGGTCTTCGCGTCGGCGTCGCCGCCGGCGTACGCCTCCGGGTCGATCGGCGCCGGGTCGCACGCGAGGAGGTTGCCGAGGTCGAGCTCGAGCGGGCCGTCGTACGCGTCCGTGGCTTCGAGCGCGGACGCGACGCGCAGGCGCGCGGCGCCAGCGTCCGTTTCCGTCATGAGAGACGGCGAGGGGGTGGGCGGCGCGGGATGGAGTGGCGCGGCGGCGGCGGCGGCGGCGGCGCGTGACTAAATTTCTCGAGACTCACAGACTGGTCGTGGTTGAGCTCGAGCCGCCGCGCCGCGCCGTCGCCGTCTGCGCTACGTCTCGGCTCCGAGCGTCTCGGCGCGCCGCAGTCTCGCGCGCGCTTCCACGCTCGCGGCATGACCTGAGATCGCGCGCCCTCTCGACGGGCGACGTCCACGCGATGTCGTCGCCGTCCGCGCGTCGCCGCGAAGCGCGGTGAATCGCGCGCGCGGACGCGCGCCGTTCGCCGCCCTGCCGTCGATTCGATCGATGGGTGTCGAGGTGCGACGCGATCGACGACTTGAGATTTTCTCGCGGACGCGACGATCCGCTCGCGTCCGCCGCCCGTCTGGCGAACTATCATAGAGTCACTCGTGTGAAAGCTTCCGCGATGTCACACCGAGCGCTCAGTTCCGCCTACACGAACGCGCTCTTCGGTGAACGGCCCGCAGCGCTTTTCGGACGCGTTCTGAATCGCCGGAGCTCGAACCGCACATTCACTCGCGTCGTTCCCTCGACGCGATTATAACCTAAACGCGACGACCGCGCGCGACGCCGCCGCGCTTCGCGCCTCTTCGCCGGGACGTCGATGATGAGGAAATCATTGTCCGTACCATCTGACGTCTCTGACGACGAAACTTTGAATCTCGTTAACCTGAGACGTCCCGGAGCGGAGGCGCGAAGCGCGACGGCCCGCCGTCGCGTCGTCGATCGACGAATCGTTGTTTCGCGCGCGCGTCTGTCGTTTCGCTTTTTCTCCTCGCGGCGGCGTCTCGGCTCTGATGACCAAGACACAACTAAGGCATAGTTCAGTTGACACTTCACCGATGGTAATTAGTTGGTGAACTCGTGAAACGAACTTTCCGACTGATGCCGACGCCGCCGCGACGGACGCGCGCGTTGGTTCGTTCGTCGTTCACCAGACCGCCGGCCTGCCGCCGCTGACGAATTCATTCGACGTTTCCATTCTTCGGTCCCTCGCAGCGTCTCTCGAAGACTGCTCCTGCGGCGCGTGCGAAGCCGCCGGCGAATCGCCGCTCGACATGTCATCTGTGAATGACAAAGGTGCGGATACTAAATCGCCACGTGTACTGTCCTTCCGTCCGTCCGTCTGATTCGATCGCGCGCGACGGAACGACCACACGCGCGAGGGTGAATGATGAACACTTTTTTTATCTTAGGACACCTTCGGAGCCTTGTTAGCCCTCGGCCTTGAGAACAAAAGTTAGCTCCTGATTCCTCCGCGGTCGTTCCGTCGTTTCGCGTCGCGTTGTTTTTATCCGTCGGTCGGTGCGATTTTCTTTCGATATGAACCGTCACGCGACGGTTCGGGCGTTTCGAACGCGCGGAAAAGCTCTCCCGCTGTTCCGCGCCGACAAGGCGCCCGAGAGATCGACGCTCAGGTAAAGCAGACTTGTCGGATTTTGCCATATCTACCGGTCTCTAGAGCCTTTGCTACATGCAGCACACTTCGCGCGATATCGCCGCGGGCGTAAAAGACGAGATCCTCATATGAGTTATTCTGACGGTTACTGACGACACCGTAACCTGATGCGAACTGATACGTCGCGCGCGCGTTTCGCGCGTTGTTTTTCGTTCGGTTTTTCTCACTCGTATTGCAATTGAAACGCATTCTCGCCGCCCGTCACGTCACGGGGGGTCTCTTGGTCGATGAAGAACTTCATTATCAACCCAAAAACTTTCCTGAACACCACTGTTGATCCTATAATGTGACCATACTCTCTGAGACCAAGAGACGCCCGCCGCGTCGCGTTTTCTTCGCTCGTCGAGTCGATTTTTTTTTCTTTCACGCCGCCGCCGATCAACCGACCAACCCCCCCCTCCCCCCACTCACACGCGCAGGTCGCGCGACGACGACTGAGTTACGCTACGTCGCGGTATCGTTCAAGCCGCAGACCGCGGGCGCGTCCGCGCTGATTTGTTTCATGTTCCGCGCCTGAGAAGGAAGACGGAGGAAGAGAGGGAGCGGGCGTCGGCGCGAGAAAGTCCTTAAGGAACGGCGTTCACCACGCCAACGCGGTCGTT
>Ga0181554_1003171_pt1 | contig 14075 bp, 13 predicted proteins | sample 011ome_16_FD_145602 | JGI IMG/M metagenome (GOLD analysis project Ga0181554, IMG submission 145602) | Coastal salt marsh microbial communities from the Groves Creek Marsh, Skidaway Island, Georgia - 011503CT metaG (spades assembly) | ecosystem: Environmental > Aquatic > Marine > Intertidal zone... | reverse complement strand
GGGGGGGGGAGGGCGGAGGCGGTGGGGGAGACCGCGATGACTCCAGGACGTCGAGCGACGACGACGTCGACGTCGAAGTCGACGACGACGACGTCTTGTACAACGCGCTCGTCGTCGTCGCCGCGGACGGGACCGTCCTGACGCGCTACCACAAGACGCACCTGTACGTCGTCGACGAGACCTGGGCGAGCGAGGGCTCCGGGTTCGTCTCCGTGCCGATCCCCGTTCGCGACGGCGCCGGCGGCGAATCCGGTGAGGTGCGTTCTATACAACACTGGTCCCCATACGACCGCGTTCGCGAGGTGAACGCCGATCCTTAAGGACTTTTGCCGGCGCATCTCTCCGCCCACCCCTCGCTTTCAATCCCCGTCCTCGGCGCCTTTCAACTCCACCTGACGCCTTTCAACTCCACCCCGACATTCGCTTGTATAGAACGGCCCTGGATCCGGCGAATCCGTCGTCGTCGCCACGCTGGGCATATGCATGGACATCAACCCGCGCGGGTTCGTCGCGCCGTGGTCCGCGCACGAACTCGCGCGCGCGTGCCTGAAGCACGAGTCGTCGCTGCTGCTGTTCGCGAGCGCGTGGACGAACAACCACCCGGACGATCCGCCCGAGAGCGTCACTCCGGTGGATCCGAACGAAGTGGCGCGTTCTCTCCCTGGTTCCCATACGACCGCGTTGGCGTGGTGAACGCCATTCCTTAAGGACTTTTCCCGGCGTGTCTCTCCGCCCTCTCTCTTTCTCTCGGCCACACGATCGGACACGTCATCATATCTGGACCGATCGCATCAAGAGATTTGATTTCATCGATCGAGCTGACCAATCGCGTCCCTCCACGTCGTATCGTATCGCATCAGTGGAGCTACTGGCTGAACCGCCTGGCGCCGCTCGTCGGCGAGGACGTGCACTTCGCGTGCGCCAACAGGATAGGCGAAGAGGACGGGATCACGTTCAGGCGCGTTATATCTCACACTGGTCCCCATACGACCGCGTCGGCGTGATGAACGCCGTTCCTTGAGGACTTTCTCTCCCGGCGTGTCTCTCCGCGCACGCCACGGTTTCAATCCCGACACACCTCGACGCCTTTCAACTCCGACTGACGCGCCTTTGAACTCCACCCCGACGTCGGTCGCTTCGCGCGGACCCTCGACCCTCAGCGGCTGCAGCGGCGTGATGAGCATGCGCGAGCCGAAGATCGTGGGCGCGCTCGGACCGGAGGACGAGGGGGTCTTGATTCGCGTCGTGGACGTGCCGGAGGCGCGGCGGCGGTGAGCGCGCGAAGGCGGACGGCGGCTCCGACGCGATGAACGATTAATTTATTAGGAGATGACTAATAGATGAACGATTAATTGATTAGGAGATGACTAATAGATGAACGATTAATTGATTAGGAGATGACTGATAGATGAACGATTAATTGATTAGGAGATGACTAATAGCTACGCGACGACGCGACGAAACGAACGCGAATGCGAACGCGAATCCTCCTCACCACTTAAACACCGGCACCGCGTACGTCGGCGCCGCGTCGTGCGCGCGCGCGACGCGCTCGATGGCTTCCGCCGGCGGGAACGGAACCGCCGCGCCGTCGCCGACGCCGTCCCCCGTCAACGCCGCCGGGTCCATGCCCAGGTCGTCGGCGTGGATGCCGCCGCACACGAAGACGACGTCGCAGCCCGCGTTCTGGGCGCCGATCACGTCGTGCTCGAGCGAGTCGCCGACGGCGACGACGTTCTCCATGGAGATCGTCCGGCGCGCGCCTCCGCCGCCGTCCGACGCCATGCGGAAGACTTCGTCGTAGATGATCTTGTTCGGCTTGCCCATCAGGTGAACAACACCGCCGGTGCCGGTGCCGGTTGGCGTTCCATCTTCCCCCTCGCCGTCGGACTCCGATTCCGATTCGAGCGCCTCCTCGTACCACCGCGCGAGCGTCCCCGGCATCTTCATCAGCGCGCCGCCCTCGCCGCCGACGGTCACTGCGGGCGAGACGGACGCCGCGCGAAAAAAAGTTCATCGGTCAGCAATCGAAAGGGACCAACGCGATCAATAATACAGTAAACGTTGAAACTGATGCGGCGGGGTGGGTGAAAAACGCACCGTAGTCCGGGTTCGCGACCATCATCGGAATGTTCCGCCGCGCCGCTCTTCGTAGCAGCCCGCGCATGTCTTCCATCGCCTTGAGCTCTATCCCCGCCGCTCTCTGCGCGTCCGTGTCCCCCGCGCCGTTCACCGCCTCCGTGCCGTGCGCGACGATGAAGTCCGCGTCGTCGGGCGACGTCACCGTCGTGAGCCCTGAGGGTCGTTCCGTACGAAAAAATGTATTTTATCGGTCAGTTGAAAGGGGACGCGATCAAACGTTGAAACCGAAGGTAGAAGGACGATGAGTGAAATAAAAGAATATGCCGTGCGCAGAACGCACCCAAGCCGTCGAGCGCGATGCTGCCGCGCTCGCTCCACGTGAAGTGAAGCACCTTGTCCCCCGCGAACGGCTTAGGACCTCGCGCGTCCGCCTCCGCGGACCCCTCGAACGCGTCGCGCGCCTCGAGCGCGCGCCACGTCATCTCCCCCGACGTGATCGCCCCCGCGAACCACGCGGGATCGAAGCCCATCGGCTCGAGCTTCGCGAGCGTCTTCGCGCTCCTTCGACTGCTGTTGCTGATCACGTAGAGCTTCGCGCCGGCGTCGTACAGCCGCTTCGTCGCGTGTATCGCCGCGGGGTACGCCGTCTTGCCGTCGTGCAGGACCCCGAACTGGTCCAGGAGCCATATCGTCTTCCCCTCGCGCACGAGGTCGCGCACGCCCGTCAGCGGCGTCGTCGCGAAGCGTCGCGGCGGGTGGTGACGATGATGGCCGCGGTGGTCGCCGCCTCCTCGCGACGAGGGCGACGGCGACGAGGGCGACGGAGAGGACGACGCGGCGGCGGCGAGGGACGGCGTCGACGCGCGCGACATCGTCGGTCGGGGTGCGGCGAAGGCGGCGAGGGCCTCCTTCCCGCTCGCGCGCGCGACTGATCTCGTGGAGGACCGAGCGAGCTGCGCGGCTTTCGTTCCTGAGTGTTTCGAAGGAGGAGGAGGATAAGCTGTGTGTTTCAAGGTAAAAACATCGGTCAGTTGAAAGGGCACGCGATCAAATGTTGAACCTACGGGGTGGGTGAAAATCGTCCGCACGGAGACCAAACAAATCATCGCAGCGGCCTGAAGATTTTCTCCCACCCCGCATGACGCGGACGACGGCGATTCGCCGCTCGCGACGCGCACAACGAGACGCGCCGCGCACGATGCCCGCCTTCGCCCTCGCGCACGCCCTCGCGTCCGCGCCGCTCGCGATCCGCCGCCGCGGTCGCGCCGCCGCGGTCGCGCGCGCTCCCTCCTCCTCCGCGCCCGCCGCCGTCGTCCGATCGCGCGCGACGACGACGAGGAGGCGATCTGGTGGCGTTCGATGCGACGCCGCGGGCGGCGACGAGGCCGCGTCGTCCTCCTCCAAGAAGGACGTGGACTGGGAGCAGAAGACGCGCGAGATGACCGCGGAGAGAGTCATGGAGGCGTGCATGGAGGCTATGGCCGAGGGCGACGAGTCCAAGCTCGACGCGTGCTTGCTCGAGCTCGAAGACCCGACCGCGAAGAGAGGCGTCGTGGACGATCTTCTGGATCGAAAGAAGGGCGAGGGCGACGAGTTTTGGGCGGCCAAGCTGCGCGCGATCGCGGCGGAGCGCGTGCTCGAGAACTGCATGGAGGCGGTGGTGCGTCGCGGAGCTGCGCGAAGCGTCGTCGTCTCGAATCCCGTCACGCGTCGTTCGGTCGCCGCGCGGGTCGATCGGACGCCGCGACGCCGCGGACGATCGATGCCTTCGGGCGGTTGTTATTTCCTCGATCGATCGGATACGGCCTTTTTTTTCCCCTCATCGCTCACCCGCCGCGACCCCGCCCCCCTCTTCAGATGGACGGCGACGTGGACGAGATCGAGGACTGCATGCTCGACGCGCAGAACGACGACCTGCTGGGCGTGGACATGTCCACCGCGGAGGACGGGAGCACGACGTTCAAGTTCTAAACGAGAGAGAGCGAGCGGGGACGCCTCGGCGGCGGGACCGTACCCACCTTTGCCAGCTGTGTGAGAGAAGATGAGCGTGCCATTCATCACAAATATCTGATCTCATCCCCGCGCACTCGTCCGCGCCAGGCCGCTCAGCGTCGCGGTCGCTCGTTCCGCGCGCCGCCCGCGTCTCGCGTCGCGCGATGCGCCGCGCCGCGAGCGCGGCCGCGCGCGCCGCGTACCTCGCGCCGTGGACGACCGCGCGAGCGACGACGACGCGTCGCGCGCTCGATCTGAGAGGCGCCGGCTGGACCACGACGAGCGCGGTCGGCGGGGATCCGCGCGCGACGTCCTCCTCCTCCTCCGCCGCCGCCGCCGCCGCCGTCGACGACGACCTTGACGACGTCATGCGCTTCGGCAGCGGGCTCTCGAACAACGCGACGCTGTCCACCGCGATCGTCGAGGCGGTCGCGGAGGCGAAGCGCGCGCTCGGCGCGAGGACGGTACCGACGTTCGTGCAGCTGCTCGTCAGCGCGGATTACGACGACGTCGCGCTCGCGCCGAGATACGTCCTGGAGTGCTTCTCGGAGACGTCGAGAGGGTCGAAGAGAGGAGGCGGAGGAGGAGGAGGAGGAGGAGGAAAACGCGATGATGAAACGGCCGCGAAGCCGGCGTTATTCGGCGGCGTCGTGCGCGGATGCTTCGGCGGCGGCGGGCAGGTGATGGACGGCCCGTGCGTCTCGATCGTCGCCGCGCGTCTCCCCGGGACGGAGGCGATGCCGTTCAAGACCAGGGACGCGTCGCTGCCGCCGCAGATCACGCCGAAGCAGTGGGCGGCGATGATGCGGGACGGAGGCGGAGGCGGCGACGGCGACGGCGACGGCGACGACGCGGCGGAGGACGTCGGGGACGCCGTCGCCGCGCTCGCGATGTTCGACCCCGAATTCGTGGAGATCGACGACCTGACGCAGCGACTTCACAGCGCGATCCCGAAGAGCGTCGTCGTCGGCGGCGCGGTCACGCCGGGGGGGGCGTTGTTCCTGGGCGAGGACGTGCTGTACAGCTGCGACGAAGAAGAAATTGAAGAAGAAGAAGAAGAAGAAGAAGAGGCTGACGAGGCTGACGAGGCGGAAGCGCGGAGGACGAGAAAGAAGACGACGAAGCCCCTCCCCGCCGCGTCCGACGACGACGACGACACCGCGGTCCTCGTCGGCGTCCTTCTCCGCGGCCCGTTCGGGCTCGACGCGCGCAGCATGCACGCGTGCCGTCCCGTCGGACCGGAGATGACGCTCACGAGGAGCATCGACGGGCACGTCCTCGAGCTCGACGGGTCCCCCGCCGGGGAAGTGCTCCCCGCGATTTTAGGTAAGTTCTCCTCGCGCTGGTTTCCATACGACCGCGTTCGCGTTGTGAACTTCATTCCTGAAGGACTTTCTCTCCCGGCGTTTCGTTTGTTTCTCTCCGCCCGCCTGTCCCTCGCTGCTTTCGATACCTACCGACGCGCCGCGACGCCTCGCGACTCCGCTTCTGACGCCTTCGAACGCCACCCCAACGTCGCTTTGTATGGACAATTACCCTCAGACGGCGGCGTCCCGGGCGGCTTGCCCGTTATGCTCGGCGTCGGCGAGCCGCCCGAGACGACGACGCGCGGCGGCGCCGGGGCTTGGACGCGCGCGGGGGCGTCACGGCGCGACGACGCGCGCCGCGACGAGTTCAAGAGCCCGTGGGGCAACGTCGTGGTGGTCGACGTGTCTCCGCGCGGGCGGCTCGCGGCGAGGGGGAAAGGCGGCGACGGCGACGGCTCGGCGAAATTGCGCGGGAGAGTCGTGGACGACGACGACGACGACGCCGACGTGGAGGCGGAAGAGGAGAAAGAGGAACAGGAGGAAGGTGGCGCGACGGACGCCGCCAAAGCCGCCGAGAGAGAGGCGCGGAAAAAGGCGGCGAAAGAGGAGAAGGACGCGAAAGACGCGGCGGCGGCGACGGCGGAGGCGGAGCGCGCGTATCAATCCGGCGGCGACGGGTACGTGTTCAGGTCCATACAGAGCGCGAACAACGAGACCGGGAGCGTGTACATCGGCCGGCATCGCCTGGAAGAGGGAGCGCCCGTGCGTCTCCACGTCAGGGACACCGCGTGGGGGAAACAGCGCGCGTGCGCGCTCATGAAGTCGTTCGGCGAGGGCGTCGCGGAGCAAAACGTCGGCACGCGTTTCGGCGCGCCCGTCGGCGCCAGGTGCGTTCCCGCGGGCGTCTCTCTCGACCACACGATCCGCCATGTCACCCTATTTTGTCCAATCGCATCGCGAGATTCACTCACGCGGACCAATCGCGATCGATGACTACCCCACAGGGTCAAATACGCGGGCGCGGTGATGTACACGTGCGTCAACGGCGATCGGCTCCACGCCGCGGATTTCCGAGAACGCGCGAAGGGCGTTCCCGTCGGCGGCGGGTACACCGCGGGCGAGCTGGGCCCGGCGCGCGCGGGGAGGCAGTCGTATCTGCACTCGCACACGTCCGTCGTGGGATTGTTTTGGGACAGGAGGCGCGGCAAGGGGACGACGTGACGTGACGCGACGCGACGTTTCGAAAATCGTATTCTTTCTCTGAGATGAAGGTTAAAAAAAAAATGTTTTCGTCCGTCGTCCTTACCCCCGAGCGCCGCGGTCGTCCGTCACTTCGCCGCGTCGCGCGCCTCTCGCAAGCGCTGACGCAGCTCGACGACGACGCCTTCGGTGGATAATCCCATCCCCGCGAGCTCCGACGCGAGCTCCGCTTTCTTCATCTTCGACAACGCGGGAAGCGCGCCGCCCGCCGCCGCCGCCGCGGGCGCCGCGTTCTTCGCCGCCGCCGCGGCTTTCGCCTTCTTCTTCCGCGTCGTCGCCTTCTTCGCCTTCTTCTCCGCGCCCGCGCCCACGCCCGCGGCGTCGTCGATCTCCCTCGCGACGTCCGCGGCGAGCGCGTCCGCGCGCGCCTCGGCTTCTTTCGCGCGCTTCGCCGCCGCGGCAACCTCCTCCTCGAGCGCCGCGATTCTCGCGTTGAGCTTCGTCTGCACCTTCACGACGTCGTTCGCCGCGCTCGACGCCGCGGCCGCGGCCTCCACCTGCGCCTCCGCCGCCTGCAGCGCGTCCGCCATCTCGCGCGCTTCCACCGCCGCGAGCGCGGCGTTCTCCTCCGCGGCCGCGAGCTTCGCCTGCGTCTCCTCGAGATCCGCCTGGAGTTCGTAAATCTCATCCTCTCCCGACGTCGCCGTCGTTCGCAGCTCGCCTATCGCCGCCACCGCCTCGTCGTCCGCGGCCGCGAGCTTCGCCTCCATCGCGCGGATCCTCTCCTCGAGCGACGCCGCGCGCGTCTCCGCCGCCTCCGCGCGCGTCCGCTCCGTCGCCACGCGCTGATCCGCGGTCGCGATGACCTCGGACATTTTCTTTTCCAGCGAGACGGTGAGTCGCTTACTCTCCTCCGCGGCGGCGGCTGCGAGCTTCGTCGCCGCGCTCGCCTGCGCGCGCGCCTCCGTCTCCGCCTTCCGCGCGTCCTCGAGCTCCGCCTTGACCGCGACGACGACCGCGTCCGCGCTCGCGCGCGCCTCGGACAGCGCCGTCTCCATCGTTCGCTTCGTCTCGTCGAGCTGCGCCTTGGCCTCCTTCAACTGAGGGCCGAGGGTCCATACGATTTTTGAACGTCGGGGTGAAGTTCGAAGGCGTCAGAAGCGGAGTTGAAAGGCGTCGAGGGCGGGCGTTGAAACCGAGGGCTGGGCGGATAGATGCACCGGGAAGTAAAGTCCTTAAGAAACGGCGTTCACCACGCGAACGCGGTCGTATGGGGACCAGTGTGAGACAGAACGCGCCTGCGTCTTCTCGTCGTCGGAGAGCGCGCGCGCGTTCTCCGCGTTCTTCGCGGCATCTGCCGCGAGCGCGCTGAGCTTCTCGTTGGCCTCGTCCAGAAGCGCGCGGACGTAGTCCGCCTCCTCCTGCGCCTCGATCGTCGCCGCGGTCGCTCGCTGTTCGATCTCCCGCGTCGTCTCCGCGAGTCGACGCTCCATCTCGACTCGGAGATCGTCCTCGACGTCCGCGACGGCCATCTCCGCGGCTTTCTCCGCCGCGCGCGCGGCGTCCTCCGCCGCGAGCCGCTTCGCCTCCGCGACCGCGCGCTCGAGCGCTTCTTCAGCCTCGAGTTTCGCGCGCTTCGCGTCCTCCGTCGCTTTCGCGGCGGCGGCGGTGGCGGCGGCCGCCGCCGCCGCCGCCGCCTCCGCCTTCGCCGTCACCGCGGTCGCCGCCGCCTCCGCCTTGGCCTTTTGCGCCGCCTCGCGCTCGGCGTCCTCGCGCGCGCGCGCCGTCTCCTCCCTCGCCTTCTCCGCCTCCGCGCGCGCGGCTTCCGTCGCCGCCGCGAGCGCGGCTTCGGCTTCCGATTTCGCCGCCGCCGCCGCCGCCTCCGCGGCGGCCGCGAAAGCGGCTCGCTCCGCCGCGGCTTCCTCGTTCGCCCGCCGCAGCGCGTCCTCCTTCTCGCGCAGCTCCCTCTCGAGCGCGTCGCGAATGTCTTTCTCCTTCGCGGCGGCGTTCGCCTCCACCTCCGCGACGCGCGCCGCCTCAGCGATCGCGCGCGCCTTTTCCTCCTCCGCGGCTTTCGCCTCCGCGGCTTTCGCCTTCTCCGCCGCTTGAATCGCCGCGCGCTCCGCGGCGTCTCGCTCCGCGCGCGCCACCGCCTCCGCGATCGCCTTAACCTTGGCGCTCTCACCCTCCGCGACTCTCGCCTTTTCATCCTCGAGCGCGGCGAGCGCGTCGTCCAGCGCGCTTTGTTTCTCCTCCGCGAGCGCCTCCAGCTGCTCCCTCAGCGCCGCCGCGTTCGCCTCGCCCTCTCGCCGCGCTTCCTCCGTCGCGTCTCTGAGAGCCGTTCCATACAAAAATATATTAGTTCACCGGTCAGTTGAAAGGGAGGGGCCCACGCGATCAAGTGTTGAAACCGATGAGCTATGGGTGAAAAACGTTTGTGACCCTGAACGCACCTCAGCTCCCCGCGCTCCTTCTCCCCGAGGTTCATGACGCGAACGTTGGCGCGCGCGATGGTGACGTCGCGTCGCGCGCGCTCGAGATCCGTCTGCAGAAGCTCGATCGTGTCCACCTCTCGCTGCAGGACGTCGTTGGACGCGCGCAGCGCGTCTGAGGGTCGAGGGTCCATACGAGCGAACGTCGGGGTGGAGTTGAAAGGCGTCAGACGGAGTTGTGAGGCGCCGAGGGCGGGGATTGAAACCGTGGGGTGATGGGCGGAGAGATGCGCTGGGAAAAGTCCTTAAGAAACGGCGTTCACCACGCCGACACGGTCGTATGGGGACAAGTGTACAGAACGCACCTGACTCCTCGACGAGCGCGCCGTCACGGTTGCGGATGAACGCGGCGACGGCTTCTCGCACGGCGACGGGGAGTTCCTCGCCGTTCTCGGGGAGGTCGCGCAGGTCGCCGATGATGCCTGTGGGGCCGCGCGGATCGAAAAAGTGTATTCATCGGTCAGTTGAAAGGGACCGACGCGATCGAGCGCGCGTTGAAACCGAGCGGCGGCGGGGTGAAAAACATGACTCGCCTTGAATTTGCGCGTCGAGTTCCGGATCGGTCCGCGCGAGCCTTCCCGCGACGGACGCGACGCCGGTGACCTCGCTGAAGGACTGGATGAGCTGAAGACGGAACTTCTCGCGTCCCGCGGCGGTGATGAAGCTCGAGCGGTACTTTTGCGCGTAGTAGGCGGACACCGCGACGCCGAGCGCTTCCTGCGGATGTATCGATCGATGTGTTTCGTTTTTTGTCGGGTTTCGTCCGTCGGTCAGTTTCATTACGTTGAAAGGGATCGCGGGTCTTCTCGAAAGCGGAACCGCGCGGGGCCTTGAAAGGACGCGTCAGGGTGAATGAAGGTATCGATCGCACCTCGAACCCCGAAAGCAGCGGGATCTGCTCCAGGCCCTCCACGACCGCGCCCGCGCTGAGGCCGAGCGCGAGCGCGACGAGGGACGCGCTCGCGCCGATCACGAGCCCAGTCCCGGTCTTCAGCGACCTGGCGCGCGCGGCGTCGACGGCGGGGTCGACGTCGTCGTCGTCGTCGACCGCGGTCGACGTCTTCGAGAGCGTCTTCACGCCGTCGTCGCTCTCGTCGAGGACGTACTCGGACGCGTTCTCAGACGCGGCGGCGGTCTCAGTAGACGCGGTCGCGTCCTCCACGTCCGACGGCGCGCCGGCGGACGCGACGACGAGGGAGGACCGGCGACGGCGCGGGAGGACGACGACGCGACCGCCGCGCGCGGGCGCGACGGATCTTTTCGACGACGGCGAAACGCGATCGCGTCTCTTCGCCGAAAAGGTCTTCGTCGCGACGACGCGCGGCGCGAGCGCCGCGGACGGAAGCGCGGAGGCGCACGCGCGCGAGATCATCTCTCTCTCCGGGGCGCGCGTGCGAGGCGCGCGGGGGGTGGGCGACGCGCGAGGTTAGTCGCTCGATCGCGAGTGACGACGACGCTGCGAGCGATCGCGGCGAGGTCTAGTTGGCGCGAGGAGAGCCGCGATCTCGGAGATTTTTCTGAGTGTCATCAGCCGAGCGTTCTGTGTTCACCCACCGCTCGGTTTCAACATTTGATCGTGCCGTCTTTCAACTGACCGATGATTTTTTTGTGCTCATCAGTCTCGATACTCGACGCCAAGAGAGCCTCAAAAGCCACGACACTACCCCCCACCCGCGCGCCGCGTCGCTCGCCGCGATGCCCGAAACGACGCTCGAGTCCTCGCGCGCGGCGGCGCCGGCGGAGATCCACGCCGCGAACGCGTCCTCCGCCGCCGCCTCCGACGACGCGTCGTCGTCGCCGCCGTCGCGCCCGCCCCCTCCTCCCCCCCACCCCACGCCGCGCCTTATCCTCGCGCCGGTGGACGACACCGACGACGCGTCGCGCGCGGTGACGTGGGCGATCGAGCACCTCCTCCGCGCGAACGGCGACGACGTCCTCCACCTCCTGCACGTCGTCCCCGCGACGCACCCGTCGCGATACATAGCCTACGGCGGGCCGATGGTGTGGATGGAAGACGCTGGGGTCTGCGCCTCGTCGTCGTCGTCGCCCCCGTCGTCGCCTCCGCCGTCGTTCGCCTCCGCGCCCGTCGTCGCGCCCCGTCCTCGCTCGCATCGCTCACCGACGACGCCGACGGCGACGCGACCCTACGACGCGGCGATGAGCTTCCCGGGGCCTTCGTCGAGGGCGACCTACTTCGATCAGATCGAGAGGGACGAACGCGTGCAGAGGGCGAACGACCGACGCAACGCGGAGGCGTTCGTCGCGCGCAGGTGCCAGACTGGTCCCCATACGACCGCGTTTCTTAAGGACTTTTGCCGCATCTGATACGTCGTATCCGACCGTTCGTTACCCACCACACGATGTGCCACGTCAACGAATATGCTCACGCGCTGACCGATCGCATCGCTTCGCCCGCGCCGCAGGTTCGCGCCCGCCTTGCGCGCGGCTGACGTGAAGTTCGTCGCGGACATCACGCGCGGCGACTTGGACAGCTGGAGCGTCGGCGAGGTGATATGCAACCACGCGAGGGAGCTTCGCGCCGCCGCGATCGTGATGGCGCCGCACGGAAAGGGTCGGATGAAGGAGTTTTTCGTCGGAAGGTGCGCCGCGCCGGGTTCGACCGGCGCGTCTTCTCTCGTCTCGAGCGAGTTGAAAAAAAGAAAAATCGCGGCCGGCGTCGACGCGACGACTCGACCGCCCGTCCGACCGCCCGACCCGACCCATTCCATTCCATTCCGTTCTATCCGTTCGTTCGCAGCGCGTGCAACCACCTCCTGCACCACGCGCGCACTGCGCTCGTCGTCGTCCGCGGCGCTCGGGACGAGGACGAGGGCGAGAAGAAGCGCGAGCGCGAGCGCGGGGGGGCCGCGGTATCAGGTGCGTTCTATACACTGGTCACCATACGACCGCGTTGGCGATGTGGACGCCGATCCTTAAGGACTTTGCCCGGCGTTTCTCTCCGCCCACACCACGGTTTCAATCCCCGCCTTCGACGCCTTTCAACTCCATTTGACGCCTTTCAACTCCACCCCGACGTTCGCTCGTATAGAACGGCCCTCAGAGGCGCCGCCGCCGGCGCCAGCGACGCCGTCGCCCGCGGGGAAGGCGACGCGAGGAGGGGGGAGGAGCTGAGGCGAGCGATGCGATCCACCGAGCGCGGCGCGCGACGACGCGACGGACGACAGACGAGACGATAGGAAGCGAACGTACGCGGTACGAGAGAGAGAGTGATGGGTAGAGAGCCACCGGCTCCGCGACTTGGATTTTTTCAGCGGCAAGTTCAGACTTGAGTTCACAACAGAACAGAACCATCGAAAGAACTCGAACGGTCCGAGACAGAAGTGACCGCGCCGCCCGCCCCCCCCCTCCATCCTCGGGCGCCATGACGGACTACGCCGCGAAAGCGGACGAATTCATGAAGAAGGCGCAGAAGAAGCTCAAGGTGCGAATCGCATCGCGCGCGTCTCCGCCCTTCTGTCCGCCGATCTCGCGCGCGCGTCCCCCCCTACGCTCCGCGTTTTCCTCTCCTCCCTCCCCGCGCGCCCTCGCTCAGATCGCGCCCGTCTCACGCCCGCGCCGCGCCTTCCTCAGGCCGGGATGTTCGCGTCCATGTTCGGGAACAAGTACGAGGAAGCGTCGGAGCTCTTAGAGAAGGCGTGCAACAACTACAAGCTCGCGAAGATGTGGCGAGAGGCCGCGGACGCGTTCGCGCTCCTCGCCGACTGCCATCTGAAGTGCGACAGCAAGCACGAGGCGGCGCAAGCGCACGTGGAGGCGGCGAACGCGAACAAGAAGGTAGACCCCGCCGCCGCGATCGCGAGCCTGCGAGTCGCGATATCGCACTTCACGGACATGGGACGGCTGTCCATCGCGGCGAAGCACCTGAAGGACATCGCGGAGCAGTACGAAAAAGACGAAAAGGAGGACGACGCGTGCGAGGTGCGACGACGCCGCCGGCGCCGGCGCGTCCTTCCTTCCGCCGACCAATCGCGCGACGACACGTCAGCCCATCATCCATGCAACACGTCATCAACACGTCATCAACAGAGTATCCACTGATATCCGCGCGCGCGCCTCACTGACCGATCGCATCTCTCCACGTCAACCATCTCCACGTCAGGCGTACATGCAAGCCGCGGATCTGTACGGCGGCGAGGAGGTCTCCACGGCGGCGAACAACTGCAAGCTTAAAGTCGCGGAGCTCTCCGCGTCGCTCGAGCGATACCCGCTCGCGATCGAGGTCTTCGAGGAAGTCGCGAAGGCGTCCGTCTCGAACAACCTCCTTCGGTTCAGCGTGAAGGGCTACCTTTTGAACGCGGGGTTGTGCCGGCTGTGCTCGCAGGAGCCCGTCGGCGTGAAGAACGCGTTGGAGCGGTACGAAGGTGCGTTCTATAAACTGGTCCCCATACGACTGCGTTGGCGTGGTGGACGCCGTTCCTTAAGGACTTTTCCCGGCGCGTCTCTCCGCCCACACCTCGCTTTCAATCCCCGTCCTCGGCGCCTTTCAACTTCAACTGACGCCTTTCAACTCCATTCCGACGGTACGAAGACTTGGACCCGTCGTTTTCGACGTCCAGAGAGCACACGCTGTTGGCGGACCTGTCGTCCGCGGCGGAGGAAGGGGACCAGGAGAAGTTCACGGCGGTCCTCGCGGAGTACGACTCCATGAGCCGGTTAGATCCGTGGAAGACGAAGCTGTTGTTGCGGGCGAAGAAGAAGATCGCGAAGGACGTCGAGGAGGAGGAGGACGATCTCACGTGATGAGCGGTGATCGATCGACGAGTTCGACGTCGAGGTCGAGATTTGCTGGTCGGGGGGTGCGACGCGCGCGCGCGGCGTTCGAGATTGAATGCACACGTGGACGGTTGGTGGTTTCGTTATTTTTACATCGCCGACGCGCGCAAGCTGTTTCGCTCGCCCGCGGGCGCGGTCGCGCTCGTTCCTCCGTCGTCGTCGTCGTCGTCTCGGTCGTCGAGTTTTTTTTTTCCCGTCGCGGCGGGCG
>Ga0181554_1003167_pt1 | contig 14090 bp, 19 predicted proteins | sample 011ome_16_FD_145602 | JGI IMG/M metagenome (GOLD analysis project Ga0181554, IMG submission 145602) | Coastal salt marsh microbial communities from the Groves Creek Marsh, Skidaway Island, Georgia - 011503CT metaG (spades assembly) | ecosystem: Environmental > Aquatic > Marine > Intertidal zone... | reverse complement strand
TAACGGCACTGGTGTGTTTACCTACACTGGACCATCTGCAGCAGAAACAAGAGCTCACTTTACTGGTGGTACTGGTGTTGATATCACAAATGGTGTGGTTTCAATTGATCAAGATGTTGGTATTACATCTGATGTTGTATTTGGAAAGATAACCGTAGATTCTGCATCTGTTGGTGGTATTAATTTCAATACAACACCAGGTTCATATTCCAATGTATCTGGTGCCCTATATTGGGATTCAGATCCGCAAAAAGGTTTGAGTTTTATTCCTACTACTACTGAAGGTAGTACTGAGGTCACAATTAACATTGGACAAGAAAGTCTTATCTATGTCCATAACCAAACAGGCGAAGCCATTAACAATGGTGACGTTGTTTATATTTCAGGTACTGCTCACGGGACACATCCATCTATATCAAAAGCTCAAGCAAATGGTTCCACATCTGGTACTATTGCAGTAGCAACTCAAGACATTGTTGATAATGCTCACGGTTATGTCACACGTTTCGGTTTAGTAAGAGATGTTAATACTGGTGGTCTAACTGCCGGCAGTGATGTATATCTTTCTAAGGATTCTGCTGGTAAGTGGACAACAACACCAGTAACCGTTGATGCTGGTTACCCAATGCATGTCGGTAAAATTATCCGAGTAGATTCCTCAACGGGTTCTATTTTGGTAGATCCTTTTACTGAACATTATGAATATTTAAGAATTGAAGATCAATTAATTGTTTCTGGATCAGTTCAAGCATCAACAATGCTTATTGATTCTTCTCTTAAATTTACTGATGTTGATTATACACTTCGCCCTGCATGGGACGAAGGTAGAATGTGGTATGATCAAGATGGTAAGACAATTGCTTTCCATACGGGTGATTCAGATTATGTGCAATATGTTGGTGAAAGAGAATTTGTAAGAGGTAGAAATAGTTCTGGCACATCCATTCCTAAAGGTACTCCAGTTTATACAGATGGTGTACATATTCCTGGACATCCTATTCATGGCCATCATCCATTAATCTATTCAGCAGATGCAGCAGTTGATGGCAAGTATGAAGTCATTGGTATTACAGCACAAAATATTCCCAATGGTTCACACGGATATGTTTTAACTCGTGGTTGGATCCAGGATATTGATACAACTGCTCTTATTTCTGGTGAAAGATTCCATTTAGCACCAGGTGGCGGTTTTCAGGCCGTGGCACCAGGATATCCTAACTACCCAATAGACCTTGGTATTGCATTTACTATTGATTCAGCAAATGCTGGTGGTTCAATTTATGTTGATATCAATAGTCACACACAAGAACAATTAAGAGTTACCGGTAGTGCTAGGATAGATCAGAATCTAACAGTAGGCGGCAATTTAAATGTTGTCGGTACTACAACTTCTGCAACAACACAAGATATTACGGTTTCATCAAACCTTGTAAAACTCTTGGATGGTAATACACTTGGTACTTCATATCAAAGTAGTGGTGGGTTGGATGATGCTACATTTATTGGATCGTACAGAGGTGACTCAGATCTATACTATTTTGTAAGAATAGTTTCTGCTGATTCCAGTGGCGATGTTATTGAATGGGGTATCTCAGATTCCGATCAGATGTCATACGGTTCATTTAATGGTACCTATGGATATGGTGCTGGATTTGATTCAGCCAATGGTCTTACTACTTGGAATCTAACCAGTAATGGATTAACTGCGGCACTAAGAAATAATATTTCTGTACAATTCATTAACGAAACTGGTCACCAAGTTTCTGATGTTTGGAATGCAAACCCAACTGAATTGAATCTTGATCTCGGTCTTGTTGGTAATTATAACGAGACTGGCCCTGGTGGTATTAAATACGCCGGTTTATATAGAAGTGCAACTGATGGCCGTTGGAGATTCTTTGATGGTTTGACTCAGAACCTTGATGGCGCTACTGTTACCATTTCTGATTCTGATGGATTTGCATTATCTAGTGTTCAGGCAAATACTTTCTACGGTTCACTAAGTGGTAATGCATCAAGTGCAACCACGGCAACACAACTTACAACAGGTAGATCATTTAGTTTAACTGGTGATATTACAGCAACTGGTGTATCATTTGATGGTACTGGCAACGTCCAACTTACCACCGTATATAATCCAGGTTCTATTGTTAATGCTGATATTAATGCTACTGCAGATATTGTTGATACTAAACTTGCTACAATTAGTACTGCAGGTAAAGTTCAGAACTCTGCCACAACGGCAACTGCTCTGAACACAGGTTCAGCAATTGTTACACGTGATGCTAGTGGTAATTTTGCGGCAGGTAATATTACTGCGTCATTAACTGGTACTGCATCAAACGCATCCTTGTTGAATAACCAAAATGGTGCGTATTACTTAAATTATACTAACTTTACAAATGTTCCTATCAATGTAACTACATTTGTAAACGATGCCAATTATCTGGATAGTACCACTGTACAAGGGGTTATTAATTCAGCATACATTAATGGGTTGGTTGATAGTGTTGGTAACGCAACAAATGCGGCTAAGTTGAACAATCAAGCACCATCATTTTATCTTGATTATAATAATTTTACCAATACACCAACAATACCATCATTCGGCAATGATTATGTTGATTCTGCAAGTGTAAGTGCAATTATTACGTCAGATGTGGATGCGGCATTTATTAACGCATTGACAATTGATGCTGATACACTCGGTGGTCAGAATAGTGCTTATCATTTAGATTATAATAACTTTACCAATACACCTAGTAATATTAGTACATTTGTAAATGATGCTAACTATCTGGATAGTACCACTGTTCAGGGGGTTATTAATTCTGCTTATATAAATGCTTTGGTTGATAGTGTTGATAACGCCACCAATGCGCTGATTTCAAATCAAGTTACGTTAACAAATACAAGCACATCAGCCAGTTTTTATATACCGTTTGCTAATGGCAACTCAACAGGTAATTATGCATTAGGTGTAGATACAAATCTTTTTTACAACCCTCACTTAAACTTTTTGTCCGCTGGTACTTTTATTGGTTCAATTTCTGGAACTTTTGCATCTTTTAGTAGTTATGTATCATTAAATGGTGATAATGATTACATTAGATGGGGAGCCGATATCGACGCAAGGATGTTCTACGACGGTGTCAACAACACCTTTGAAATGGAGCTTGAGGCTGATGCCACAAGTTTCATCATTACTGATAATGGCACAACCAAGTTTACATTTGATAAGGCAACAAGTAATTTAACGGCTTCAACATTTACTGGTAATGCTACCAATGCGCTGAAATTAGACAGTCAAGACGGTAGTTATTATTTAAATTATAACAACTTTACCAATACGCCGACGATACCATCATTCGGTAATGATTACGTTGATTCGGCTCAAGTAGTTGCACTTGTTGATAGTGATTACGTACAAGCAAGAGCTATTGAAGCAGATCCTGTTGGCACAGCAGTAGCAATGGCCATTGCACTTGGATAAATAATAAAAGGAAATCATATGGCAAATACATTTAAAAATTATGCAACTGCTGGTGTCGGGACTTCACCGTCTACAATACTCACGGCAAGTGCAAACACAACGGTAATTGGTTACTCAATTGCCAATGTGACGGGAACCACTATTACGGCATCCGTGATAGTTACCGCAGGCGGCACGGATTGTTACCTTATTAAGGATGCGCTTGTTCCCGCAGGTGGTGCTTTAATTCCCATCGGTGGTGATCAAAAACTTGTACTGGAAATTGGTGATGTGATTAAGGTATCTACGAATACCGCAGCATCGGCCGATGTTATTATGAGTGTATTGGAGATAACTTAATGTCTTATATTGGATCATCTGCTGCAATTATACCAGTTGCATTCTCTTCACTCAATTCACAATCATTTAATGGTGATGATTCATCAGTTGACTTTACGTTAAATCGTGCTGTACTGAATGCAAAACAGATTGAGGTATTGGTCAACAACGTTCAGCAATCACCCTATGATGGTTCATATTCTGTATTTAATACAACACTAACATTTTCAGAAGCACCATCCACGGGCGTGTCAAATATCTATGTTAATTATAGAGACCAATCCGTAGGTACAATTATTGACGAAACTGCTTATAGAAAAGGTGAGGTTGATTCACTTATAGGTAGTATTGACCTATCAAGCCGAGTAGCAAAAACTGGCGATACTATGTCAGGCACACTAATTATCAATGGTGAACTCTTTGTAAATAACAATGAAGTTAACCTTGATGATTTGCAGAGTCTTACTTGGGGCGATGGATCCGTACAAGTACGAGGTAATGGTACAGCAGAAACTTTAGAATTAAGAACTGCTGCCACAACACGGCTTTACGTTACACCAACAGGTGATATTGGTCTGGGCACCCCAACACCAGAACGAACATTGGATGTCGTCGGTCATATTTCAAACCGTGGACTTTATTTTAACCCTAATACAATTGATAGTGATGTGTTTATTGACTCGGACCGGAACGCAATGATGGTTGGTCCAGTCACTATAAATAGCACTATAACCATCAATGGTACATTTACGGTAGTATAAGAATATATGGCAAGTGAAATAACAGTACAAACAATCAGGGGCCCGGCCTCTGGTGCGAATGCAAATAAGATTTTAATTCCTGCCGGACAGACACTCGATGCGAGTAGTGGATTTATTCCTCCTGCAGGTAGTGTGTTGCAGGTTGTTCAGGGTTATCTGGGAACAACTGCTTCAGCCTCTACTAGTTCTAATACAACAGTAGACACTGGACTACAAGCAAGTATTACGCCATCTAGCGCAAGCTCAAAAATATTAGTTCAATACAATGTATTTTTAGGTCAATACGACTCATACAATATGTTTGTTCGTATTTTAAGAGATTCAACATATATAGGAAACGGAACATCAGAAGGTGGAAGACCAGTTGGGAACGCGGTTGCAAACAACTACCATTCAACTAATGATGGATATTCAATAGCTCCAACTTCAAACGTTTATTTAGACAGCCCAAACACTACATCTAGTATAACTTATAAGATACAAATGGGCTGTTATGGTGGGAATCTTGTTTATATCAATAGATCGCGTATTTTTCAACTTTTGATAGGAGACTACGACACAATTCCCTTATCCACAATAACACTTATGGAGATTGCAGGATGAGTATCGCATATGTAAATCAAATTCTTCCTAAGGACACAGCACAGGTTTCCATTCCTAACTTCGCTCCTATTGCGGGTAGTGTGATTCAGGTTGTTAGTGTAACTAAGACAGATACATTCACTACAACCAGCGGAAGTATGGTGGATATTACCGGTTTATCAGCCACAATTACACCATCATCCTCTAGTAGCAAGATTCTTATTACCGGTAGTGTTTGTTGGGGCAATAGTGACGCTGCTGCTCCTTATTTGGCCGCGATGCAACTTGTAAGAAATTCAACAGCTATTTGTATTGCTGATGCAGACGGTTCTCGTGGTCGCTTCACAATAGGCGCTCAGGGTATTTGTAATACTGACAATACAGTATTTGCTCCACTGAACTTTTTAGATTCCCCAGCAACTACATCCGCAACTACATACAAAATGCAGGGACAAGTGGAAAGCGGTAGGACTTTATGGATTAACAAAAGTGCTGAAACTGACGGTAATCAGCCTATTTCTGGGCGCTTTGTTTCAACCATTACAGTTATGGAGATTGCAGGATGACCAGTATAATTAAAGTTGATGCCATCCAAATGAGTAATGGTGATACTCCATCTATATCCGATATAGGGTTCTCCGCACTTACAGCGACCGATATGCCAGCGGGTAGTGTGTTGCAGGTTGTTAGTGCAACTAAGACCAATAGTTTTACTACAACATCTGTTAGCTATATACCAATTACTGGATTGACTGTAACTATTACGCCAACATCAACATCAAATAAAGTTCTTGTATCTTTTTATTTAAATGCAGGTATTTCTGGCGCTGCGGGTGCTATACGCATTTATCGCAATGATACGGCTATAGCAATTGGAGATCCAATTAGTGAACCTGATAATAACAGAATGGCGGTAAACGTATATAACGGAGGAGATGATACTAACTCAACACCTAATGTTTGTATGTCCGTACTAGATACTCCTAATACAACATCTGCAACTACTTATACTTTAAGAGCTGGTTGTGTTCAAGGTAGTGGTACTATAGTTATAAACGATCAAACATCTCAAGTTAGAGGTCAAAGCTATTCAGCCGTTACTGCGTCAACAATTACAGCAATGGAGATTTCAGGATGAACCACACAGCAATTTACGCACTATATCCATATGAAAAGGAAATAAAAAATGTTACTTACTGAAGCACTATCTACATTAGGCATCACTGAATGGGTGCTTAATGGTGATCCTAAAACGGAAGCAGAATTTACCACTATGTTTGGTAAAGTCACTGGTATTGATGCCAATGGTTCTGCAATCGTATCAAATAATCCATCTGACTGGGGGTTTACCTGGGCTGAATTAAAAGCCAAGTCCGATGAATTAGAAGCAGTGGCACCACTGAAAGCACTACGTGCTGAACGTGACCGATTGATTGCCGCAACCGATTGGTGGGCATCATCCGACTTAACAATGTCTGCGGAACAATCGGCATATCGCCAAGCGTTGCGTGATATTACAGACACATATCAATCACTCGATACCGTTGTTTGGCCAACAAAGCCTTAAGGTGTAATTAAATGAGTAATGCAAGAAATCTAGCAAGTATAATTACAGGTAATTATGATATTCCTGTAGCATCCTTGGATAATATTTCAGCTAGTAATATATCTACAGGAACACTACCAATTGCTCGTATTGCTGATGGCAGCATTACTCATACAAAATTAAATAGTAATCTTGTACTATCCGGCACAGATGCAGTAACAGTACCTAAAGGCACAGAGGCGCAACGTGGTGCTGGTGTTGCTGGTAAGTTTCGTTTTAATACTGAAACAAATGGATTCGAAGGTTATAACGGTACTGCTTGGGGTGAAGTTGGGGGTGGTGGTGGAGCAACTGGTGGTGGTGATGATGCCATATTCTACGAGAATGGCAAGACTATAACAACAAGTTATTCAATCACAGCTAATAGTAATGCAATGTCTGCTGGACCAATTACGATTAATAGTGGTGCTTCAGTTACAATCCCAGATGGTTCACGCTGGGTTGTTATTTAAAGGATAGATATGAGTATTGTATTAAACGGAAATGGTTACATCACTGGTGCTGCTGGTGTTGGTAAAGGAGGCAGTGAAACAAATGTTGCTTTCTATGAGACTGATAACACTATCACTAGCGACTACACAATCGGCACAAACAAGAACGCTATGAGTATAGGTGATATTGCAGTTGCCACGGGTGTCACGGTTACTGTTCCAACTGGTTCTTTCTGGGTGGTTGTATGAGCGGAAATATTAACTTTAACGGATGGATTAACGATGATGGCACAGAGAACTACAAGTGTAGGGCTTGGGTAAATTTCAATGGGCAAGGGACTGTGGCGATTAGGGCGGCAGGGAATGTGAGTAGCATTACTGATAATGGTACTGGTGATTACACAGTTAACTTTACCAATGCGATGGTGGATGCTAATTATGCTGTGTCAGGGATAACCACTTTAAATCGTAGGTTACAACTTCAGAGCACTACATTAACGGCAACCCAAACAACAACCGATGTAAAACTTAGAACAACAAATGAAGTAACTACTGTACTTGACAACGAGGTGGTGTCAGTCACCATCTTCCGCTAGGAGCTAATATGTCAACAATTAAAACAGAAACACTAAGCACCCCTAGCAACGCAACCGTCCCAGTAGACACAGTGGTTAACGGGACAGCAAAGGCTTGGGTTAACTTTAACGGAACAGGTACGGTGGCTATTCGTAGGGCTTTTAATGTTAGCTCTATTACTGATAATGGTACTGGAATTTACGCTGTTAATTTGACAACAGCCATGCCAGATACGTCATATGCGGCGTTGGCAACTGCTAGTTATGCAGGGACTGCAAACGTCTATGCGCAAGCACCTGCTTATGGACCCGGAGGAAGCAACACAACTTCTATTGTTCGTGTCGGTATTATCTCTGGCACATCAGTTGCTGATGCAGACATCATCAATGTCACCATTTTCAGCTAAAGGAATCCCATGAGTACAACAATAAGCGGAACAAATGGTGTTACCTTTCCAGATAGCACCTCAATGCAAACAGGTCAACAGGCTTGTAAGGCGTGGGTTAACTTTAATGGCAGCGGGACTGTGGCGATTAGGGAGTCATACAATGTGAGCAGTATTACTGATAATGGCACTGGTGATTATACAATTAACTTTACGACTGCGATGGTAAATGCTAATTATGCAGTCGTAAGTGGACCTGCTGGAACATACAATGACTTTAATGCAATGGCTACACAATCTGATATTCCTACAGTTTCTTCAGTTAAACATCGTTGGAGAACCGAAAATGGTTCCACTGTTGACCCTGTGTATTGCCATGTCGCCATCTTCAGCAACTAATTTTTAAGGAGTTCATTATGGACAACAAACGAGTAATTTACCCAACAGACGAAGGCGGTGTTGCCGTTATCGTTCCTGCACCCGGCGTTACACAAGAGCAGGTGCTAAAGGCTGTACCAGCAGGTAAGCCCTATAAGATTGTCGATGTGGCTGATGTGCCCAGCGACCGTACATTCCGCAACGCATGGGAGTATTCAGCATGATTACAGTTAACGTAGATAAAGCCAAGGGCATTGCCCACGAAGTTCGCCGTGCCAAACGTGCAGCAGAGTTTGCACCATTGGACGTAAAAGCCACCATCCCATCTGAGGCTACTGCGGCTGAAGAAGCTCGTGCGGCTATTCGTGCCAAGTATGCTGGTGTACAAACGTCTATTGATGCCGCCGCTGATGTGGACGCATTGAAGGCTATTGTTGAGGAGTTGTAATGTCCAAGGTAACCATCCAAGGGGATGCCAGTGGGACAGGTATCTTTACAATAGCATCCCCAAATAGTAATACAGATAGGACGCTAACCCTGCCTGATGAAGCGGGGACGGTGTTGACCACGGCAGGTGTTCCAACGTCAGCAATGCCAGCGGGTAGTGTGATTCAGGTGGTGCAGATGTACGAAAGAACACCGTTTTCAACAACAAGCACTTCTTTTGTTGATGTTACTGGGTATGTTGCTTCGATAACGCCAACTTCGTCAAGCAGTAAAATTTTAGTAATGATTGATTCATTTACATCAAATAGCAGTGCAAATCAATATACATGGATTCAAGTTGTAAGAGATAGCACGGTAGTTATTAACCCTTTAGTTACTATGCTGTTCTCTGGTGTATATAGCCAAACAGGTATTCCAACCAGTGGAGCAAAGTTAGACTCTCCAAGTACCACTTCACCAGTTACTTATAAAGTGCAGATTAGAGCGGAGGCGGGTACTTCTCGTATTGGCGCTGGAGGAACTGGCGGAACTGACACAAGCGGGGGTTTTCCAACAGCACTGACTTTAATGGAGATTTCAGCATGAACCATAACGCTGTTTTTACACTCTACCCACAAGTTGTCTCTGTTTCTGATGAGCATGGCGCTTTTGACGCACAAGGTAACCAAGTCACTATTGACATGGATGCTGTTAACGCTTGGGTTGATCCTAACGCATACAAAGACCAACGTGCCCAAGCCTACCCATCAATCGCTGACCAGCTAGACACCATCTACCACGAAGGCATTGACGCTTGGAAGGCAACGATTGCCGCAGTGAAACAGGAGTATCCAAAGCCATGAGTACATTAGCAACCAATGCCATCACCGATGCTAGTGGTGGCAACACAGCAAGCATCAACGGGTACACCCCTACCGTGTCTAACATGGCAGGGCGCAATCGCATCATCAACGGAGATATGCGGATTGACCAGAGGAACGCTGGGGCTAGTTACACACAAGTTAATGGCGCATATAGTTTAGACCGTTGGAGTGGAAACTCTTTTGATGGTGGTGCGGCGTACAACAAGTACAGCGTTCAGCAGTCTACTACCGCTCCTGCTGGGTTTTCAAACTCCTTGTTGGTTACTTCATTAGCCGCTACTGCTGACAGCGGGAATGACATTTTCAACATAGAGCAAAAAATTGAAGGCTTTAATTCAGCAGACCTTGCTTTTGGAACGGCATCTGCAAAAACAATTACGCTTTCATTTTGGGTTCGGTCAAGTCTAACAGGCACATTTGGCGGCGCTATTAAAAACAGCGCAAGAGACAGAGCTTATCCCTTTGCTTACACTATTTCATCTGCCAATACCTTTGAGTATAAGACTATAACAATTGCTGGGGATACCTCTGGAACTTGGGTTGGGTCTACAAATGGAATGGGTTTATGGTTAAGTTTTGGATTGGGCGTTAGTTCAAGTCGTAGTAATACTGCGGCCGCATGGGCTGGTGGTGATTTGTTTTCGTCCACTGGCGCAGTCAGAGTGATTGGCACAAGCGGAGCCACGTTCTACATCACAGGCGTACAGCTTGAGGAGGGCAGTGTCGCCACGCCTTTTGAACATCGGATGTATGGGACTGAGCTTCAGCTTTGCCAACGTTATTTTGAAATTATTAAAAAGCAAGATAGCGGCTTGGAGACGTTGATTGGTATTGGATTTGTTTACTCGAATCCAAACACTTTTTTAAACTACCGATTTAAAGCTACCAAAAGAGCGCAACCAACACTGACCCTTGTCGGCACAGCCACATCATTTCAAGTATTAAATACTTCTGGTAGTTGGCTTCCGGGAACAGCTGTAACAACTATGACTTCCAACCAAGAATCAAGTCGGATTAACATTCAAACTAGCTTTTCTGGGTTAACTACTGGTCAAGCCGCAGAAGCAAGGTGCGATAACGGCGGTGGTCAAGTGTGGATTTATTCGGAGTTATAAAAATGAAATATACCTACCAACTATTTAAAGACATAATTTCACGAGAAGTGGTTTCGGTTATTAAAAAATATACTGACGAAGAGAGAGTTTCATATATCCCCTTCGACCCCGCCAACACAGACTACCAAGAGTACCTGAAGTGGCTGGCAGAGGGTAATACACCAGAGCCTGCTGATGAATAACTTATATAAATACCTATAGTTAAACAGGATAATATATGGCCCTCAGTAAAATTGGAACAAATTCTCTACAGGATAGTATTGGCATTAGTGGTGCTTCGATCACTGGTCCATTTTCAATAACCGGAGATTTACTTCAGATTTCTGAAGGTGGTACTGGTGCGAATACAGGTCTTAATGCTTTAATTGCACTTGGTGAACGTACTGATTCAAATGGTTCCATTAATATTACAACCGGTACTACTGCACAACGAGGCACACCATCCACGGGAAATTTCCGATTTAATACTACTGATGTTAGATTTGAAGGTTATAATGGTATTACTTGGAATCCAATCTCTGCTGGGGCAACAGGCACTGGTGGTAATGCAGTATTTGCAGAAAACGATCAAACCGTAACTAGTGATTATACTATCACAAGTGGTAAGAATGCAATAACGGCTGGTCCTGTCACAATAAACACAGGCGTAGCAGCAACGGTCCCATCTGGATCAGTGTGGACAATTATTTAAAAGGTACATATGAGCAAGGTAAAAATTCAAGGTAGCGCAACTGGTACCGGCACCGTCACAGTTCTCTCACCCAATACGGATACGGATTTGACAATCACATTGCCGGGGGTGGTTACCGAACTTACAGATGGTGCAACGATTACCCCAGATTTTTTAACAAATAGTACTTTTACTGTTACCCTTGGTGGTAACCGTACCATGGCTAATCCAACTAATTTAATCCCTGGACAAACAGGTTCTATCTTTATTGTACAAGATGGAACAGGTAGTCGTACACTTGCTTGGGGTTCTTACTGGGACTTCGCAGCTGGTGTTGCTCCTACATTGACTACAACTGCTAGTGCTGTTGATCGTGTTGACTATGTAGTACGTACTATAGGTTCTATTCATGCAGTATTTACTGGAAATTATTCATGAGTATTTTTAGTAATACAAATATTGTAGCTGGTGCTAGCGGTAAACAAACAGGGTTCACCATCGAGGAGTCTTTGCGCTTCAACGCCAGCCAGAGCAGTTACCTGAGCTGGACACCTGCATCCGCTGGAAACCTTACAACTTGGACGTTTAGTTGTTGGTTCAAACGTGGTTCCGTATCTAGCAGCGACAACCAAACATTATTTTGGGCATCAGGCGGGGCGGCTGAAGATGGTATTCGTTTTGTTGGAACTGGCGGTGCGTCTGATGTAAATAAAATAAATTTTTATATTTACAATGGCGGTTATGTAGCTGGACAATTTTCAACTACTCAAGTTTTTAGAGACCCTAGTGCTTGGTATCATTTAATTTGGGTATGGGATACTACAAATGCAACAAGTACAGACAGGATTCGTTTATACATAAATGGCGAAAGAGTAACTTCTTTTTCTTCATCAACTTATCCCTCATTAAATGCACAATCAGGGGCGATAAATAGAGCATACCAACATGAAATTGGTAGGCAAACTAATGGCACAGCTAGGGTGTTTGACGGCTACATGACCGAAGTCAACTTCATTGACGGTCAAGCCCTGACACCATCATCCTTTGGTCAGTTTGACGGCGTAACAGGCGTATGGAAGCCAGTTGAGTACACAGGCTCATACGGCACTAATGGCTTCTACTTGCCCATGAAGCTCGATAATACCGTTGAGGGCTTTAACACGGTTACTTATATTGGTAATGGTTCAACACAAAATATTACTGGCGCTGGCTTCTCGCCTGATTTGGTTTGGATTAAGCAACGGTCACCGACAGCCAGCACTTCTCATATATTAGTTGACACTATTCGTGGTTCAAACAATGTCCTAGTTGCTAATAGTACTGCTGGCGATCAAAATCTTCCAACCTATGTTACTGGTTTTGGAAGTGATGGTTTTTCAGTTGGCAATGGTTCTGGTGCAGACCCTAATGACATCAATACAAGCGGATCAAGTTATGTCGCATGGTGCTGGGACGCTGTTAATGACCCAATTCAGTCCTACACAACTGCAGGCTCTTACACATATACTGTTCCAGAAGGTATTACAAGTATTAATGTTTTAGTCATTGCTGGCGGCGGTGCATCAGGTGGTTCGGGTGCGGGTGCTGGAAATGGTGGTCCTGGAGGAAATTCTGCTTTTGGGACAATTACCGCAAATGGTGGTAGTGGTGGAGGCGCTGGACCAAACAGCTCTGGCGCAGGTGGCGCTGGTGGCACAGGCTCTGGTGGAGATAATGGTTGGAACGGTAAAACTGGTGAAACAGGAACTGGTTCTGGCGTAGTGTATATTGATAATACAGCCTTCTATCAAACCTATGGTGACTCTGCTGGACACTATGGATGGGGCGGTGGTGGTGGTGGCGGTGCCACTAGATTTGGAACGCTTTCTGTCACTCCTGGGCAGACATTTTCTGTAACTGTTGGAAATGGTGGTGTGCCTTCAGGTACAGGTTCTGGCGGCGGCGGGTACGCTGGACAAGCAGGCGCTGTATTTGTATTTGCCTCCACATTCGGCAACAATGATGGAACTATCCCTTCCTTAACCAAAGCTAACCCTACCTACGGGTTTAGTGTGGTGACCTATTCTGGAAACGGAACAGACAACGCCACAATTGGGCATGGTTTGGAAGCCGCTCCAAAAATGCTAATTTGGAAACCACGCAATGCCACAACTGATTGGATGATTTGGCACGCAGGGCTATCTGGGTATAACTATGATGTTCGACTAAACACAACTGCGGCACAAGGAACTGGAGCTAACCCTTTAAACAATACAGCACCAAGTTCATCTGTTGTTACCTTACGCAATCAAGGCGATGTTAATGGCGTTGGTAAGGATATTGTCTGTTATGCGTTTGCCGAAGTCGCTGGCTACTCTAAATTTGGCTCCTATACGGGCACAGGCGCAACAGGCAACACGGTTACGACTGGGTTTAAGCCTGCGTTCGTGCTTTTTAAGCGGACTGATACATCGGGTTATTCTTGG